>MDSW01123385.1_pt1 | contig 107000 bp, 80 predicted proteins | sample 811171 | NCBI WGS metagenome assembly MDSW01 (sample SAMN05326641, study PRJNA326480) | marine metagenome | isolation source: seawater | place: Atlantic Ocean: North West | collected 2012 | reverse complement strand
GGAACCCTGCGCGCCGTTCTCAACGTGCGACTTATGACGTTCTGATGATCATAAGCCGAACCGGCGGTGCGGTCGGGAGGTTCGCCTAAAAGCGTTCTGATGATCATAGGTGGAACCCTGCTGTGTCCGATGACCGGCGGGTTCGGGTAGTTGCCGGAGTCGGATAATATGTCAAAGGGCCGTTGGTTTATTTGGCCAGAAATCTGTTACTGAAAACCTGGCTGGATCTGTTTGGAAGGTGCCCTGAGAGCTATTTCAGACTAATGAATGGAGCCGGATTACGACCCCGGTTGGATCCGAATCGGACTTCATAGTGCAAATGGTGACCGGTGGCCGATCCGGTGGCGCCGACATAGGCAATTACATCACCGCGATCCACTCGCTGACCTTCTTTCACCGCCAGTTCTGAGCAGTGAGCATAGAGCGTGGATATGCCAAATCCATGGTGCAATCGGACATAGATTCCATAGCCAGACCGGCTTTCTCCCACGGTTTGCATCACCATGCCCGGCGCTGTTGCAATAATGGGGGTGCCAGGAGCCGCAGCAAAATCCACACCGGTATGGAAATCTCCTTCAGTGGACCGACCAAACGGATCTTTTCGGCCACCATATCCGGACGATATTGAACCTACACCAGGCATCATGGGTCTTCCTCGTGGGATAATCCAGTTCAGATAGGCCCGATTCCAGATCATATGTAGACCATGATGGGCAGCTGTGCCCAGAACTACGTCCGATTCCTGGGACAGGGACTTCAGCGTAATCAAATCCTGCTCAAGTCTGCTGGCCGGAGTAACATCCTGCACGCTCTGGGGGGTAATCTGGCTTTCAATGTAGTCTTCCAGATCTCTGGCATCTTTCCAGGAGAGATCTCGAAAGGACTCAATTTGCTCTCTGCTCCGCTTTAGCAATACCCTCTTTTCATCCAGTAGAACATGGAAATTGGAAAGCATAACTTTTCGGCGCTCGATGCTGGATACGGACTGTACGGTTTCAAATTGACGGCCCAGCCAGAGCACGGCTCCAGAAAGCACCACAGAGACAATGAGAGCCACCACAAAGAAGAGAATGTAGTAGTTGATTCGGAGCCTGACGGGAGGTGCGGAGGACATTTCCGGAAAAACAAGTATGGAAAGCCCGGCCCAGGCCTTCTCCCGGCGCCGATTCCACAGATGCAGGTGATTCTGCAGAAATTTCCGGATTTTCTCCCGCATACACACGTTTCTGGACTGCCAGGCCAGGGCTGCGAGCAAAAAACCATTGTGGAATTTACTTGATTCTATCGGCTATTTTCATGATGGTTCATCTGAAATGATCCATAAAATTCTGCGCTTCTTCAGGCCTCGCCGTGGGCTGGCCCGGGTGCTCCGATACCCGGATGGGAAGCGCATCTATAAGGAATTCCATCCTCTCCGCCGGGAGAACATGGATCAAGATGCTCTGAAAGTAATCAACCGATTGAACCGATACGGACACCGATCGTATCTGGTGGGCGGTTGCGTGCGCGATGTTCTACTGGGAAAAAAACCCAAAGATTTTGATGTAGTAACTACCGCCACACCCGCCCAGATCCGTAAGCTGTTCAGCAATTCGCGAAGCATTGGTAGACGATTCAAGATCGTACACATCATGTTTCGCGGTGGAAAAGTCATTGAAGTTTCCACGTTTCGCAGCGTTCCCGAGCATCGATTCAAGTCACCGGAAAAGGGGAAGGACTATCTGATCAAAAGAGACAATGAATTCGGAACGCCTCCGGAAGATGCTGCCAGGCGCGACTTCACAATGAATGCTCTCTTCTTTGATCCTCGAAATGAAAGCATCATAGACTATGTAGGTGGATTTGAAGATCTACAGAGCAAGACCCTGTGCGTTATTGGAGATCCTGACGTTAGTTTTCAGGAAGATCCGGTTCGCATGCTACGGGCAGCAAAGTTTTCCGCACTTCTTGAAATGAAGATGGATAACACCTGCTTCAAGGCCATTCGCAAGAACAGAGAGCAAATCTTGAAGGCTAACCAGAACCGTTTGCTGGAAGAGTATGCTAAAATCTTTCGAACAGGCCGAGCTCTGGATATTTTTGCATCTCTTTACGATACCGGCTTGCTGGATGCACTCTTTCCAGAAGCCATGGAAGCTACCCGCAAGAAAGGAAAACTGGGAGAATCGGACTTCCGCGAATTGCCTGTGGGTCAGCGAATCTCTGTGGCGGATCGAATGTTGTCCGAAAGGGAAGAACTGACAATCAATGTGTATCTTGCCCTGTTTCTATGCGATATGGTACCGGATGTATTTCTGGCCGGTCCCTGGAAACGAGAGATGCACCTTGCAGAATACGTTCGTTCCGGGATACATGAATTTTGCAAGAGCGCCCAGATTTCAGGGAAGGATCGTGATCGCTTGATTCAGATCTTTATCGCACAACCCAGGTTTCATCGTAAAGGTCGAAAAGGTAAAGATCGCCCGGAAGTGTTCAAAAAGAAGGTATTTTTCTTTGAGGCATTTTCTGTGTTCAAGATCTACGCCATTTCGCAACAGGATGACGAAGCGATTCAAAAGGCAATGTTCTGGGAGATTGGGCCTCGGGCCCGGCCACCAGAGCCAAACAAGATCGTAACCACATTTACCGGTCGGCGCGCCAGAAAAAGAGACTTTGAGGATAGGCGAGCCCCGGAACATGCAGATAACGGCTAGTCGTTAGCCCCGGCTCAGAAGCCCTGGAGCCGGGGGCAGAGGCCGCGGTGCTGCGGTGACTTTGTTTTGCCATCGCCGAATGCAGCGGATAATGTGCAGGCAACGTATTTGCCATCGCTGCCTCACCGAAGATACTGTGAAGGGTTCGGCTCGGCCATCGTAGACTCATCATGATTAACCTGGAGTCAGCGCATCGGCATCCGAATTCCGGCAACAGTGACTGCCTTTTAGAGACTGAGAAAGGGTAGAGAGAGCCAGCAGAGTGGAGTTTCCGGGGAGATCGTTTACTCCGTATCGCGACTGCTCAGGATCAGTCGAATCATCCGCAACAGTCCACTTTCAATCCTGCTTTGATCTTTTAACTGATAGCATGTACTGATCATTTCTTCCAGGTCAGGTTTAATTTTTTCGAAGGCATCATCGTTGGCTTTGCCGTGGTAGAGCTTCTCGCCGGGTTCCACCATAATGCCATGAGTTTCTACCATGGCCTCTCTTAATCCGGGAATCAGCCTGCTGTGCAGTCGCTCTATGATACCTGCCAGATCATCTACCTGATAGAGGTAATCTCCCACTTCTTTGAGTAGCTGCCTGTGATCTTCGGTGGGATCCGGCATGCGAGAAAGGCTTTCGTAGGCTTTAACAAATGTATCGTATCTGTATAGAAGGTTGGAGCGCAGGTTAAGTTGATACTTTAAAGTCCGCAGAATAGCCAGCCAGAAGCGAGGAGGGGCCGGGTTGCTCTCCTTATGCCTCTGGAATTCAATGTCTATCTCCCGGGTATCATCCTGAAGCTTTTCCAGTTGCCGGAGAATATATTTATGCTGATCTTCGGTAAGCGAAATGGCAAGTTCCCCGGCAATGGTTTTATAGGAGCCTACAAGATTCTCATCCACTTTGCACCTCCGAATCCTCGAACACCGGTGGCTCATTATCGGAAAAAATGCGAGCAGGTTTCTTATAGCCCTCCATTTGGGAGGGGGATAATGTTCGAAGTTTCAGATCCATACTTCCGTTGTAGAATCTGGTAGAGATGTCCAGATTTTCCAGCTCTTTATCGATTTGCTCTGGCGAGGGATTGGGCACGGTACCTTCCTGGCTGGCCAGATTCAATGCTTCCGGTAAGAGAAAGCTGGGCACGGAAACCTCCAGAACTACGATCTGACCCAGGGATGCCTTCTGAGTCTTGCAGAGATCAAAATGGAATCCAGTGTTGATCCATTCACTTTGCATGGAAACCATGCCCCCTGGATTTAACTTCTTGCGAATCAGGGCATAGAACTCCCTTGTAAAAAGTAGTCTGGCCGGGCCTTCCTCGGTGGCTTCATTAAGATCCAGAATGATCACATCGAAAGGCTCGGATTCTTCCAGATAGCTTCGTCCATCCTGGTGCAGCAGTTTCAGTCGCGGATCCTTCCAGGGATTGCCGTAAACATCGGCCAGGTGATCCTGACAGAGCTGTACCAGTTCTCCATCGATGTCCACCATCACGCATTGCTCTACGTCCTGGTAGCGAAAGACCTCTCGCAGCACTCCTCCTTCGGCCCCGCCTACAATGAGCACTCTCTTTCTGGACCGGGAACGAATCATGGCCGGATGAACCAGTGCCTCATGATAGATAAATTCATCCGATTCGGCCGAGTTCAGAATTCCATCCAGAAACAGAGTCTTCCCAAAAGCCTCGGTTTGAACCAGGGTTGCCTGCTGAAACTCTGTGCTCTTTTCAAAAAGGATTTCCTGAAAGGTAAAACCGGCCAGTAGTCCGGATTGAACTGTTTCGAAATAGATATTCCCTGTGGCTCCGCCTTCCAGAAGGGCTTTTTCGCTATGTCCCTGTGCCATTGGTCATGATTTTTCTCCGACATCTGGATCAAAGGACTTTAGAATGCCATCTGGATGGGCTCAATCAGCAATTCCGGCGGAATTTGGCCCGTATGGGAAGTGGGAGGCGCAAAGTTACTTTCCGGACGAAGAATGGGCTTCCCGTAGCGAAGTCCGTTGTCATTTTACCGTCGGGTTCGGGGAGTTCGTAGTAGCAGAAAACTTGAAGCTTCGGAAGCGGTTCAGGCGGATCCAGGGCAGGGATTTGGCTGCCTAAAACTAAAAGATTCTGGCCCGGAGCTCTAGCCCGCCTCTTCGAGCTTACGGTGGGCCTCTTGCATCTGCTCTTCGATGCGAAAGCGGGCCGTGCCGCCCTGGGAAACCTTTCTGTCTGCGCTGGTGGTGGGATCTACGGCATTGGTGTAGAAATCATCATCTGCAAAGGCTGGATGCGCCTGGCTTCTTCTATCAGCAGAGACCCTGGTTAAAGGCACACCATCTTCTTCGCACAGGGCCACAAGTTTGCCCACTGCATGATGAGCTTCTCGAAAAGGGATTTTCTTTTGCCAGACCAGAGCATCTGCCAGGTCGGTGGCTGTGGCGTAGCCTTTTTCCAGGGAACTTTTCATATTCTGATCCTGAAACTCCATACCCTGAACCATGGCCCGCAGCGCTTTGAGAATTAACTCAGCCTGATAGGCAGAATCCAGCAAGGGTTGCCTGTCTTCCTGCAGGTCTCTGTTGTATGCCAGAGGCAGACCCTTCACCGATGTCATGAGGCTGATCAAGTTTCCGTTCAGTCGACCGGCTTTGCCGCGAATCAGTTCTGCCAGATCCGGATTCTTTTTTTGAGGCATGATGCTGGAGCCGGTGGTAACGGAATCCGGCAACTTCAAAAATGAAAACTCAACGCTGCACCATAGAATGATCTCTTCAGCGATTCTGGATGCATGCACGGCAAATACGCTGGTGGCATATAAGAAGTTCAAGATATGATCGCGACTGGCCACAGCGTCCATGGAATTTTCGTAAATGGAGCCGAACTTCAGTTCCTGTCGCAGAAACTCCCTGTCTGTATCGTAGTTTACTCCGAGACAGGCCCCGCTACCCAGAGGAAGTCGATCCGCCTGGTCCAGAGCAAACGCCAGCCTCTCAGCATCGCGAAAGAAACTCCAGAAATGTGCCATCAAAGGATGGGCCAGTCTGGCAGGCTGGGCTACTTGAAGATGCGTATAGGCTGGAATCGTAACATCGATGTTCTTTTCTGCCTGGGCCAGAAGATCTCTGCAGAGATCCAGGATGCCAAATCGCAGTTCCTGGCTTTTCTTTTTTACGTATAGATGCGTATCAACAGCGATCTGATCATTTCTGGATCGCGCTGTATGTAACTTTCGTGCTGGCTCACCAATGAGTTCAATCAATCGATTCTCAACATGCGTATGAATGTCTTCCAGATCCCATCGCAGTGGCATCTGCCTGGCTGCAATTTCGCCTTCTACTGTGCTCAGTCCCTCCAGGATTTGATCCAGTTCGGCTTGGTCCAGAACGCCAATCTTTTGAAGCATTCTGGCATGGGCACGGGAGCCCTGGATATCTTCGCGATAGAGTTTTATGTCCAGGTCAATGGATTGTCCAATTTCGACGGTGATATCGGCAACGTCGCCGGAGCTTCGACCCTGCCATAGCTTATCGTTGGATGAGTGTTTCAAAGTTTTAGTTTCTCCAGAATATCGGCAATTCGGTAATCCGGCGTTTCGACGGTGGTGGCAAAAATAGAATAATCCAGAACCAGGTTGCGAATATCAAAATATATATGATGGAATCTCTGTCGGATTTGCTCTTCTCTTGGACCTGTAGAAAGCACCAGGTGGGATACAGGAGTTAGAGAAACCAGGGTATCTCGCTTTTTCAGGTTGCTCTTTATCGTCTTTCGAATCTCATCAATAATTTCCAGAGTCCAGAATTCTCCTACCTCTTCTACATAGCGGGTGAGATCCTGAAATAGAAAATGAGATATGGTTACGGGCTGGGCCTTTTCCAGAGCACGCTTGATTCTACTCGTGAGATACATGGAAAGATCCTGAACGGAATCGATCCAGTTTTCAGGATTCCGGCCTGCATCGGCCCTGAGAATTCTTGTGGCCACTGGCATCAATTCGCCGGAAAGCATATGTCTGATTAGATGAGAGCTCTGGGAGGGCACCACAGCCTGGATGCTGATTTCCTTTCTACTTACTCGAATGGACTCGAGCCCCTCCATGGGAGCAGGTCCAGGTTCATCCCAGAACTTCCAATCCTTCAAAGGGATTCCAAAATAATACACTGGCTTTCCATGATGTAAAATCATGGCCTGAAGGCAGCCCCCTCTCAGGAAGTGCTGATAGAAAAGCCACTCCCCCGGACCGGTGCCATCCGAAAGACGACGAGTGGTAGACTCCACCAGTTCCAGGTAATCCTTTCTCTGATTTCCAGGTAGGCTTTTTAGAGCTTCTTTCCAGGAGCTTTCCAGCTGACTCTTTCGCTCTGTAAGGATAGAGGATGATTCTGGAAACTCCAGATCTTTGCCCGGCAGGCTCATCAGCTCCATGGTGCCGTATGCTTTTGGGAGGGCAACTGAAATCATAAAGGAATAAAAAAAGGGGCATGTAGCCCCTTCTATAAATCTGCCGGGAAATCTTCCCGGCAGCGGTAAATACATCTCGAATTAGATGACGCTTTCGGATGCAGAAGCAGATTCTACACCGGCAAACATTCCTTCGAAAAGCACACTGGACAGATATCGTTCGCCAGCATCTGGCAGAATTACCACGATATTTTTGCCGTCGTTTTCCGGTTTCTTGGCCTGGCGAATAGCAGCCACTACAGCAGCGCCGCAGGAGATTCCGGACAGAAGTCCTTCCTCGTTGGCCAGTCTTCGGGCCATTTCCACGGATTCATCGTTACTTACCTGCTCAACTTCATCTACAATGCTGAGGTCCAGGTTCTTGGGAACGAATCCAGCGCCGATGCCCTGAATCTTATGTGGGCCCGGAGTAGGCTCTTCACCTTTGATGGTCTGTGCAATAACCGGAGAATGAACCGGCTCTACAGCTACAGATGTAATGGCCTTTTTCTTGTTATTCTTGATGTAGCGGCTAACTCCGGTGATGGTTCCGCCGGTTCCAACGCCTGCTACCAGAATATCGATATTTCCATCTGTATCTTCCCAGATTTCAGGACCTGTAGTCTGCTCATGAATGGCAGGGTTGGCAGGGTTTTCAAACTGCTGGGGAAGGAAGTATTTTGCAGGATCGCTTTCAGCAATCTCTGCTGCTTTTTGAATGGCGCCTTTCATTCCTTTTGCAGCCTCGGTCAGTACCAGATTGGCTCCAAAGGCTTTCAGGACCTTGCGGCGTTCCAGTGACATAGATTCTGGCATGGTCAGAGTTAGCTTGTAACCCCGAGCTGCGGCTACAAAGGCCAGAGCAATACCGGTGTTACCGGAAGTAGGCTCTACAATTTCCATACCTTTCTTTAGCTTTCCGCTTTTTTCAGCGTCCCAGATCATGTTCGCGCCAATTCGGCACTTTACGGAATAGGCCGGGTTTCTACCTTCTATCTTGGCAAATACATTGGCGTAAGCCCCTTCGGTTACTCGATTCAGCTTTACAAGCGGGGTTCTTCCAATTGCCAGAGAATTATCTTCATAGACTTTCATAACTTTCTCCTGATCGGTTTCGAGCCGCCTGCGGAGTCTCTCCGGAGCGCTACTCTGTGGGGCCGGGCCCCCCGATGTTTATCTTAATTCCTACAAAAATAGTGGGAATTGGATTGGTCAACAAAAAATTGAGAATTCACTGTACAAAAGACCGGGACTGGCCCAGTTTCTGAGATCTGCCAAAGATAAAGGCGGAATCTTGCCTGTGAGTCTTCGCATAAAGCCGGGAGTTAGCCCCGAGCATTCCGAGGAGGCAGCGGGGCGGAAGGACCGGTATTCCATTGGAGCCAGGTTCGCATCCCTTTCGGCGCAATTTGCGGTATCGTTTGCAATTCAACAATCGGTTGTACCGGGGAAATAGTTCGATTTTGAGCCAGAAGGACAGAAATACGATTCAGAGAATCATGGGATTTCTGGGCTACGATGAGGTATCCCTGTTCACTTTGAATTACGGCTTTATTTTGATGCTACTCACGGATATGGATTTGGTCGTTCAGAGTCTGGTGGTTGGCTTTAACCCGGTCTTTCTTATCTACGGAGTGAGTGTAGTGATCAGCATGTATCTTTCAATCAAACACATCTGGTTGGTACGGGAAAAATCAACCAGGGAGGTGTTTTTTATGGTAGGAGGAGGGGCATGGCTGGCTCTTTCCGTGGCCTTTGTTACCTGGAACCGTACGTCCGGAGGCGAATGGCTGGCTCTTATTTTCGCAGCCTATAGCTTTCTGTATAACCTGGCCATACTCTGGTTCATGGGTCTTATGGATGGCCTGGAAGTTGCTCGAGAGTTTCTGACCGAGCGCGAAGCCAGTGTGACTGAGGCTTTGATTGGCACGGTCATGGTTACTATCCTGGGGCTTTCCCTGCGACTGATCCTGGACTGGCCCTGGTGGCAGGCACTAAATGCCTGCATTTTCTATACATTGAGTGTGAACAAAATCATGCTGGGTCTATGGCACCAATGGAAAAGCAGGGAATGAGCAGTGGCAGCGAGAGCATCTCGAAATAAGCGGTGGGCACCGTGCGATACTTGCATTATCAGCTGTGGCAGTTACGCCATAGCAGCGGTTGACTCTGTTCGATAGCGGCGATGGCCGATATACTCTCTTGCTGCTTCTTTCTCCATAGTCCTGCATGTTTTCGAAATTCAGTTTTCGCCGAATCGAGACTGGATGGATTCGCGCAATTCCTTCGCTTTTCTTTTGCTTCTACGTACAATAAGAAATATGGCGATACCCAGGGCAGGAAAGGCCAGGAAGAACAATGCACCTCCCCAGTTCTCTGGATTATTGACCAGGACAAGAGCGGCCAGGGCCACAAAGACTACCAGAACCAGACTGGCAATGATCAGACCCAGCATAGCCATAGGCTTCGATTCCAGCTGTGCCTGCTTATTCTCATCCCCACCTGCTTTAAAGAGAGCCCAGTAAGTCAATACTAGAATGATGCCACCCAGGATGGTAAATATAATACCCAGAACGAGAGTTCTTCCGTAGATCGGTGTGCCGGGGAGCCAGCTTACAGCCAGCATCGCAAATGTAGACCCCACTCCAAAAAATATCCATCCTACGAATCTGCCGGTCCATTTTTGAGGTACCCGGGTCTTCTGCCTTTTTTCAGGATCATGGGCGGATACGAACGTATCTTTTTCCGTAACATCTTCGCGCATTTTCAATACTATGCGTCCAACTATAATGAATATGAGCATTAACCAGGATAGTGCCAGGTAGCCGTACGGAGATCTTTCTGGATCACCCATGAAGCCCAGGATGGCTCGGGTGACAAAGCCGAGTACGAAGACTATGCCAATACCAATGAACAGGTACCCGGCCATGGTTAAGCGAAAATTATTTCCGGTTCCGATTCGCATTCATTCAGATTGAGAAGTCGCATGGAGTCTGTCAAGGGCTCGTTGCAGGTCCGACAGACTAACGAAATCTGCTTTGCCAATGGGAACCACAGCCCTTAGTATTGAATTTTGCCGCAGATTGATGCTTGCGATGCCCAACTGGAATGCCTGAATAATTTGGGCGGGAGGCCGGATATTTTGGAAAACCCTTCTGATCTATGGAGTCTTGACCAGACTGATCCGCTGGTGCTGCAGCGGACTCTTGCTGCAATAATCCAGTCCTCGGACGATGCGATCCTGGCCAAGGACCTGCAGGGAAAAATCTATGGCTGGAATCCGGCGGCTCAGCGAATATTCGGATATTCCACTGAAGAGATGATGGGCCAGTCCATTTATCGCCTTATTCCAGACTATCTCAAAGACCAGGAAGCCGAAAATCTTAGGCAGGTGGCTGCCGGTAAGACCGTGACTGGCGAAATGGATAGAATACACAAATCCGGTCGCACAATCAAGCTACATGTAACCATTGCCCCCATTCGCACAGAAAGCGGACGAGTGACCGGAGCATCGGTGGTGGCCAGGGATCTTACCAGAGCCTACAGGGAAAGGCATCTTCAGGATCGTTTGGGTCTTCTGATGCAGAGTTCTTTTGATGAGATCTATATGTTTGATGCTCACTCTCTGGAGTTCTTACAGGTAAGTATGGGAGCCCGTCAGAACCTGGGGTACTCCATGGATGAACTTTCCAAAATGACTCCTCTGGATATAAAACCTGCCTTTGATGTTGCTGCCTTCGAAACCATGCTTGCCCCTTTGAGAGATGGAACAAAGGAACTGATTGTTTTCGAAACCTATCATGAGCGCAAAGATAAAAGTAATTATCCGGTGGAGGTGCGATTGCAGCTTCTTCCGGAGGATCAGCCTGTATTTCTTGCAATCATACTGGACCGGACAGAATTACATAAATATCAACAGGACTTGATTGAAGCGAAGCAGGTGGCGGCGGATGCCAGCGCTGCGAAGAGTCGCTTCCTTGCGAATATCAGTCATGAGATACGAACACCTCTGAATGGAGTTATTGGCATGGCTACGCTTCTGGAAAGCGAGGCGCTGGGCGAAAACGCAAGACACTATGTCCAGGTCATTCAGCAATCCGGTAAGCATGTCCTGGGTCTTTTAAATACGATTCTGGATTTTTCCAGGATGGAAGCCGGTTTTCTCAAGCTGCATCGAGCTCCTCTGGATCCCTCGCTACTGTTTCGAAATGCCGTGGACGTGATGTCATTCAAAGCGGCGGAAAAGGATCTGCGTATCGAGTGTCAGATGGGGCCCATGCCAGCCCGGGTTCTGGGCGATTCCGGCAGGATCACCCAGATCGTCATGAATCTTCTGGACAATGCCATAAAGTTTTCCTCCGGTAAGGTAATAGAGCTGCGGGCCGGATCTGTGGACTCCTCCGGCATCTATTGCGAAGTGCGAAACAACGGAGAGCATCTTTCGGATTCAAAAAGAAATAGTATCTTTTCTGCATTCTATCAAGGGCAGTCCGGCGCCGAATTCAGAGGCTCGGGACTGGGGCTTTCAATATGTAAAGAGTTGATCACTCTGATGGGCGGACCCATCGGGGTGCGAAACGAACATATGCAGGGAGGAGCGGCTGTCTGCTTCTGGTTCCGGTTGCCCGTAACGGAGGTACTGCAGGACCCTCCTGGAATTTCTGGGAACGGCAAAGAGGGTACTGGCGTATTACGAATCCTGGTCGTGGAGGATGATGCAGTGAGCCAGCTTGTGGCTTCCAGGTTTCTGGAAGAACTGGGACACCGGCCCACCGTGGCAGAAAATGGGCAGGTGGCCCTGGAGCTCCTGGAGCAGCAGGCATTTGATATTGTGCTGATGGACAATATGATGCCAGTAATGAATGGGCTGGATACAACAAGATTCATTCGAAACCATGCAAGCATAAGCATTCGCGCAGTACCGGTGATTGCCCTTTCGGCAGGTATCCTGGAAGAGGAAAGGCAGAGATGCCTGGATGCAGGAATGAATGATTTTCTTTCCAAGCCACTGATGATAGAGGAACTGAAAAAGATGATCGAAAAAGTAGATCCGTTTCAATCCGCCGGAGCGTCCAAGAAGAAATGATTCTTTTACAGAGGCATCAGCCCGTGCTGCGATTATGGCCAATCCTTCTTTTAATGCTGAGTTCCCTGTCAGCTATCACTGCTGCACCGGAAAGCCAGGAAAAGCAATCCCTTCTGGAATTAAAACAGAAGATCTGTGGCTCGGAGAAGGTAAATATTCAGCTTTATTTCGATTACGATAGAATCAAGGAAGTCTGGTTTGCAGACGCGCGGCTTCCAGAAAATGAATGTAACAATAGAATGCAGGCGTTTCGAAATGCTGTGCAGAACTGGTCCACTCTGGGAGCAGCTTCTCCTTTCTGTCGATTTGCCATTGAATCTGTCAGCGGACAGGACTTCCGTTTGAACTTTGGTTATATGTATTCCTATCTGAACGGAGTCTGGACCATGGAGATGCGAAATGGCCGACCGGTAGTAGTATCACTTCCCAGACCTCCCGAGCCTCCTCCCTACGGCTGCAGCGTTCCGGATTAGGCATTGCTGTCAGATTGCATTCAGGACTGGCTCCTGGTAAAAATCACAGTGGCAGGTTTCTTGCTAGAATTGCATAGGCAGGCTATGCTTTGAGACCAACTCCCTGAAGATAATATTCGCAGACAAGTGCTGGAATGCTCTCCAGCTCGGGCCAGGCACCTTCGGAGCCCCAGTGCTGAACATAGAATAGAGATGCCGTTCCAAGAAATATCTGTGCCAGCATTTCTACAGAAAGGTCTGTGCGAATTTCTCCGGACTTCTGACCGGATTTGAGGATGCCAATCAGAGGTTCCAGTACCGGACTCAAACTTTTCTGGATGACCGCGAACGTTTCTGGCTTGAATGAGAGCGCTTCGCGGACGAAGACCCTGGCAAAATCTTCCTCTTCTCGCAACACCTCCAGGTCTGCTTGCAAAAGCTGAAGCAATTTGCTGCGCAGGTCCACAGCTGAGTGAGCATTGGCTTCCCGATCCTTATATCTCCTGGCTACTCGAAGACAGGCATCTTCGATCACAGCCAGAAAAAGATCCAGCTTACTGTCGAAGTAATTGTAGACAGTACCTCTGGCCAGACCAGCGCCCACAGAAATCTCATTGATGTTTGCGCCGTCCAGTCCATGGGCTGCGAAATGCCTCGCAGCCGAAAGCAATAGACTGTTTCGGATCTGTTCCCTGTTTCGCTTGCCTTCCAGATTATTCTCCCTTCAGACTACTTTCGTCGATGGATTCTTAATGGAAGTCCATTCTTAGGGCGAAGTGTGATTAACAGTTCCATGTCCACTTCATCCCGCACCGGCTCCACTTTGAATTCCATCATCAATGAACTCAGAATAATCACTGCTTCCATCATTGCAAAGTCCGCGCCGATGCAAAGGCGTGGACCTCCTCCAAAAGGAAAAAAAGCATAATTGTGTCGTCCTTTGCTTTCTTCGGGTGAAAATCTGGACGGGCGAAAATTCTCCGGATCTTGCCAGAAAGCCGGATGCCTGTGTGTGACAAGCTGCGAAAGAAAAACCAGAGAATTGGATTTTACTCTGTAGCCCATGATTTCATCTTCTTCTTTGCAGCGGCGGGCTATGGACCAGGCAGGAGGATAGATCCGCATGGTTTCCTGCACTACGCGATTCGTTTGTTCCAATTCCTTGAACATCTCAAAGTTCGGAACCTGACCATTGCATTTCGCCTTGCAATCCGCCGCCAGGTGCTCCTGTTCCTCTTCATGTAGAGAAAGTAAATGCAGCGCCCAGCTCAGGGCATTGGCTGTTGTCTCATGGCCTGCCAGAAGCAATGTCAGTACTTCATCCCTTAGCTGCGCATAATCCATGCCGCGGCCTTCTTCGTCTCTTGCCTGCATCAATATTGAGAGCAGGTCGTCATACTGATCCTCTTTACCCTTACGCTCTTCAATTATTTCATCTACCACCTTTCTCAATCCGCCGGCCGCCTTCCTCAGTTTAAAATCCAGAGTCATGAACTTAACCAGATCTGGAATGCCGGAGAAAAGGCGCCTGGTTAGCAAATGGTTGGCCCGCGAGAATACCTCTCCAATTTCTGCTGATTCTTTCACCAGGTCCTTCCCAAAAAGGGTAAGACCTACAATGCGAAGGGTAAAGGCCGCCATTTCCGATGTCATATCCAGCGTCTGGCCATCCTTCTGACGCCATTGCTCCAGAAAGTCCCGGGTGCATTCCTGCATGATTTTGCTATAGGCGTTGATTCGTTTGTGACTGAAAGCCGGCTGCGAAAGCCTTCTTTGTTTCAACCAGAAAGGTCCGTCATTGGTAAGAAGCCCCTTTCCCAGAAGTCGGCTACCCATCATCTTGTAATCAAATACCTGCTTATCAAAGTTCATATGATTCTCATGTAAAACATGGGGGATAGCGTCCGGATGGATGCACAGATGCACCGACTCTGTAGCCAGCCGGAACTGGACCACATCCTGATAATTGCGCAGCATCGTTTCCATAAAACCTGCCGGATCCTTTTCCAGCTCCGACAGGCTTCCTAGTAGCCAGGAACTCCCTTTATAGTAGGGGGCCTGCTGTTCTCTGTTTATAGCGCTCGCTGAAGCCATGTTAACCTCCTGAATCCTCCGAATCCCTGAATATGGGTGGGTGCCCACCCACTAGTGGAGATGATTGCAGGTATTTTTTACAGGCGCAAGTAAGAAATTGAAAAACTGCAATATGCAGCCAGTATCCTTGATGGTGCACCGAGATCCCCGGGAAGAACCCGATGTAGAAGTGGGACAATACCGACGAAGAATCGAAATGTGGCAATCGGGCCCGGGCCAACAAGGCACTAATGTCCGTCAGTTGGGCTGAGCTCTGGAAAAGGTGCCCTGGAAAAGACGGGAAGTCCAGATCCGGGTTGAGCTCCGGGAAGCGGCCTGAGTTATGGAGGATCGAAATCTGTAAATGGCGCCGCCCTGGAAAAGAGACCGAGCCCCGGGGGGGCTCGGTTCGGGAATCAACCTACGGCTACTGCCGATTGAGCTGCGGCGCGGCTTAGTTTCATCTTATTTCCTTCCACCATGGCCAGGGAATCCAGGTGATACTGCTCGGTTTGCTTCTGGCGTTTTTCCAGGTCCTCTCCGGTAAGCTTTTGCATGGATTTTTCCAGCAACAGTCCACACAGGAAGCGAGCACAGGTTTCCACTACTTCGAAAGCAAGTTCGTCTTTCTTCTGGCCAGAGCCGATAGCCTTGTAATCCCTTACGCATTGCTCCAGGCTTTCCTTCAGGGATTTGAGATCGTCTCCTGGATTGATGGCAGCCATTTCGCGCTCGATGTACTGACGCAGTATCCCGGTAGGGGACATACCTGCTACGATACCACCAATGGCTGCCACGGTTTGAAGTTGAGTGGTTCCTTCATATATGGTTGTGATTCGGCTATCTCTGTATATACGGGCTACATCGTATTCCTCTGTGTAACCGGCACCTCCATGTATTTGAATCGCATCGTCAGCCACGTCAATGCAACCTTCGGAGGCATAGTATTTACTCAATGGAGTTAGAAGGTCGGCCATCTTCTCCCAGAATCGCAGGTTTTCGTCCTTGTTAATTTCTTTCTCGGTCTTACCTTCTTCCTTTTGAAGATGCTCTCTTCTCCAGTGGTATAGATCGATGGATCTGGCAGCTTCAATAACCAGAGCTCTGGATGCCACAATCTCTCGTTCCATCTTATCCAGCATCTTACGAACAGCAGGAATCTCTTCGATAGGTTTACCAAACTGAATTCTTTCCGACGCATATTTCTTCGCTTCGAAATAGGCTCCGTTGGCGATACCCAGGGATTGAGCTGCGATGGTAAGTCGTGCAGCATTCATCATTCCCATGCTGTATTTTACAAGTCCATACCCTGTTTTGCCGATCAGTTCTCCAGGGGAGTCTTCGAATACAACTTCGCAGGTGGGCGAACAATGAAGCCCCATCTTGTGTTCGATATTGGCTACATGAACATCTTTGCCCTGCACTAGAAAAAATGAAAGTCCTCTTGCTCCGCTGGTAGGGGATCCGGTTCTGGCCAGAGTTAGAATAACGCTGGGAGCATCTACGTAGCCACAGGCATGGGTGATGAATCGCTTTGTGCCTGTAAGTCTCCATACTCCGTCGTCGCCCTGGACAGCTTTGGTTTGGACGCTGGGTAAATCCGATCCGTAGTTGGGCTCAGTAAGAGCCATGGCTGCGCTGTACTTTCCATCTGCAATCTCCGGAAGCCATCGTTCGCACATTTCCTGGCTGGCAAAGCGCTCCATGATTTCTACGATGTTGATGTTACCGAATGCCAGGCAAAAAGCTGCATCCGCTCTGGCTGCGATATCGCAACCCAGGGCCTGCACTACCACAGGCAATCCCAGGCCGTGGTATTTTCTGCTGATGGCCATGGGCATTAGTCCAGCATCCCGGAGAGCCTCGTAGCATTCTTCCTGAGCTTTTGGAAAAGTCACTTTTCCATCGCTGTATTTCAGGCCTTCATGATCCATTTCCTGGCTTTTCTGGGAGACCATGGTCCCCATTAATTCTCCCAGAGAATCCAGAACGGATGTATAGTAATCTTTGGCCTCTTCTACCGTATTCGGGGCCAGAGCCAGGCTCTCATCCCCGGTTTCCTTGTATTTTTTCGCATCCCCGAAACCCTGTTCGTAGGCTTCGATGATTTCTTTCCAGTCAATCAGACTGTTATAGCTCAATTGTAGATCAGGATTGTCCTGAAAATAGTTACTTCGAATCATAATTGTTCCTCACTGTATCACAGTATTTATGTACCGTTCCCGCAGGAAGGTCAGACGGACCATTTCTGGTTTCCTTTCTATATAAGTCAAGATGCCATAGCGCCCGGTACAGTGCGGAAAATAGTATCTTTTATGTAACACAATGCTGGATCCCCGCGAAGCTAATTGGTCGGCCAGAAATTGGGCGGCCCGGAGGATTTTCATGGATATCAGAGGATTATCAGTGAGGCGAAGCGGCCCGAATGCCAGCTTTCTTTTACTCTCAGGGATGATTTTTTTCCTGGCGCTTCACTGTTCTGCGGGCCCGGTCCAGCCGCGTACCACATTCAGTGTGGAAAAGGATGTTGTTTATCAGCAATCGGCTTCCTATTCACTTCTGGCCGATGTGTATTTGCCGGCCACCCCCGAGGCTTCCAGACCAGCAATTCTCGTGCTTCATGGCGGGAGCTGGCAGCGAGGCAGCAAAGAGCGAATGGAAGATGTGGCGGAGCAGCTGGCAGGCCAGGGATTTGTGGTATTCAATGCAAATTACAGGCTGGCTCCAGACCATCCCTATCCGGCACAAATCCAGGACGTTCGCAAAGCCATAGAATATATGCGAAAGAATGCATCGGACTGGTCCATGGATCCGGATCGCATTGGCGTCCTGGGCTATTCTGCCGGTGGCCATCTGGCGCTGCTACTGGGGCTTTTGCCTGGATCGGAGAATACCCGGGTTCAGGCGGTGGTTACAGCCGGCGCTCCTACAGATCTAACAGCCTATGGCGATATAGTAACCATGCATCGATTGTTGCAGGCGGAGTATCGCACAAATCCTGAGATATACAGACAGGCATCCCCTCTATTTCATGCATCGTCATCGGCGCCGCCCATGCTGCTAATTCATGGAACCTACGATTGGATTGTACCTGTTTCCCATGCCCGGAAACTAACAAGGGCCATGGTAGAGAAGGGCGGAAACATTGATCTTGTGGAACTTTCCGACGGACATATGGGCACCACCCTGGGAGTGAATGAGGAGAGCCTCAAAGCCACCGTGGATTTCTTTCAGCTTAGACTGGCATCCAGGTAAGCCCTGGATTCCTAAACTCCATGCATCCTCGATTCGCCCGGTATTGTATCTCCGGGGATTCTGTCGGATCGGCTTTCCCATCTGCTTCGCCACAGTTGCAGGCTGGACTGCTCAAGCAGGATTGACTGTTTGGAATCAAAAGAAACTGTGCCCCATGGCCCCATGGATAGATGAGCTGGAAAACCAGCAGTGGATTATCGAACACAGTGAGGAGATTCTTGCTTTTTATGGTGAAGAGCCTTTCTGGGCCGATGAGCCGGTACCTCTAAAAGGGCAGTGGGAATCTCTACATCAGAGTGATCCGGAAGCTGCAGCCCAGGCTGTAGCTGAATCCTGGGTAACAGAGCTGGGACTTCCTTTCGAAGGAGTAACCGTGGCTTCCATGGAAGAGCCCGGGATCTTCTTTGATGTTCAGGAAGGCGAAATCCAGATAGATCTCAATGAATTTGATTTAAAGCAGCCTCAAACTATGCTGGCAGTGCTTTCGCTGGCAATCGCGGGAATTTTCATCTCTATGAAGCGACCCGATTCAGGCCAGGGATGGCATGAAGATGAAGAGATGCCAATCACAACATTGATTGCTATTCTGCTGGGTTTCGGTCCATACATATGCCTGGCGCAATGGAATTCGGAGAACAGCTCAAATAATTCAGACAATTCCGAAAACCCGGGTAATTCAGAAAAGTCGGACAATTTAAAGAATTCGGAAAAAGCTCCTGCATTTGATAGCGGCATGAGTCATCTGGAATGCTGTTTTGCCCAGGCGTACGTATGCTTTATTTTCGAGCAGGATTTTACATCCTTTCAAAACAGATTCGATGCAAATTCCAGAGAGCCGGTGGCCGATGCCCTGAGTTATATGATGCAAATGGAAGCTCAACAGCAATAATCCCTGAGCTCCGGTCCCATGTTGTCTGAAAGCGCATCCTTAAAACAGGTAGTACCTGGTAAAAACCCCATACTTTCCGTGAAATTGCTGGACGATTTTATCATAAATGGTCAATAGAGAAGATGTCCATTAGCAGCCCTGTTCAGATACGTTCCCTGCAGCGAGTGGGACAGATAGTTGCCAGTACTATTCGCACCATGAGAGCTGCTGCCGTTCCAGGTATGACTACAGCTGAACTGGATCGAATCGCATACGAACATTTTAATGGTCAGGGGGCCCGCTCGGCTCCGGAGCTTACCTACGGATTTCCTGGACAGACTTGCATTAGTGTTAACGAAGAAATAGCCCATGGAATTCCCGGGTCCCGAGTACTGCAGAATGGGGATTTGATCAATGTGGATGTGTCCCTTGAATGCGATGGATTCTTTGCGGATTCCGGAGCATCCTTTTGCCTGGGTACAGGTAGCGCAGATAAACAAAGATTATGCGATACATCCTTCCATATTCTACAGGAAACCGTGGCCAGCGTCCGAGGAGGAATGCCCATTCGAAACATAGGCAGAAAGATTCAATCCATGGCCACCGAAGCAGGTTACAATGTTATTCTAAACCTGGCCGGTCATGGAACGGGAAGCGCTCTACATGAAGAACCCTACGATATTTTGAACTATGAGGATCCCCGGGATAAACGAATCCTGGAGGCAGGCGCTGTAATCGCCATCGAAACATTCATTTCCACGGGCGCTCAGTTTGCACTGGAAGGTTCCGATGGCTGGACTCTTACTACCCATGATGGAAGCTACGTTGCTCAATTCGAACATACACTGATTGTTCGCAATCAGGAGCCTTTGATTTTGACTCTGTAAGGTAGCATACCCCCACCGTATCGCACAATGCTGGAAAATAACCGCAACATGCACAGAAGATTTCTGCTATCGTGGAGGTTCGTTTACTGGCCGGAGCAAAGCAAACAATCGCAGAAATCCAAAGGTGAACCGGGGAAACTTCAAATAGAATTTAACCGCGAACCATAGCAGAAAGGGAAAGATTTTCTCCCTCTTATTCTTCTTGATACATTTTACTGCCTGTATGGCTACCTCTTCTGGTTTGAGCACCGGAAAGATTCGGGCCAGCCGAGGATACCATCCCATATCTGCATCGTTCTGTGTAAAATATCCGGTGTCTACCTGAGCGGGGCAGAGCAGGGTAATTCCAATACCTCTTCGACTGTATTCTTCATGCAAGCTTTGCGATAAACCTGTAATGGCGAATCGGGCAGCAGTATAGGGAACCATATAGGGAAAAGGAAAATAACCCGCCGGGCTGGTTAGATTGATGATATGGCCCTGGCCCTTTTCCAGCATTCCGCCTATCACATGGTGTGTGGCTACCACGGCTGCACCAAAAGGTAATGCTACCGGAGCTTCGCTTTCGGTGGCATTCATCATTTCCAGGGGTTTAAAAGTACCTACACCTGCATTGTTTACCAGGATGTCCACAGGACCCATATCTGCCTGCACTTGATCCAGCGCTCTTCGAAGAGCGCTGGAATCGGTGGCATCGCAGGGGTAAACTCCTGCACGAGCATTCAAAGCTTCCGCTGCCGAGGCCACAGCCATCAGCTTTTCCTTGCTACGTGCGATAAGGGCCACCGAGGCCCCTTCCCTGGCCAGCTCCAGAGCAATGGCGCGGCCTATGCCCTGAGAAGCTCCGGTAATAACTGCCACCTTGCCTTTGATCGATTTCATTGTTCCCCCTGTAACGGGGCGCAAACAGTAGAATGCCGGGCCCCATGCAAACTACTGGAATACATAGTCAATGGGGCCCGGCAACTAAAAGCTTCGTTTTTAAATAGCTCCTGTCACGGTAGAAAGTCCTCCGAGCCTTCGGTCACGGGCCATAAACCGTTGCAGAACTTCGTCCAGGTCCTTTTCTCCGAACTCTGGCCAGGAAAGCTCAGAAAAGAAAAGCTCTGCGTAGGCAATCTGATAGAGTAGAAAGTTGGAGATTCGAAAGTCTCCACCTGTTCGAATCATTAAATCAACGTCAGGCAATCCAGAGTAGAGGAGATCCTGCATCTCAGATTCGTCGGGTATGGAGAATTCGCCGGTTTCCTGACAGCGGGCCGCCCATAGTGCACAGGCTCTGCGAAGCTCCATCTGCCCTCCATAGTTCATACAGAGGTTCACCGTTGTGCCGGAACAATGAGCTGTTTCCCGAATGCATCGGGAGGCGATGTCACGACTTCTGGCCGGCAGTGCAGACCAGTCTCCAGAGATCAATATACGAATGTTTTGCCGGGACAGGTCCTTCATCCTCTTGCGAAAGAAATACTCCATCAAAAGGAAGATGGCCCGTATCTCTCTGGCCGGTCTTTTCCAGTTTTCCGTGGAGAATGCGTAGAATGAAACGTAAGGGATTTGCCTTTCGCTGCATGCCATCACGATCTTTTCCAGGGTTTCCATGCCGGCCCTGTGACCATGACTGCGATCCAATCCCTGTCGGGAAGCCCATCGGCCATTTCCATCCATTATAAATGCTACGTGTTGAATATTGCTCGATTTCATCGCAGCACCTCCACATTATTCAGATCATCTATCGATATTCCGTGATAGATCCAGTTCATCCCCATGCGAATTCGCTTCATGAAGAGCCTGGCCGCTTCCCGGAAGCTGCACTGGAATACTTGAAACGTGGAGCGATGTTCCAGAAGAACTGTAAAACAGGCACAGAGCGCGATCGGGAGATAAAGCAGCACCAGTAGCTTTCGGTAGATGGGCTTTCGCCCCAGAAGATGAAAGAACTGGCAATGAAATCGCAAATGCATCTCCTCGTCCTTTTGAATATCCAGCAATTGTTTACCGGACTCCGAATGCTTGAGCGCTCGGCCCAGAATGCCGTAGCATTCGCAGCCAATAATTTCTGCGCAAAGAAGGACCATGAGTTTGAGTCGAACTCCCATGAGGCCTCGGGCCGCATAGAAAAGTCTGTAGCTAAAGCCTTCTTTCTGATCTATTGTATCCCTTCCATTAGTTTGTTCGCTTTCATCTACGGAGGTGCGAACCTGAGATGGCCGGGATGCCCCTCCGTTCTCCAGAACACGAATGATTCGTCCCAGGATTCTAGCATGCTTGCCTTCTTCGGCTACAAAGAGCCGCAGAGATTTTCGATACTCCTGATCTACCGGAAAGTAGGATACCTTTTCGATTTCATTTAAAATCCTCCCTTCGCCGGTTTCTCCCTGACGAAAGATCTCCAGGGAGCCAAGCAGTCTTCGTTTCTGTAGATCCGATAGATTCGGATGAAACGGAGTCGCCCAGCTGGATGGGTCTGGCACTCCCGATCCAGACTCAAAATGATTCAGAAATGTTTCCCATGGTGAAGTGGGCTTAAGATTTCTGTAGAACGGTCTGGTCTTGATGATTTTTCTAGCCTTTGTTGGACTGAGCATAGTCTACCTCCCGGGCTTTTCTTATGGTCATTTATACCCCGGAAAGCTCCGAAAAAAAACCTTCCGGGTGTATCTACAGAAGCACTCAGGTGCTTTACTTTCAGGACCGGGCGGCCAGGCTATGAGGGTAATGGGGAATCCGGTCTGGGAGCGGCCCGCGGGTGCCGACAAAGAATGGGAATCTGCATCTAACGGTAGAAAGGAATGAAGCTGGGCATAATTGAAGACAACTCAAGACTACGAGAAGGGCTGGGCCGTGGTCTGGCAGCCCAGGGGTTTCAGATTCTTTTTCAATGCGGTAGCGGCGAAGAGGCCTTTCAGTACTGCCTTCAGGAAGCCCCGGCAGCACTCTTGATGGATGTACAGCTGGAAGGCGAAAACGGGATTCAATGTGCTGTGCAGATTCGTGCAGAGTTTCCGCGAATGCCGGTAGTATTCTATTCCATTCAGGATGATAGCCGCTACTTCCAGGACTTTCTGGAATCCGGAATATTGAGCCACTTTGCCTATGTGCGAAAGTCCAACTATCTATTGCCAGAAATGATCGCTCCTTTGATTCGCGACTCCGTTTCCGGAAGAAGTTTCATAGATCCAGAGATTGAGGATCGTGTATCTGAAGTACGGTCCGCCAGTTCCCCTCTCGAAATACTTGAGCCCAACGAAAGAAAGGTGGCCGAGATGCTGGCAGCCGGGATGAGTAACGAGCAGATTGCCAGGAAGATGGGTTTCAAAGATAAAAGAACCATCAGCCGGATCAATGGTCAGATCTATTCCATCTGGGGATTAAACGATTCAGCCACGGATGAAAAAGTAGCTCGTACGCGAGCAGCAATCATTGTGCGCGAAAATAGATTTCTACAGTGGGATTCAGAGGGGCAGAGTTTCGAAGAATGACCCAGATAACCATTCCTGTTCTCTTTTCAGCAGCATCGCTTTTTTCTCTCTGGATTGTTGGCATTTTATTTTACCAGGGTTCTGTTCTTTTCTGGAACGGAAGGCGAAGCAGTTATCCTGCGCTTCTAGCCGGTCTATCTCTGATTGTAGCCGGTACTTTCTTCGTGCTGCACACTCTGGGACTGGTATGGTTTAGATACAGTCAATTGAACGAGATACGACTCTGGCTTCCAGGGGCACTGTATCTGGCAGCTCTACTTTCGCTAATGTTTCTGGTGAATGTTGCTGTGAGCGAGCGTCGAAGACCTCATGGCCCGTCCCGAAGGGCACCTGTAATCTTTTCTATTGTATCTGCAATCGTGTATCTGGCCTTTCTGCTATTCGATTTGCTGATTCCCCATCAATCAGTGATTCGCTCCCTGGTCAGTGGAGAAATCAACCTGGGCCTGTTTTTCCTGGGGCTGGCCTGTGCCCTGCCTGCTGGTTTTGCGGCCCTGCTTCTAACCATGCGATCGGCTACAGGGGATCCGGCTGGCCGTCATCTTCTCAAGCTAGGAGCGTATTCGCTCTTGATACTGATTCTGATTACAGTGGTTTCCTGGTTTCTGGGCTGGTCTGGAGATATCACACCTCTAATCATGGATATCCTGGCACAGCTTTGCATTTTGGCGGCTCTCATAGCAGTGAGCCAGGCTTCTGTAAGATACGAAGTATTCAGTGGCCATATGCCACGACTGGGAATGCTGCGATACTTCCGTAAGAACATCGCTATTCTTTTTTTAATATCAGCTCTCAGTCTGGGTCTGCTTTATTTTCAGGAAAGTATTGTATGGGCTCTCATTCTTGTTAGTTCTCTGGGTTTTCAGTCCGGGTATCTGGAATATCGTATGATGAAGGACCGGGAACGGATGCTGGCCAGAATGCAATCCGGCAGCGCAGATCTTTATCAGAGACTGTTTGAGGAAAAAAGAGATCCTGCAGAATCCGTGCTGAAGCATTTATGCGAAGAGCTGGGACTGGTTGGTGTGCGAAGCGTGGCCGGTGGTACCTATGCATCCATTCTGGGGCATGAGGCTGTTCGATCCTTTTCTTTCGAAGAATTGAGACCGGGGCTGGAGAAGGAAGTAATCGCTCTGCGCCAGGGAAGCGAGCAAGGTGAACTGTATCTTTATGGGGCTGGATTGACCCGAGAGGAAGCTGAATTTGCACGATCCACGGGCGAGAGACTTCTGGATGCTATGGCGCTATTTCAATTCTCCCGAATCCTGATGAGGCTGCAAAAAGACTATCAGCAGTCCAGAAAGCTGACAGAAACCATGGCGCGAAGAGCGTTGCACGATGACGTTTTACCCGAGATTCACAGCCTCATTCTGGAAAAGGGTCTACCAGAGCAGAGCATTCAAAGGCTAAGCAGTCTGCATCGCACCATCGCAGGACTCCTGAAAGAGATGCCCGGATATGACAATACATTGTTAAAACAGGGTCTACTTGAAGGTATTCGCCAGACCATGGGAAGAAGCGGATATGCACCGGGCACAATCGAAGTGAAAGAAGAGCCAGATCTGGAAGCGCCGGAAAAGGAGACTGTATTTTATGCAATTCGAGAGATTCTACACAATGCTTCCGTGCATTCCCGTTCTGGTATCCGAATCTCTGAACTTCCCGGTGGTGGAAGATTGAACTGGCTCATAGAGCCAGAATTGCCCGAAGGCGACCCTGCTGCAGGACTCGGATCCATTGGTGAAAAATCGGATGGGTTCCAGGAAACTCCATGGGCCCTGGAATCTCCGGAGGAGGCTCAAAGTGACAGGGAAGAAGCGAGACCCGGTTCAGGACAGGGACTGGCAATTCACTCAGCACTTCTGCTCCTGGGCGGAGGTGGTCTGGAGACGGTTTCGCAATGGCCAGAGTTTAAAATCCGAATATTTCTTTCTTGAGAGGTGCGATGAGAAGTATCGATTCGCCACTCTCTGTTTTCACTTTCAGTACTGATGAAACTGTGGGTCGCGGTCCGGGTTTTTGATGATATCGTCGCACAGAAAGCCGTGCAGGCTTCGCTTCTTACTTTCAATAAAATGTCAGTAACAAGGAAAATGATTTACCGGAGCAGGAAGTCCGTTGTATGATTGGTCATGAGTTGCAGTCAATGCCAGGGCATTGAAAGGGTTTTCGATAGCAAGCTGGCCCGTCGAGAGCTCCGATCCTACCGCTGGTTCGGTCCCAGAAGATCTACATCCATCCTGTTGCAGTTCCTCAAGCCTCTGGCAGGGCAGCGCAGTCTTCTGGATATTGGTGGTGGCGTAGGAGTGATTCAGCACGAACTGTTTGCTTATGATTTGCGCGAAGCCATCCAGGTAGACGGCGCATCAGCCTACATTGATCTTTCCCGAGATGAATCCAGGCGACGTGGCAATGAAGCCAGTACCCGCTACATCCATGGAGACTTTGTGGAACTGGCTCAGCAGGATTCCAGTCTCGGTGGCGATGTAGTTTCTCTGGATCGAGTGATTTGCTGTTATCCACTGATGCAGGAGCTTCTGGGAATGGCGGCAGACCGTGCGAATCTGGCGGTGGGACTGGTATTCCCCAGGGATGGTAGGCTCTTCAGGCTTCTGGGGAGGATTGGAAATTTCTTTGTTCGATTCTATGATTCGGACTACAGAATGTACATTCATTCTACGTCGGATGTGGAAAGAATTATGCATGACCGGGGATTTTCCAGGGTAGCCTTGCGAAAGACCCTGGCCTGGCAGATTCATCTATATAAAAGACCATAAGCCCGCGCCGGCCCCTGGAGACCTTGACCTAGAATTTGAATCTCTCAATATCCTGCCGCAAAGATTCTGAAATAGAGGCCACCGAATCAGCATTGGTAGATATCTCGGAAGCGCCTTCAGAATGCTGCTCTGCAATGTTACTGATGCTTGAGATGGACTGAGTGATTTCATTGACTCCGCTCTCCTGCTCTGCGATGGACGTTGTAATTTCCCGGGCCCGGCTATCTATATTTCGCGCGCTTTGATCCACCAGCTCTCCAAATTCTCTTTGCGACTCTACATCATGGCCCACGCTTTCGAGACTGCTTGTAATCCTGGAAACATGGTCATTGATTGTATGGAAGGTTTCCGTGGTGGTAGTTAGATTATTCTGTCCTTCTGTAATCTCTTTCGTATTGGAATCGATCAATTCGCTTATGTTTCCCACACTTCTGGCGGTTTCTTCTGCCAGCCGGGCCACTTCTCCGGCTACTACCGCAAAACCTCTACCGGCATCTCCGGCCCGGGCTGCTTCAATGGATGCATTCAGACTGAGTAGATTGATCTTTTCTGATATTCCATTGATGATATCGATGATCATGGTCATGTCGTCCGAGCTTTTCAATAATCGCCCCATGCTTTCTCGAAGCTCGCCCAGTCTTCTGGAACCTTCCTGTGCGCTTACGGTAATCTCCCTGGAAATGGTCCGGGTCTCTTTCAGTCGTTCTGAGGAAGATTGAATGCTCTTGTAGAGATCCTCCACTTTTTTCTGTAAGTCATTAACACCATCGGATTGCATTCGCGCACCTTCAGTAACCTGCTTCATAGATGCCCCGATCTGTTCGATGGATGCTGTGATCTGCTCTGCGCTGGCAGCCTGACTCTGTGCATTCTCTGAAAACTGACTACTGGTTGCGGACAGCTCTTCGCTGGAGGAAGCAAGTTCATTTGCCTGCTTCGCTATGCCAGAAACAGTGATAGCCAGCTTTTCAGAAAAATCATTTAAACTTGCAGATAGATCTCCCAGTTCATCCTTTCGCTGGAGGTCATATCGCACCGTCAAATCCAGATTGGACGTTGCTCCGTGTAGAGCATCCACCAGCGTTGTAACCGGAGTCAGAAACCACCGGTTCAGGGCCAGTCCCAGAAATACCGCAAGGACTATTGCGATAAGAATGGCGATGCCGGTGAAGATCAGCGCATCCCTTTGCAGAGATAAAAGGTCGGAGATGTCCAGGTCCACACCGATGGCATAGTTTACATTGCCATTGGCATCCTTTATGGGGTAGAAAGCACTTCTGTAGGTGCCCCATTGGTCGGTATAGGGCTCCTCCGAAATTTGCACCTTACCGGTGGACACTGCACGTTTCAGAGTTTGCGGTGCATCGTCATAGGGATCAAGAAAGGTCACCGCTTCTGGATCGTAATGTCTGTCCTCTGTATAGTTGGCAGTATCAAACAGAAAGACAAATTCTTCCGAACCCTTTACATCCATTATATAGGCGTACTTCATACCGAATGTCTCTCGAATCTCGGACAGTCTCTTTAAGTTTCGCTTGTAATACTCCGTTTCCACAGCATCTTCTTCATATAGTTCCTGGGCCCGTGAATGGTCGATGGTGGAGGCTACGATCTCTGCAGCCTGGCTCAACTGTCGAATGATTCTATTCTCAATTACCGATGAATACTGGATATAGAAGGCGCTACTGAGACCAATGGTGCCAAAGAGAAATACTACGCTGGTTAATAGAATAATCCTGGTTCTTAATTTCATGGGGGCTTTCAGAATAGTTTTCCACAGGGAATGTCAAGAGAAGATTCGAACTGAATTGACAATTTTGCACCTCGGCGTTGGATACAGAAATGTCAAAGGTATTAAAGTGGAGTCTGGCAGCAGTAGCATTGATCCTGATTATGGGATACTTTATCCTATTTCTGCAAAGTCCCTCTGTTGAAGAAAGCAACTATGAGATTGATCTGGCAGGCATGCGAGCTCTTACAGATCCAGAAACTCAGGTAGAACCTGGACCAGAGGCTTTAAACAGTCTCATCATTGGAGAGGGAAGTTTTCCTTCCGGGGCTATTGTAGCCGGCCACAGTTTGTTTTCTAAAACCAGGCTGGTTTTTGTGTCCTACCAGCTTCTCTACGAAGATGGTACAGAACTGATTCTGGACACTGCCCAGGATGAGTCATTGCACAATGAATTCTATGAGGGGGAGCCATTCTATTCCGATCATTTCAATCAAATGCAGGCTGCGATGAAGCGAGCTCGCTGGATAGTAGCCACCCATGAGCATGTGGATCATGTGGGCGGAATCGCCCAGTCCCCTTATTTCGAAAGCATCTTCGAAAATGTATTCTTGTCTAAAGAGCAAATCGAAGGACCGACCATCGCTGCGGCCAGGTTTCCGGATGGTAACCTGGAAAAGCTCAAGCCTCTGCAATACGAATCCCTGCACAGGATCGCTCCTGGAGTGGTGCTTCAAAAAGCTCCCGGACATAGCGTGGGTAGCCAGCTAATCTACGTTCGACTTCAGTCCGGTCAGGAATTTCTTTTCGTAGGTGATATTGCCTGGAGTCAGAAGAACATCGATGAACAGACTGGACGTCCTGCCCTGGTCTCCTGGATCTTCTTACAGGAGAACCGGGATCAGGTCGCCAACCAGTTGCGGGCCCTTCTGGATCTACAGACCAGCAATCCAGAGGTGCAGGTTGTAGTCGCCCATGATGGTGAGAATCTGCAGCGAATCATCGAAAAGCTGGGAGTAGGAACAACGTTTCAAAGTCCATAGCAAGTTTGATCCTGGCATTTTGTCCGGGAAACAGGCTAATGATACAGCTCTGTTCCCGGGCTGATTTCGCTCGGAGTCCAGCAAAACTCTCTTACAAGGAAGACCCCATCACCATGAAATGGAAAAAAGCTGGCTTATGTCTCTCTTTGATGCGCCTGCTAGATAATACAACGGCTGATTTGTGACAGATTTCATTGACCCGCGATGCGGACTGCGATTTCTGTCTTATCACTATGAAATTGAACCAGCGTCTTGCAATTTGTTATCCTAGAAGGACTCCTTTTGCACAAATCGGAAAAGCCCTGGGCCGTTTTTCTGCCCATCATCTGGGCCAGATCGTGGCAAAGGACATCCTGGAAAAGAGCGGCATCGATAAGAATAAGATCGATGGCGTAGTTGTGGGAGAGGGCTTCCCGTTTGCTCCCAACTCGGCACGAGTAATCTCCAATCTACTGGAGCTTCGCGACGAAATTCCTGCCATTACTGTGAATCAGAACTGTGTTTCCGCTATGGAAGCTGTGGCAGAAGCCGGACGAAGAATCCTCCTGGGTGAAGGAGAGGTATTTCTGGCACTGGGTGAAGAGTCACAGACTTCCATGCCATTTGTCGTGCGAAATGCTCGACTGCACAAGAAAACCGGTACAGTAGATAAACTGAAGAAAGCTCTTCCGGATGATCTACCAGAAGGCGTAGAGATTCGCGATACCCTGGAAGATGGACTGGGGGATGGAGAAACTTCCTACGGAATGCAGGTAACTGCAGAGATTGTTGCTCAGAACTACAGCCTGAAGAGAGAAACTCAGGATAAAGTAGCCTATGAAAGCTTCAAAAGATCCCTGGAAGCAGCTGAAGCTGGAATGTATGAACCTTACATCATCGCGGTAAACGACGAGGAAGGAGAGCCTCTAAAAGTGGACGAAGCAGTAATGCTGCGAAAAGGTCTGGTAGAGAATCCCACTCGTATGGAACGAGCCATGTTGCTGTTCGACAACCCGGGAATGAAGTTCGACCAGTTCAAAGAGAAATACAAAGGTGATCTCAAGAACTCGATTGGTCCTACAGTAACTATTTTCAATGCATCCCCTCGATCCGATGGAGCCGCAGGCGTTATCCTTACAACTGAAGAGAAAGCGAAAGAACTGGGCCTCGAAGTAGCAGCGTATCTGACCGGCTGGAATATGCGCGGCGTTCATCCCAACGTAATGGGACTGGGACAGGCAGAAGCATCTCTGGCTTTGATCGATGAAATGGGCCTGAAAATGGACGACATCGACATCGTAGAGATCCATGAAGCTTTTTCCGCAACAGCGGTTGGAGCTCTGGAAGAAATCAAGAATCGAACCGGTTATGACTGGGAAAAGAAATTCGATGAAAAGAAAATAAACCGATACGGCGGTTCCATCGCTATCGGGCATCCTTTTGGAGCCACCGGTATTCGCCTCATTGCAAATGCAGTGATGGACATGAAAAACGATGACTCTGTAAATCGAGTACTCTGCACTGCCTGTGCGCACGGCGGTATTGCCGGAGCGCTGATGATCGAGCGAGCTTGATAGTCGAAGAGTAGTTTAGAGAAAGATACAGAGCAGTGAGTGGTATGGACTCTCTATAGAGATCGCACTGCTTCTATCTGACGTAAAAAGCCGGCCCATAGGAGCCGGCTTTTTTATTGTACGTTCGAGAAAGGGATGGGCCCGAAATCAGGAATTGCTTCGCTTGAGCAGTCGTTCCTGTTCCTCTCTGGCATTCTGGATGGCCATGGCTTTGCGAATGGAACCAATGCGGTGTTCCAGGTCCTTCATTTCTTTTTCCAGCTTCTTCCATTCATCCTGAGGTGTAGGTGTATCGTCGCTGGCAATGCCTTCTGCTTCCATCTCTTCTTTGGCTTCATCCATACCATTCATGATAACACCGATGAAAAGGTTCAATACAATCATGGTACCCATCATTACAAAACTGATGAAGAATAGCGGACTGAGCACAGGAAATGCCTGGGGCGCCGTGCACATGGCTTCCTTGCCATCGTAGCCGTAACCATCGCATCCGTAGGTTTGAATGTACATCAAGTCAGTCCAGTCCTCCAGGGTAACAGCACGAAACAGAGAAATCAATGCCTGAGGCAGGTCGCGAAAATGTATTGGATCATTCGCGGAGAACAGAAATACCGCGGCCACAGCGTAGATATAGAAAAGTAGAAACAGAAAGATTCCGACATAGAACATGGAAGGAATACTCTTCAGAAGCGCTGTTACCAGGATCCTTAACTGAGGCAGTGCTCTTACCAGTCGCAGAACTCGCAGCAATCGCAGCAATCGTAGCACCGTAACATATTCTGCATGAATGGGCAGGAAGGCTGCAGCAACAATGGCGAAGTCAAAGATGTTCCAGGAGTCAGTAAAGAATAGCTGAGGTCTGGGAAAGCGCGCAATAAGTTTGATTACTATTTCCAGAACAAAGATGGCCAGGATGATTTTGTCCATTGCATGAAGAATGGGGCCATACTTCTGAATCATGGAAGGGTAGGTTTCTATGCCCACCAGCACCGCAGTTAACAGGATAACTGCGGTAATGAAATTTTGAAACAGACTGGATTCGCTGATTTTCCTCGATATTTGAACCATGCAGGTTCCTATAATCGCTTGCCTGAAATGCAACTCTTTTTCAAATTACGCCCACTGTATCTGATACCGGTAGACTGTTCCCCGGTGCAGCATTTCAGGGAGGATCTACAATGAAAGGAAAGAAGAAGTTCGCAATACTTCCTCTGTTGCTATTTCTGGGGCTGGCCGCCTTTAAATATTTTTCCGCAGATACGTGGACGAATCCAGAAACCGGAGAGGAAGTTAAGATTGGGTTGTCCGAAGACCAGGAAGAAGCTCTGGGTATGCAGAGCTATCGGCAGGTTCTGTCAGAAAGCGATGTCATTACCAGTGGTCCGGAAGTGGACATGGTTCGTCGAGTGGTGCAAAGACTCATTCCGACTACCGGCGATGGAGGCGATGATTTCGAGTGGGAAGTCAACGTTGTTCGAAATGATCAGGTTAATGCGTTCTGCCTTCCCGGCGGGAAGATCGTAGTATTTACTGGAATCCTTCCGGTAGCCCAGAATGAAGATGGTCTGGCCACCGTTATAGGTCATGAAATGGCTCATGCGACCATGCGACATGGGGCTCAGAGACTCTTCAGCAATGACATTTATAATACGGTAATGCAGGGTGCCAACGCTTCCATGGCTGAGATGGATCCACAGGCTCGCGAAAAGGTACTGGGTCTTCTGGGTGCAGGGGCTCAATACGGAGTGCTTCTGCCTTTCAGTCGTGACCATGAAACCGAAGCAGACAGGATTGGTTTGCTCTATATGGCTCGAGCCGGGTACGATCCGGAAGCATCGGTGGCTTTCTGGCAGCGAATGGCAGAGCAGGGCGGTGGAAGTCAGCCTGAATTTGCATCAACCCATCCCTCTCACGGTACTCGTATCGAGAATCTGCGAAAGTTTATTCCGGAAGCTCGCAAGCAAATGCCCTGATAATTTCTAAGGCAGGGTCGGTATCCGGCCCTGTCATTGAATTTGACTTTCGCTTCCTCCGGTCAACTCCGGTAAAATAGTTTCCATTCCTGGTTTCCAGCCATCGATCCGCTATTTCTAGGCCTTCGACCGCCCATGCGCGGCAGAGGGGAAAGTTGGAGAAAGCCCTGGTAAGTTGAAGGAGGTTAAAGGAAACATCTACTGGTCGTCTCGGACGAATAGATCGGGCAAGAGAGCGCGTACTTCCGGGAGCACGGAGCCCTCCCTTTTTTCGCCTGATGTGTCCAGAACGGCATGGAAGCAGCGAAAGCTGTAGTCCTGCATCTGACTTTCTGAACTCTGTCCGGCCTTTCTCGTATTGTTTCCGTGGTTTAAATCCAGCTTTTCGAATCGTTTTTCGATTTCTTTCCAGGTAGAAAATTCTGTAAGATCTGAAGTGCCCCCTTTTTCCTTTCTGCGATTAAGCCTTCTTCGAATCACATCTTCGCTACATTGAGTTTCCAGAAACAATATAGAGCCCGCGAAGCCAGTTTTCTGACAATGTTCCAGTAACAGATTTCGATACTCTTTTCTGGAAAAACTGGCATCCAGAGAGATCCTGGATTCTGCCCGCATTAGCTTCTGGCCCAGAGCCAGAAGATGCTGATAGTTCCTTCTTTTCTTGTGCGCGCTGTAGATTCCCTCGCCAAAGGCCGAAGGTTTTCGCTTTTCCAGATCTGATTGACGCCGCTTTCTTATGATGTCGCTGGAAAGCACAGGTATACCATCTTCGCGCAGTAGTCTCGCAATAAGCGATTTACCTGTGGCCGGTAAGCCCATTAGAACAATAATCAAAGGCTCCGGCCACGGCCCTGTCGAACCAAAGCTCGTCTTTTTGCCTTTCATTAAATCCTGGACGAGATTCATGTACTGCCGGGATCGTCGCTCCAATCTTTCCTTTCTCGCAGAGTAATCTGAGGAACCGGAGTCCAGATTGCTGAGTTGAAGAGAATCCACCATCAGTCGAACGCAGGCTCGGTATATCTCATAGAGATCCAGAAGCAAATAACCGGCCACATCCGGATAAAGATGTAGATACTCCAGAGCCAGGTTACGGGCCAGAGATTCCTGGCCTTCCAGACGGAGCCCCATAGTAGTAAAGGCCAAATCTTCAAATGGATCCACCTGACGGATTTCGGGACTGAACTCAACACAATCTATAATTGATACGGCTTCTTCCCGTAAATAGATATGGTCCGGTCGAAGATCACCATGGCCGTCTACTTCTCTGTGATTTCTCTTTTTCAGAGAGGGCCTGTTTTTACGAATCAGTTCTCGAAGCTCTGTTGCGAAAGGCACCTGTTGCAGGTTGGACAGAGTCTTGAGTACATTGTTTAACCTCTCAGCAAAACCGCCGGATGGTGGCTGAAAGGGCAGGGATCGATGAAAATAGGCCAGTCTGGATGCTAGGTTTCGCATATCCGCTGTATTCAAGGAGTCCAGCCTTTCCTCCAGGCGATCCGCATCCGGCAGATGCTGCATTACAACGCATACATCCAGAGGCGGACCAAAGCGCTTCTTACATTCATTCAGAGCCTCTTCTACATGGACCTGTAAGTCCTTATCAGAAGTCACCAGGAGTCCATCTTTGATTTCAATTGAGCTTTCCGCCGCTTCATCCCGAGAATCATGATTCAATCGCAAGTCTGGATTCGGACAGATACTGTTCCAGGATATGCTCTGTAATCGTGAAATCTCTTTGCGTTCGGATTCCTGCCGACCCGGGTCTGAATCCTGCGACTCTGGAGTAGATTCATCGAATGCATGGGGGGCCTCTTCGCCTCCGGGATGGTTATTCGCACTATTTGAGTGTCTGGAATGGGCGGGCTTCTCTCTGAAACTTTCCTGACTTTCAAAGAATAGAATTACGTCCAGGTATACTTCCGGAGAGAGGCGAGCATTGAGCGAGTATTCCCTGAGACAGAGGCGAATCCTGGAGGACAGATCTGATTGATCAATGAAGTCAAGGCGAACAGCCTTCTTGAACTTGAATACCCTTTGCTTTCCTACCAGAACCCTGGAAATGTGAGTCTCTTTAAGCTCCAGCGATTCTTCCTGGACAAGTTCTGGATGACCTTTCAGGAGTGCGATCGTATCCATAGTGTTTCTACCGCGGGCAACTATCTTTAATCATTCCAGAGATTCGCAGCACCGAAAACTCCGGCCGAATCTCCAAGCTTGTTTTTCAAAATCGGAGTGGTAGCCCTTTTATGAAAAGTATACTGTAAAACCCTATCTCTGCCCAGGGTGTATAGTTCGTCCAGATTCGACAGGCCTCCGCCCAGTATGACCGCATCCGGATCCAGAATGGAAATCAGACCGCCCAGAGCACGTCCATAATCCTCTAGAAATCGTTCGAAGAACTGCTTCTCTCTAGACTGGCCATTTCGCGCGGCCTCTACAATTTCAGGAACCGTCTTTGACTCCTGGAATTCGGACAGATATCGCTTTTGCAGGCCACCGCCAGAGATCAAGGTCTCGACGCATCCGGGGTTTCCGCACCAGCATTGCGGCCCATCAGGATCGATGCTTACGTGGCCCCATTCGCCGGCAATACCATGTCTTCCAGAATGTAGCTGGTCCTGGATTACTATCCCTCCGCCACATCCGGTGCCCATAATGACTCCAAACACGGTGCCGTAACCCTGGCCTGCACCCATGGTGGCTTCTGCCAGGGCAAAGCAGTTTGCATCGTTTTCGATTCGCACCGGCTGATTCAATCTCTGCTCCAGATCGCTCTGGAGCGGATGACCGATCATAATGGTTGTGTTGGCATTCAATACCAGGTTGGTTTCTGAATCTATGATTCCGGGAATTCCAATACCTACGGTTGCTTGCTGTGTTGATGAGGCCTTCGCTTCTTCCACAAGGCTCACCACTACATCCAGTATGGCTTCGTATCCCTGGTCTGCAGGGGTAGGCTTTCGACTTCGCAGAAGTGTGCGATTCGCTTCATCCAGTAGCACTACCTCGGTTTTGGTGCCACCCAGGTCCACGCCTATTCGATTGCTACGATCGGCCATGGGCTAGATTCCCGTTGCACATTTCAAATGCAACGGTCTTTTATTGGGCATTGCAGTCTGTATGGAAGCCTACTTTGCAGTCTCAGCTAAGGCCTCCAATAGATGCCTCTTTCTATACATACTGTTTCAGCTTTTCCAGGTTCCAGATCTCTTTTGCATACTGATCAATGGTTCGGTCAGATGAAAAGAAGGCACTTCTGGCTGTATTCAGTATGGCCTTTTTTCGCCACACGAATTGATTCTTATATTCTTCTTCGATATGTTTCTGAACATCCAGGTAGGAGCGAAAATCTTCGAGTAGAAAATAATAATCACCGCCATAGGTTAGTGTATGAAACAGTTCCTGAAAGATCCCTGGCTCCCCTGGAGCGAATTCATTTCGATGAATGGACTCCAGCACCCGATTTAACTGAGGATCGGTCTGATAGATATGAACCGGATCATAGCCATGGGAGCGAAGGTTGTTGATTTCTTCTACAGTTCGCCCAAAGATGTAGATGTTTTCATCACCTACTTCTTCTTTGATCTCAATGTTGGCCCCGTCCAGGGTACCTACTGTTAGTGCACCGTTCAGCATGAACTTCATGTTTCCGGTTCCAGATGCCTCGGTACCGGCGGTGGAAATCTGCTCGGAAAGATCTGTGGCTGGAAAGATTCGCTCTGCCAGACTCACCCTGTAATTGGGAAGAAAGGCAACCTTGATACGCCCTTTGATATCCGCATCTGCATTTATCTTTTCTCCCACCGCATGAATCAATCGGACGATTAGCTTGGCCCGGTGGTATCCCGGGGCAGCCTTTCCTCCAAAAATAAATGTTCTGGGAAAATAATCCATAGATGGATTGTCTTTAAGGCTCTGATAGTCTGCGATAATTCGCAGGACGTTGAGCAGCTGTCTTTTATATTCATGAATTCGTTTGATTTGAGAATCAAAAATACTCTCCGGATCTACTTCAACGCCGCATTCATGGCGAATGATTTCAGACAGCTTTACCTTGTTTTGAAGTTTGACTTTGTAAAATGCTTCCTGAAATTCCGAGTCTTCCGCCAGGTTTGAAAGTTGCGAAAGCTGTCCCAGGTCCTGCTTCCAGGATTGTCCCAGTCTGGTTGTTATCAGTCCGCTGAGTTCAGGGTTGGAACCAATAAGCCATCTACGGAAGGTTATGCCATTGGTTTTGTTCTGGAACCTCTCCGGGTAGACTTGCACAAAGGAAGGAAACACATCGGTTTTGATGATTTCCGAATGAATGGCCGCCACCCCATTCACAGCCACAGATCCTACAATCGCCAGGTTGGCCATCCGCACTTTTCGCGGATGTCTTTCATCTATTATAGAAAGCTCCGAAAGCTGATCATCGGGAATCCCCTGGGCCCGGGCCCATTCCATAAACTGATGATTGATCAAGTAAATGATTTCCAGATGTCTGGGTAGCATTCGACCAAAAAGCTCCAGGTCCCATTTCTCCAGAGCCTCGGGCATGACAGTATGATTGGTGTAACCAAAACAGCGGGAAGCCAGTTCCCAGGCTCGTTCGAATTCCAGCTCATAGCCATCCATCAGGATTCGCATTAGCTCGGCGATGCCCACCGCGGGATGAGTGTCGTTTAGCTGAAAGAAGACTTTCTCCGGGAGTTGCTCAATGCCTTCTGCGATGTCAAAGAAATCACTCATGGCATCCTGGATTGTTGCACTTACCAGGAAGTACTCCTGCTTCAGTCGTAGCTCCTTTCCCTGCAGATTGTTTTCATTTGGATACAGAACATGAGTGATGTTTTCGGAATGGATCTTATCTTCTACCGCGCGTACATAGTCCCCGTGATTGAAGTAAGTAAAGTCGAACTCATTGTTTGCCCGAGCTTTCCAGAGCCTTAATGGGTTCACGGTATGGGTCTTGTATCCTGGCATCAGGATATCGTTTCCCGTGGCCAGCACCGTTTCGCCGGGCATCCAGCGAACCAGATGACGATCTTCTTTTCTATAGCTTTCGGTGCGTCCGTAGAAATGTACCGCGTAGGTTCGCTCCAGACGCTCGATAGTCCAGGGATTACCTTCCTTGAGCCAATCATCCGGAAGCTCTCGCTGATGGCCGTGTTCGATCCTCTGGTTGAAGATTCCGTAGTTGTAATAAAGACCGGCCCCCTGGCAGGGTAGATCCATGGTGGAGGCACTTTCCATAAAACAGGCGGCCAGGCGACCCAGGCCACCGTTTCCCAGGCCCGCATCGATTTCGCATTCTTCGATTTCTTCCAGGTCCACTCCAATTTCTTTCAGTAGAGCACGTGCGTAATCCAGAGCTTCCAGGTTGATTAGATTGTTGCGAAGCAGCCTTCCCAGAAGAAACTCCATGGACAGATAATACACCCTGCGGCTCTTTCGCTTCTGTAGCTGTTCCTGGGTTTCGTTATATCGATCAATCAGACTGTCTCGAATGGTATAGGCCAGCGCCTGGTAAATGTCGATGCCATGGGTGTTCTCTTTGTACTTACCCACCGTGTATTCCAGGTGGTGGGCAAAATGTCGCTTCAGGGACTCTGGATCCAGCTTTTGTTCCAGGCCCAGGAGTTCTTTTAGTTTCACGCTGGAAACCAGGGATTGACGCTGCAGCATAGCTTCAGCTCCGCCCAATTCCCGTGGCAGTCAACACAAATCCTCGAATTCTCTTGACCATACCATGGCTGGCAATGCTTGTAGGGTAGCGGGCTCTGCCTGCATTTCCTCTAGATTTGTCCCGATTCATTTCGGCGGAAAAAGGAACCCAGGGTGCCTGTAGAATTAGATTGGAATACATCATCCAGAAACCCCCGCAGGAAGGGCGGGCTGAATCTTCTGGATAACTCCGACCTGTGGTACATGGATGCCATAATCTACGAACTGCATGTTCGTTCTTTTTGCGATGCGAACGGCGATGGCATAGGGGATTTCGCCGGATTGATGAGCCGGCTGGAGTATCTGAAGGATCTGGGAGTCACGGCATTGTGGCTTCTACCGTTTTATCCATCGCCTCTTCGAGATGACGGCTACGACATAGCCGATTACAAAAGCGTTAATCCCATCTACGGAAATCTAAAGGATTTCAAAGAGTTCCTGGCCATGGCTCATGAAATGGGCATGCGCGTTATTACCGAGCTGGTTATCAATCATACCTCGGATCAACACCCCTGGTTTCAGAGGGCTCGCAGGGCACCGGCCGGACATCCTGACCGGGATTACTATGTCTGGAGCGACAGTCCTGATAAATACAGGGATGTTCGCATTATCTTTCAGGATTTCGAAAGCTCCAACTGGACCTGGGATGAACTGGCAGGTCAGTACTACTGGCATAGATTCTATTCGCATCAACCGGATCTAAATTTTGACAACCCCAGGGTTCAGCAGGAAGTATTCGATGTTCTGGATTTCTGGCTGGATCTGGGAGTAGATGGAATGCGGCTGGATGCCATTCCCTATCTCTATGAACGGGAAGGAACTCCCTGCGAAAATTTACCAGAAACACATGCCTTTCTAAAGAAGCTCAGAGCTCATGTGGATGGGAAGTATCGCGGCAGAATGCTTCTGGCCGAAGCCAACCAGTGGCCGGAGGACAGTGTTACTTTCTTTGGAGAGGGCGATGAATGTAACATGGCCTTCCATTTTCCTCTTATGCCGCGAATGTTTATGTCCGTTCGTATGGAGGATAGCTTTCCCATCATAGATATTGTAGAACAGACTCCGGAGCTTCCGGAAGGTTGCCAGTGGGCTGTATTTCTGCGAAACCATGATGAATTGACTCTTGAAATGGTTACCGACGAAGAACGGGATTATATGGTGCGCATGTATGCCAGAGATCCGCGAAGCCGAATCAATCTGGGGATTCGCAGACGTCTGGCGCCGCTCCTGGAAAACGATCGCCGTAAAATCGAATTGATGCATGCACTTCTGTTTTCCATGCCTGGAACTCCGGTAATCTACTACGGCGATGAGATTGGTATGGGAGACAATATCTTTCTGGGCGACAGGGACAGCGTAAGAACTCCCATGCAATGGAGCCCGGACAGAAATGCCGGTTTTTCCGGAACCAATCCGCAGAGATTATTTCTTCCAGTAAATATCGATCCAGATTATCACTATGAATCCCTGAATGTGGAATCCCAGCAGAACAGTCCCAACTCCCTTCTATGGTGGATGAAAAGAATCATTTCCCTGCGAAAACAGATTCCCGCATTCAGCCGGGGCACGCTGGAGTTTGTGCGATGCGAAAATCGTAAGATTCTGGTCTTTGTGCGTGAGTTGCATGATCAGACAATACTGGTGCTGGCGAATCTATCCGCACAGGTGCAGTACGCGACTCTGGATTTGAGCGAACATGCAGGAAAAATTCCTGTGGAGATATTCTCCAGACATACTTTTCCCAGAGTGACCCAGGCTCCTTATTTCTTCTCTTTCGCTCCTTTTTCCTTCTACTGGTTCTCCCTGGAAAATGAAACTCAGCATTATCGCGGTCCCGATGAAGTCCCGGAAATCAAATTGAATAATCTGCCATCGCTGGCCTCGCTGCTGGACTCGAAAGCCAGAGATCTTCTCTCTCCAATACTGCCTGACTTTCTAAGGCAGCAGGACTGGTTTCCTCATCGCACAAGGAATATTAAATCAGCAGAGATCATTCATTCGGTGCATCCCTGGAACGACGAAATGGGCCTTGCAATTATTGAAGTGATCTTCAGTTCGGGTGAGCAGGAATTCTATCAGACCTGTTTTCAGCTTGAGCAGGAGGACCAACCGGAAGAACTCTGGTACGGACTTACCCTGGAGGACATCGCAGAGAGGGTGCCCATTGTGGCTCGGCTTACGGTTGAGGATGGCGATAGACGACGATTTCTGCTGCGGGAATGTCTGGGAAGATGGGAACCCGCGCAGAGATTGCTAGAAGCAGCCCTGCGAAACAAGCAGATTCGTTCGGATGGAACTCGCATCATACCGGAACTGGGAAAAGATCTGAAATCCGCTTTAAAAGATACGGATCTTTCTATGGCTCCCATTCCATTTAGCAGCAAATACAATAACATAGTCTTCAATTTCGCCGACCAGGTAGTATTCAAGCTGTATCGCAGAATGGAAGAAGGAGTGCACCCGGAACTGGAAACCGGTCGGGCTCTTTCCGGACAGCAAAAGGGAGGCATTCCCACAGCCTATGGCTCACTGACCTACGATCATAATGGCAAACAGATGAGTGCCGGAAGTTTCTGGGAATATGTACCCAATCAGGGCACCGCTCTGATGTTTACCAGAGACAATCTGGAAAGCTTTCTTCGCATTGTTCCTGCTTTGAGCTACAGCCATCCCTACGTCGATGCAGATGACTGGACCCGCGGTGAGAGATCGGAAATGCCTGAAGTTATTCAGGAGTCCACCGGTAACTTCCTGGTCTCTGCTCAGGAAATGGGTGAAACCGTGGCCGAGCTACATGCAAGGCTTAGAACGGTGGACCCGGAAGGGCAGAACAATGATTTTTCCGTAGAGCCTTTTACATCCCACTATCGTCGTGCATTGTATCAGGGCCTGCGAAACACCCTGGATTACAGTATATCCGAGCTGCGAAAGGCCATGCCGGAGCTGGATTCCACCACCATCAGCCTAATTGGAGCACTGATGGAGTATCAGAAACCCATGGATCGGCTGTTTCAAAATGTAAAGGATCGCAACCTGGCCTCCGGTCGCATCAGGCTTCACGGGGATCTGCATCTGGGACAGATTCTTTATACTGGAAAGGGCTTTGTGGTGCTGGATTATGAGGGCTCGGTGCATCGCAGTTTTTCTGAGAGACGAATCAAAGGTAGTCCTTTGCGGGATGTGGCCGGGATGTCCTGGTCATTTGCGAAGGAGGCCATGCACATAGTCTATGGAAGAAATTTTCCAGGGCTTGCGGAAAGCCAGGCCAGAAGATGGGTGACCATCTGGTATAATGCCACCGCAACCATGTTTCTGGCGGGGTATCTAGAGCATATGGCCAGAACCAGTTCCTGGGATTTGCTTCCTTCAGAAAGGCATCAGGTGCAGGAATTGCTGGACATCTTTCTTCTGGAGCGAGGTCTTCAGTCCCTGGGCTACGTTCTCCCGGATGTGCGAGCCGAACGATTGCCTCCTTCTGAACTGGAAAGTAGAGTCAGGGCTCTGCTAATGATCACCACACAGTGTATCTCTCTGTAAGAGTTAGAAGGTTTTTTTGAATGTTTTTTATTCTACCTTCCATTTTTGGTTGATGGAATTTGAATCCACCCCAAGATCTGTAACCAGTGTTATGCGAAATAAAAAAGAAAATGCAATCTTATCAAATGAAAAGACCAGGACGGATAGCTCCAGAGGATTACTTCGCTGGCTGGGACTGTCCGCAGGTGCATTGCTGATTGGATCTCTGGCTGCGCTCTGCGGCGATAGCTCCAACCTTGGCTATGTCCATGTAGATATGATCGATAACTCCTTTTCGCCGCCGCTGCAGCGAATTCACAAAGGAGGAACCATCGTATTTAAGAACATTGGTAGAAATCCGCATAACGCTGTTGCCGTGGACGATGCCTGGAGCACAGAGAATGACTTTGGAAGCCTGAATATGATGGGTGGCGACAAAGCCAGCGTTACCTATCCAGAAGAAGGGGTCTTTCCCTATTATTGTACCTTTCATGCTACTCCGGATCAGAGAGTGGGCATGGTAGGCACCATCGTCGTAGGCAATGTAGAATACAATCCTCAGACGGCGAAGAAAGCAGAACCTGTATCTGAATGGACCGGTGTTACTCGCAGGGTGCCATCTGACTATCCCACTATTCAAACAGCGGTGGATGCCGCCGATCCAGGGGATATGGTACTCATCGCGCCCGGTGTCTATAAGGAAGAAGTAGTAATTACCACTCCATCGCTGATTATTCGCGGCGAAGATAGAAACAAAGTGATCGTGGACGGTGAACATGTAAGAGGTAATGCTGTTACCGTTGTGGGAGCTGATGGTGTTGCCATTGAGAACATGACGGCGCGAAATGCGGTACTCAATGGATTCTTCTGGACCAGCGTAAAAGGCTATCGCGGCTCCCACCTCACAGCCTATAACAATGGTGACTATGGAATCTATGCATTTGACTCCCAGGACGGAGTTATCAAGCATTCCTATGCCTCCGGTAGTCCGGATTCATCTTTCTACATTGGGCAATGCTATCCCTGCAAAGCCATAATCCATGATATCGTGGCCGAATACAGCGCCCTGGGCTACAGCGGCACAAATGCTGGCGGAGAACTGTATCTAATCAATTCCATCTGGAAGAATAACATCGTAGGTCTTGCTCCAAACACACTGGACAGTGAGCTACTTCCTCCGCAGAGAGAAGCTACGATCTGGGGAAACATTGTTCTGAATAACAATAACATTGAAGCGCCATTTGTGGCTCTCACCTGGCCTTCTTTTGGAAACGGTATTCTTGTGGCCGGTGGGTTGAGAAATCACATCGAAAAAAATATTATCATCAATCATCCCAACAATGGCATTGTAATGCTGCCCAATCTGCAGGAGAACTTCTGGCTCAGTCATGGCACAGTGGTGAAAGATAACTACATTGCAGGCTCAGGTCGCACGGATATTTCACTATCTGGTCCCATTAGTATGGGTAACTGCTTTTCCGGAAACTCTTACAGCACTACTATCCCATTTGGCCTGGAGCACTTTTCTGGATGCGACTCACCAATTCGTTACATGATGGGTGGCGATATGTCCATGATGATGGGTGCCATGGCGATGATGATGGATGCGAAGATGGGTAACTTCAAGTCCGGGGATTATAAGACCCAGCCCATTCCGGAAGCACAGCCAGAAATGCCGGAAGACATGAAAGCCAGTATCAAGCCTGCTCTTACTCCCTTTGAAGATCATAGCTATCTAATCGAAAAGGCAGCTTTCCATCCAGATGCGCAGAAGTATCTGGCTGAAGCAAAAGGCGGGCCGTCCTATGTAGGATCTGTTCAAACCGTGGTGCCCGGAGGATTTCTGGCTATAGTCTATCACATCTTCGCCTATCTGTTGCCTTTCGTAGTGTATGCCAGCTGGACCTTTATGGCTTTTCTGGATATGCATCAGAAAAAGGAAAACAACCTGGGTTGGACTGCAGGTATTATTCTGGTGCCATTTCTGGGATCACTGGCCTACCATCTGAAAGGTGGTAGTACGCTTCCAGGATGGCTTCGCAAGTCCATGCTCATTTCAGGAGGAGGAGTATTCCTGCTGGTGGTTCTGGTTGCAGTGGCTCTGATTTTCTGAGCCCTGCAATGTGATATATGCTACTGATAAGAGTCATAGAAGATGTATGCTCGGGCCAGCTAGAGGAAATGCATTAGCGAAAGAAGGGCCCGGGCTTCGGACTCGCAAAACGGAAGCGAAAACAGGTAAGTCCTGGTGGCTTCGAACATGAACTAGAATTTTTGATCGGGGGAAATATGGAAAAGGCATTCGATAATCCTGGATTTATCCAGCTACTATTAAACTTCTACGGGTACTACGTGCCGTTCATTCTACTGGCGGTCTGGGCTCCTCTGGCGCTGTATGACCTGGCTCGCAGACAGGATGTGGAAGGAAAAACTGGAGCTATCTGGGTGGGAGCCATCGTTGCTCTGCCCCTGGTAGGGGCCGGCGCCTATCATTTGATAGGGAAGAGTCAGCTCCCTGCCTGGGTGAGAAACTATCTGGTTATTGGAGGAACAGTTCTGCTTGTAGTCCTACTTCTGATATCCTCTGTTCTGGGAACTTGAAACGTAAGGATTTCTTAAGATGGCTGGGAATCGGTGGCGCGGGTGCGGTGACCGGTGGTGGGCTGGTAGGCCTGCTCAAAGGGGGAGGCCGAAGTTTCACTACCGGTTATGGCTCACAGGAGGCTAGCAACAACTGTTTGCCCGGCCAATCCAGTCCTGCATCGGCGCAACCCGGTAGTTCCTTTCAGCCCACATATCAATCCAGTTTTGGCCCGGCACAGCCCACTCCCGGGGATGGAGTGGATATCATTGGCAATTCCTATGGCAGCATGGTTCATCCACCGGCAGCTCTGGGTGCTGAGTATCTGGCGGCCTTCGAGCGAAAGGCCGTGGGAGGAAATGCCAGCACGCTTCTTCGCAGAAAAGAAGGCGCCCCAGATATTACCAAAACGGCACTGACTAACCGGGAAAAGCCGGTCTATACGGCTCTGTCCACCAGGGAAAGCGGGCTCATCCCTCCAGTCCAGGTTCCTGGAAAGATGCGAGAGTTCACCGTAGATACGGTGGAACGCACATTGAACATCGCCCATGGAACAATCTTTAATGCCTGGACTTTCAATGGCACAGTGCCCGGCCCTGTGATCAGGGCCACGGAAGGGGAAACCCTTAAGATTAACTTTCGCAATCTAACTTCCGAGCCTCATTCATTGCACTTTCACGGTACCCATGATGTGAATTTTGATGGATGGGAGCCCATTCCCGCCGGTAAGTCCACAGAGTACATTATTCAGGCGGGTCCTGCAGGCGTGCATCCCTATCATTGTCATACAGCTCCCATTGACGTGCATATTGCCCGTGGTCTCCTGGGCGCTTTGATCGTGGATCCGATTCAGGGACGTCCACCGGCTCGCGAAGTAGTTCTAATACTGAATGGTTATGATTTAAACAATAGCGGACGAAACGATCTGTTCTGCTGGAACGGAATAGCCGGCTACTACAGCCGGTATCCCATCAAGGTGCGAGTGGGCGAGCTGGTTCGACTGTATGTAGTAAATATGGTGGAATACGATCCAATTGCCAGTTTCCATTTGCATGCTCAGACTTTCGATGTTTATCGCACCGGTACCGGTCTTACACCGGATACTCATACCGACATTGTAACTCTGGGGCAAACGGAGAGGGCAGTACTCGAGATGCGTTTCCCCAGAAAGGGGCGCTATATGTTTCATCCTCATCAATCCTATATGGCTGCAAGAGGAGCCATGGGCTGGATTGTAGCTGTCTGAATCTGCGATCGCAGTAGATTCCTCGGGAGTGCTTTATGTCTTTTATTAATCGAAAGAACCTTCTTACTGTTGCCCTGGTTATATTCTTTGGACTGGCCGGTTTCTTTATCACCAGATCCTGGCTGGCCCGGGGAGAGCAGAGTCTGGAACGACCCTCCAGAAAGCTGCAGAGTCTGAACCAGGTTACATTGCAAGATAGCAAAGGCAGAGATGTGCCCATGTCTTCGTATCACGGGCAGCCAAGAATTCTATATTTGGGTTACAGCCACTGCCCGGATATGTGTCCCATGGCATTGTCCAATCTAAGTCGAGCTATGCGAAAGGAACCGGAATTACAGAAATCGGTGCAGACCATTTTCATTAGCGTGGATCCGGAAAGGGACAGTCCCGAGCAACTGGGACGATATGAAAAGCAGTTCGCTCCTTTAAGACTGGCTGCTTTGAGTGGTGCCAGAGAGGAGATTGAGATCCTTGCTACGGATCTGGGAGCCAGGTACGAAAAAGCTCCGGCCACAGGAAATCCTTCCATGGGACAGTACGGTGTGAATCATTCCTTATTTTTCTATTTTATTGATCGCGAAAACAGGCTGGTGGCTACCCTTCCATCGGGCATCAGCCCTGATGCAATTCTGGATGCCGTACACCAGCATCTGGATCCCTGAAGAATCGTTGGTGAAATAACATCGCCGAGCCGGCCAGGATCGGCCCGGAGATCAGGAGTCTGTCCCGGCAATTTTCGCGCAGTGGCAAACAGGCAATACAGGTAATGGTTCGCTCTGGGCAACAATCAGGCAGGGTTTGCTCCCTGAAGAAAATAGGTAAACACATTTCCTTTGCCCTTGAGCTCTACCGTCCCCCTTTGCTCCAACACAAAGTCATCTTTAAGAAGCTCTGCTGTCTGCTCCGAGATATGGATGCGACCGGGCAGGCTATGGGACTCCAGGCGGCTGGCCACATTTACTGAATCGCCCCATACATCGTAGATAAATTTCTTTTCACCGATGACGCCGGCCACTACCGGCCCGGTATGGATGCCTATGCGAAGATCCAGTTTGCTTCCATCTTTGAATCTAAATTTCCCTGCTTCTTTCATTATATCCAGAGAGAAGCGGGCCACCGCGCTGGCATGTTCCTGCATGAAGCTGGGAAGGCCGCCCACTACCATATAGGCGTCACCAATGGTCTTGATCTTTTCCAGGCGATAGGTATCGGTGAGGCGATCGAAGACAGAAAAAACCCGATTCAGTATTTCAATGATCTGATGCGGCTTTCTGGATTCTGCAAGACTGGTAAAACCTACGATGTCTGCGAAGAGTATGGTTACTTCACGGGCGCTCTGTGCAATAACCTTCTTCTGGGACTTCAATTCCCGGGCCACCGGCTCGGGTAGAATATTCAGCAGTAGTTTCTCTGCCCGATTCTGCTCCAGAGCAATCTGTTCGAACGCTTCCTCCACTGATCTGCGAGTCTCATCGTTCTCCTGCATTATGGCTCGCACTCGGCCGAGTACTTCGTTGTATCGTTCTGCGATTTGTCCAACTTCGGTAAAAGGTTCTACCGGAACATCGAAACTCAAATCGCCAGTCTTCTTCTGATGGTCCATGACAAGAAATAGATCGATTAGATCTGTTCTGGCTTTGTGTTCAGAAATATTTAGACCTTCCCTTTCTTCCTCCACGCTAACACGCAATGGAAAGATTCGATTCAATGTCCACAGTAGTAGATACGTAATTAGAAAGGCGCTGCCACCAATGCAAATGATACCAAGAAGCTGAACCAGGAGTTGTTCGCTAAAGGCCAACCCGGTGCCAAGAATACTGGAATCCCCAAACAGGGCCACAGCCACGGTTCCCCAGATTCCAGCGACAAGATGTACAGGTATGGCCCCTACAGCATCATCGATTTCCAGCTTTTCCAGAAGCAACTCAGCTGGCCGAACCAGAGCGCCTCCTATGCCTCCAATCAACACTGCTTCGCCAGCAGTCACTGCATGGCAGCCGGCCGTTATGGAAACCAGTCCTGCCAGGGAACCATTCAGTGGGGCCGTGGCTTCCGGGTAGCGATGAAAAATCCAGCCCACGGCCAGAGAAACAATAAGTCCTGCTCCTGCTGCCAGTAGAGTTTTCATTATTATGGGTGCCACCGAAGCGTTCATTGCCATGGAGCTACCGCCGTTGAATCCAATCCAGCCGAACCATAGTATGATCCCACCCAACATGGCCATGGGAAGATTACCGGGATTGATCTGTTGCACCTGGCCATTTATGAACCGTCCGGCCCGGGGACCAATCACCAGCAGAGCTGCAAGGGCTACGGAGCCTCCAACGCTGTGAACAACAGTGGACCCTGCAAAATCTACAAAGCCCAGAGATTCCAGCCATCCCCTGGAATTGGCGGCGAAAAGCCCATGCCAGGCCCAGTGACCTAAAACTGGATAAATGATAAGAGATACCAGAGCGGTAATGATCAGATATCCTTGAAACTTTAATCGCTCGGCTACGGCACCGGAAACGATGGTGGCCGCAGTTCCGCAGAATGCCAGTTGAAAGACGAAAAATCCGGGGCTGGCACCATCGGTATCCTCCAGGAATTCCGGCGCGAACAATCCAGTGCCAAGAAAGCCCATAAGCGTGGGGCCAAACATAAAGCCAAATCCCAGAAGCCAGAAAGTCATTGTGGCCAGGCCAAAGTCTGTGATGTTTTTGATGGCTACATTAATAGAGTTCTTATTTCGCGTTAGACCGGACTCCAGGCAGAGAAAGCCAGCCTGCATAAACAGAACCAGAGCGGCGGAGATCAATACAAGCAGGGAATCCAGAGACGAAGATGATGCAGGATTCATAGAGGCCTCCAGGGCTGCCCGGATCCTCCAGAAATCGCATGCGAATATGGCTAAATGCCTGGTGTTCGGGCATGCTCTGGAAAAAAACCGGAATTAATCTATGATAACTGCACTTTGTGTGCCAGATAGGCAGCCTGCCGGAAATCTATGCCAGAATTTCGCTTAATGAGTGGTGTCAAAACACCTGCGAATGCATCCTGTCCGGGTCCGACTGAAGCGAAACGCTGGTTCATTATTCTGGGCCCATCCATGCCAGATTTCGCCCGGGAACCGTTCCGATTACTGATGCTCGATTCCGTAGCCTTCGGTAGAGTGCTCTCTGTCCGGTCCGGGTGCGGTTACCGAATCGATGCTGAACTCCAGAGACTGCTCGAACGGATGTGCGCGAATGCTGCAGTTGGCCACGGAGCACTGTTTGCAATAATGCTTGCTGCATGGATCTATATGGGTATGAAATTCGCCGTTTATTCCGGTGACCGCCAGCACCTGCTTTTCGAATAGTTCCACAACTTCATGGATCTTCTTGATTGTGTAGTGTTCCGGCACCGCTGCATGTAGATCGATGTGGCTGTATTTCCCGCTTCGCAAAGTGCGCATTTCATGGACAGAAATGATTTCCGGTACCCGGTGCTGATTCATGGCACCTACCAGCTTTTCCAGAAGCTCCGGATCTTCGTTGTCCATCAAGCCACCTACAGACTCCTTTATTAGCCCTGCTCCTGTATAAAATAGCCAGGAGGAGAATAGCAATGCAATGGCCGGATCCAGCCACGACAGCCCGGTAACATAAACCACAGCCAGGCCTGCCATAACGCCCAGGGTCGTAACAAAGTCGCTCATTAGATGCTTGCCATCTGCCTCGATGGAGCGGGAGCGATGCTTGCGACCGCTACGCATCAGATAGAATCCCAGCAATCCGTTGGCTGCTCCTGCTGCGAAATTCAATACCAGGCCCAGTCCCAGAGATTGGAGCTCGGTGCCACGTATCAATGTTTCAATGGATTCGTACGCGATAAGCACAGCAGCAAGAAGAATGAGCCCTCCTTCAAAAGCTGCCGAAAACAGTTCAATCTTACCATGTCCGTAGGGATGGTCCTCATCCGCTGGCTTTTCTGCATAGAGCACCGAACCAAAAGCAAACGCGGCAGCCAGAACATTGACAATGCCCTCGAGAGCATCGGACTTCAAGGCCATGGATCCAGTCAGGTAATACGCCAGGAACTTAATGCCCAGGATCAGCACACCCAGGATTATAGAAAGCAGCAGAGGGAATCTGGGAGTTCTATTATCTCTTCTGGGCATGAGCCTCGGATTTCTTTCGTTGCTTGATTCTATTGCGCAGATCCTGAAGCACGTTCATGAAATACACGTAGGCTTCATGGGGAGTTCCATATGGACTGAAATACTTATGCACATCGCCATCATTCCAGAACTTGGTACTCATGTAGTAAAAGTGGTCGGATGTCTGAAGCTTGCGCCAGTCATCGAGCATGACCGGATCATTGATGTCCTTTACATCCTTTTCCAGTTCGTAGATGGAGGCGGCTGCTTCTCTCTGCATGCTATTTCCCAGCCAGGCAGAAAGGTCCCTTTCCATATCCGCCCAGGAAACAGCCTGGTCGGTATCGATTTCTCCCACCGGTTCCCGCTGGCGGGCTGCTTCGGTTACCGTAGAAAATCTAAAGTCCCTATGTCTGAGAAGTGCGTTGGGCAGTGCATCCAGGAATTTAAAAATTCCAGTGTCTTCCCATTGGTGCTCTCCAAAGGTTTCATAGTCCATGAACAGATTTACTACATTGCCGTTTCCGGCAACGTTGTGAAGCCAGCTTGCAAATTTTTCTGTAGTTAGCGGAAATTCCAGCCAGCCTCGATCCGAGAATCGAAATGCGATGTCATCGCTAAGACGATAGTTTTTCAGGAAGGCCTTGATGCGCGGACTGTACCTGGGGCGATACAGATAGTTCGGGCTTCTCCATCCCAGCAATCTTTCCGCCCCTTCGCAGAGGATGGCCGTAAAACCCATGTCTTCTGCCAGGTAGGCAATATGGTTGTTGTAGATTAGCTCGGTATTTCTGAACGATGTAGGTCGAACTCCGAATTCATTGTACATTAAATCCGAATGCATTCGGACCTGCTGTCTGAATTCGCTTTCGCTAAATAGGCTTGCCAGGCTGTGATAGTAGGTTTCTGCCAGAAATTCTACGCGGCCGGTTTCCGCAAGGGCGCGAAACAGATCCATCACATCTGGTGTCCACCGTTTGAATTGCTCGATGGCGGTCCCGGTCACGGAAAAGGTAAATCTAAACTCATCTCCGTGTCTTTTAACCAGTTCGTAAAGTAACGATGTGGTGGGGCGATAGCACTTGTTGGCTACTTTTTCAGCGATTCTGGCATTGGCCTCATCGTCGAAATAGTTTGAGTTGCCCAGATCAAAGAATCCGTATTTGCGCAACCGATAGGGCTGATGCACTTCAAAATAAAAGCAGATGGAAATCATGCCAGTACTCCCCGGTAAACCTCTTCCAGTCTTTCTGCGCTATTGGCCCAGGAAATCCGCCGTACCTCCTCCAGACCTCCGGATTTTAGTTGAGTATGCAGTTCATCGTTTCCAATGACATCCAGAATGGCTTTTGCGATGGCATCTACGTCCCAGAAGTCCAGTTTAATTGCATTTTCAATTACTTCGCTCACTCCCGATTGCCTGGATACAATTACCGGAACCCCCTGGGACATGGCCTCCAGAGCCGTAAGTCCAAATGGTTCGGACACGGACGGAATTACATATAGATCGCTCATCCCGTAGATCTTCTTGATCTGCTCTCGGTTCAGGAAACCGGTATAATGGAAGTATTTTCCAATTCCCAGGTCTGCAGCCAGTTCGATCATGCGAGGATACATATCCCCGGTCCCTACCATAACAAAGCGAACATTTCGGTTCTGATCGATTACCTTTCTGGCGGCACGAACGAAATAATCCGGGCCTTTTTGAAATGTAATCCGCCCCAGGAAAGTAACCATTCTATCTTCGAATGGACGGGAAGCAGGGGCTACCTGTTCTTCAACCTCGACTGCATTATGGACTGCGAAGACCTTTTCCGGCGCGATGCCGTAGCGATTAATGATAATATTGCGAGTATAGTTGCTTACCGTAACCACGGCACTGGCTCGATGGAAGGTATGTCTTTCCATATCTTCAACGTAGCGATTTCCATGAATGCCGCTACGATCGAATTCCGTAGCATGCACGTGAGCCACCAGGGGCTTTCCGGATTGGACCATCGCTCCCAGCGAAGCGGGAAAAGTCATCCAGTCATGACCATGAATGAGATCGACTTTCAGTCTCTTTCCCAGCAAGGAACAGAAATCTGCATATAGATGGATCTGATGAACCAGGTCCGAGCCATAACCACCGCTCAGCAATCGTTCTGCGGCTGCTTCGTTAGCCTGAATCTGACGAGATAACTGCTTGCGAATTAGATCCAGATTCTGGGAGATTTCGTCTGCTGTGAGCGTCGGGCTATCGTATGCGCCAAAAGGCAGCATTTTTCGAATCTCGTCTCCATGTCTTTCAGCAAAACTGAACAACATTTCCTGGAGCTCTGCATCGGAAATGGGCAGTTCTTTTGTATTAAGACCAATGAGATGGACTCCAGGATCCCTGGGTTCATTGCCGTAAACCCTGGGAAGAACGAAATACACAGTATGGCCTCTGGCCGCAACTTCGCGCGCCAGCCCTCGACAGGCCATGCCCAGCCCTCCGGTGATGGCCGGCGGGTATTCCCATCCTATCATAAGTATCTTCAAAGGCTTCATCGAATACGCTTTTTTTTGATATGCGAAACAGGATTCACGAGTAACCTGAGTCACGCTTGCATAATCATTTTGTCAAATGAATTATGGTTTTCCAGCGGAATTGATAAATCTGCAGGAAAAGTTTAGCGTCCCGGGAGAGGAATATATAAATGAAAGTATTACCTGGTAAGTCCTATCCTCTGGGTGCGACCTGGGATGGGGCCGGGGTTAACTTCGCCCTGTACTCTGAGAATGCCAGAAGTATTACACTGTGTCTGTTTGAGCATGCATCGGATACGTCAGAAGCCTACTGCATTCCCATGCATGAGCGCACAGATTACGTCTGGCACTGCTATGTATCCGGCATCCGCCCTGGGCAGCTATACGGGTACCGGGTAAATGGCCCGTACGCTCCTCATGAGGGACATCGCTTCAATCCTGCCAAGGTTCTGCTGGATCCCTATGCCAGGGCCATTGGCCGAGACCTGACCTGGCATCCCTCACTTTACGGATGGAAATTTCCCGATAATCTGGAAACTCCGGACTATACGGATTCAGCGCCCTATGTGGCGCTGGGCGCTGTAGTGGACACAGCCTTTACCTGGGGAGATGACCGACCTCCCAGGATTTCCTGGGAAGATACCGTAATTTACGAGGCTCATGTTAAAGGATTTACCATGCGGCATCCGGAGGTGCCTCAGGATCTTAGAGGTACCTACCTGGGGTTCTGTAGCGAACCGGTGGTGGACTATCTTAAGTCCCTGGGAGTTACAGCGGTGGAGTTGCTACCTGTGCATCACAGCATCTCCGAGCATGCTCTGGTCCAGAAAAGTCTTACTAATTACTGGGGCTACAATACCCTGGCCTATTTCGCACCCTGTAGTCGCTACACTGTAGGCCGGCGGGAAACCGATGCCATCTACGAATTCAAAACCATGGTTCGCACTCTGCATCAGGCCGGGCTGGAAGTCATCCTGGATGTAGTTTATAATCACACATCGGAAACGGATCATACAGGTCCGACTCTTAGCTTTCGCGGTATCGACAATCAGGCCTACTATCGTCTTCAGCCAGAAGCCCCTCATCTATTCCAGGACTTCACAGGATGTGGAAACACCCTGAACATGAACAATCCCAGAGTGCTTCAATTGATTATGGATTCCCTTAGATACTGGGTCACCGAAATGCACGTAGATGGATTTCGCTTTGATCTGGCCAGTGCACTGGCCAGGGAACTTTTCGAAGTGGATCGCCTGGCATCGTTCTTTGATATTATCAGTCAGGATCCGGTACTTTCCAGGGTGAAGCTGATCGCAGAACCCTGGGATCTGGGTGAAGGGGGATACCAGGTCGGCAATTTCCCAGGTCAATGGGCGGAGTGGAATGGTCAGTATCGCGATCAGATACGAAGATACTGGAACCTGGGGCAGGCACGGGTTGCTACCATGGTTACACGTTTCGCCGGTTCATCTGATCTATATGCATCCGCCGGTCGCAAAACTTCAGCCAGTATCAACTACATTACAGCACACGATGGGTTTACGTTGCATGATCTGGTAACCTACGGAGAGAAACATAACGAAAGCAATCTATGGGACAATAAAGACGGGCATGATGATAATTTGAGCAACAATCATGGTGCGGAAGGGGAAACGGACGATCCGCTAATCCAGGCCCGTCGGATGCGAATGAAAAAGGCATTCCTGGCAACTCTGCTTACCTCCCAGGGAGTGCCCATGCTCCTGGCCGGCGATGAGCGCGGACGGACCCAGAGAGGAAATAACAACGCATACTGCCAGGATAATTCCATTAGCTATACAGACTGGAAAATCAGCGAAGAGGCATCTGAACTCCTGGATTGGACTCGGAGCCTGCTCGAGATTCGCAAGAGAAATGAGGTGCTTCGCAGAAGGAATTTTCTGTTTGGATATGATCCCGGTGGATCGGAAATCAAAGATGTTTACTGGCTGGCGCCCACAGGCGATGAGCTGGACGAAAGGCAATGGCATGAAAGAGGAACTGCATTCTCTGTTGTGTTGCCGTCTGAATTTGGAAGGAGAGCAGATCTAAAGCGCATCATGGAAGGCCGGAGCCTTTTGATCTGCTTTAATCCGGAGAAGTCTGCCATTCGTTTTCGAATTCCCACTGTGTTTCAAGCAATCTGGCGTTGTGTTCTTTGTTCCGAAGGCAGCTACTCCGATAACGGAGACTCACGAATTGAGCACCGCGAACTACCTCCCGGTGCCTGGTTTACTCTGGGAGCCGAAGGAGTATGCATCTTTGAAGCGGAGGAGGGCTGGTTGGATAGAGAACTGGATCGTCAATCCAGGGAGCCAGAGCTTCAGAGACTTGCCGACGAAATCGGCATCTTGAGAAATTTTACGGACTTAACCGGCAAGACCCATAATCTGGAAGGTCTGAGACTGGAGAAAATTATTCGTGAACTACTGCCGCAGGTTCCGGATGGATTTAAGCCAGACGAGGTACGCCTGGATTTAAGGCGGCAGAACTGGAACGACGCTCTGGATTCCTGTATCGTATGCTTCGAAAGCGAGCTGGATACGGAAGAAGGCTACGTCCAGGTTCGCCTGCCGGAAGAAGAGAGAGATGGTCATGCGCTGACCATAATGTACGAAAGCGGAGAGAGCTTTAGACATTTACCTCTGGAAGTACGATGGAAGCAGGGTTCCACAGTTCTGGATGACATTCGGTACTTTGCCTACCATGTTCCTTTGCCAGGAGATCTAAAACCGGGATACTATATCCTGGAACTGCTAAAGGATGGCATTGCAGCAGATCGTGGTCTTCTGGTCATAAGTCCGGATCGCTGTTTTGTATCTGCCCAGGATGGAAGCGAAAGTCAAATGCCAGCGGTTGCCTCCAACGGAGATCCCATTCTGGGCCAGGTGTATGATGATGGTTTGCGCGATACCGGAGTAACTCTGCAGCTTTATTCCATCCATTCTTCCCGTAGTGTGGGGGCCGGGGACTTTCATGATCTTCTGGAGCTGGGAGGTCAGCTGGCGGAGGACGGATATCGGGTGCTGGGGCTTTCGCCGTTGCATGCACTGTTTTTGAATCATCCTGAACTGAGAAGTCCCTATTACCCGTCTACTCGCAAGGAGATTCATCCATTCTACATTGGTCCGGCTTTGCTTCCCGAATGGAGGTCCGTGCCGGATGGAGATAAACTTCTAGGGGAAGCTGCCTTTCTACCGGATAATTATCGCATTGATTATCCTCGATCCATGAAGATCAAACTGGAGCTTCTGGAAAAGGCCTATCATGCATTTCAGACCTCCGGTGATCCAGAGGTGCATTCAAGAAAGGACCGAATGCAATCGTATCTAAGGAAGAACCCGGAGCTGCATGAGCATGCCATGTTCGAACTGCTGCAGGAGATCGATGTGTCTGGCTCCGAAGAAGAAAAGGCCTGGAAAGCAGGAAAGACAGACAACGAGATTCGTCAGAAATACGCAGGCAGGCTGGGATTCTACGAATATCTATTCTGGGCCGCCAGGGATCAGTTCGATTCTGTCTGTGCGAAGCTTTCGGAAAAGGGACTGCGACTGTACACCGACGTAGCTGTGGGAGTTGCCATGGATGGAGCGGATCACAGAACCAATCCAGACCTTTATGCGAAGAAAGCCAGAGCAGGGGCTCCGCCGGATTTCTTTGCTCCTACCGGTCAGGACTGGGGTATTGGAGTCTGGAATCCTCTGGCACTGAAAAAGAAGGCATTTCGTCCATTCAGGGATCTACTGCGAGCCAACATGATTGAAGATGGATATCTTCGTCTGGATCATGTAATGTGGTTGTTTCGACTTTTCTGGGTCCATCCGGATGCAGGCACCTATGTCTATTATCCCTATCGCGAGTTAACGGCACTTCTATGTCTGGAAAGTCATCTTCACCGATGCACTGTCATCGGTGAAGACCTGGGAACGGTTCCCGATGAAATTGAAGACATACTGCGAAAGAGACATATGCTTTCCTGGAAAGTTCTATTCTTCGAAAGAAACGCCGATGGCTCTCTGTGCGAAACGGAAGGTTATCCCAATCTGTCCGTAGCTACGCTAAATACGCATGATCTTCCCACCTGGAATGGATACTGGCTGGGTGTGGATATTCTGGACCGAAAGAAATGCAAGAGATTTCGCCAGGAAGAAGATGCTGCGGCGGCCCTGGAGGAAAGGAAAAACGACCGAAACCATATCCTGAGATATCTACTGGATCAGAAGGTTGTGGAGCCAGCTACCGCAGAAAAGCTAAGCTCTCTGGCAGCGCATGCCGCAGATTTCGCCGAAGGCAATGAGGAAATGCCATCGGATTCGGAGCTTGTGACTCTTTCTGTGGCCATTCATCGTGCGTTGGCCCGTAGTTCTTCTCGATTGGTTCTGGTTTCTATGAATGATCTTACCGGGGATTTGCATCAGCCCAATATGCCTGGAACGGTGGATCAGTATCCAAACTGGAAGATACTCAGCCCCCTCTCCATAGAGCAACTGGGCAAGGGTAAGTATTACAGAGCCATTACGGATGCTGTTATGGAGGAAAGGGCTGCACCGTCCGGGGAAAAAACTGGATCGTAGAGAAGCTGTAACGGTGGGGTAACAGGTAATACTGAATGTATCTGCATGTACGCAGAACCAATGGCATTTTTTCATTTTCGAGTCCGCATCTATCATCGCGGAAAGTTTTTCAGGGCCTATCTGCTTTCACTGAGTGAGACAGGAGCTCTGTTTGCGATGGATAGTAAGGAGTATTTGCAATTGGACACAAGCCGTAGCGTTCGAGGCAGCGTGGATTCCAGATACGGAACCGAGCTCGAATTCAAAGGCAGGATAGTGCGAAAAGAAGGTCTGCAGCTCCGAGATCAGTTCTTTTACACTGTGTCTGTAGAATTTGAAGTGCCCCGCATACTCAGCGATGTCCTTCTGGCTACCACTCTGTCGGTCCAGCCGGATCTGGACTTTGCCTGAAGCACCTGAAGCCCCTGAGTGCCCGTGGGACGAAGCGCCCAGGGGACGAAAGCCGGTTGATAGGTAAGGCACCGAAAATGAAATCGACCTGTGTCTTCTACAGTGGATCGAGTTCATTCATTTCTCACCGATGAAGAGCTACGTTCATGCGACAGCATTCCCGAAGAAGCATGCCAGGAAAGCCCGGGTAACTTCTTCAAAAACATAATTAATGGAACTCTAACCAGGCTTGCAGAACGAATTATTCATCCCGGGATTACGCTTCCGTGGATTTTTTCCGCTCTGGGTGCTTCTGGAATCTGGATTGGACTTCTGGTTCCGGCCCGGGATGCGGGTTCCCTTTTGCCGCAACTATTCGTTTCTGCCAGGATTCGAACGTTAAACGTGCGAAAGTGGGTCTGGGTTCTTTCGGCAATTATTCAAGGATTATGCCTTCTTTTTTCGGGGCTCGCTATACAGAGCGGAAACCATACGATTACTGTTCCGGTACTCTTTTTTCTCTTTTTGCTCTTCGCTATTGCCAGCGGAGTTGCTTCCCTGGCCTATAAAGATGTAACCGCCAAAACCATTCCTTCTGGCCAGCGTGGAACAATGCTATCCTATAGGGCTCTTTTCGGCGCACTTCTTTCTGTGCCGGCAGGTCTGGGCCTTTTGTACTTTGTACGCGGAACGGATGATGTATGGATCTATGCGATGTTGTTCTATGTCGCGACTGCTTTATGGTGGATGGCGGCGCTGATCTTTTCACGAATTGTAGAGTTCGTCGGTGCAACAGGCGGAGGTAGAAATCCCTGGAAGGAGGCAAAGGCAGGAATAGGAATCCTGAGGGGAGACCGTAACTTCCTCAAGTTTCTTCTGGTGCGTGCACTTCTATTTCTTGTTCCGCTTATGCTTCCCTATATTTCGCTTATGGGTCGTCAGGACGATTCGGTGGGGATGCTGGGCTCGTTGATTCTTGTGGGAGGACTGGCGGAGATGATTAGTAGTCCGTTCTGGGGAAGACAGGCGGATCACTCCTCCAGGAAATTGCTACAGATCAGCTGCCTTCTGGGAGTATTCATAGCTGTAGCCGCATTGATCCTTCCGCTCTGGCTGGAGGATCGCTGGTTATCGTATGCCTGTCTGGGATTGGTGTTTGTTCATTCCATTGTATACAGCGGGGCTCGGCTGGCGCGAAAAACTTACCTGGTAGATTATGCTCCGAAAGAGGATCGCTCTACGTACATTTCGGTGGCCAATACATTTATGGGTTTCTTTACCGCGGCTGCAGCCGGTTTCGCATTTCTTGGACAGAGCGGATTTCAGTGGCTGCTACTGGTATTCGCGGTGCTTTTGATTCTGGGATTTCTGCTTGCTTCCAGTCTGGACGAAGCCACCCATCGGGCGGAATAAAAAATGGCGAAGCATGAACAGTATTGGTAAAGACTATCGATCCTTGTAGTCTTCCTTCCGGCGCCGGACATCCTTCTAATCAATGTCCGTTCCATCTCTGACATCCCCGTCGGGAAATGCCTTGCTCTGCTGGCCGGCCTGGCCATGCTCAGGTCATGAAGTTCAATCCGTTGAGTCCCGATGCAACCATGTATCATATTTTCCGGGAATCCTCCGGCCGGCATACAGATCTTGTTTGCCAGCGATTCCGTGACGATAGCGGAGAACTGCAGAGTACCACCTATCACGCATTTTACGAAGATCTTACCGCCATCGCCGGTGGTCTGTTATCCCTGAAACTTAGCAAAGGAGATCGAGTGGCCCTTATCGCCGATGTGGGCCCGCAATGGTTACGCATTTGCGGAGCGCTAAACTCTGTGGGCATGGTGGACGTACCCCGGGGAACGGATGCTACTTCGGATGATCTGAAATACATTCTCGGGCATTCGGAAGCGAGAGCGGTGTTTCTGCAAAATCGTGCAGCATATGATAAGTTAAAAAGCACTTTGAGCGAACTGGCTGGATTGAAGTATATTTTCTTCTTCGAAAATGAAACGGGACTGGATATCCCGGCGGAGGTGGCCGCTCTCTCACTGGAAGAGCTGAAACAAATGGGACGCGAATTTCTGGAGGGCAATCCCGGGGCCGTGGATAAGGAAGGAGCCGCCGTAGTGCCTCAGGATCTGGCTACCATCATTTATACTTCTGGAACCACCGGTACTCCCAAAGGTGTGATGCTCACTCATTCCAACCTGGCCTGGGAGGCTCGAACCATATTACATATTCTTAAAGAGCAGGGAACCCCCTATACCAGTAGCGATCGCTCTCTGGGATTTCTGCCGCCCTGGCACATAGGAGAAAGAATGTGGGAAACCGTATTGTTTCACTGCGGATCCAGTATTGCGTTCACTTCCATCGCCAGTCTCTCCAGGGATTTACAGGAAGTTAAGCCTACGGTGCTTTTCTCTGTGCCCAGGGTCTGGGAGGCGATGTACAACAAGATACTGGAAACGGTTCGTCAGGCTCCCGCTGCGCGACAGAAAATCTTCTTTTTCTTTCGCAAAGTGGCTCTGAGCTTTAGATTTCACTGGGACCGAATGAGAGGTAAGACCTATCATGTAAAGCCAGTGCCTGGAATACTGGTGCTTCTGGAGCGGTTGGTTTCCCTCGTAATTGTGCTACTGCTATGGCCTCTTTTTCTTCTATCCAGGTTGGTATTTAAGAAAATCAAAGGAGTGCTGGGCGGAGAGATTCGCTACGCTGTTTCTGGAGCAGGAGCTTTACCAGAGCACATAGATCGCCTATTTGCAGCCATTGGAATCCCTATATTTGAAGTCTACGGTATGACCGAAACATCTGCTGTGTCTGTGGCTCGACTGGGAAAAAACTTCGTGATTGGAACCGTAGGAAAACCGGTGGCCGGAATTCAGGTCAAGCTACTGGACAGTCATGGAAATGAAATTCGAAAGCCGGGGATCAAAGGTGTGTGTCATCATAAAGGGCCCCATATTATGCAGGGCTACTATAAAGACGAAGAAAAGACCAGGGCTACCTTGAAGGATGGATGGCTGGATTCCGGGGATCTTCTGGTCTGGACCAGGGAAGGACTTCTGAAATTCGCGGGTCGGGCCAAAGATACTATCGTTCTTCTGGGTGGAGAAAACATTGAACCGGAGCCTCTGGAATTCGCACTCAGTCAGAGTCCATTGATTCACCAGGTAATGGTGGTTGGTCAGGACAAGAAATTTCTGGGAGCATTGATTGTTCCGGATCATAACGTTCTGGAAGCCCGGCTCAAAGAAATGAATCTTCAGGGAGCCATTGATCCAGCCTACTATAATCTGAACGAAGATATAGTGAAACTCTATAGAAAAGAGATTCGAAGTCGTGTAGGATCGGAAACAGGTTTCAAGAGCTTTGAGCGAATCGGCGCCTTTTATCTTCTTCCGGAACCATTCAAAGCCGGCGAAGAGCTAACGCAAACCCTTAAAGTGCGACGGAATATTGTAAGCGAAAAATACGGGCATGAGATTGAAAACATGTATAGACAGAGCGCAGGTAAGAACTAAGCCATGTTGATCCAGGGCAAATCCGTAAATACAGACAGCCTCTGAATCATCTCAAAGACTCGAATAGAACAGTGCAGGAATCCGGGCCATAGAGATGAATTGTAACTCCAGAATAGTGGGCACTGCGATAGATCTCTCCATATATTAATAGAGTATAGAGATTTCCCCTTCAGTTGAAAATCCAGACTGCGGCACAGAGTATGAATCTACTAAATGCAAAGAAATACATTTTCAGGAAAAAAGGAATCCCGATTCTACTTGCGATTCTCCTTATCGCGGCAGGCCTGCTGCAGGCATCGCCCTGGGAAGAACGAAATCCAAATGAAATCCAGCCGCTGAGTCTGGAGCAATTAAAGGCTCTGCCCCAGGGAGATATCGAAGATTTTCGTTCCAGCTTCAGCCACGTGGTCGTGCGAAAAGAAGGGAGCAATCTGGTACTGTATTTCAAGCGCGGCGGTTCGCTCTATAAAGAAACTGAAATCGATCTATCGCAGCCGGATCGATTGGTTCTGGCCTATGGCGAACTTGCTCCTGCAGCTTTGCTTTATGCAAAAGAGCATAAGCGATTTTTACTTCTGGGTCTGGGTGGCGGTGCGGTGAGCAACTATTTTCATCGCTATATGCCGGATATGTATATAGATGGAGTGGAAATCGATGGAGGAGTGGCGGCCATGGCGGTCCGCTACTTTAGAACAGATCCGGGCGTGAACTACGACATTCACGTAGACGACGCTCGCAGATTTGTGCAGCAAACGAAGCATAAATACGATCTGGTTATGGGAGATGCCTACGGCGGAGGCTATATTCCAGAGCATCTGATTACTCTGGAGTTCTATAAAGAGGTAAAGTCCATCCTGCGACCAGGGGGCGTACTATTTCTGAACATCTATGACGATGAGGTCCACGATCGAAGCATCGTGACCTTGCGCCGCGTATTTGAACATACTCATACCTATTACAGCCATTCCAATTCCAGCAGAATTGTCATTGCCTTTGATGGAAAGGAGCCCGGAAAGCAAGAGCTGCTACAGCGAGCCATTCGCCTGCAGAGTCAGTATGGATTTCGTCATGATCTCACAGATCTTTTAAATCATAAGAAGGTGCATCAACCGCCTCCCGGGCTCAGCCCTTATAGAGACGAACAGTGAGTAGACACCGGCAGCGATGCAGCATTTGCATCATTCAGTTGCATGCGAATAGTCCATAGAAACAGAGCATTCGCCTTTTACTGCGGCCTGAATCATCCGGGCCAGCATCACAGGTTGATTCCAGGGAATAAAATGATTCTGATCCTGTAATACATGGATACAGAGTAGATTCGAATGGGCCCCTGGATACTCATATATGTAGTTTACGTTTTCCACCGGAACCAGTCCATCTTCGGTTCCATGCATTACATAGATTGGAGGCAACGGCTCCGAACCTGGATTCAGGATCTCACGTTTCTGGATCTCCAGCTGCTGTTTTACCGTAATCATCTCATCGTTGGATCGAACCAGAGCGCCAGGTATCATGAACTCCAGGGCAGATGTAAGGTAATTATACCAGCGAAGCTCTTCCAGTTCTGGATCTACGCTGGCTCCCAGAAGTACCAGGGCTCGAACCTGGGTTCTTGACTGAAGTGCCATCTCCAGCGCGATGGGGCCCCCGTAAGAGTGACCTACAACAATGGCAGGCTCCCTGGAAAAGTGCAGCAATACCTGACTGGCGGCGTTCGCCTGCTGCTTGAGATTTGGAAGGGATTCCAGAGGTTGGCTGCCTCCAAATCCAGGTCGGTCAAAGAAGATTAGCTGCAAATCCGGTAAGTTTGGTATAACATCCAGATAGTTATCCCAGCTTCCCGGGGACCCATGAATGAAAAGTACGGGAGGGGCATCCGATGGGCCCACGGCCCGAGCTTCCATTGTATAGCCTCGAAAGGAGACTCTGGCTTTTCGGATGGTTCGGTTTTCCAGGACTGAGCTGATTTGCTCCGGGCTTCTTTGAAAATCAACGCATCCTGAAATTAGATAGGTTAGCAGACAGACTGAAACAGGAGCAATCGTAGACCGCACATGCCACAAATACCGGGATATGCGAAGCGGTGAGTTTAGAATTTTCTGAAAGAGTCCTCCGATGTTTTCAGTACACCTCTTGATTCCAGATGGTTTTCTCTTTCCATTCCTGCTTGGTTTGATTCCAGCTATCCGGTCCCACAATATCGCGAAATACATCTTCTATTCCCTTTTCCATGCCCTTGATTCCGCAGATGTAGATCAAGAAGTTGCCGCGTTTAAGGGCCTCCTCAACGGGTCCTGATTCCAGGCGAAAGCGATCCTGAACATGCATCTTCTTGTTCGGGTCCTGCCTGGACAGAGCTGAATGAATCAGATTCTTTGAGTTAACCAGGTTTCCCAGGTCATTATTTATATCATTGTAATATACATGATCCTCTGTTCGGCGACTTCCGTAGTACAGCACGATATTCGAGCGCTCTTCCGGAGGTAATCCCGCCAGTCGCATAAAGAATCCCCGGAAAGGGGCAATGCCGGTACCTGCTGCGAAAAGCAGTAGATCTACATCTGGATCACGGGGCATCACAAATCGCTTTCCGTTGGGGCCGGAAATCTTAACTTTATCTCCGGGCTTAACGTCACACAAGTAGTTCGAGCAAACCCCGTAAAAGGTTTCTTCCCCTTCTTCGAAGACCACTCGCTTTACGCATAGCGCTACATGAGACGGGTTTTCTGGCTCACCCATGGCAGGGCTGGCAATCGAATACAGTCTCACTCGGTTGGGTTTGCCCCGGTCATCCTCTCCCGGTGCTATCACACCCATGGACTGACCTTCCAGGAAACGATAGTCTGTGCCTTTAAGATCCAGGACAATATGACGAATCTCTTCAGAATAGTCTTCTGGAGTTAATCTGCTATTTTCAATCACCGTAACTTCTACCGGCGATGAAGGTTTGTAGAGCATGGGAGGGGCTTCCAGACGTTCCAGCGGGTTGCGATTTGTAACCGGTTCCATGAGAACGGACTATTCTATGGATTTGTCTGTCGGTCAAGTAATCCCTCCATTTTTGATTGAAATTCGCAACCGGCTTTCGAATGTGCTACTCAGATGATTCAGGTATCCGGTCTAAAGCGTTCCTTTGGAAGCTTTGTTGCAGTGCGGAATGTTTCCTTCGAAATTCAGCCAGGCCGCGGAGTAGTGGGTTTGCTGGGGCCCAACGGGGCAGGCAAGACCACCACAATGCGTATGCTGGCCGGTTACATCAAGCCAGATGAAGGCAGCATAACCGTGGCCGGAATTCAAGCCCATTCAGAAGAGGATAGGCAACGAATTAAGACCCGGGTGGGTTATTTACCAGAAAACAATCCTCTGTATCCTGAGATGCTGGTTTCGGAATACCTGGAATTTATGGGCCGTTGCCGGGGCATGGAAGGAGAGGCCCTGCAGGCTGCCGGCAGACGAATGATCCAGGAACTGGAGCTTGCATCTCATTTCTATACTCCTATCGGCCTGCTTTCTCGGGGATTTCGACAGAGAGTGGGACTGGCCGGTGCACTGATTCATGATCCGTCGGTTATTATCCTGGATGAACCCACCGGTGGCCTGGATCCCAATCAGATCGAACATATTCGTAGTCTAATTCGCAAGCTTGCAAGTGAGCGAACGGTGCTGCTTTCGACACATATACTCCAGGAAGTGGAAGATATTTGCGAACGAGTTATCATTATTCATGGAGGCGAAGTAGTGGCGGATCAGCCCACCCATGAATTAAAGCGCAGCGAATCCATTCAGGTAGTTCTAAAAAAGGACCAGACTTCCATTCAGTCCATGCACAGCGAGCTATCTGCTATTCGGGGCATCCAGTCAGTAATGTTTTCGCAGCAGTCCGGGGCCCGAACCAGAGACCAGAGTGATTCCGATTCCCCGGAAGAAATTACCGATACCTCCGAGCTTACTGAGCTTTCTTCGCAGGACCGCCTTGCGGAGGCGGATGCAGATGGATTTCATCCGGTGGAGCTTCAATTCTCCGATAGCCCGGAACGTCTGCTCCCGGTGCTTCTGGAAAAAGGATACACAGTGCGCTCATATTTTCCCGGCCGGCGCAGTCTTCAGGAGATCTTTCAGGAGTTAACGCATAAGAGATGAGAAATATCTACCTGCGAGAGATTCAGAACTATTTCAATACACCCATTGGATATGTATTTGCGGTAACTGCATTATTCTTCAACTTCCTGTTTTTCTTTACTGGCTTTTTTCATATTCCCGCCTTCTGGGAAGCGAAAGTGGCCAGCGTTCGCTCCTATATGGATCTGTTGCCACTGACATTTATTTTGATGGTGCCAGCGGTCAGCATGCGTATCTGGGCAGAAGAATACAAAACAGGTACCATTGAGTTGCTATCCACATTACCCATTCGCACGGAATCTATAGTGATGGGAAAATTCCTGGCCGCCTGGACTTTTGTAACCGGCCTTGTGCTGGCATCCCTTCCGCTCACTCTGGGAATCTGGTGGATTGGACATCTGGACTGGGGCAGCACCGTGGCATTGTACTTCGGTTCTATTCTCATGGCCGGCGCGTACGTAGCTCTGGGCATGCTTATTAGTGCCTTTACCAGAGAGCAAATTGTAGCATTCATTCTGATTTTCTTCATCAGTCTGTTAATCTATCTTGCGAATTTCTATGTGGTTTCCAGACATCTTTCGCCGGTTCTGGCCAACGTAGTTTCCTTTTTTACCCTCAGCGCTCATCTAAATAGCTTTGCCCGGGGAGTGATCGATCTGGGAGACACGGTATATTTCCTTTCCTTTACAATCCTAATGCTGGCCGCCAACGTCCAGGTTCTCAGGAGTCGCACATGAAGGCTTTCTGGAGAACCATTCAGACCTGGCTAACGAGCTGGAACCATGATGTTCGCTTTATTGGCATCAACGCTATCCTGGCTTTTGTCCTGATCAATCTGGTGGCTTCGCAGCTCTATCTACGCTGGGATCTTACCCGGGATCAGGTGAATTCCTTGAGCGAAAGCTCGCACCAGGTGTTTTCTGAATTAAAGCAGAACGTTATTGTGGAGGCCTACATCAGCAGAGATGTCCCTGGAGAAATCCAGGCAATTCTGGATCCGATTATCGCACAATTGCAGCAGATGGATCGAGTGGGCGGGTCCAGACTGGAAATACAGATCTATGATCCCAGCACAGAGGAGTTGAAAGATCGGGCCACTTCCCGAGGAATCACAGGTCAGCCTGTGGGCCAGTCCACAATGGAAGAAACCAGTGTGCGTCAGGGATATTTTGGCATCTACTTTCAGGCAGGGGAAAAGTCTGCATTGCTGGAGCTGGCTCAGGGTGGAGCCCTGATCGATAACTTTGAATATGCATTTCTGCGAAGACTGAAGGATCTCACCGAAGAGCCCGGACCCAGTGGAATTGGATACTTCAATGCCCGTGGAACAGCCCAGACCTACAGACCCAGAAGCCTGGAAGAGTACGGAAAGGATAACATCTACTGGTTTCGCATGCTATCGGAAAACGACATGGGTCCCTGGATGGATGTTGTAGCCGGAGAACCGATTCCTGAAGATGTAGAAACACTTATAATCGTTGGATTGCCCACTCTATCGCGGATGGATCAATTCTTTCTGGATCAATTCCTGCTTCGCGGCGGAAACCTGATCTTTATGGCCTCTCCTTTTGAATTCTCCCTTCAGAGCGGAGGCCCCATGGCTCAAATGGGCATGGGCAATCGCGCAGGAATGGCCCGTATTTCCGAGAATCTACAGAATACCAACTCCTGGCTGGAGAAATACGGAATCAAACTGCGAAGCGAAATACTCTTCGAACCTGTACTGGCTGCCCCGGAAATGGATATTCAGGGCGAATACATGGTGGAATACAGAAATCCCGCCTGGGCGGTGTATTCCCATCAATCAGGAAACTTGAACGAAGAAGATGATCTTACTCGAAACGCGGTGCAAATTATTTTGCCCTGGACCGGATCCCTGGAGCTGCAGCCCAACCGCCAGCCCCAGGTAGAGTATACTACTCTACTTCAAAGCAGCGATCAGGCCATTGTGGCAGAAAGCCATTCCCTGGATCTAAGAAACATGCAGGACATTGGAAGGTCCACCGACGATCAATATATCGCATCCCCTCGTCCCATGATGGCCAGGGCTACAGGAAGCTTTTTCAGTTCATTCAGCGATGATGAGGTGCAGGAGCTGGCCAGAGAATCCAGCGGCGATCTTTCCGCAGTTCAGGCGCGAAGGTTTTCTGAAATGCTTGAAGAACAGAGACTCAAGGTTCAGGCGGATGGAACCGAATCCACACTGCTGATAATTCCCACTGCATACATGGTATCCGACGTATTTCTTACCAACGAGTCCAATGCTCGAATATTTCAGGTCAACATGGCATTCTTGAGTTCGCTTCTGGAGTCTTTGCAGGGAGACAGCGATCTTGTAGCTGCACGACTTCGCACTCGAGGAGTGGATTACATAGAGGGCCCTCCTACCTGGTTCAGTTATTTGATTCCTTCGGAAAAAGGGTTTCAGGTAGTATTTCAATGGTTTCATACACTTCTGATTCCACTTATTCTGGGTATCTATGGATTGATTCGCCTCAATCGAAGGAATCAGAAAAGAGGTTTCGATGACTGATATACCGACGAACCATACCGACAATGCCGGGAAGGTCCGAAAATCAAGCCTCCTGGACCGTCTGAGTAGTAGCATTATTCGCATCCGTAAAAACCCGGGCCTTTCGCTTCTGGGATTGAATATAATTCTGGCACTTATCGTATTTTTCATTTTTGATCCATTTGGATGGATTCGCACATCCTATCTGGATGCAGATTCTTTTCTGGATGTGGAACCAGCCAGGATCGATCTAATCCAGGTTGTGGACCTATCGAATCCCGAAAATTCTGGATTCAGCATTCAGCGAGGCGGTGCTGTTGCTGTGGAGTCAGACCAGGATGCACTGGAAGGAGTGGAGCCATCTGAAGAACGAAAGTTACTGAATGCGGTACAGGGATTCCAATGGATTCTGAAACCCACAGTCCGTTCGGATCAGGAGGCTACTTCGTCATCCGAACCGGATAACAAATCCCTGGCCGATGCACAGCGTATTTCAAGGTTACTGTTCTCTCTAAAGAAGAGCAGACTTTACTATGAGCTGGATAACAGTTCCGAGCATAGAAAAGACTTCGACCTGGACCGCGGGTTGAAGCTAAGTGTAATTCTGGACAATGGAAATCGAAGGGATTTCGTCATAGGTCGTTCCAGTATTCGCGGAAATGAATCCTACGTGCTTGTGGACGACTCTGTGTATCTGGTTCAGGAGAACCTGCGTCGCGACCTGGGAGCAGGGAATGCTGCTTATTTTCGAAACCGTCAGATCCTGCCCATTTCCAGTCGAAATTCCATAACCAGACTCGATGTGAGATTCAAGAACCCCGCCCTGGCTGGCCTTCGAAACGTAGAGCTTGCTCGTGCTGGTGGTGACTGGAAAATGCTTGAGCCCGAGGTTGGATCTGTCCTTTCCACCGAAATGAATCTTCTACTGGATGATTTGCTGGAAATTCGCGCTAACGAGTTTCTGGATGAGATCCCACCCAGATTGGACGGAAAGCAGGCCATGGAGCTTTCTCTGGTGTATCGGACTTCCATCGGCAACCCGGAAACGGTAACTCTGGATGTTCTGGGCAAAAAGAGCTACGATACATACCTGTTTCGCACCCGGGATGGTCAGCTCTTTGAAGGAAGCAGCCTTTATCTGGAGAAGCTTCTTGCGCCCACTCAACTTCTGGATCGCGGAGAACAGCCCATGGATTTCACCATGCCCTGAAATCTGGATCCGGATCCCCCTGTCTTAACATCAATACCGCATCCGTCTAAACAGATTTTCGCCAGATCCAGCATTTCCTGTTTTCCAGCCCCTTGGATTCCTGTCTCAATTTCCGTCCCGGCATTTCGAGCGGCGACGGCGAGTTGCATATTTGCCAGACTGCGGCTACAACCTGGTGGGGATTCTGGTCCTGATTCTGGCGAAACCGGAGCGGATGCACCGGAATGAATCGATATCCCCAAATGCAATGGGCTTTGCTAGAGTGGTGCCCGGCTTCTTCGACTCTTGTAGTCGTCGCTTTCAAAGTAAGCGAAGGGCTTTCCATCCTTCAGGCAAACAAAGGTGATGGAGCAATTTATGATTTCATCTTTACGATCGCTGAGCGGATCGTGCACAAAGGCCCTGGTCTGCACCGTGATGGAACTGCGGCCTATGTCTGCCGTTCTGCAATAGAATACTACTGCTTCTCCACTTCTGGCCGGAGACTTGAATCGCACATTCTCCATTCCTGCAGTTACAAAGTTGGTATAGCCGATGCTTTCCATAACGTAGAGTGCTGACGATTCATCCAGCCAGGCAAGCATGGTGCCACCGTATAGATTTCCATGGTAGTTCAGATCTTTTTCCATTACCAGGTGGCGGGTAACGATATGGAATCCTTCAAGTTCTTCGCGAGCCTGTTTATCTGTCATAAAAACCTCAAAGCAGTGGAAAAGGACTCAGGCCGGATGTCTCCTGACCCTTCTCGAGATGTTCTTTTACCCGGAGCTAAAAACTTTTTACCTATCGGAGCAATTGACCCGGAAGTCTAACTATCATACCATGGTATCTGAAGTTGAAATTAGAGTTCCTGGCTAATGGTGGCTGCCCCGGAATACGATTCGGACTGAGTTTCGCTCTCCTGTCGATTCAGAGCTCCATGGATCTTTTTGGCCAGTTTTTCGCCAATACCCGGCACTTCCATTAATTCTTCAATGCTGGCCTCGGCAATCTTCCTGTCATCAAAATGCTTCAACATGGCTCGAATGCGGTTTTTTCCAATGTCTGGAATGGAGGTTTCCAGAATTTTCAATTGGGCTTTGTTGCTTCGAATTCGCTGATGAGAAATTCCGAAACGGTGGGCCTCATCCCGTAAATGTCTAAGAATTCGCATTCCTGCAGAATTCTTATCGAAGCTCAGAGGTACAGGGCGTCCAGGCAGATAGATCTCTTCTCTTTTCTTGGCCAGGCCAATCATGGGCAGATCATCTCGTCCCAGAGATGCAGCGGCTTCACAGGCAGCCTGCAACTGGGTGCTTCCTCCATCGATTACAATCAGATCCGGCATTCTGGAATCTTCATTGATGAGTCGCTGTATCCTGCGAGCGATTACCTCTCTCATGGAGGCCGGGTCATCTATGCCCGGTACCGAACGAATTATATATCTGCGATAGCCAGCCTTTCTGGGCTGTCCATTTTCGAACTGAACGCCTGCCGCTACAGTCTGTCTGCCCTGGAAATGCGAAATATCGTAACATTCTATGAATTCTGGAACTGATGGAAGTCCCAGGAATTCGCGGATTTCTTCCAGTCCACTTCGTCGGTCCTTGCTCTTAACTTTGATTACCTGTTCTTTAAGCAGCAATTCTGCATTTTTTCGTGCCATTTCCAGCACTGTAACAGAGGGGCCTCTTTGAGGATGTCTGAGGCGTACCTTGCGTTCACTGGTCCGACCCAGATACTCCTCCAGAATGGATCTCTCTGCAGGATCCATGGAGTGAGACATTAGAATACGAGGCGGTATGGATTGATTGGAAAGATAGTATTCTCGAATGAAAGACTGCAGCAAATCTGATTCATCCGCTGCTTCCAGTCCCGTTAATGGAAAGGCTTTACGACCGGTGAGATTTCCCTGTCTGTATTCAAATACCACCGCCTGACCGTAGGAGTCATCTCTGGCCACTGCGATTACATCTTCATCGCCGGCGCCAGGTCTGGAAACAGTCTGGCGTTCCTGAAACCTTCGCAGGGAACCAAGAATATCACGGTAGATCGCAGCACGTTCGAATTGCATGGACTGGCTAAACTGGTCCATTCTCTTCTTAACCAGTTCTTCCAGAAGTTCATGCTTTCCTTCCAGAAATAGAATCAGTTCGTCTACGATCTTTTTATACTCTTCTTCCGCCACATTGCCCTGACAGGGAGCCAGACATCGATTAATGTGGAAATTCATACAGGGGCGTCGCGGCTTGCTCAGAGGTAATTTCTGCCGTACTTTGCGTATGGGGAACGTTTTATGGATTAAGTCCAGAATATGCCTTGCGGCCCTGACGTCAGTATAAGGACCAAAGTATCTGTTCCCATCCTTTCGCACAGATCGTGTAAGATAGATTCTTGGAAACGGTTCCGATGTGGAAACGCAGAGGTAGGGGAATCTTTTATCGTCTTTTAGTCGAACGTTGAACCTGGGCTTATGCTTCTTGACCAGGGTGTCTTCCAGAATAAGAGCCTCGGCGGAGGTTTCTGTGGTAATCCATTCCAGATCAGAAACACGCTGCATCAGCATGGCTGTTTTTACCGTCTCCGGGTTCAGATAGTTCCTGAGCCGTGTACGGAGACGGTCCGCTTTTCCCACATAGAGGATCTCACCTGCAGAATCCTTCCACAGATAGCATCCCGGATCCTGGGGCGCGCGGCCCACCTTTTGCTGAATGGATTCCCTGCGATCCATATTTGCAAATAGCGTAACCGCGCCCTGTACATCCAGTTAAAAAGGGAAAACACTTTGCATCAGCTGCCTCCCATTGAATCTAAGTCCATGGTTGCAAGGACGGAATTCTATCGCCGCTATGATGCTTCTTCCGGCATCCAGGAGCTGATGGTAGATCTGGACCTTGCCCTGAGCGGTCCCAGAAAGATGCTGATGCTGGGTGGCGGCAATCCAGGGCGCCTGCCGGAAATGGAAGAATTCTTTCGAGGCGAAATGGATCATCTAATGTCAGACTCCGACCGCTTTGAAAGAGCCCTGGGCGTTTACGATCATCCAGGAGGCAATGTTCCCTTCCGAAAGGCAATTGCCAGACTCCTGGAGCAGGACTGTGGCTGGGATGTGGGTCCGGAAAACATTGCACTCACCCAGGGAAGTCAGAATGCATTCTTTTTGCTTATGAACTTGCTGGGCGGAAGAAGAGAGGATGGAAGCACCGCAAATATTGTATTTCCCATGAGCCCGGAATACATTGGCTATGAAGACGTGGGGATTCAGGCTGGGACTCTAAAGTCATTTCTGCCCAGAGTTACTCTCCTGGATGATTATAGCTTTCGCTATGAAATTGATTTTCAGCGATTGCAAATCGATGAGACAACAGGTGCGGTCTGCATTTCAAGGCCCTGTAATCCTACGGGAAATAATGTATCCGACCAGGAATTGGAGCAGCTTTATAGCCTCTGCTCTCAGAAGGATGTCCCCTTAATCATAGATGCAGCGTATGGACTTCCTTTTCCAGGTATTGTATTCGATAACAGTACTCCATTCTACAGGGACGGTTGCATTGTAATTCTCAGTCTTTCCAAACTGGGACTGCCCGGCCTTCGCACAGGTATCGTGGTGGCTCCACCGGACATTGTTTCCAGAATTGAAAAATTGAACTCCATTTTTAATCTTAGCTGTGGTGGTATGGGACCGGCACTTGTGCGAAGAAGCATAGAAAACGGTTCCCTCCTGAACCAATGCAGGAAGGTGCTTCAGCCCCATTATCGCAGAGCCAGAGATCTGGCAGTAGAAAAACTAAAGGCCGGCCTGGGCAGGATGGGACTGCGAATCCATGAATCCGGAGGAGCGTTCTTTCTCTGGCTGTGGTTCGATGCCGACATCTCCACATCCATCCTATATCAGAAACTCAAGGAAGCCGGTGTTATCGTAGTTCCTGGCAAGTATTATTTTCCCGGGCTAAAAGATGATTTCGATCATCGGGATCGCTGCATCCGACTGAGTTTTTCTCAGGATCTGGATACTATTGAACAGGGAATCGACAAGCTGATTGAAGTGACAGGTCAGCTGCTGGAAGGAAGTAAATGAGCAAGGCCGAAGACATTCTAATAGAGCTGAAGGAACTTCAGATTCAGCATGAGCTGGAAGAATATCGATCCGTGGGGCGAAGGGATCAGATAGAGGCCGATTTGATGGCCACTCTTAAAAGTAACTCTGACTTCAGTCTGGGACAGGCGATGTCTGCTGAGCAATTCCAGGAATTGAACTGGATGCTGGTTCGACTGGGCCTTCGTAGTGCGGGCTCTCAGATGGTTCGCAAAAGGTTATTTGTTGAAATTCTGGAACAGAAACCGGAGGTATTTAAATTCAGCCTGGACCGAATGATATCCGGAGAGCGTGCCAAACAGCTTATCCAGGCTTCGCTCAAGCTGGAGAATCTTCGAAAAGAGTTGATTCGCACAGCTGTGTACAATCCATTCTTCGCGCAGTTTCTTTCAGATGTACTCTATAACGGAATCAAAGGATTTCTTGCGGAAGGAGGCATTGGTAAGGATATACCCCTGGCCGGAAATATTATGCGCGCCGGCCAGGCTCTTCTGGGTCGCGCTATGGAAGGTCTGGAGGGAAACTTCGAAAAACCCATCAAAGAGTTCATTCGTAAGAACATAGACTCGACCATGCATCATACGGAAAAGATGCTCTACACCGCTTTCGAAGGCGAAGAGTTCACCGAAACGGCCTACCAGATCTATCAGGACTGGGCCGGTAGAGAACTGGGTAGCATGCTGGAACTGGTCTCCCAGGAAGAATATGCGGCGGCTGCAGAATGCCTGGCTGATTGGCCTGAATTTCTTATAGAATCCAGGGAGTTCCAGTCCCTGATTCGTGGAGCTGCTCTGTCCTTCTATGATAACCGAAAGGATGCAAGCCTCACAAGAATTCTATCCGAGCATGGAGTTGAGCCAGAAAACGAATCCTTGCCTGCTGTTTTAAGCTATCTTTTGCACAATCTGGAGCGATGGCAGGATGATGCGGGTGTACTCGAGAGTTCCATTCGTAAGCGTCTGGATTCCTTTTACAGCGCCAACAGTACACTGGAAGCCATCAGCAATAAACTCTAATCCCGGATCCCGGCCTCTCATGGAAGGGACACTGGAACGGCTGGTGTACTTCGTAAGCCGTCGAATCTATGGATCCCGGGATTCAGAGCAGGGCTGTGCCATCTATACTGTTTTGGCCAACTCTAACAGACAGCTCCTGCATAAACAGCTTTCATACTGGCCTTGAAGTTTTCTTAGAACATCCGCAGATACTTTTTCATGAATACACCAGCATGCGCTTATGCTGGCCGGCTTGCATGCAAAGCTCTTATGGCAGCGTGGGCACGTGGTTGCCTCATGAGTGCTGCAGTGGTCCAAATCCGAAAGCTGGCTGCCTGTGTTGCCCCGATGCATAATTTATCTGCCGAATGATCCTGCGCTCTTGCTTTTTATTCGCAGTAAAAGGCCCTGAGAGCCTGGAGGTCAGGATAGCTCAATTGCGGATTATGTCAATTCCAGACTGCGCTCAGCCATTCAATTCGATCTAAATTTTGCTTCCGGACTAATCTGAAAGTTCACTGTCGGGACCTGCTTCAAGGCTGACGAGCCGTTGAGATTCTGGAAAAAGAAGGGCCTGCGAAGATCGCAGGCCCGAGGAGTGTTCGGCCCACAGGGCCGGGTCAAAAGATTTAGGTTGGCTTATTGCAACTGAAAGCTGGACGTTGTGCCGGTGAACTTCTGATAGGAGGTCCAGAAGAAATACCAGCGTTTCGCCAGTCCCCGATAGCGAATACGATAGGTTCCCGAAGGCTGGTTGCGAATCTTCCATAGAACCGTTAGCTCCGAGGTGGCGCTCAAGTCTCCGCCCGTGCGAACCCATTGAATACTGGTGTAAGGATCATCTTCCGTGGCTACGGTTTGCCAGTTTCCATTGACTCTTCGCTGAATTTCGATCATCCGATAGCTGGATGGATCGTAATAACTGGACAGTGTGCCATCCAGCTTTTTGATCAGCGCAGTTCTTGGATGAGCTGCCTGAAATACTACAGTCACCGAATCCCGATTCGCATTGTAGGTCGATGCAGGAGAGGTGAGTGCCTTTCCAAAATCGCCACCATCGTTTACAACTCCGTTGGCTGAGATCCAGGTTTCGATGAGCTGCTGGCTGGCCAGGTCAGGAGGAACAGGGCCCGGATCACTGGGTTGATTGTTCACCATATCCCGGGCCAGGCGATCCATCTCCTGGCGAAAAGCCGCGGCAGAGAAAGGCCCGAATACCGTAAAGGAGCCTTCATAATGCTGGGCTGCATATTCTTCTCGGGTGGCCAGGTAATTCGTATACGAATTCACCATGGATCCAATGACTATATGATTCACCCCGGCCGGGCCCAGTGTATCCAGTAGGACGGATTCGGCCCGCCGACCTGCCATTGTGGTAATCTCGAAAGAAGAACCTGCGATGACCAGATCTCCAATGCGAAAGCTCTGAATGGGAACATTAACAGGAATAAAGGGAACTTCGGGATTGGGAAACCAGAAATCATCCACTTCGCCAACAGGGAGCAAAGCAAGCTTCTCTTTGGCGCAGGCATCGTACTTCGTAGTCTGAAGTACCTGTGAAGCAAGAGGCCAGAAAACTCCCAGAATCTGAGCCACTCCATCCAGATTGGTCAGGTTGTATTCGTTTCGCACCCATTGACCATTCTCAAAAGTGTAGCTGTTTCGAATTTCCCCTTCTTCTGCGAAGTCCACCGGGGCTCCTTCCTCATCTCCCGCCAGGAATGCTGCGCCCACAGTAGCCACGCAGGTGGATGCTTGATTCAGATCCACTTCTGTATCATAATCCATTCGATGGCTACCAATGTAGTTGGTAGAAACAGGCACATTGTTGAAGTTTACATAGCTATGCCTGTAATCTACATTCACTTCCATCTCCTGGGCACTGGCATACAGTTCCAGAGCTTTGTTCAGTTGTTTCTGACCATGGATGACCGGGTTGTCCAGAGTATCCAGGGTTGGGTCCAGGTCCGACGGTCGAAGAAATGCCAGAGTAATGTCTGATGGGTCCGGTTCGTTGGGGCTTACATCTCCTACAGTGCTCTGTGCGAAAGCAGCAACGAAGTTAGCTCCCATTTGCTTTTCCATTTCATAGGCAGCCCATCCTTTGTTATTTCCGTGGATTCTGCTGTTGTTGATTCCAAGAGAGGTTCCATGCACTCCGTACCAGTTGATGGCTCCGATGGGCTGACCATCTATAGAATCGAAACGAAGTAGAGTCATGTTCTCGTCGATGTTTTCCTCGAAATCTTCGGCGTCCGGATTGGTCTGGTAGGCGATGGTGGAGCGATTGAATCCACCGTTTTCTACCGGGCCTCTGGCGAACTTGATAACCGCTGCCTGTCGATTGTCATAGGCTTCTTCAATGGATTGCGCAATACCGTTAACAACTACATGGTAATGCAATTCATCGAAGCCAGTTACCCCGTTAAACAGATTGAACAGAGTGTACCAGCTATGATTGGAAGTAGCCGCATGTGTGTGGGTGGCCGATACCATCACATTCTTTTCATCAAAGATATGACCGTATCCGTCCAGCGCCAGTTTCTTGATTACACCCAGTTTTATACTTTGATACAGATGTAGCTGGTCTGCTGTAGCGATGGCGATGACTTTTCCGCCGGGCTGCTCGATAACAAAGGTTCTGCTATAGAGTCGCATGGCCAGGCCATCCATGGTTTCCCCCGGGCTATTGTAGCCGGTGCTTTCCTGGGCAAAAGGACCGGTAATGTCCACTTTTGATGCCCCAACGTTATAGGTGTTGCTGTCCATGGAAAGCTGCTGCAATCCAAGGGCAGACTCTATCGTGGATACCTCCGATCCCGTCACCGGAAATATACTGGAGTCATTGTTGTTCTTGCATACTGCTAGTAGCGGAATGGCTGCAAGCACCATTCCTGGTAAGAATCGTTTCATTCTTATCCCCCCAAAGTTGATCTCACTCTTTCGCACGTTGTCTATATATTTTCCGCTCGTGCGGTCACTCTTCCGATCTGTTGGATTGGATCTATCTATTCATAATTATCTAATTGTAACTTTGTTTGTGAAATGTCCTGGACGCATTGAAACGAGCCGGTTTCTGAATGGCGGATCTTGCATCCCGGAAATAGAAATCTATGCATCCTCTTTGGTCTTACCCCTGGGTGGTGTAAATTCCGGAATATATAATTTGATATAGGCTGTGGCGGCTCGCTTCGCTTCCTGGACCATGTCCGGTGATATCTGCCCAAGGCGGCGAAAGCTTTGTCTGAAAATGGAATCGATAATGGCCAGGGCTATGCCAAAGATTTCTTGTAGGTTTGCCAGGTCTGGTAATGTGAATTTCTGTTTCATTCCCTGCAGGGCCAGGCCTGCCAATCGACTATCCAGGTCTCGACCGATTTCTCTGGTTTCTACGAAGTCCAGACCGTAGCCGTAAATCAGCGCAGGGTAGGCTTCATCGGATAGAGTGACCTGAAGTGCTGTATCTACCAGTGCATCCAGATAATTTCTCCAGCTGCTGAATTCCTGGTTCTGTAACTTCAATGCCTGCTCCACCAGGGTTTCTGCATGCAATAGGCGAAGGCCATGAAAGATTGCCTGAATATTGGGGAAGAAATGATAGGCCGAAGGTCTGGGAATATCCGCCTTCTGGCAGACATCGGCAAAGCTAATGCTTTCTGGTGAATTCTCGCGCAGCAACTCTCTGGCGGCGCCCAGAAGGCGAGCCCGGCGGTCTCGGCCCTGGCGACTGGTAAACTTGAACTTCCGGGGGCCCAGCTCCGGAGCAAGGGAAGCGTCATTCAGTCTGGAATCCATACCGGGATACAATCTCTCCTGAAGAATCTGTCAACAAAAATCGATTAAAAACTCGACGCCCGTCCGGCAAAACGTCTCAGTCAGCTTTAAATCACTGGATTATGTCACATACAGTGAGCTAGAAAGTGAAAAATGTCGATTTTTCTGAATCATTAATGAACAATTGTTGACTAAAAGGGCCCGACCTAGTATTTCCGGAGTAGTTATGGCCTCTGGCACAGAAAATACCATGATACTGGCTGTGGATCTGGGAACATCAGGCTGCAAGACAGCGGTGTGTTCTCTGGATGGCCGGGTGCATTCCTGGTCCTTCAAGGAAGTGGCCCTACATCTGAGGGCCGGGCACGGCGCCGAGCAGGATCCCCATGACTGGTGGAATGCCCTGATAAGCACTTCTAAAGAAGCAATTGCAAAAAGCCAGATATCTCCGGCGCAAATCAAAGCCATCTGTTGCTCTACCCAGGGGGAAGGAACGGTTCCGGTGGATGCCAGCGGAACCCCCTTGATGAATGCGATTCTGTGGATGGACATGCGAGGAGCCGGCCACGTAAACCGTGCAGCAGGAGGCCCCATCCGTGTCGCAGGGTATGGTCCAATTAAACTCTGGAACTGGATACGTCTTACCGGGGGGGCACCGGCTCTATCCGGCAAGGACCCTTTCGCGCATATGCTCTTCATTCGCGATGAGTATCCGGAAGTATATGACCGGACGCATAAGTTCCTGAACGTCCTGGATTATTTAAATCTTCGATTAACCGGTCGATTCGTAGCTACTTACGATTCCATACTCACTTCCTGGGTAACAGACAATAGAGACAGCGCAAATATTCATTATAATAAAGGCCTGCTGAAGTCATCCGGCATTGATTCAAACAAATTTCCAGAGGTGGTCCCCTGCACAGAAACACTGGGCCCGGTACTTCCCGAGGTGGCCGAAGCAATGGGGCTTTCTACCAGCACTCTGGTGGTTGCAGGGGCCATCGATAACAGTGCTGCTGCCATTGGCTCAGGAGCTGTGCGAGATGGAGAAGCCCACTTCTATATTGGAACATCCTCCTGGATTGCAGCTCACATGGCCAGAAAGAAGACCGATGTCATTTCCAGTATCGCATCGGTACCATGTGCGATACCTGGAAAGTATCTAATGACGGCCATGCAGACCACCGCTGGAGGCAATCTGACCTTTCTCAAAGAACGGGTGCTTTACCATGAAGATGAACTATTGAGGGAAGCCCATGCACCGGATGTATATAAGATCCTGGATGTCATCGCAGCCAGAACTCCGGCCGGTAGCAGGGGATTGATGTACATGCCCTGGCTCTACGGCGAGCGATGCCCGGTAGAGGACCGATCCCTGCGTGCAGGATTGATCAACCTTTCCCTGGAGCACAGTAGAGAAGATATCATTCGCGCATTTCTGGAAGGAGTGGCACTCAACACCAGGTGGATGGTGCCACCAGTGCAGAAGTTCCTGGGCCATACCCTGGAATCCATCACCATGGTAGGCGGCGGCGCTGTGTCGGACATCTGGTGTCAGATATTCGCAGATACCCTGGGGATCCAGGTGCATCAACCGGAAGGGCCGATGGAAACCAATGTCCGGGGAGCCGTGTGGATTGCAGCGGTTGGTCTGGGCTATATGAATTATTCGGATGTATCTGAAAGGATTCGCATCCAGAAAGTATACGAACCAATACCCGAGCACAAAGCAGTTATGAACGAATCCTATCATCGCTTTCTGCAATTACACAAAAAACTAGCGCCATTATACAGAAATTGGAACCGGCAGGAAGAGTCTAAATGATACTTCCAATGATGCTCAGATTGCGAACTCGGCTTCGCATTCCCGGTCCACTAAAGGCAAACCAGGAGATAGAACGATGTCCAACTATGAAATGAAAAAAGAGGTAGTGGAAGCCTGCCACGTGCTTTCCGGGATGGGGTATCTGGCCGGAATCGGTGGAAATCTTGCTATTCGCGTAGCGGATCGCATGGCGGTCACTCCTTCTGCAGCAGACTATTTTTCCATGAAGCCGGATGATATCTGTATTATGGATATCCATTCCCTGGAAGTACTGGAAGGGGATCGAAGTCCCAGCGTAGAAAGCGGACTGCATGCTCTTTTCTTTAGAAAGAGGCCGGAGATCAAGGCCAGCGTGCATACTCATCAACCGGTGGCCAGCGCTATGGCTCTGTTAAATCGAAATATTCCCATGCTCTCCGGCGAAGAGCAAAGGGAACTGGGAGAAAAGGTTCCGGTGGTAGGCTATGGCCCCTCGGGAACTGGAATGCTGGTAAATGCACTCAAGAAAAAGCTAAGTCCGCATTTGAACGGATACCTGCTGCGAAACCATGGAATTATTTGTGGGGCCAGGAGTATGGATCAGGCCATTCGAAATGTTCGCCTGATCGAAAAGGCTGCAGCTCGCTATATCGCGGAAGCGATCACTTCCAATCGGGGCTCCCGGCCCGTGGCCACTGTTGATCAGGCTCTGGCCAGCCTTGCGGAGTATCAGCAAATCTAGGGAAGGTTATCGAATGGATAATACCCTTCATGAAGGGCTGCTACAGTGGTCGCAATAGGAGCGGGAAACGAAGAGATGAAAGACAGATCGCAGGGAAATTTACAGATCAGCGGAACACCAGATGTATGATTCGTCTGAAGCTGATAAAGCTTCAACTACCCCGGGAGACCTGCACACCTGAAATACCTCGGCGAAATGATATTTAATACATAAAAATCGGGAGAATTAAATGAGCACAACAAGCATTGAACGCAAAACTATCAGAAAAAATGGAAAGAAGGTAAACGGCGCTGGCAGGTCCAGGGATTCGCAACAATATGCTATCTCCTCATGGCATAATACAGACGAAATCTATGATCGGTTGAAGGCCCTCTTAAAGGAACCGCCCCGGCCCATTCGAAGAGATAAGATGGACGAAGTACTCAACTACTTCGATACAAAATGCAAGAAATCCAGAGCGATTTCTGATGAAGCCCAGAAGTATATCCCCGGGGGAGTTCAGCACAATCTTGCCTTCAATTATCCTTTTCCTCTGGCAATGGATAGAGCGAAAGGAGCCTATCTGCGAGATGTAGACGGCAATCAATATATTGATTTTCTACAGGCTGGCGGACCCACGCTGCTTGGCTCCAACTACGGTCCGGTTCAAAAGAAAGTCATCGATTTGATTCAGGATTGTGGACCTGTAACCGGGCTGCTCCATGAATACGAATATAAACTGGCCCAGGAAATAAACCGTCATATGCCCGGTATTGAGATGTTTCGCATGCTTGGTTCCGGTACAGAAGGAGTAATGGCGGCTATAAGATTGGCCAGGGCCTATACAGGTAAGCGAAAGGTAATCAAGATTGGTGGTGGCTACCATGGCTGGAGCGATTCCATGGTTTACGGGATGCGAATTCCCGGAACAGGTCGCAGAGAAGCGGCCGGGATTCCCCGAGGGGCCACTGCCGGCACTCAGGAATGCTTTCCCAATGATATTGGAGCTCTGAGGCGAAAAATGATGCTCAACCATCTTCGCGGAGGAACGGCCGCTGTAATCACAGAACCCCTGGGGCCGGAAAGTGGTACTCGCCCTGTGTATGAAAGCTATAATAGAGAGCTGAGAAAACTCTGTGATGAGTTTGGAGCTCTATTGATATTCGATGAAGTAGTGACCGGATTCAGAGTGGGACTGGGGGGCGCACAGGGTTATTTCAACGTCCAGCCAGATCTCACTGTCTTCGGAAAATGTTTAACAGGCGGTTATCCCATGGCCGGTGGTGTTGGAGGCAGAAAGGAAGTGATGATGCTTCTGGCCGGCGGCATTAGCGCCATGGGTAAGCGAGCCTTTGTAGGTGGCACTCTTTCGGCTAACCCGCTGTCCTGTGCAGCGGGGTTTTTTTCCATCAAAGAAATGGAGAAGCAAAACGCTGCTGTCAAAGCGGGACGAGCCGGTGACCGATTAAGCGCTGGATTGCGCGAAATTGTGGATAGACTGGATTTGCCCTACGTGGTCTACAATCAGGGATCCATTGTACACCTGCAGACTTCGGCAGTTCTTTTGATGAGCATGCGAAATCCAATCAAAGTGCTGAAAGAAGTAAAACAGCGTAAGCATATGATGGAAGAGATGGGAGCTGCCTTTATGGCAAACGGAATCGTCACTCTGGCCGGCAGTCGCATCTATACCAGCATGGCAGACACGGATAACGTAGTCGATGAGGCATTGAATCGATTCGAAACAGTCCTGAAGATGGTTTAGGATGGACACTGGAAAACGGGAGACCACGGAAATGGCACAGGCGAAAACGAAGAGTATTTCGAAGAGACGAAAAGGCGGGATCCCGGAAAAGAAAAGCTCCGGGGATACCGCATTTGCGAAAGGGAAAGGCATGGCTAATGTGTCTCCGTTGAAGGAGATTGTTCGTCGCCTGGACGGAAAGGGCGCCTTTGGGGATGCCCATGGTACAGTGAGCATTCGAATTCCTGGAGGAAACGACTTTCTGTTCCTGGATACTTCATCTGCCATGACAGGAAAGAGATCCCGGGATTACGAAGCCATGGATCGTAGCTCTGCCCCGGATAAAGATCTCTATGATCTTCATGCAAAAATATACGAAACCCGGGGCGATGTCGGAGCGATCATGACTGGCTGTCCGAAGTGGGGAATGTCTCTGGGACAGATTCCTGGGCCCATGCCTGCCGTCTTCGACGAACAGGCCCGACAGCTGGGAAAGTCCATTAAACACTTTTCCGACGAACTGCATGAGAAGAATCCGCGAGAGCTATTCAAAGAATTGTCCAGCGGCTCCAATGTAGTGTTACTTTCGGATTCAGTCCTTGTATGCGGTGTTACTCCCGAAAAACTGGTATTCAACTCCGAATTGCTGGAGAAGTGTGCTCGAGCCTATCTGTACGCCTATCTTACAGGTCAAAAAATTCGGAAGATTCCATTCTATGTTAGAATTATTGCCAACAGTCGAATGCTAAAAGACCAGAAAAGGTCGGCAGAGAGTTACGCTCGCGGAGAAGTGCCGGGGGGATTTACGGCATACTGAACGAAGAATCGTTCGGTAAAGATTCGCTCAACTGGAAAAAGGAGAAATAGATGAAGGAAGGTGTTTATTCTAATCCATATCGCTGGGTGGTTCTGGCCTGCTTTATGCTTCTGGCCGGCATCAACCAGCTTCTCTGGTTGAATTTTGTTCCATTGTTGGGCGAAATCCAGAAAACCTATAATATAAGTGAGATGCTGGCAACATCGCTCACGTTGTGTTTTCCGCTGCTGTATGTATTTCTGGCCATGCCTTCCGGAGCCATGGTGGATCGTCGAGGCTATCGCCTGACGCTGTCTCTGGGCGCCATCATCATGACTCTGGGAACCATCGTTCGAATCTACACAGGAAGCTTCTGGGCTCTTCTTGTAGGTCAGGTTCTTGTAGCCATAGCTCAGCCATTTATTCTCAACGGAATAACCAAGGTCGCAGCAGACTGGTTCGAAGAACATCAACGAGCGCTGGCTACCGGGCTGGGTACTGCTGGAATGTTTGCCGGCATGGCCGTGGGCATGGCAGTCACTCCTGCCTTGAATGAAGCTTACGGATTGCAGATAACCATGATTATTTTTGCAGGGATTACCGGCTTTATTTCCATCCTATTCATTCTGCTGGCAAAGGAAAATCCAGAAGGCATCCAGAGTCGTCAGGAAGTGCAGACCTATACTGCATTTAGCGAAATGATGCAGATTCTGCGACAACCGGCTCTGCTTCTTGTCATCATCATCGCATTTCTGGCACTGGGCTACTTTAACGGTCTGACCACCTGGTTTGAGGCTTTATTATCTGAAAACGGAGTAGAAGCTCTGGATGCAGGAATCATTGGAGGAGTCATGATTCTTGGCGGAATCGTCGGATCGCTGATCCTGCCTGCCATTTCGGATCGCCTGGAGAAGCGAAAGCCAGTACTGATTCTTTGCGGAATCACAGGTTTGATTCTAACTTTTCCACTATTTTTGAGCTCAAATCTCACGGTGCTATACTGGAGCGGCGGACTACTGGGCTTTTTCTTCTTACCCGGTTATGCACTTTTGTTGGCCATGTCCGAAGAGCTGGCCGGGGCCGAGCGTGCCGGAGGCGCTGCAGGAGCATTGATGCTGGCAGGTAATGCCGGTGGTGTCATCGTGGCCACCATTATGGGACTAATGCATAGCGGAGAAAGCGGCTGGCGACCGGCGGAGTATCTGCTGGTGGCCATACTGGTTTCAATCTTTCTTCTGGCTTTCTGGACCACTGAGAGCTTTCGCATGAAGCCTGCCGAAGCATCTGCCGGTGCGTAAAACATCCGACGATAGGAAAGCCGGGCCTGGTGCAGGCGCGGCTTCATTGCAGTCTATTATATGAATTGCAGGTGGGGATGCACCTGTAAGCCGGATTCTGTCGAGCATCGTCATTTATCTTGCCTTCGAATCGCTTCGAAGTTCTTTGCTCTCCACCCACAGCCGTGGTCGGGCCAACCTTGATGGCTGCTTACTTGAGATTGCACCGAAGAGGGTTTACCCTGCCGCCAATCTTGCAATTGGCGCGGTGAGCTCTTACCTCACCATTTCACCCTTACCTGGCAAACCAGGCGGTATCTTTTCTGTGGCACTTTCCGTAGCCGGATCGTCTCCAACCCGGCTCCCGGGAATTACCCGGTCTTCTGCCCTGCGGTGTCCGGACTTTCCTCACTCCCTTGCGGGCCGCGCGACGATGCAGTGCATCCCCGGGCCAAGAAAGCCAGGCCCCGGCCGACTGAAAATCAGAAAAGCCACGGGCCCCACGGGCCCCGCCGGTTCGCCTTTGCCCGGGGGTGCGAGCAAATCTGTACCGGAGCGGATCTGATCGGTTCGCCATTGCCCGGGGGGGCGCGCAAATCTGCACCGGAGCGGATCTGATCGGTTCGCCTTTGCCCGAGGGAACCGGCAAATCTGCACCACAGCCATTCGCGGGCTGCATCTGTCGGAATGCGACATAATCCGGTGGATGTCCGTTAGAGGTCCCTTGAATGATCTTTTTTGGATCAAAAACCGGGCTCGCCGTGAACCTTTTTCTTCAGGTGCCGATAGCAATATTATGAACGGTTCCGGTACCCTGATCAAATCCATGAGGAAAGCGGGTGTCCTGCTAATGCTTCTGCTTCTGGTGGGCAGCCTCCTTCTGCCTGCATTCGCCCATGGACAGGGGGTGCAGCAGCCCGATCAGCCGGTGGAGATTGAGCCACTTTCCGGGTTAAATACCGGGGCTGCGGATTTCGCTCCTACCCTATCGCCGGACGGGCAGCGAATGCTATTCAATACCAGCAATGGTCAGTATCAGGATATTTACCTTGCAGAGAAGAAAGAAGGGCAGTGGACTCTGGTTCGAAATGTCCGAGAACTGAATTCTCCTTATAATGATGAAACTCCTTTCTGGAGCGAAGACGGTAAAGTAGTACTTTTCGCATCTGATCGTGATGGTAGCCTGGAGATGCCTGCCGACCTCCAGGGAAGGGTGCGAGTTTCCTACGATCTGTACTGGGCCAGGGCCGATGAAAGTGGTCGATTCTCGGAGCCAAGAAGGATTCCCGGTAACTTCCAGACTTCGGACCATGAACGGGCCCCGGCACTGAGTCCGGATTCTCGCGAAATCTATTATACTACCTGGGAATTTGGCGATATTACCGGCTCAAAGATCATGGTTGCAAAGTGGAACGGTAGCGGTTTCTCAGAGCCGGAGCCTCTACCATCGCCTATCAACTCCGGACACCAGGAAGCTGCCCTGATGCCACTGAAGGACAATAGCTATGTCTTCTCTTCCAGACGTCCCGGTGGCATTGGCGGATGGGACTTTTATCGTACTTCCAGAAGCGAAAGTGGATGGTCGGACCCGGTATTGATTCCTGAACTGAGCTCCACCGAGAACGAAATGCATCTCAGTATTCACGATGGAACATTCTACTTCGCTTCTGATCGCTCCGGCGGCAAAGGACATTATGATCTTTATTCCACTGATACCGGGATTAACCTGGATCAGCCTCAGTTTGCAGTTCGAACTGACGAAGGTAGCGAACCGGCCGCCAGAGAACCCACTTCCAGTATTCGCGAAGGGGAGCCTGAATCCTACAGCGATCCAACGGCCAATTCTGGCCGGGAGGAGGACCTGGAGGGTCTTCTACAGAACTATGATTCCAGAATGGATGGAGCGTTCGAGCGTGAAACTCCAGATGGATACAGAGACAGAATTGATCGTGGGCTGGAACTTGCCTTTGAAGGCGCTGAAAGCGACGGGTTAAATCGCTTCAGACCGGACCGGGAAAGTCTTGTGGTGATGGATAAAGATACCGGTCGTCCACTCTCGGTTCCGGTAAAAATGCAACCTTATTACAGGGACGAAAACAAACCTCGCCCGGATCCCACTCGCACCAGTAGTAACGGAGCCGGTGAGCTTCGCCTGCCTGCCTTTGATAGCGAGGGACTGGAAGTGACTATTTCTATTCCCGGCTATTCTACATATCACCGAATCATTGATTACCGGGCTGTCTTTACGGGAAAGCGAATAATATACCTGGAAAGGATACGAAAGGGGGGCTCATTTGAAGTTAGCGATATACAGTTTGATGCCAACTCGGCTGTGCTCAGAGACGAATCCGAATTCTATCTGGAAAGCCTTCTTGATTACTTGAAAAAGAATCCACAGACCAGGCTCAAAATCATTGGTCATACAGATCTACATGGCTCAAAAGAGTATAATGAAAAGTTGAGTTTTCGCAGAGCGATGAGTGTTAAGAATTACCTCGTGTATCACGGAATCGATGCAATGCGTCTTGAAGTGGAAGGAGCTGGCTTCAGCAATCCTGTGGTTGCCAAAAAAGGTGACCCGTACGATCAGAAAAACAGACGCACAGAGTTCAAGATTCTGGAAGAGTCAACGCCTGCCGCCCCTGAATTCTAGGGCACTGCTCTTCGGTACCGACCTGCCAGGGTTTCCAATTTCTAATAGACGGCTGGCCTCCCAATGCTGAGGTCATGTCATGGAATGGAAACCCCACTACGATTCGCGAAAACTGTCACCCGCCCAGGCAGTGACCCACATCAAGAACGGTCAGAAAGTCTTTATTTCGGGTAATGCTTCCATGCCCCGGGCTTTGATCGCTGCACTTGCGGATCGAGCCGGAGAACTGAAAGAGGTAGAGCTGAATCATCTACTCACTTTTGGAGAAGATCCATTCAAGAGCTTCGAAGGTGTGCGCGATAATGCCTGGTTTCTGGGTCCCGCAATTCGTGATGCAGTGAACGAAGGAAAATCCGATTATATCCCTATTTTTCTCAGCGAAATCGCAAAGCTGGTGCGCGGCGGGAACTGGCCTATCCACGTTGCTATGATCCATGTATCTCCACCGGATCAGTTTGGCTATATGAGCTATGGCGTAGAATGTAGCATTACCAAGCCCTGTGCAGAAGCAGCTGAGCTGGTCATTGCCCAGGTGAATCCCAGAATGCCACGAGCTCTGGGAGATTGTTTTATTCATGTAACGGAGGTAGACTACTTTGTGGAGCAGGAGGAAGAGCTGTTTGAGCTTCCTCTTAAAGAAGCGTCTGACGTAGAGGAGCGAATCGGGAAGAATATTGCTGAATTAATTGACGATGGCGCTACTCTGCAACTGGGCATTGGTGGAATTCCCAATGCAGTGCTGAATCAGCTACGCAATCACAAAGACCTGGGAATTCATACGGAGATGTTCAGCGATGGGATTCTGCCGCTTCTTTCGGCGGGAGTTCTGAATAACCAGAAAAAAGGCCTGCACCGCGGTAAGATCATGACCAGCTTTGCCATGGGCAGTCGAGATCTCTACGATGCAATCGATAATAACCCGATCTTCGAATTCAGACCCAGTCACTATGTTAATGATCCGTTTGTCATCGCTCAGAATCACAATATGGTGGCCATCAACTCTGCCATTTCCATTGATCTCACAGGTCAGGTAAACAGCGATTCTATGGGCCATAACATCTTCAGCGGAATTGGTGGGCAGGTAGATTTTATCCGTGGAGCATCTAGATGTCCAGGCGGTAAGCCCATCATCGCGCTTCCGAGCACAGCAAAGGGAGGAAAGGTCTCCCGGATTTGTCCGGTGCTGGCCCCTGGTGCCGGCGTTGTTACCAGCCGTGGTGATGTTCATTATGTGGCTACCGAGTATGGAGTGGTGAATCTGTTCGGAAAGAATGTAAGAGAGCGTTCCCAGTTGTTAATATCGATTGCCCATCCAGATTTTCGGGAGGAGCTGGAGAAAGAGAGCTTCTGGTTGAGCCGGGGCTAAATCAGCGAATCAGCGAATCAGCCTGTGGCATTGCCCCATGGGGGCTATTTCCATGATTCGATTAAAGATCGAGCTCTGCTTCTCAACTCCTTGAATCTGCTTCGGTCGCTTACAGATAGCACAGGTAGGTTGAGATACCGACTCATCCATTTTTCTGTGGGCGGATGCCGAAAATTGCTCTGTGAGCTGGCAGTAAGAGCTTCCATGAGGGCTCTGGAATAGGAAACGGCGAACATAAACCGGACAGCGGCCCTACTATTGTCTACTTTTCGCCGGCCTGTTTTTTCACCGCGATTCTTACGAACTTTGTCTTCCTGCCGGTAGTAATCCTCTGTCACCTGGCGAAAAGGTATCTCGGAGCCCGCGTAATAGATTAGATTATCTGGAAGGCAGTCATGTACAAATTGACCCAGGGCAAAGAAGAATGCTGCCGGTCCAGGCAACCTGAGCGCCAGATAGATACTTCGCAGTAGCTGCCCATTATCGCCACCGATGGGATAATACAGTGCATGGTTTCTTTTTTTATACCAGCCACCAGTTAGAATTGAGGGTTCGTTGCTCACCCCCAGTTCTTCTGGCTTTCTGCTTTCCCCTATTACTGAATTGCGAAACTCCGGAAAATCCGGACGTTCGATTTCCCGGGCAGCGCCGCAGGAACCGGGCATTAGAAATATCTTGAGATTCTTGAGATTTCTTGTGCCCAGTTTTTCACTCAGGATCCGGCCCAGTCTTAGCTCACGCTGATATAGCTCGGTGTCCACCAGGGCGGCCAGTTGTAGCAGGCATTCTACGGTTGGCGGAGTGTTGATTTCAAGGCTGGCAATTTCTGGAAGATTGGCCTCAAATCCGGGTTTATCTTTCCATAGTTTCATTACCGGATTCAAAGGAAGAATACCATGGCGACTTCCGGGTATGAGCGAATATCCTGTGGTTGTGCTTCGCACAGGTCGCAGTCGATCCAGCAATTGTTCTTTTACATGTAAAAGTACTTCGCGGCGAGCGAATGGATTTCCATAGGGGATGTGGGCCGGCCACTCTACTGCCTTACCATAATGCTCTTCCGCTTTCTTAAGTATCCCCTGGAGGCTGGCACCTGCATTCCCTGAAATATTGCTTTGTGAATCCTGCGTAACAGGATTTTCTGTTTTCGGTTCCACAGGACCATTTGAGTCCGATGTCACAGTATTTGATAGACTTGCTTCTCGGGCCTCCCGGTCACCTATTTCGCTGTTTTCCATATTTCGTGAAGGAGCACCGATGGTGGCCCCATTCAAATAGTCTTCGTATATTTGGCGAATCTGCTTTCGAATAGATGCATGTTTCTCAATGCGAGTCTGCCATGCACGAATGTCTGGATTGAGGCGAACTACGGACTCCAGAAGCTTCAATGCTTCCTGAAAGGCCCGATTTCTTTGCTCATGTAGAAGCCTGAGGTCCGTGGTTCTTCCTGCAGGAACGGCCCGGTACTTCAGAAATATGTATCGCATGATTCTGGCATGCAAGCGTGTTTCCTGAAGCAGAGCGCTTCGAATCCTGAGCTCCAGCTTTTCCGGAAGTAGATACAGTCCCGCAGCCGCCAGGGTTTCTTCATTCAGAAAGCTAGAGATTTCTTTTGCGTGTCTTACCAGGTGTAGAAAGGAAGAGCGGTCCTTTTGACCCAGAAAAGAGCGAATGCTGGCTCTCAGATCCGGGCTGGCTGTGGCCTGCAAGATGCTTTGCAAACCATGTCTGTCCAGGTCGTTAAACAGGGAGTCCTGCAGAGCGATTGCTGACTGCTCGGGTCCGGACCCGAGTAAGAGTAATTCAAAGTCCTTTCGCATGGTTTTACTCTTACTGTGAATCTCCTGCAATTGATCCTCCAGTTCCCAGAGCTCGCCATAGGGCTTCAAGAGTGCAATGGCATCATCGGTGAGCCCTTCCAGATAGTCCGAAAGAAAATATATACCGGGTTTACCGGATGGATCTGGCATGCCATCGCGGTTTTCAATTTCAGACTGGCCGTGGTTTCTCGCAGAGGGGGCTTGCGGTTCTTCATAAGAGCCGGTACCGGACCGGTATTCGGTTTCCGTGATGCTACTTGCTTTTCTGGACTTCAGATACTGGTCTCGAATGCGCTCATGCAATAGAGGAGGAACAGAACCGTTTGTGGGCTCATTCGGTATGCCCAGATCAAGAAAAATGGAAGGAACCACAAAAGGCAGGCGAAACAGATTTGTGTCCAGGGTAGCCAGGGCCCGGGCCACAGCCACATCAAAAACTCTGTAGTAAAAATGCAGGAATCTTTCTGAACTCAGTTGTGCGAACTGCTTTACGCTGGCTGGAGACGGATCGCGGCTTTGCTGGTAGGGGCTTACAATGTCTCTATCAAATTCCAGCCAGCCACCTTCCAGTAGTTCCGCTGGTTCAAAATGAATGGTGCGAAATCGGACCTTCCTCTGGCGAAAGTAACGGCGTCCGGATGCATCCTGCTGGATGCCACTCCGGTTATCATCAAGTAGCTGGTTGACCAGCTTCCGCATGGCCTGCCGCGGCAGAGGAGGTTCTGGTTAATTTGAATAGCGCCTCATACAGATCTGGATCGTAGGTTGGATCCACCGCATAGACTATGTGCCGACTATCATCCTTACTGAGCTCATAGTGTGCCTTTCTTGGATCTGCTTTAAGCTTATCCAGAGGAAACTTTAGAAACTGAAACTTTGGATTTTTTCCAATTTCAGGGAATATTGTGGCAAAGCGGTCCATACCCGGTTTGCTCTGAAAGCGGGTGGCATTGGTAATCTGTCCTACTTCGAAAAAAGTCTTACCGCTACCGGAACGTGCGGCCACAATAATAAAATCTCCTTCCTTGAGGATCTTTTCATTGTTGCAAAGACTGATGCTAACATAGTCCAGAAACTCTCGTACAATTCGATCCGGATACGTGAAATAGGAATTGTTAACAAGCATCTGCACGGCGCGACGAGCGTTATATGCCTTGCGCCATGGAACATTGGAAGTCAGGGAGGCGAACTCGGAAGCCACGGCCAGAATAGCCGCATCCTCATCGTAGGGAATATCTCGCATCAGCAGTTTCAGTTGCATATCGATGTCTTCTGCAATATGCTTTCTGGCCGGGTCCTGACTGTACTTTTCTCTGAGCGCGGTGAGTCTGGTAGTAATGCTCTTGATGGATGGGTAGTTATTTCCGGGAGTACCGGATTTCATGGGTCTATGGTGCGAAAGTACATTTCGCTTAACCCGGGGATCAATGGACCGTTCATGGGCAATCATCAGATAACTCATTATTGGATGATTGCGAATATAATTCATTTGCTGCTCAGAAAGACCATCCCCATCTGGCATGGTCATGCGACTATAGCCAATATCGCAAAGCAATGCAGACATCATGGTCACATTGGCCGCTTCTTCCAGACGTGCTCGGTCCCTGGCACCAATGGCAGCCGCTCCCCTGGTCTTCATGGCCATGGCCACTACAGTTCTCTTTACAGCCAATTCCACTTCGTGGGTGTTATCCCGGCCCTGCATCAAGTCCAGAATATTCACCAGGCCCACGCTCATATCGGACTGGGATTCAAAGGCATCAAAGGCACTGGCCAATCGCTCCGAAGTCTTGCGAGCCTGGACAGATGTAATGGATGTTCGTTTTAAACTGCTGAATAATTCCTTCGCACCGTCGTTGAGCTCGGTGGTGATGTTTTCCGAAATGAGTTTTGTGTCGGTAAGACCTTCCGGAATATCTCGTCCCTTCTCCTGGAGGCCCAGTTTCTCCGAATCCTCGATGTCGTAGTAAATCCCCTGTTTGATGAAGCGGAGCAATCGATCGATCTCTGCCTCAGATGCATTTTCCTTTTTATGAATAAGGACCTGACCGTCCTTATTGTAAAAGTGCACAGGTATCTCGTGGTTTTCACGAAAGGATTCTACGATTTCAGGGGTGAAGTCGAAAAGTTCGAACTTGCTCACAGTGATCTCCCTCTCCCAATATTCGACGAACAGGCATGGATGAAAAGGAGAATTTGACTGGAAATATTAACAGGTTTCTCGATTGTGTCCGCCATGTCAGATCGCCCTGAAATTGTCCCCGTTGGAACACTCCCTCCGGTTGGAGTAGTTCCCGAAAAAATGCATGCTCAACTGATCCGTCCGGAACGGTTCGGAGATCCCAAGGATGCCTTCCAGGTTGAGCAGATCCCTGTGCCGGAGGTTGGCCCTCGAGAAGTCCTGGTGGCAGTAATGGCCGCCGGAGTGAACTACAACAATGTCTGGGCCGCCCTTGGTTATCCTGTCAACGTGATAGCTGCGCGCCAGAAAAAAGGGGAGCAGGAGGATTTCCACATCGGTGGATCCGACGCTTCCGGAATCGTGTATGCTGTAGGGTCCGAAGTAAAGAATGTAAAAATTGGCGATGAAGTAGTGGTTCATTGCGGAATGTGGGACCACGATGATCCTTACATCGTAGCGGGTGGGGATCCAATGTTTGCCCCCTCTGAAATCATCTGGGGTTATGAATCCAACTGGGGCTCATTCGCTCAGTTCGCCAAAGTGCAGGACCATCAATGTCTGCCCAAGCCTCCTCATCTGAACTGGGAAGAGGCGGCCGCATACATGCTGGTGGGCGCTACTGCGTACAGAATGCTGCATCACTGGGAACCCAACACTGTAAAGCCTGGAATGCCGGTGCTTATCTGGGGAGGGTCCGGCGGTCTTGGCGCTATGGCCATTCAGATCGTAAAGGCTGCAGGCGGCATCGCTGTGGCTGTTGTGAGCAGCGAAGATAAATTTGATTTCTGCAAAAAGCTGGGTGCAGACGGAGTAATCAATAGAAAGAACTTCGATCACTGGGGAGCTCTTACATCCGAAATCAACGATCCCAAGCACTTTGTGGAATGGACCAAGAAAGCTCGAGAATTCGGTAAAGCCATCTGGGAAATTACCGGAAAGAAAAATCCAGGAATCGTCTTCGAACATCCCGGCGAAAGTACAATCCCTACGTCTGCATTTGTATGCGATACCGGAGGAATGATTGTCATCTGTGCCGGTACCACCGGATTCAATGCTACAGTGGATCTCCGTTATCTATGGATGAGACAGAAGCGACTGCAGGGTTCTCATTTCGCCAACGACGACAATGCGAAAGGTCTGAATGATCTTGTAATTGCGAAGAAAGTTGATCCGGTGCTATCGAAAGTCTATAAATTCGAAGAAACCGGTGCCTGTCATCAGCTGATGAAAGATAACAAGCATCCGGCTGGAAATATGTCCATTTTGGTGGGAGCCGAGAAAGAAGGACTGGGAGCGAAGTGATCGCCTGTGCGGCACTTTCTCCGTCTACTCGGGTACTCATTTCATTACCGCACCCCCTTCCTGATGGGGGTGCTGGTGTCGTTCTTTGTGGCCATTCTTAATGGCGTAAGTCTTACTACATTCTATCCGCTGTTTGATGCCCTGGGAGATAAAGGGGGCGGCGAGCCTTTTGTTATTCAATTCTCAGAGAGCGAGCGAAAGCTTCTAAACAAAGCTGTACAGTACAGCGCCATTCACTACATCGAAGCTCCGGAAAAAGCACGCTTGCTTACCGGGGAAGGAACCTTGCCCGTGGCGCCAGACGCTCCAGAAAAGATCCGAAAGGACCTGGCCGAGCGTCTCTTGCATTATACCAGATACGAAAAAGAATACGGTCTGAATAGAGCTCAGCAGTTGAATCTGCGGACCATGGTTCGCTGGAAATTAAAGATTAACGAAGCGGCCTTTGATCCTCTAAAAGTCATCTATACCGCTTTGATGGTGGTATTCCCGCTCTATTTCTTGAAGCTTGTATTTCATTTGATTTCGGTTCAGCTTATTGCCAGGACCGGATACAAAGCGGTGAGGGACTTGCGATCCGATCTTTACGGGGCCGCTCAGAATTTACCACTCACATATTTCTATCGGGAGAAAACCGGACTCCTGATGAGCCGATTGATCAACGATGTTGAGATTGTAGCTGCCGTGATTTCCTCCAATATGAGGGATTCCATTACAAACTTCTTCTATTTGATTACTCACCTCTTCTTGCTGGCTTACCTGAATCTTGAGCTACTGATAGTATCTGCCGTTACTCTTCCATTAATTCTGGCGCCCGTAGCCCTGTTTACAAAAAAGATTTCCCGATCCACGCGAAAAAGCCAGGAGCTTCTGGCAGATCTGAATGCAAGTTTGCAGGAAGACATCCAGGGAGTGCGAGTGATTCGATCGTTTGTCATGGAGGATCAACAGGCAGAGCGATTCGAGCGAGTAAATCAGCGATTGAGCTGGAGAAGCTTTAAAGAACAGTTCTATTTGAAAATGGGTCCAAACCTGGTAGAGCTGAGCTCTGCTCTTATGACCCTGGCCATCATCGCTCTGGGCGCCGCGTATCTGGATGGAACAAATTTTACCATCGGCGAGTTTATTACATTCCTGATGGCTCTAATGTTTATCATCCGGCCCATTATTCAGCTTTCTTCCATGATCGGGAAGGTGTCCCAGGCATCCGCCGCGGCGGAGAGAATCTTTTCTATAGCTGATCGACGACCGGACATTACCGATCCTCCCAGTCCCCAGCCTGTGCCCGAGATTTCCCGTTCTATCAAATTCGAAGATGTACAGTTTACCTATCCGGAATCGGAAGCTCAGGTAATCAAGGGCATCAACCTGGATGTTCCTGCCGGTAGCACGGTAGCATTGGTGGGCGAAAGTGGAGGCGGCAAGTCTACCCTCATGGATTTGCTGGCCCGGTTCTTTGATCCGGATCAAGGGCGAATCACCGTGGATGGCGTGGATATTCGCAATTTCTCACTGGTAGAGTATCGCAGTCACATAGGCATCGTTCAGCAGGATACATTCCTGTTCCACGGCAGCATTCGAGAGAATATTGCCTATGGCAGTCCCGAGCATGATCCCAACGAAGTGGAAAAGGCTGCAAGACTGGCCTATGCTCATGATTTCATAAGCGATTTACCGGAAGGATACGATACAATGGTAGGCGAAAGAGGGGTGACCCTTTCCGGTGGCCAGCGCCAGCGAATCTCCATTGCCCGGGCGCTATTACATGATCCAGAAATCATGATTCTGGACGAGGCTACCTCGGCCCTGGACACCGAGAGCGAGCGTCTGGTTCAGGAAGCTCTGGAGCGTCTTTTCAAGAATCGTACTACTTTTGTGATTGCCCACCGACTTTCTACCATAGAAAAGGCAGATATCATTGTGGTCGTGTCCAATGGCAAGATTGAAGATGCCGGAACACATAAAGATCTCATGAATCGATCCGGGCTGTATGCCAGGCTTCAGCAAATCAGTCGCGAGGCCACTCAGCCCGCCGAGGAATCTCCCGAGCAGGAAAGCGAAAAGGACTAAGATGGCGGCAAAGTGCCGTACGCTCCAGCAATGCTGGCGCAAATCCATAAGAAAAGGAAATCCATGAAGCACTTATTGATCGTTGATGATAATGACAAGTATGCAAGAATACTGGATGAGTATTATAAGAATCTCGGCTACACGATAGATCGGGCTGTAGACGGAGCCGGCGGCTATAGCGCGGTGAAGGAAAAGGGCCTGGAGCATTATCAGGTAATTGTCACCGACATCACAATGGAAACTCAGATGGCCGGGCTTACCATGCTCAAACGTCTTTATAAAGAAGGATATAGAGGCATGGTGGTTGTAGCAAGTACAGGGTTTGATGTCCCTCTGGCCAAGCCACTCACAAGATGTTTTCTGGGCCGCATGGGCATCGACTACCTGGTACCCAAGACCACGGTTCTGTCCGGAAAGCTGGAATACTACCCCATGGCATTTTTCAGCAAGCCAATCATGGACTTCCGGGAAATAGAATCGGAACACAAAATAGCTTGAAATTTTCTTTCAAGTAAACCAAAACAGGGAAGCTTCGTCTAAAAGTCGTAACTGATGAACTCCAATTGGGCCCGCATAATTAGCTTACCTCTCCTTGTATATATGGGGAGCTGTGCTTCCGGTATTCCGGTAAAATTTCCCCAGTATCCTGCCGGCAATCAGGGCCAGCAACTGCAAAGGGTTCTGGATGGGAAACGGAAGCTGGCTGTGGTGGCCCGGGAGCTTCCTGCGGGATACAGCACAAATCTAAATCGACTGGGTCTTGCCACGGAATGGCAGGATACCATTCGCGGTTCCGTCCAGAGTGCCATGCAGGGACGTGGCTTCTATTCAATCGTAGATCTGGATAGTCGGGACAGAAGGTATCAGGAACTGGCCCATGCGCAGAGTGGCATGACCCGAAACCAGCTTCAGATAGGTCGCGAACTGGCTGTAGAGAGTATTCTATTTGTTCGAATGACCGCTCTTCCTCGCGTTGAATGCAAGATCGAAGAAGTGACAGATCTTTCTACTGCAGCATTGCAGCTCGCCATGGCGGCTGCATCCAAAGGGCAGAGCAGCGGTGATGCTCAGTACAAGAAACCCACCGGTGTTACCTATCTAACTGTATTTGTTGAGGCCACACTGGTAAATGTAGAAACCGGTCGTTCCATAAGCTTTTCCAACACCAAGCCTCATCGGCTGGAAAACGACGTAGGTAATACACAGTGTCCGTCGCAACTGAAGGCTTTTGATGAAGCAATGCAAATGGTGGGAACCGAGATTGCGCGAAATCTTTCCCCTGAAGTAGTGACATTCTATATTCCTCTTTCCGATGATACCGATGGACTTCGGGGAGGGGATCCTTCTCGAGTTCAGGCATTCCTGGAAGAAGGAATCAAATGGGCGGAGGAAGGGAACTTCGATATGGCGGCCAGGCAATGGGAAAGAGCCCTGGATGAATCTGGCGGGACTTCCACTTCAGCTCTATGGAATCTGGGCGCCTATTACTGGTATAGCGGCGATATGGATCAGGCACACAGCTACTTCGATCGAGCCATGCGTTCGGCAGAACCGGGTTGGATGGACGATAAACGCTATGTCTGGACGCTTTTTCAGAAAGAAAAGGATCGAATGGCTAAAGAAGGCTATTGATTCCAGTCATTGAAAGACTGACTGGATATTCCTCAGGCGAACTACTCATCAAGAAACGGAAAGATCATCACTCCGGGTACATCGGACATCCTCTTCCTTCCGAGGACACCTCGTTATTTCAGGAACATCCTCACTACTCTAAGAAAATCTTCTCCTGATCTATCAGAAGTATCTTAAGGCTGCGGCCTCGCATCTACGATGCCTCACCTACGAGGCATCAATCGATCTTAATTCGTTCGCACTTCTTTAGCGGATGACATACTTCCTGAATGAAGTTTCTGCGGTTTGCATCGATTTGACTGTCGCTGAAACTTGCAAATCGACCATCTGTAAGAGCCATGCAATATAGATTCTTTCTGGGATTCTGATAATAGAGGGTTCCATACAGAGCAGGGCTTTCTTTGTCCTGAAATCGAACCAGAAAAGTAATCCCGTAATGATCGATTAACTCCTGTTCGGAATCACCTGCCTTCACTACTTTTTGCTTTAGTCCGCGAACCTCATTGCATTGTTGAGGAATGCTATCATAGTAGCTTACGGCACCGGAAACATCGTCTGGTTCGGTGTAACCAGGACGAGAGCTGGATGCACAATTCGAAGCACAATGCATTAGAAAGAAGAGACCTATAGAAGATGCGACCAGAGCGCGGAGTCCTTTAGCAGATAGCATATTGGATAGATCCCAATCGGAGGCAGGAAGGGAAGCAAAAAAAGATGTCGCAGCTGTCTGTCATAATGCTACAATACACGAGAGCGAATCATGGAAACCCTGGAAAATCTTGAACACATGGAAGATGCCAACCTGGCGGTATATGCTGTCCGCCATGGTGAGCATGCAGGACGATTATACGAGGAAGATGAGCATCCTTTTCGTACAGCCTTGCAGAGAGATCGAGATCGGGTGCTCCATTCCAAGGCATTTCGACGTCTGGGCTACAAGACTCAGGTATTTGTAAACTCAGAGGGGGATAATTACAGGACCAGGCTTACCCACAGTCTGGAGGTAGCACAGATCTCTCGATCCGTAGCGCGTTCGCTATCTCTCAATGCGGACTATGCAGAGACTCTTTCTCTGGCACACGATCTGGGCCATACACCTTTCGGCCATGCCGGCCAGGATGCACTTCATAGACTGATGCAGGGACATGGTGGATTCGAACACAATTGTCAGAGCCTTCGCATTGTAAGCGCTCTGGAATCCAGGTATCCTTCCTGGCCGGGCTTGAATCTGACCAGAATTACCCTGGCCGGAATGATGAAGCATGGTCGGATCTATAGCTGCGATGGGCATCTGGAGTCCATTCGAGATATTCGGACCGGGGTTTCTCTGGAAGCTCGCCTGGTGGATTTATGCGATCGCATTGCTTATCTGCATCATGATCTGGAGGATGGACTGGACAGCGGCTATCTGACCATGGAAGAATTATCGGGAGAAGAATTCTGGATCGGAGCGCACGAACAATGCCAGAAACCCCTGGGCGAAGACTTCAGGAGTTCTAGACTTCCTCTTCAGATTCGTACTGTAGTGCGATCGTTGTTGAATGAATGTCTGAACGATCTAATTATCAACTCGCATCAAGCATTGCAACAGTCAGATTTCGCATCCCTGGAGGATGTCCTGTCTATTCAGCCGGCGGATCTTCCCATTGGAAACAGTGCAGCCCTGCGCAGTCGTCTACAATCCATGCATGCCTTTTTGAAGGCCAGACTGTATATGGATCCTTCTGTGAAGCGAATGTCCTTTCGCGGGGAAAGGATGATAGAGCATCTATTCAAGACCTATATGGACCGACCGGATTTGATGCCCTCCCATGTGCAGGAACGGATAAATGCGGTGGGGCTGGAACGTGTGATTGCAGACTACATTTCCGGTATGACAGATCGATTCGCTGAAAAGGAGTATCGATACCTTACCGGCTCCTGATGTCCGGTTTGGGATCCCTCTATTGGGGTACACAGCTACCTTACCGGAGCTGCGCGCCCTGGAAGTTCCAGCCTTTGTCATTCGGTAGTTGTGCCGGTTCTCTGCAGCCTTCTGAGACCAAAAAAAGCTAAGTGAAATGAGCCGGTCTTCCGAAGGTACGGAAGAGGGGATAGAATAATGGCATTACTGGATCGCACAAAAGAAGAAGTAAAAGCAGAGATTTATGAGATCGAAGTGATTCGGGCCCCTATCCGAGAGGTATTTGATGCCATGACCACCGCTCGAATTATCGATGAATGGGGCGCCGGTCCTTCCCGATTCCAGGCACGTCCCGGTGGTAAGTTTTTCTTCTGGGATGGAGAAATGTCCGGAATGATCTGCGAGATCCAGCCACCGGTGCGGATGATGTACACCCTTAGAGAAGCCTGGTGGGATCCAGACTGGAAGGATTCCATGGTTACCTGGACCTTTCGAGAAGTGGATCGAGGCACCGAGGTTATTCTATCCCATTCAGGACTTCCGGGCCGGAAGGTTCGAGAGGCGCATCGTGAAGGCTGGGGCGAGTACTTCCTGGGACCACTGAAAGCCTATCTCGAATATCACCGATAGCTCTTTCTTCGCCAAGTCAACCTTGACACTAATGCAGCCTGCCAATTTATTGCGGCATGGCTCGTAAGATTGCTGTTCTTCCCGGAGATGGTATTGGTCCGGAGGTTATGAACTCCGCCATTCAGGTGCTGGAAAAGGCGCTGGGAGATCAGTGGTCCAACTATTCACTCTCCGAGGCTCCTGTCGGCGGCGCTGCTATCGATCTTACTGGTTCGCCTCTACCAGACGAAACCCTGAAACTCTGCGAGCAATCCGATGCCATTCTGTTTGGCTCCGTGGGAGGACCTAAATGGGAAAACCTTCCACCAGAACGTCAACCCGAGCGCGGAGCACTTCTACCACTGAGAAAACATTTTTCTCTTTTTGCCAATCTGCGTCCCGTGCGACTGTTTCCCGAACTCAGTGCCTCTTCGCCTCTCAAGGAAGAGCGTATTGGCGATGGAGTGGACATGCTGATTGTAAGGGAGCTTACCGGCGATGTCTATTTTGGTCAGCCCAAAGGACGAGAGGGGACAGGCGATGAAGAAAAGGCCTTCGATACCATGGTCTACCATCGCTATGAAATTGAGCGAATAGCAAAAGTAGCCTTTGATTCCGCAGCTCAGCGAAAAGGCCGCGTCACAAGCATAGATAAAGCGAATGTATTGAGCAGCATGGTTCTTTGGCGAGAAGTGGTGACCGAGTTTGCGGAGAACTACAACAAAGACCTGGACCGTAAAGTTCAACTGGATCATATGTATGTTGATAACGGAGCCATGCAGCTTATCCTGAGACCTGCCAGCTTTGATGTATTGTTGTGCGGAAATATGTTTGGCGATATTTTAAGCGATGAGGCCTCCGTGCTTGGAGGCAGTCTGGGAATGCTGGCTTCTGCATCTCTTTCTACCGAACCGGGCTTTGGCCTGTATGAGCCCAGCGGTGGTACTGCACCGGATATTGCAGGCAAGGGAATCGCCAATCCCATAGCCCAGATTCTATCTGCATCTTTGCTACTTCGCTATTCTTTTAACGAAACCGATGTGGCGGACCGCATTGATGCAGCCGTTAGAAAGGCCATAGAATCCGGAGCCCGTACCGGAGATCTGGCTGGTCCTGGAGAAAAGGTGGTGGACACTCAGGAAATGACAGATGCCATCATCGGCTTTCTGTAGTACACTGCATAGCCCGGAAAGAAACCTTAATGAATCCCCGAATCCTGATATGCGATGATAAGAATTTCGAGGCTCTGGAGTTCCGACAGATCCTGGAATCCAGAAAGTTCAAGGTTCTTCAAGTATGCAGGAATGGAAAGGAGCTTCTGGACTGGGTCCGAAACAATCCTAAAAGCGCTGATGTTGTCATTATGGATATCATCATGCCTGTGGTGGATGGCTATGCTGCCTTCCATGAGTTAAAGAAGCTGGCCCCGGAAATCAAAGTGATTTTCGTTTCGGTGGAAAACAGTGCCCCTTTGATCAAGACAGTGCTGGCAATGGGAGCCCTGGACTTTATTACCAGGCCCGTAAAGCGCGATGTTCTGGCCGAGCGTGTAATCAAAGCCCTGGAAAAAACCTGAAGTGCTGAAGGGATAAGCCAGGTCCTGGATTCTGGCGAACCGGGATGTCTCTTTTCGGACGCTATTGTCAGGATGCTGTAAGATCCAGCCCGGGCCCCCGACCTTCCATCAAGCCTTGACGCATTTCTCTGAATCTCAGGGCACCTGGAAATCAGTCCGCAGCGTCCAATCTATCAGCAAGCCACTCCGTAGTCCCGGCAATTTGCAGGATCGGCTCGATCTACCGCTGGAATGGGCCCTGCTTTCACTGGACATACGCCTTCAATTGAATATTATGCCTGCAAGGGCCTAATCAGAAAAAGGCCCGCTTCACCTCTAACAGGCTTTTTCGGGAGCAATCATGTCACCAAATCAATCCCCTGCCACGGAAGAAAGGCAGTCCTTGCAGCAACAAAACCCGGATGCAGGAGTCGAATCGGCTCCAGTAGCGAGTCCTGCGCAGTATACTACCTCACCTGTAGTCGAAGAGCTGGATTTCTCCGGGGAATATGACGGAGACGTTCCGTTTGGTACTCCGCCATCCTTCATAGATCGTCAGAGAATTCTTCCTCTGCTACAAAAAGTAGAGAAGCCTGGACGTTATACCGGCGGAGAGTTTGGAGTTCCCCATAAGGATCCTGAATCGGCCCGAGGCAGGATCGTATTTTCCTATCCGGATACCTATGAGCTGGGAATGTCGAACGAAGGATTGAAGATCCTGTATGACTGTGTTCAGCGAAAGGACGATCTATATGCAGATCGAACCTTCCTGCCCTGGCCGGACTTTCGTGGGCTGATGAAAGATGAGGGCATTCCTCTCTATAGTCTGGATCGGCCGCTGGAAGTTCGTTCCTTCGATGTATGGGCTTTTAATACGGCTCATGAACTGCATTATACAAACCTTCTTTATGCGCTGGATCTGGCAGGCATACCTTTAAGGCGCAAGGATCGAACCGGTGCTGATCCAATTATCATTACCGGGGGGACCGCTGTATCCAATCCTCTTCCCCTGTTCGATTTTCTGGACGGCATCTTCATGGGAGATGGTGAAGATGCCATCATGGAAATCATGGATATTGTTTCCCGGGGCAAGGAGCAGGGGCTCAGCCGAAAAGCCATACTCCAGGAACTGCAATCAGTGGAAGGGCTCATTCGACCGGATCATTACCGAGCCACCGTTCATGAAAATGGCGAAGCACATTATTACGGCCCCATGGAAGCGAAACGGACCTATCGTGCAAAAGAGTTTGCCGCCCTGGAAAACGTAATCGTTCCCAGTATCGCCATTACCCAGGACAGGGTGGTGGTAGAAGTGAACCGTGGCTGCGGTCAGGGATGCCGCTTTTGCCATGCTGGATTCTGGAAAAGACCGGTGCGAAACGCAGAAGTGAGTAACCTGGTTCGAATCGCAGGCGATTTGCTCAAGAGATCTGGAAACGATACCATCACATTGCACAGCCTTTCCATTGCGGATTATCCCTGGCTGGAGGAACTTGTAGTGGAGATGGCCCAGGCGTATGGTCCCGAAGGTGTGTCGTTATCTCTGCCAAGTCTGCGCGTTCAGGTAAAGACTATTCCCGTTCTGGAGATGACTTCTGGAATTCGAAAATCCAATGTCACCTTTGCTCTGGAAGCAGGCTCCGAATTAATGCGAGAGCGTATTCGCAAGAAGTCTTCGGAAGATAATTTGCATTATTTGATCCGCGAAATCTACAGTCGGGGCTGGGACCTGGTAAAGGTATATTTCATGCTGGGCCTGCCGGACCGGGACGGTCGAGAAGTGGATGATTTGATCAAGTCATTGAATGCGCTGGGTGAGCTTGCTAAAGAATGTGGTCCCAGAAAGAAAGTGAATGTTACGGTATCTCTTTTTGTACCCAAACCGTTCACTACCTTTCAGTGGGAGGAGCAGAAGGGCCCTGAATTTTTCGACGAAAGTATTGAAAAGATCAAAGCCGGTCTGACCACGAATCGAGTTCACGTGCGACATCCCACTCCCTGGATGAGCTGGGTGGAAGGGCTGCTCAGCCGGTCAGATCATCGGGTATCCTATTATCTAGAGAAGGCTTTCCACGCCGGGGCCAGTTTCGATTCCTGGGACGATGGATTTCGCCAGGATGTCTGGGAGCCTGTAATGGCCGAGGTTCCGGATTCAATACAGCAGCTCTGGATGGGACAGAAGCCCGGTGGAACTCCCATGCCATTCGAGGAAATCGTGGAGGGCTTTCCCAGAGATCGCTTGATTAAAGACTTTGAGAAGTTCGAATCCATTAATGAAGAGAACATGAACCCTCCACATAAGCAGGCGCTCAAGGAATCTGACTTTCCTCCAGAGCTATTGAAGCCTGTAGGCATCCCGGCCGAGAAGCAGAGCCGAGCTGGTTTTCTGAAGATTGGTTTTTCCAAGACCGGAAACTTCGTGTATATTAGCCATTTAGATACGATGGATGCACTTCGCAAAGCGCTTAGAAGGGCTGGCATTCCTATGACGTTTACCCGCGGCTACAATAAACATGAGAAGTTTCACTTTGGGGATTCATTGCCTATCTATATGCATAGTGAGAGGGAAGTGGCGGATGTCTCTGTGTATTCGCCGGTGAATCCCGATGAATGGTTCGCAAAGATTTCCGAACAACTTCCCGAAGGTCTGGAGCTCAAGTCCCTGAACTTTTCCGAGAACCGAGAGAAGGAAAGGAAGGAAAAGCAAAGCTATACTTTGAAGTTCTTTCACTCGGAGGATGCTGATCGATTCGAAGAGATGCTCAAGAATCCTCCTGAATCTATCCAGTTTGAAAAGAAAGATAGAAAGCGCAAAAGGGTCCGGAACCTGCCCCGGCACAAATCAGCCATGCGATTGCATGAAAAGAATCTTCGCACCAGCCTGGAGGAATTGCAAAGGGATGCAAATTCCCTGAGTTTTCTGCTGACCCTTCCAGAGTCTGGAGGACTGTCGATCGTGGATCTTCTGGACCGATATCTTGAAATTCCCAGAGAAGACTGGAATGTTCGATTACAGGTCTGGAAAACTGAAAATTAAAGATCTTCGGCTGAAGACTTTCGGCTGAATGCCGGCCACTGAAGACAGGTGGCTTTAGATTACAAAGCGTATAGAAAATTCCATCGGCAGCTATTCTGCCGATGGAAATCTTACCTCTGTTTTCCCGGAGGCTATCAGGCGGCGCGATTGCTGGCTTCCTTTTTCTGGACCCAGTCAAATCTTACGTTTCGGGCCACAATCTTGATCTTGTTTCTGCTAAAACCTTCATCATCCTTCCAGCGATCCTGTCGCAGATTGCCTTCAACTGTGACTCTGGAACCTTTCTTGAGGTACTGGGCAATGGCATCTGCCTGGCGGTCCCAGGCTTCTATATTGAAATAGCTCACGAACTCTTTTGAATTGTCCTCTTTTGAGCGAAACCCATGGTTCGCTGCTACCGTAAAGTTTACTACCTTGCGATCATTGCTCAGTTCCTTTAGTTCAGGATCCTGAACCAGGTTGCCGTCCAGAATTACCAGTGATAGATTATTCATGTTTCCTCCCGGGGCAATGGTGCCCCTCTATTGCCTGCTGTGATAGGCGAGCGAATCGTTTACTTTTTTTCCGAAACGTAAAAGCTTCCTTCCACCTTTACCTGTATGAAGTCAGTGAGCCGGAATATACGCTCGGATTCGCCACCCAATCCGGGTTCACAAGAAAAAGGTTCCGGCACAGAAATCCAGAGTCATGGGCCCGATCCCGTTTCAGGCCTTTCGAAGGAGCAAAGGGAAGTTATTGAGTCGAGAGCGAATATCAGGCAAATCATTGCAGCTGCAGGCAGCGGAAAGACACGAACGGTTATTGAACTGGCCCGCCGGTTACTTCTGGAAGCGCAATACTGCGATGTGCAGACAGAACGCAGTCCCAGGAACAAAGAATTGTGGTGCGCATCGGGCAGGGTTGAAGGGCCACAATCCATTCGGAAAGACGGCCCATCGGTTCAAGATCCAGCACCGGGACCAACTGCACCGGGTAACGTGATACCGAAAGTAGATCAAGGCCATTCCAGAACTCTTCTTTTACTTACGTTCAGTAGAAAAGCATGTCAGGAAATGCTGGATCGTTTGTGTCTCAAGAAAAGTGATCTGGCCGAAGTGCATACGTTTCATGGTTTCTGTTATCAGATGATTCGCAGGTACCATCCGGAAGGACAGAGACTGCGTGTGGTGGAAGACGAGGAAAAGCTAAACATTTTAAGGCCACTTTTTTACAGACATCGACTGGAGATTGGTGGTATTCCGTACTCACTGCTCCTTGCGCATCCCAATCGATTCAGAGGGGAGTTTCCCAACGCTGCATTCAGGATATTTAGATACTGGGAACAGTATAAAAACCGCCATGGATTACTGGAATACAGCGATCTAATCCGAATAATGCTTCGAGGCCTGCGAAGTGCCGACGATGCATCCTGGGCCCACCCAATACCGGGCAGCTTCGCAACTATTATTGTCGACGAATTTCAGGACACAGATGATTTTCAGCTGGAGTTTTTGAAGTTAATGCAATCCAGGAACCTGGTGGTAGTGGGGGATGACTGGCAGGGAATATACTCCTTTCGTGGTGCCAACATTAGACCTTTCCTGGACTTCAAGAAACATTTTCCAGGAACTCAAAAGCACTTTCTTTCCATTAATTTCAGAAGCGTTCCTGGCATAGTGAAAGCTGGAAATCGACTGATTCGTGCCAGTGGTGGCCAGATCAGAAAAAAGGTTCATCCACATCGTTCTGCCAGTGGCGAGTCGGTTCTTTCTGTAACCACGGAGGGCGGCAATGAACAGAGATTCCTTCAAATGATGCAGCAGTGTAGACTTTCCTGGACCATACTCTGCCGTAGCAATTATCGCAAGAGTATCTGGCTGGAAGCCGGGGCAAACGACGAAAACTGCCTTACTATCCATCGCTCAAAGGGCCTGGAATTTCAGCTGGTAATTCTGGATGTGCTCGGTGGATGGAGTGGTGCAGCAGATCCTGAAGCTCGGGACGAGGAAGTGCGCATTGCCTATGTTGCGTTGACCCGGGCCATGGATCTTTTCATTGCATTGCATCGAAAGGACTATGGATCTCGTGCCGGCGACGCCTGGGTCTGGAATCAGCTATTTCATCCAATCTGTAAAAGGGTTTCCCCTGAAAATCTGGAAGAGCGAATTTTCGGAAAATGAGTTGAGGGTTTTTGCTGGCGAGTTCCGAGTATGAAAGTGAAACAGCTCCTGGCTCTTGGCCTCTTAATCTCCGGTTTGACCTGGTCGGTCCCTGTAGACGCTACCCCGTTGCCGAAATTTGAGGGTGCCATCACCGATTCCGCATTCATGCTGGATTCCCAAGAAAGAGCCCGTATCCAGGATAAGCTCCAGGCTCTTCGCGCAGAAAAAGGATCACAGATCTTTGTGGTTACTCTAAAAAGTTTGCACGGGGAAGCTATCGAAGAATTTGGCCAGCGATTCTTCGAGGCCTGGCGTCCAGGACGCCCGGGCATAGATGACGGTGTGCTTTTCATAATCGTGAAGGACGATCGGAAAATGAGAATACACACCGGTTATGGTCTGGAAGGGGCTATCTCGGATGCCATGGCAAAGCAAATTCTCGCAGATACTGTGGCCCCACTGTTCAGACAGGAAAAATACGGCGAAGGAATTGAAGCGGGCGTTGATAGCATGATTACTGCTATCAAGGGAGAAGAGCTTCCCTCAGTCAGCAAAACTGAATCGAACCCGGACTGGTCTTCGATTCTACTCTGGCTGGTTCTAGGGCTTCTGAACCTTCCCGGAATACTAACGGGCTTACTGTCTTCTGAACTGGAAGACCGCCTGGCGGGAAAATGGCTTCTTGGACTGGCCATCGCTTTCTGGATGCCATCCTTTCCTGTAATGCTGATGGGATGGGAAGTTCCTCTATTCTGGAAAACGTTGTATGTAGTAATCTGCCTTTTGTTACTGGGTGCCAGTGGACTATTTTTGCTGGCAACCATGGCAACCCGATTGTCCAGAGGTAGCGACCCTGCCGCTTCGGTGAGTGGAAGAGGGGCAAGTCAACGGCAACCCACTGGAACAGGTTATTCCTCCAGAAATAATTCCAGCAGTTTTGATCAAAGAAGTCCGGGTTTCGAAGCTTCCTATGCAGGCAGCGTCAGTTCGGATTCTTCCTACTCCTCATCCAGTCATGATTCAGGATCAAGCTATGACTCCAGTTCCATTGATACTTCCAGCTCTTCTGATTCCGGTGGCGGTGGCGATTCTGGAGGAGGTGGTGCCAGCTCTGACTGGTGAATGGAATCCACTGTTTCGTCAGGATGCGGCTATGGCGTTAGGATTTAGGATTTAGGATTTAGGATTTAGGATTTAGGATTTAGGATTTAGGATTTAGGATTTAGGATTTAGGATTTAGGAGTTAG
>MDSW01127970.1_pt1 | contig 107177 bp, 97 predicted proteins | sample 811171 | NCBI WGS metagenome assembly MDSW01 (sample SAMN05326641, study PRJNA326480) | marine metagenome | isolation source: seawater | place: Atlantic Ocean: North West | collected 2012 | reverse complement strand
TCGATTGCGCTACGAACCACCTCCTGTGGTTTGGCTCGCGGAGGCTCTATATCTGGGGGACACCACCAGGTCCGAAGGACCGCAAAGGAATCACGGGAGCCCGACTACAGGGCCAACTGGAAGGCGGCAGAAAAATCCAGGGCTTCTTTAGAAGCCCTACTGGTTAGGCGCCGAGCGTACCGGAAAGAGTCGAAGACTCTTTCGTGATCAGGAAGGCCAACTGAAAGGCGGCAGTAAGATCCGGGGCTTCCTGTGGAAGCCGAACTGATTTACTAGCGGCGTAGCCGCGCAAGAATTTCACGGGAGCCCGACTACAGGAGGTAGTCTGGCGAGCGTACCCTAAGCTCCGAAGGAGCTTCGTGATCACGAGGATCACCAGCGGCGTAGCCGCGCACAAAATCACGGGAGCCTGACTACAGGAGGTAGTCTGGCGAGCGTACCTATAAAAAATGAACTTACCGCAACTGGAAAGACAATTCTACCTGGCCAGACATGAGCCACTGTGTCCTTACTTCAAGGATCGACCGGCATCGTTGCTTTTCCTTCGAGGAGACAATGTAGGGCAGCTCTATCGTTCTTTGCTGGATGAGGGCTATCGTCGCAGCGGAGAGCATCTTTACAGGCCGGATTGTCCGGGTTGCCGGGAATGCCAGATCTATCGCGTGGATATAGAGCAATTCCAGATGCGAAAAAGCCAGCGAAGAATCTTCAAGGCAGGTCAGCAGAGGTTTCAGTATCGTCTGGTACGACCGGAAATCAGCGAAGAGAAGATGGATCTATATCGAAAGTATCTGGCAGCACAGCATGGCGATCCGGAGCAGGCATTGATGCTGGATGAATTTTCCTACATGGAATTTTTTGTCCGAAGTTTCCTGGGAGACCGCACCAGGGAGCTGCAACTCTGGGATGGAGATCGAATGATTGGCCTGGGTATCTGTGATCTTGTGATGGATGTCTGGAGCTCGGTGTATTTCTTCTTTGATCCGGATTACAGCAACTTTTCGCCGGGGCATTACTCCATGCTTCTGGAAATTCATCTGGCTTTAGAGATGGGTTATGATTATTATTATCCCGGGTTTCTGATCCATGGCATATCAGCCATGGAATACAAAAACCGACTGCGGCCTGGCCAGATAAAGATAATCGGCACAGAGGGATTTTCGGATTACAGGTCAGCGGTGCAAAATGAATCTGACTGATCGCTTTTATGGGCCAGGAATTCCGTGCCCAAATCATAAATGTTTTTCCAGGGACTATTAAGTCCGGATTCGGAAAGTCGATAAAGGAATTGTGATTGATAGTCTCCAGAGATAGATCCTCCCAGAAGATCCGCCAGGCGCAAACGGGTATCTCTCCTTTGCCTGAAGGCGGAATTTCAGCTGATTTCAATCGGCACGGGAGGAGAATATCCTATCCTGAAAGACAAACAGGGGGGCGTTTGTCCCCCCTGCTATTTTCTCCAATCCATTCCCTTTCGCAAGTTCTCCGTTTTTTCGGATTTCTTCCGACCCTTCTCATCGCTTTTTTCCTCAGCCCATTGGCTGCAGAAAGCGGATCTACACAGAATAATCCTGCTTCATCGAGCTCCCTGTCCTTTGCGTATGGTCCCGCTCTCTGGGGTTCCGGTAGTATTCTGGACGGAGCAGGCAATGATCTGGAATTACTGGCCGGTTTTGTTAATACCGGTGTTCTGTATGAGCCTACCTATACTCCGCTTGTGCAGCAATTCGGCCCAATATATCAGGCTCCGGAGTTTGAGCTTCGATCGGACAATGTAGCTATTAACTATCAGTCCAGCGAACTGAGTGGCTGGAGCTGGGGGATTTCCTTTCGCTATTTGAATGTTTGGGGAAGGGCGGATGTGCCTCAAACGTTTGTACAGCTGGATCGCTATACTCCCCTGAACGGATTCTATCAGACCACCGAAGGTACACGAAGCTGGTTTCTTCTGGCCACCAGTTATGCCCTGGATGCCACCCTTTCGTATCATTTCAGTCCCGGAAGCAGTGTAGACCCGTATCTTCAGATTTCAGCAGGTGTTGGCCGGGGCTTTCTCGGAGAAGTAGAAACCCATGCCTGGCTGATGGAATATCATGCTGCGATTTCCGGCGGGCTTCGCTTCAATCTAAGCGATTCCTATTTCCTCTACACCGAGGCTTACGTGGTGGGCCACTGGGCGGTGACCGAACCCCGCAAGAACCCGATTGACTTCACAGAGGTGCTTGTAAATCCAGAAAAGGGGAGTCTGTATCTGGCCCGCCTTTACTTTGGAGCCGGATTTCGCTTGAACTAAGATGAGAACCAACATTGTCCACATCGGTGCTACCGAGCTAAACTACGAGATTCGAAAGATTGTAGATGTGGCCCATGAAATCGCCCGGATGAGCGGACAGCCCATTCAATGGGAAAATATCGGCGATCCCATCCAGAAAGGGGAATCTCTACCTCTGTGGATGAAAGAGATTGTTGCCAGTCATGCCATGAAGGATGAGACCTATGGCTATAGTCCCACCAAAGGCCTGCTGGAAACCCGTGAATTCCTGGCTAAAAGAAGAAACTCCCAGGGCAATGTAAAGATCGATGCAAACGATATTCTGTTTTTTAACGGACTCGGTGATGCAGTCAGCAAGGTATATGGATTCCTGCGAAGGGAAGCCCGGGTAATTGGACCTTCGCCGGCCTATCCCACCCATTCCTCGGCAGAAGCGGCCCATTCAGGGTATCCGCCCATAACCTATCGTCTGGATCCTGCCAGAGGATGGATGCCGGATCTGGAAGAGCTCCGCAATAAAGTAAAATACAACGAAAGCATTGCCGGGATCATGATTATCAACCCGGACAATCCCACCGGCGCTGTATTCCCTCGAGAAATCATCGAGGAAATGGTGCAAATCGCCCGGGAGTATAAGCTATTTCTGGTAGCGGACGAAATCTATATCAACATGGTGTACAATGGCAAGGAATGTACTCCCATTAGCGAAGTAGTAGAAGAGGTTCCGGCTATCGCATTGAAAGGTATTTCCAAGGAGTTTCCCTGGCCTGGCGGCCGATGCGGATGGATGGAAGTCTATAACCATCACAAAGATCCCATGTTCGAGCTTTATATACAGAGCATTCTAAATGCGAAGATGCTGGAAGTGTCCTCCACCACGTTGCCCCAGGCAGTAATACCCGAGGTAATGAGCAATCCAGAATACATAAACTGGCAAAAAGAAAGAAACAGCTTCTTTGAAAAAAGAAGCCAGATGATCGGGAAGATCTTTTCAGATTGTCCAGGAGTGATTGTAAATCCTCCAGACGGTGCATTCTATGTCAGTGTGGTTTTTGATGCTCCTCTGGGCGAAAACATGCATCTAAAAATGCCCGGTGCCGATATCAAAAGCTACATCGATAAACTCTGTCCTCCAGGAGTGGAGCCAGATCGAAAGTTCGTGTATCATCTCCTGGGTTCGCGCAATATCTGTGTTGTACCTCTATCCAGCTTTGTAACCGATCTACGTGGCTTTCGCTGTACTCTACTGGAAAAAGATGATCAGAAGTTCGAGGAAACCTATCGCACCATTGCAGAGGCTATCCAGGAATTCTTGAAGAGCTAAACAATTCCTCTCGGCAGTCCGGAATTATCCGGATTATTCTGATGTCTCTCATGAGAAAATGTATGCTGGCGCAAGCCTGATACTGCTTATTCGAATAAAAGATAAGCTAATACCATGGGGATCCCTGGTTGATTGTCATTGTGGGAGCAGGAGCACCAGGTCAATGTGCATTCGCCGGGGATAGCGGCACAGCCTTCAGTCGTTCAGAAGGGTCCCAGTCCAGCGGCTCATCCAGCACATGGGCTCCTCCCAGAAGTAGATCTGCCAGCCTATCCAGACAGGCTTTCTGATCCAGGTCCGGGTTTATAGCCAGTTCAATCTGAATACCTCTCAAGGCCCCCAGGAAAATGGTAACATCTTCCGGACGCTGGAATCCAAAGACTTCTGATATATCCCGTTGTTTGCAGGCCATAATCTCTGTCATGGCTGTTCGAACACTGGGCATCTCTCTTCCCAGCGAACAAATGTCCGATTCCATGGTTCCTGAAGAAGCACCGGCCTGACAGAAAAATTCCAGAACGTCCCTTCTGGTATGGGCTTCTGCCACTATGCGATGGGCCTCGGTATGCAGGCGATAGATCATGCGAGCGAACAGATTCTCCTGGCTACCATAGTAATGATGGATCAATCCCTGATTCACTCCAGCAGCCTCTGCAATACTGCGAGAGGTGGTTCCCTGATAGCCCCGTTCCAGAAGGCTGCGATAGGCACCAAAGAGCAATTTCTCCTCGCTACTTAGCTCATCGAAATTCTGCGGCCAGAAGTGCATATCTCAGTGGAACATCCAAACCAGATACTGACCAGTAGTTTTCCAAAATTCCGGCCACTGGATTTTAGAGATTTCCCGAAATTACCGCTTGCCGCTACTTGCCTGAGTAAGTAGAATGCTTGTAATGAGCGTTCAGTCGGAGCCCGGGACTCCTACCACCATTCAGCAGGTAGAATCCTTTCGATTTCAGCCTGCACCCCCGTACACCATTAAAGAAAGGGAACCGTCGGTCTCCAGGTCAAGTCTGAGATGGGCTCTTCTATTGTTTTCTTTTCTCTTTTTGCTGCCCAACCTGGAAAATACATCCAATCCCGGTCAGGGGGATGAGGTGATGCACATCGCCACAGTGCAGGATTCCCTGGCATCAGGCTCTTATCTCTATCCTGAACTGAATGGATTTGTGAACTACTATAAGCCTCCGCTTCTTTTCTGGCTATCTATGGCCTCTGAGCGCGGCTCAGAGCTTCTGGGTCTGGGGGACTCTCTGCTGGGCGAACGCTTCATCTCTCTGGCCTTCAGCGCTGTTTCTGCAATTTTGATTTTCGAGCTGCTACTTCTGTTTCGTACACATCGCTACCAGGCTTTTATGTGGGCTCTGCTATACCTGTCTACCCTGGGGGTACTGAAGTTTGCCCGACTATTGATGTTTGAGCAGATTATGGCTGCGCACATTCTGGGTACTCTTTATGTATTCGCGCTGTGGCTGGCTCACGGAGGTCGCATCAAACTGCTTTTTCTAGGATTCCTGGTTGGCAGTAGCTATCTCTATAAAGGGGCTCTGGTGCCCATCTATCTGGTGCTGGGGCTTTCCGTCTGGGCCATTATGCAATGGTACAGAACATCCGGTCGCTTTAAGAACAATCTGAATTTGAATGCCATCTGGCCGGTAGCTCGCACGGGATTGTGGGTCATAGCCGGAGCCTTGTTGCCTCTGGTGGGATACGCAGCCTATCTTCTGGGTCATCCAAAGGGCCTGGAACTCATCAACTATTTCCTGGTATTCGAAAACGCGGCGAAATTTGTGGATGCGAACCAGGGAGAATGGATTCTATTCCAGGGAATTATACTGTATACCCTTCCCTGGACTTTTTTACTGGGAGGGTCGCTTCGCAGTCTGTTTCGCTCACCGGCAGGACTGAACACTCCGTCCAGGCAATTTGCACTGCTTCTGGTTCTGGCCTTCTCTGTTGTACTTCTATTTCATTTTATTCCGCATAGAAAGGCCGATTACTATATGCTGCCTCTATTTGGGCTGTTGTTTGTGGCAGCGGGTCTGGCCCCCGAGCAAAGAACACGTTCTACTCAGTGGCTGGTTCTTGTGCTATCTCTGGTCTCGGCCGGGGCCTTGACCTATCTGGATCACCTGGAAGGACTCTTCTTTCTTCTTCCTGGCGCCCTGGCCATCTACGCACTTCGCCTTGAAGGAGTTTCAGGACGCATTACCGGGCATCATTGGAAAATGCTCATCCCCGGGTTAACTTTCTCGGCTATGCTTCCCGTACTTGCTTTTCCTGCATTGTTTCCCCCGGTGCTTTCCCAGCGGGCCATTCAGGAGCTAAAGGGTAAGGATGTTTGCGTCATAACCGAGAATCCCTGGAGCGCACTTTCGTATCGCGCGGTGCTCGGCCATAGCGACATGTCTCAAAGACATCCAGACTTAGCCTCCGAATGTCAGCGGGCCTCATACATCATTGAACACGATACGGCCCGGGTAGGCTCCGGGTATCGAGCTCTGGAAAGCTATCCAGTCTGGAAGGATGCAAGCTTTCAGGACTACCTGGAGAACCTTTCCAGGCCACAGGAAATGCAAAGAAAGCGAGTGATCTATGAAAAAGCTCATTAAGTACCTTCCTCTTTTGATATTCGCATTTATCTGCGTCAGTCTGGCCGCTGGCAACTGGCAAAACAGGCGTGGCCAGACGCTACCCCGGGATCAGGCTTCCACAGTTTGCTCGGAAACCTGCGATCGATTTGTATCCTGCGCCGCTTCGCAGCTTCCTCCGGAAATGCCGGCCGCTACCTTTCGATCCGGTTGTTATTCCGGCTGCATGAAACATGCGATCACCGTGAAGGACTGTCTGGATCGAGGAGCAACCACATGCGAGGAGATTATGCAATGCTCGTTAAAGGCTCATTTCAAAAAACAATAAGTCAGTTCATTCGATTTGGTCTTGTAGGGGCGCTGGGAACTGTGGTAAATCTGGTGCTGTTTGAATCCATTCGCAGACTGGGATTGCATTATTTACCCGCCGCTTCTCTCTCTTTTCTGGCAGCAGCCACCAGCAACTATATGCTCAATCGCCGCTGGACTTTTTCCAGTAGCGCAGATTCTATAAAGGGATGGATCCTTTATCTGATTGTGAATCTGCTGGGCCTGGGCGCCAATCTGGTAGTGCTTATGACGCTCAAGGAAGGATTGAACTGGCCTGTAATTCTTGCGCAGCTAGCCGGCATTGGCGCAGGCACGATATTAAACTTTCTGTTGAGCAAGACCCTGGTGTTCTCCGGTAATCAACAGGAAGCTCGCTGAATCGAACAGTAATCGCTGAGAGTAATACCTGAGGCAGGGCAAATAGCAAAAAGGGCAGGTGGACCCGCCCTTTTTGCGCTCGGACTGTTTTCCCGGACTCAGTCTTCTGCCGAGTCCATCTGGGATTGTAGGTAGTTTTGAGTTCCGATCTTTTCAATTAGAGAGAGCTGTGTTTCCAGGAAATCTACATGCTCCTCTTCGGATTCCAGGATGCCACTGAACAGTTCCCGGCTAACATAGTCCTTTATGGATTCACAGTATTCAATGGCCTCTCTTAGATCCGGCAGAGCATCCATTTCCAGAGCCAAATCTCCCCGAAGGCATTCTGCTACATCCTCTCCAATACGAAGCTTATTCAAGTCCTGAAGATTGGGAAGTCCTTCCAGAAAGAGCACCCGTTCAATAAGCTGATCGGCATGCTTCATCTCATCGATGGACTCTTTATATTCGTACTGAGCCAGCTTGCCCAGACCCCAGTCCTTGAACATTTTTGAATGCAGGAAGTACTGATTGATGGCAGTAAGCTCGTTTTTGATGGCTCGATTTAAATATTCGATTACCTTTTGATCACCTTTCATCGATTATCCTTTTCTATTTTGAAATCGGTGCCGGATACCACATCCAGAAAGATGGGCTTTGGCAATGGTTTATCTGGTCCCGTCTTCGCTAAGATAGTACTCGAGCAATCCAGAGACGACAGGAAAAGGCGAGCCAGAGGGCTGGTTAGATGACAGTGAGTCTCAATATCCCGGTACAGTGAGCAACAGGCCCCACCGGCGATTCAGGCCAGCATGCTGCTACTGGAGAATGGAACAGGACTCTGAACCGGATCTCCATCATTCAGCTGATCGCGGATTACAGCCTCCGCATGGACCCGGCAGCGCCCACAGCTGGACCCCACACCTAGATCCTGCTCCAGGTCCTCAACGGACCGGGCCCCTTGATCTACAGCACGACGAATGGATTTGTCATTCACAGCTTTACAGATGCAAACAAACACATGCCTAGGAGAAATGAGACTCAGTCTCATGTCAACACCGTACCGGATGCAAAAGAGAAAAAAATTCAAGAGCCGGGGCCCCAGATTTTTCGACCTAAATGCCCAATTTCGAACAGGCAAAGCTGCCGGGCCGGGTGCTGGAATTAGAGATGACACTGAAATGGTGGCCTGTCCACTGCATCCATGGGTCAGCTCGAAGAAGTAAAAAAGAAACTACGCCAGTACACTGGCAAGGAACCAAAGCCTCAAACGGAAGAAGAAGATGAGGATATCAGCTTCTGGGGTGGGCTTACCATAACCGCCATCGTATTTCTGGTCATTGGTTTTGGAGCATTACTGTATAGAAACTACGGCAGCCCTCCGGATAACATGGATGGATGGCTTACCTACGGCGGAATTGCCTGCCTGGTAATTTCTTTTTTACTGAATGTAGTGGTTCTGATCAAAGAGTTTTTGATGCTGCTTCTGGTTGGATTTCTGTTTGTTATCCCGACCTGGATTTTCGATGAATTCTTCGAATTCTTCCTGGTAAAGATTCTGTACTACATCGTTGTATTTGCGGTACTGGCCTGGCGATCGGCAAAAATGATTCTGCCTGCAATCTGCATTGCATTGATATTGATTTTCAAACCCTGGAAGCGCCCGGAAGAAGTGAAACTACCAGGGGAGTCCATGGGTCCTCGCATGGAATATGTAGTTCAGCGAAACAGCATTTCCTGGGAATCCTTGCTCTGAACTAACTGAACAAAGGCTTCCAGTCCCAGCAGATGTTTTCTCTCCTGCTCGGGAAATAGGCGATGATAGGGCCGGGGAATCACTAGTTGAACTCCGGCTTCTCTCATTTCTGCAAGCTGCGAACGACTGATTCCCTGTTGCAGAGTGAATAAATGCTTGGAAGAAATGCGATCCGCTTCGCTCAGGATCTGTCTCCAGCGATCCTTGCATGTAGTTTTGACTCCCAGAAACGTTAGCCGGGAAGCCGGAAAGTTCGGATTCGCATAATCATCCGCTGAAGGAAAAATAAAATCAGGTTTCTTATTTCCTTCGGTTTTGGCCTGAGATGCGAAAGCCAGCCCGGCGGACTGAAAGAGCGCCGCCAGATGCAGTTCCAGGCCGTACCCGGCTCTGGATTTCCTTCTATTGAGAATCGTAAGGGAGAGCTGAATCATATCTTCCAGGGTGGAAAAACCACGGTGCAGATGCTCCTGGTATTTTCGCACTTCCAGCCAGCGAAAGATACGGTATTCCATATCGATCCAGCGCAGCAATTTTTCATCCAGGCTAAGACTATCTGTGCGAAAGTATAATTCGCATTGCTCTCTGGCAAGATTGGCCAGGCGATCTGCAGTGGGAAAAGGAGCTCCGGCGGCCAGATGTTGCCCCAGGGCCTCCAGAAGGCTGCGTTCGAAGTCCGAATCCGTCTGCAGACCGGGTAGCTGAATTTCTCCGTTTTGAACTGCATAGGCAACACCGGAGTCCGATGGGTTCAAACTCAGTTCCTGGAGAAACGATTCAATGTTATCTTCCGAGGAAAGCAGGAATCCTCGAAAGATTCCTGCTTCAAGTCTTACCAGGATGAGCAGATCCCCTGTATTATCTTCATTAAGGAAATGAAAGCCCTGGGTTAGTCGATATTCGCTTCGCGTGCCCTTGCCGTACCAGCGGAACTTGCTTTCCGTAACCATGCCATCCGGCCAGTGGATCTCTACATCTCTATAGTCATTTTCCCCTTTCTTTCCAGGAGCGGGCATGAACAGCCAGTAGGCCTCCCGATGGATATAAAAACCGGCCTGATGCGATCCCGTAGCTCCTGTTTCATTCGCAGACAGAAACTTGAAAAAGAATCCGGTGCTTTCCAGGCAGGCACTGGCCGGTGCCCTGCCTTCAAATCGCCCGGGCAGGTTCTGAAACGGAAGTAGCATGGTGCATGTAACTCATTAATTCAGATGCGATATCCGAAACCAGAGGAACAATCACAGAATTGCCGAACTGTTTATAGGCCTGGGTATCGGATACAGGAATCTTAAAATCGTCGGGATAACCCATCAGTCTGGCGCATTCTCTGGGAGTGAGCTTTCGCGGATTTTTTCCAGGCTGTTGCACCAGGATTTCCGCACCATCCTTGTAGTAGCGAGCACTGAGGGTGCGAGTTGTGTCCTCCGGGCCTACCAGTCCAAAGCCAAATCCATTACCCTGGGCTCGGTGCTTCAGGGCATAGTTCTGATGCCACTGCCAGAGCTTGTCCGAGATGGTGTATCGCTGGGCCACCGCAGAATCGGGCTCCAGAATGGAACCCAGTTTTGGAGGCTCAGCCGATGGCTGCGGGAAGCGAAAAAAAGGAATCCTGTCAAAGGCCTTTTTGTGGAAACCCACGATATAGATTCTTTCGCGATGCTGGGGAACATAGTACTTACCATCCAGCACAGCATGAAATACCGTGTAGCCCAGTTCCTGCAATGTGCTGAGAATAATGGCAAAAGTACGACCCTGATCGTGGGACTTTAGATTCTTAACGTTTTCCAGAAGGATGGCCGAAGGTTCCTTTTCTGCCAGGATTCTTGCGATATCAAAAAAGAGGGTGCCCTGAGTAAGATCCTTGAATCCATGTTCCCGTCCCAGAGATCCCTTTTTGGATACGCCTGCGATGGAGAATGGCTGGCAGGGAAAGCCTCCGACCAGGATATCGTGATCCGGGATTTCATGCACCGGGACTTGCTTTATATCGCCTGCCGGCTCATCATGAAAATTCGCAGAGTATGTCTTGCGACTGAATGCATCTATCTCGGAAGAAAAGACGCAGCTTGCCCCTGCCGCTTCCAGAGCTAATCGGAAGCCACCAATACCCGCGAATAGATCGATAAATCGCGGAGATGGATTTTCTGCCACGGTATCCAGGGGAGGTCAGGGTACCCCTGGCCTATCCAATGTCAAAGGAATTATGTCTCTGCATGGTGTCGGATTCGTTGTCAAAAACAGGCCCTTGATCATTCTGGATGCAAAGGGGACACTCGGAACCATAGCTTCATATTTTCAGGCGGCGGCCTACACACTATTACCGGGAAAAGCATCGGCGGCAATTTTCAATGAATTCAGACAACCCATCCAGCATTGACAGGAAAGAGCCGGGATTCCGGGCCAATGACACCCCTGAAGCAAACGCCCCCGGGTTGGGATTGCGAAGAGAACATTATGAACATATACTTTCCGGGGGAATGATTCAGGCAGAGTGGTTTGAGGCCATAACTGAAAACTACATGGATAGTCGGGGTAGGCCGCGGAGGATTCTGCGAAAGGTGCGAGAGGATTTCCCACTGGCATTGCATGGAGTAAGTTTGTCCGTTGCTTCTGCTGACCTGTTTTCCGACCCCGGGACCGGCCATGCCGGTATGCCAGGTCCTGAGCTCACGCAGCTCTATCTGAAGCGACAAAAGGAACTGATTGAAGAAATTCAGCCATTTATCGTAAGCGATCACCTTTGCTGGACCAGAAATGGAAATATTCAAAGCCATGATTTACTACCGGTCGCCTTCAGTAAAAGCTGGCTGGATCTAATCTGCGAAAACGTGGATCGTATTCAGAGCTTTCTAAATCGCAGGATTGCTCTGGAAAATGTATCCTCTTACATTGGATGGCAGACCTCTGATATGAAGGAATGGGAGTTCTTGAATGAAGTGAGCTATCGCACCGGATGCGGCATCCTGCTGGACATCAACAACATTTCCGTGAATGCCCATAACCATGGCCTGGATGCTGAAAGCTTTATTCGCGAGATTCGACCGTCTACTGTAATGCAGTATCATATAGCCGGTCATGAAATCCAGAACAGCATTCGCTTCGACACTCATGGCCAATCCGTATCACCCGAAGTACAAATTCTGTATGACCGGGCGCTGGAATGCATCGGCCCTCGTCCGATACTTCTGGAAAGGGACCAGGATATTCCTGCTCTTCCTGAACTGGAACGAGAACTGATGCAGATTTCGGAAAAGAGGGCCAATGAGGAGCCCATAGAAAAATCCAGGGTTCACAATGGCTTCTACCGCGACTTGACCGAAAACTCCGGTCCCCGGACTGGACAATCCACAGCTGGGAACGAAGCCCGAGATTCGGCCGATGCGCAAGATGCGACAGGTTATTCAGTGGCAATTGAGAGCGCGTATAAACCTGGCCAAGCGAAAGCCTCTTCAACAGTAATTGAAAGCGGGGAAAAAGCTGGCGAAACGAAAGCCGGTAACGCGGAAGGTCTCACACCGTCCCATATGCAAAGCCAATTCCTGGATGCCATCTTCTCCGGGAAGCTTTCCCGATCCACAGCAGCGCAGCTTCGCGGCACAGGTGTGCCGTTGATGAACCCTTTGCAAAGTTTGAATGTGTATCGAGAATCGGTATTGAGCCGACTCATGGACTCTCTGGAAGAAACGTTTGCTCCATTGAAAGCCCTGGAGTCGCAATGGTTTGAATGGTTCAAGGATTACATCGAATCCTCGCGACCTCGGCATTACAATCTGTCGGACTTCGGGCATGCTCTGGCAGGTAGCATCGGAAAAGAAAATCCTGTGGCCAGAGATCTGGCTCGCCTGTGCTTTTTGAATGTTCGCTACTTTCACGGGCAGAGACCTGGTGGTGCATGGATTCCTGAAGCCACCGATGCAGCGCCAGAAAGCAAATCGATATCCACTGATATTGCTCTCTTAACGGTTAGCAGGGAAGCGCTGAAAATCTGGATGCGATGGAAGAAATCCCCACAGCATCCAGCACCGGAAGGGCAGGCGACGGCGGCCAGAGTTCATCTATTGTTCTTCAGGGATATGGATAAAAGCAGCCGGATCAGAGAGTTAAAACCTGCGGAGGCCGGCATTCTGACACGGCTTCTGAGAAAACATTCACTGGAGAATTGTATGTACTGGATTTCGCAGAATCAGCCAGAAGTGGAACAGGATGAAATTTTCTCTTTCTTTCAGTTTCTCAGCCTGTCCGGCATCTATCGCGTATGAGTACCGGATCCCTTTAGTTCTTCCAGCGAATCGGCATCATTCGTTTTCCACTTCGCAGATAACTATATCAGAACCGGAAATGGAAACCCAGTTGGAGACCGTCCGCAGAAGGAGTGGGTCCCAGTGTGGTCAGCATACCCTTGCCCGGTTCATATAGCCATAAATCCGTCAGGTTCCAGGCATACAGTGCAAGGGTAAGGGTGGCCCCGAGATTGGCATATGTAGCCATGGAATCCGCACTGGTGCGCGTGGATTCCAGTTTGTTCAGACTTACTATGGTGACAAGTCCCAGGGCGGAAGCTGAGTCGTAATTCACTACCAGGGGAGAGAAATTTAGAAAGTCAGCAGCCGCATCGTTGTATTGGGTTTTCTGCACTTCGAACTCCCGGTAAAGCACACCTGTGGTAGCCGCCATGGCAAGAAAGCTCCCTCCATAGATATAGGCAGCGGTTTCTCGACCCTGGTAGTACTGCCCCCAGCCGGGAAGAATAGCGCTTCTCCACAGGGCACCGGTAAGGGTAGGTCGGGACTCTGGCTCCGGCCTGGGCTCTGGCTCTGGCTTTGGCTCGGGTTTCGGTTCTGGTTTTGGCTCCGGTTTGGGTTCGGGTTTGGGCTCCGGCCTGGGTTCGGGTTTCGGTTCTGGCTTTGGTTCCGGCTTGGGCTCGGGTTTCGTGGCCCCATAATCGATCCGACCGATGGTCGCTTTGGGAACTAAGCGCATTCCCGATTCGGTAAGAATGCGAACTTCACTGCGATTTTGATTTACAATGCGACCATAGAGGACCTGCCCATTCTTCAGGTAGATTGCTTCTGCCAATAGCGGAATGGGCATTAAAAGGCAGATAAAGATAAATAATGATAGAAATCGACATCGCATATTTTTAACTGTGTCAGGCACTCGCTTCGCCTTTTGCCTTCCCTCTTGAATATGAAGAGCAGCATAACCAGATCAGCTCTCATGGCAAGTTTAATTGTCCTATCGCTTACGGTTGCATGCGGCGAAAGAGATGGTAGACCCACGGTTCGCAAGGCCACGGACCATTCACTTTTTTTTCGAGAGATGTCCGATTGCCCTTCATCTCTCAAGGTAGTGCCCCCGGAAACCATCGAAAGTAGATTCCTTCCCTACCGCAGCATCCAGGATATACCCCATAACGCCAGGGCTGTGCTATTTCAATGGTACGTTCCCGAAACCCGCCGACGAAATTCTTCTATATGGCTCGGCCGCTACTATGATCTGGCCACAGTGTATCTGGATGGAGAGCAGGTTTGGAGCACTCCGAATGAAGCCGGTCGCTTTCGTGGTATTGAATGGCAATTGCTTCCCATTCCAGATAATGGGGTGGAGGTAACGGTCTGTTTTGAAGAGGGTGCATTACCATCGTTTGCCAGTCCGGGGCCCATCGATCCCATGCTGGTTGGCTCTGCACCGGAGCTACTGGAGCATATTTTTCGTCAGGAAGTGGACGACCTGGGAATCATGTCCATCAGCCTGGCACTGGCTTTCTCCGGGCTGGGTGTATTTTTCTTTCTGGCCCCCATGCGCCACCCCGGGATGCTCTATCTGGCCTTTTTTCTATTTGTCATGTCGCTGTATCAATTCAGCACTTCGTCCATATCGCAGCTGATTGTTTCCTATCCCTGGATGAGACTTGTATTGTTCGCCATCGGTAGCTCGCTTTTTCCGCCATCTTTCGCACTTCTAATTTCCGAGATCTTCCAGTCCCGCTGGGTTCGATGGTTTTCTATCTTACTGTTCGCAGCCGCTGTAATCACGCAATTGCATTCGTTTACGATAGGTGGATTACACATAGCCGGTTGGCCGGCCCTTTTTTCCGGAACCCTGGCGCCAATCCTTACTGTGGGCGTCATGGTAGCTGCCATCCACTGGGCCTTCCAGGGTGTGCGCAAGGGCTGGATTCTACTGTTTTCTCTGCTGCCATTCTTTCTGTCCGCCCTGTTTGAATACCTGGGAGTGGTTTTCAGCCTGTGGGGCGATAATGCTTTCTCCGGTCGCTGGACCTTTCTAATTTTTCAGGTTGGTCTGGCGATGGTCGTAATGAATCAGGCGAATCAGTCGCGAGTGGCGATGGAAAAAAGTCAGGAACAGAAATACGAAAGTGGTCGAAGTGTTGCAGAAAATCGGTATCGCACTCTTCAGGAAAGAATGGCACCTCATTTTCTATTCAATTCTCTGAACCTGATCCATTCTTATATCGAACGAGGCAACCCCCGGGCCGGTGATGCGATAATGATGCTTGCCTCGCATTATCGCTACTTGATCAATGATATGGAACGACGGTTGGTGCTTTTTGACCAGGAGTGGGAATTTTCCAGAAGGTATTGCCAGCTGGTTCAGTTCCGTTTTGAAGATCATCTGCGAATCGAAATGGAAAGGCAGGGGGATTTCAGCGGAGTGTTCATCCCTCCGCTCACCATCCAGCCCATTATTGAAAATGCATACAGGCATGGACTGAGAGATTATACCAGCAACGGAGTAATCCAGGTGCTGGCCCACGTAAAGGATGATGAAGTTCGCATCCAGGTTCTGGATAATGGGCGTGGAATTGACCAGAATAGTGTGCATGTATCCAGCGTGGGTGGGGTGGAAAAACGGCTGCAGGACAACTTTCAGCAAGCCAGCATCACCATGTCCAGGCGCCCGGATCGAGGAACATGCGTAGAAATAGCGTATCGGCTGGAGCCCATGGCTCTGGAAGAACCGGGGGAGGGCGATACGGATTATTCAAGCTAGGCGGGCCAGTTCCATATCCCTTTCGCGCATAAGTTCCAGTATATGGAAATTAAGCACCGGAGTTCTGGAAACAATCGCTTCAATATCGCTTCTCTGCACTTCCAGAATTACCGACTCAGTGGTTGCTCGTATGGTGGAGTTTCGTATGCGATGAGCCAGGCTTGCATGCTCTCCAAAGAGATCTCCGGGCACCAGCTCTTTCACTTTAATAGAACCATGCTCAACCTGAAATGAGCCCTGCAGAATAATATAGAATTGATTGTCCTGGCTACCCTGGCGAATTACCGTTTCTCCTTCTTTGACCTCTCTGCGACGACCCACGCGACCCAGCTTATCGTTCACATAATCGGAAAAATCCCTGAAAGGGAAGCTTTTCTCCAGGTCTGAACGATTCTGCCACAGTCTCTGCATTTCACCAATTCGATTTTCTGCTACCAGAAAGGAATACCAGGTACGTTCATTGATGGCGCAAAGAGTTACCGGGGTCCTGGCAACAATGGATGCACTTCTTTCGGACTGCTGATTTACGGCAGCCATCTCCCCGATGATATCTCCCGCTTCCTTGATGGCCACCTCTTCCAGAGAATTACCATCGTGAAACATGACGCTGCACTTCCCGGTAAGGATAATGAAGATCAAACCCTTGTTCTCTTCTCCTTGCTTCATTATCACATCGCCGGAGTTGTACTGCTGGATGCGGATTTCATTCATGATGGCAGTGGACCATTCATTGGAGATGCCAGAAAAATGGTTCTGAAGCACCAGCATGGCCTTGACCAGAAGAGCCTGACTGGAATGATACTGATCGTCGATGACAGGATATCGCTTTCCCGCCCTGGCCATGGAAAATGTAGCATCGAACTCAGTGGGCAGATTCTCCAGATGCATGAAGACGATTTTCTCGGAACTGGATGCGATGGAATCCTTGGGATCTCCATGCAGAATTCCTTTACCTCCATCCGGAAATATTAGATCGTATGGCTGATGGTACAGAGACAGGATGTGATCGTACTTTTCCGGTGAGACCACACCTTCATCTCGCATCTGCTTGATATCATCCAGGGACTTGTTGTCTCCCACAAATACAATGCTATGCTTGCGCCCATCTGATTTCATCACGAATGTAGCGCCGGCCGTGGGGATAGAATGGACTGTATAGTGTGGAATTACCTGCATTCCGTAGAAGTCATTCTCCTGGTAGGGCTCCAGCTCAAAGAACTCAAAGAAGCTGTAAAGATCGTCAATATTGAGTTCTGTTTGAAGCGAAAGCTTCTGTAAAGACATCCAGTAGATCTCCCGGGTTCCAAGAAACTGTATCTTATTGTTGAATTGTAGAAGAGGGAACATGTTGCAGTGATCATCGTGGATGTGCGACATATAGATTGCATTGATTTGCTGACAGGAAATGCCTCGTGCATTCAGGGTATCCTCCAGATAAGGAGGGCAATCGATAAGCATGTAATTGGAATTATAGTTTAGCAGAAGGGCCGAGCAGGGCTTCGAAGGAGTGAATCCAGATCCGCCACCCAGTACATCGATGCCAAAGCGGAAAGGAGTCCTGGGCGTATAGCTGGGTTTTAAATCATACGCCAGGGGTTGCCTCTCGGTGAAATTGATGTCGATTGTCTCGCCGCCAACTTCATATACATTCTTGCCTTTGTGCAGGACCTGGCAATGAGCACCATTCAGTTCTACATCCAGTACCTCCTGCTTGAAGAAAGAAAAGTTAACAAAACCATCGATAGAGATCTCTTTCCCCTGGGGGTCCTTGATGGCCAGATACCGGGATTCCTTATACAGTCTCTGATAGTATTTACTGGCACCAATGGCATTGTATTCTTTAACGCTGGGTCCCAGAAGCGAAAGTTGCAGTAACTGCCGGTTATTCTTTACCTGCTTTTTATTTCCGCCAATATTTAGCTTCACTCCCTTCTGGAAATTACCCATTAGAAAAAGAAAATTATAGAGCGGGAATTCTGTGCTGTTTTGTAGCGTACCGTTCCGGTGCAGGGTATCCGGGATAATAATCAAATCAGGGAAGGGGATCTTCTGAATCATCAGATGCTTGATGATTTCCGGAGGGCAGCCAAAAAGAACAGAGAACTGCTCGCATTTATAAATCTTTACACCTGGAATAACATCAATTATGGGCATGGGGCTTCCTGAAAGTCAGTCTACTCTTCCTTGGACGAAAAGTTCAGCAAGATCCGTAAACACCGCTGGATGCAAGTAGTAAACCTCGGGCACCGGCCAGAAGCAGATCTTTTTCATCTTCCTAACCAATCATTATAGAGGCATTCTCTATGTTATTCGGAGTAGGTAGTTTCACTGAGGCGAGCCAGCTCAGCTGCCTGGGAAGAAATTCTGGTGATTCCATCTGATAAATTTCGCGCCGTTTCATTGATCTGCGATATCTCCTTGTCCAGACTTTCCATGGTTCGTGCCAGTTCCTTCTGTCCATCAATCTGTTCTCTTGAACTATTCATGACATCACTTGCACGATTTCGCTGTACAGTTAGCTCCCGTATTAATCCTTCCAGAATACTGGCCTGCTTTTGCAACAGGCTGGAAGTCTTTTCGGCCTGCTCATTGGTTCGATTGGTCTGTTCCTTTTGATGGCTTGCCTGTCGTGACGCTTCGTCGGCCTGTTTCCTGGCTTCATCGATGGTGCTCATGGAATCGCTCACAATCTGTGCAATCTGTCGCACATTCTGGCCAGTAAAGTCTGCCAGTTTGCTTACTTCGTTGGCTACCACTGCAAATCCCCTACCTGCATCACCCGCCCGGGCCGCTTCGATAGATGCATTTAAAGACAGAAGGTTGGTTTTATCTGCAATCTCGGTCATCACTTCTGTAATCTGACTTACGTTTGTGAAAGCTTCCTCCAGCCGACCCAGAATAGCATTCGTGCCCTGTACCGACGCCAGTACACTGGCCATGGATCGGACGGCATCGGATGCGCTCTCGGTGAGCTGCTGATTGGAGGCGCCGATTTCATTGACAAGGGCATTCAGCTCGGTGCTTCCTTCGGCCATACTCTCAATGCCCTTGCTCTGATTCTCTACTATGCTGGATGTCTGCGATGCACTGGCTGTGAGCTGTTCGGTCACCGCATTTGCCTGCTGCAATGCGGCGGCCTGGCTTTCGATTCGTCTGGTGGTATCTTCAATAAAACCCTTGAATTGCTCGGTGGCTCGATCCAGATCCTTTGCATGCATGGCCAGAACATGCTTTTGATCCGTGAGCGAAGATACCAGCTCTGCATTGGATTTCGCATGACCATCCGAAATCGCTGAAAGCTCTTTTTGCATACGAAGAATCCCGGATATGATTCCCCCCACAACCGGCAAATACACTACCATCACTGCCAGATCCACGAGACCTACGGTATACTCGCTATAGATTTCTGTGTCCCCGAACTGAACTCCGGATCCTGCAGCCACAAACAGAGCAACTGTAAATAGAGCTGCGGCCCACAGAGAAAGACCGAAAGTAATGATTGCAGATCCAAGAAGAGCCGAATAGCCCAGGATAATATAGAAAACTGCATAGACCGTGGAGTCTTTGATTACATCGAAGGCGGCCGGCCTGGAATCGGAGCATCCAACTATGATGATCAAGCCGAGCACAGCCATGTCGATAAAAACGGCCAGGCGGGAGAATCTTCGGGGGATTCGTCCTCCTCGCATTAAAACCAATGCAATTACTCCCACCAGAAAATACACCAGGGTGCCAGCTGCTTCAGCGCGGATCATAATCCCTGTGGAATCGCCGGCCCAGCTCGCAGATACCGCGCCTGCGAAGAGAAAGGCCAATCCCAGGCGGATGTAATTCACCGTTCTGTAGCCCCTGGCCATAATGTCCTGAGCTGTTCTCTGTGTATTAGTCATGAATCAATTCTCTCGCTCGCTCATTGTATGATAATGGGACAAGCGTGCAAAGATTTCCTGCCGGATAGTCCACCAGATTTTCCATAAGACGAATCTTTCAACGCTGAGGCAGTCATCTTCAAACAAGGAATGAGATACTCCGGTATCTATTATCGACCCCGGCATGTGCCCGCTGGAAGAAGACGAAGACAAGCTGGCCGGAAAACCTTCATATAACAAACTCTATGGTTTATGGCTTTTATAGGCATATTTATAGGTCGAGAACCCAGAGGCCAGGTTGTGCAAGGCGCCGACCTGGCTACATCCCGCTGAACGGTCCAACCAATCAACAAGGAGCGGATTTCATCGTTCCTTCACCTGGAGATGCAGGAGCCACCGGCCACCTCGGGAGAATAATTGGCTAAAAGAACTGAGCGGAGAACTCGGTGCGGGGAACACCGCTCAAAAGCAACCTCTCATTGATTTGCTGCTCGGATACCACTTCCGATTCCGATACTACTTCCGATAATCTATCTTATGTCTCATTCTGGAGCGGATGTAAAGAATAAACGGGCTGGTGGTTTTCGCATCAATCCGGGCTCAGTGCTTACGCACCATAGGCTCCTGAAAATGCTCTGAAAAGCACCATCAGCCGGCCGCCTTTTTCTCAACGAAGGCCTTGAACGCGGCCTGGTATTTCAAGGTCTGTTTCTTGAAGCTTCCCTTCATGAAAATAGACAGAATAGCCATGAGCCCTTTGAAGCGAAATTCACTGTCATTTTCGTATCTGGTTCGTCCATCAGGCAGGCCCACAAACAGGTTTCGAACTCGATTCCAGACCCCATCAGCCTCATACAGCACCCGGTATTCATCGGGTAAAGTATTCAGCTCTACAGTTTCTGTCATTACAATAGTTCGGTTTCCCATCTTGAATGTTAACCTGGCCTTGCTGCCGATCTGACCGGGACGCCCTGAGATCTGTTCATAGGACTGAAGTCCTTCCATCCATTGCGGGAAATGCTCGGGATCCGCCACATAGGGAGCCACGGATTTTATTGGAGCTTCAATGATGGTTGCTGTGGTGTATCGCATGGAACAGACCGGGATGTACCACGCTACAGAAGCCGGTCAAGGAGAAACAGTACTCATTTTTTTGCGGAGGCAACGGAGCGGAATGCCGGCACCAGAATATCCAGAGATGCGCCCCGAGGAACCCGGCCCTGATAGGACCAGACCCAGGCACCGGCCCAGCCATTGGCCTGCATTTCCTGAATCATTTTTGAGAATGCTTCCGACAGGGAACCGGAAGCACCTCCCTCCGAGCTTTCCATGAGAGGTCCCATGGGGATTTCACCAAGAACCACCGGGGCACATTGCTTTCGGTAAGGGGCCTGGCTGCGATAGATTTCTTTCTCTTCCATCCAGGAATAGAGATGCCACTGATAGAAATCCAGGTTCAGTCGGCTCCAGGCCATAGGCCACCGGGGCGCTACCTGACCCACTGTGATTAATGCATCACTTTCCTGACGGAGTATACCCGCCAGATCCATCAGGGTTCTGAATTTTCTGCAAGCTTTCCCAGGGTTTCCCACCAGCGACTGGTGGCAATATCCATGGGCGGCGAGACACTCTGTCCTGGCCTGGGAGTCCACACTTCAATGGAATCCTTTCGTGCTGTCTCCAGGGTCCGCTCCGCCGGCTCCGTCCATCCATGAAAGGCCAGATTAAAGGTTCCCCAGTGAACAGGAACAAACTTCTTCGCTCGCACATCCTTATGAGCCTGCAGAGCCTCTTCCGGAGTAAAGTGCACAAAAGCCCAGCGATCATCGTAGGCTCCTATGGCCATTAATGATACATCGAATGGCCCCAGCCTTTCACCGATCTCCTTGAATGCTTCAAAATACCCGGTATCACCGCTATAGAAAACTCGATGCTTCGGTCCCAGAATGGCCCAGCTGCTCCACAAAGTCTTATCTCGGTCCCCGAGTGTTCGACCGGAGAAATGCTGAGCTGGGGTTGCCACCAGGCGAATGCTACCCACGCGGGTCTCATCCCACCAGTCCAATTCTTCAATGCGTGAAGGTTCAATGCCCCATCGCTCCAGATGAGCTCCCACGCCCAGGGGCACGAGAAACCTGGTGTTGGTTTCTTTCAAAGCCAGGATTGTGGGATAATCCAGATGATCATAGTGATCGTGAGAAATCACCACCGCATCGATGGGCAATTGAGCCAGCTCTTCCAGGGACAATGGATTCTCATGAAAGCGCTGCGGACCCATGAAGGAAACAGGAGAGACTCGATCTCCCCACACCGGGTCAATAAGAATCATAGAGCCATCGATCTCTACCAGGATGGAAGAATGGCCAAACCAGGTAATCCGCAGGCCATCGGCCGGAGGTTCCGTGAATTCGCTGACACTCCTTTTCTGAATGGAAAGCTCCTTTTCCGGTTCGATGGGCTCATCGTTGGTGAGAAACTCCCAGGCCACCGCCAGGAATGCAGGGCTCTCTGGAGCAGGATGGACATTTACAAATCCGTCCTCGCCGTATTGCTCGGATTTCTGGATCCTTTCCAGTCGTGCCCCCTCCGGCGTAGCGCCAAAACTGGCGCAACCGGCGTAGAAGCCGCCCAGGAGAAACAACAGCGTCACCGTTGATAGGGAGAATAACAGGGATGAGGTGGAAAATCGTTTACTGCTTTGCATATAAAGAAACCGGCTAAGAAGCTTTCGCCGGAAAGGATCATTCGGTTACCGAAATCATCCTCTTGTCAGGAGAATTCTTTCAATCACAGTGCGCCTATGACGGAACCTGACGACTCACAAGCTACTGAAAAGAACCGAAAACGGCTACTCTGGGCCGCGCTGTTTATTGTGGGCATATTCTGTGTTTGCTCCATTATGAACCTGGCAACGGCCAGCTATCCATTCTGTGTTAGCGATCAATGGTGCTTTGACTCCGGCACACGTCCCTTTCTGGTGGCTGCATTTCAAACTCTATCCTTTCTCCTGGTTATTCTGGGTCTGGTGCTGGGCACGCGACTGGCGGTACAGATGCTGGTTTCGAAAAGAGCATATCTATATTTTGCACTGTTCTTTTTTGCAGTGGGCCTCTTTGGAAGCACAGTGTGGTTTTTGACGGTGGAGCCTGCTGATCGGATGGAGTTTATTCATGTTCCCATCATTGGACTGGGTTGCGTATTGCTCGGGGTTCTCTTTCTACTCTATTTCCCGGGTGGACTGCGAAAACGGTCTGTACCTTCCCGGCCGGAGAAATAGATCCGGACCGGGAAAGGCCATTCAGCATGGATTCAGCGGAATGCGAATTTCTAAGCGAAAGGCAAAAGCACCATTCGCAGCAGAGAAAAGAGAAATACCAGGCCGGACAGACCGAGCAACATCAGTCTGGTTCTGTCTTCGCGTAGCACGGCAGCAAGACCGGCAAAGAACAGGGCGATGGTGAAATAGACTGTAATCAATGTGAAAGCATCGCCAATCTGATTTGCTTTGATTCCTTCTTCCATTTTAGCCTGAGCTTCTTTTGCAAGCGCATCCCCCGGAGATCGTCTGGCCACTTTGTAGCGAGGACTTTCCAGAAAGGGAAGATAGGCGATTTTGGATTCCAGTTCATAGATGCTGGCCAGCACCTTTTCTCTATCCTCGGAGTTCTCGTCCAGCTCGTCGAATTCCTCCCATTTTGCTTCCAGTTCGGATTCGATTTTTGCTTCTTCGCCGTACTCCAGAGCGCCAAGCTTCTTATCGTAGGAATTGTCTGCCCAGGAGATGGCGCGAACCATGTCCTTGGATATCATCTTATCCACGTCAGCGGCTGTTCTGGGATCTTCCCGGAGGTATTCAAGGTACACCATTGTATCGAAGCTGGTAGCCAGAGCTCCGTTCAAATACTCCCTGTTCGCATCTCCAAACTTGATTACAGCCTGGTTATACGCGGTAAGACAGTTTCCACCCCAGAGAGCGGATTGATAGGCAGCGAAAGCTGCCAGAATAGTGCCCAGACCCAGTAGCACGGTAGCTACTAATTCCAGGTTTTGCTTTATACGAGACAGAAGACTCTGTTGAGAATCTGACATGGATTCCTCCAGGAAATTGATACGGCTTTCGCCGAGAAGAGAACAGAAGGCTGCAGAACACAGATTAAAGTCAAGCCGGAGCCGGATTTTTCGGCTTATTTATTTCGATCTTGCGAAACACTCTGTACCAAACGGATATTCCTTAACCGGGGCGAATCCGGTACCTCGGTGCAATGAGGCCCGGCCGGATCCCGAACAGGTTTTCGCTTCTAACTATTTGTACCGAATGCTAAGGAATTTATTTAAGACACGTTTAATGCTTGCAATATGATGCAGCAAGTAGACGATCTCCGGATGGATTCGAATGTCAGTCCGTCCGGCCCTGCTGCCATTTCAGGGCTTATGGGACTGCTACTGGCCTTTATTGGCGGTCTTGTGACCCTGGTTATTGTCCTGGAATATGATCCGGAAGCGCGATATCACCTGGATCATGGATTACCCGTGGAGGGCACGGTGGTAGATGTCAGACTGAATCAGAATGCGGATCCCCTGGCCTGGGAGCCGCAGCTAAGTGCCACTTTCTTCATCGAGTACCTTCTCGATGGAAAGAGTCACACTGCCATCTCCAGACCTGTATACGGAGCCCGAATGGACTCTATTCGGAAAGGATCCAGCGTATTCGGTTATGTGCTTTCCGACAATCCGGATTACATCATACTACGAGATGCGATGCCACATGCCCCCAGGGATGCATTCGCATTTCTGGGGCCTGCCATCTTCTGGATCCTGGGAGCCATCTGTTTGATCTTTGGGCCTGAAATGCTATACGCGGGGACCACGGCAAGTCCGCAAAATGGTGCGGAGATCGTTGCGGGTGATTCAGAGTGAGCATAATCCTGGCCATAGGAATTGGCTTTGCAGTTCAAACCTGGCTACTCTCTGCAGCGACGTTACGCAAGGATCACTGGTTAAAACTAACTTTACTGGCAGCAATATGGTGTCTGATCCCTGTAGCCATCGATATTGTGCTGATGGTCTTCGTGGATCGCCAGACTCCGGGGGACATCTCCGGTTTCGCGCTGCTCTCCTTTCTGTTTGTAGTTCCCTTTTACGGATTTCTAAATGCACGCCTTCTTCAGTCTATCAACGAAGAAACGCTCCTCTTTCTATCCCTGGCCGTAATCTATTTGCTTTCTCTAAACCTCTGGCATCCTGCCTGGTTTCTGATTTTGCTTCTACCTCCTCTATCATTAATTCTTCGCAGGCAAAATCCCGATGGTCTGGTGTCACCGCTATTGAGCTATGGCCTGTTTCTATTTCTGTTAATTGCCGTTGCATTGCTTCAGTTCCAGAGAATCTATGTGACCATGGCCATGCCGGCCAACCGACAGCCGGCCTTCTTTGAGCTACTGGCAGGAAGCATGCTTGCCATTTACCTGGGCTTCCATCTCTGGTTTGCAGCCAAATTTATTATGATCCTGATTACCTGTATTCGCAGTCGCGGCCGAGCACTGGCTCTGGCATTGATGCAAAGCAAGGTACGAATGCGACATCTGCCCTACCCGGCCATCGCTTTCATTCTTTTGATCCAGGGCGGCATCTATCTGGCCAACCGTCAGTTCCACTGGATGGAACCGGAACTGGTGATGGAGGTTTCTGTACTACTGCTTCCCCAGGCGGTGAACTTCTGGCTTCGTAGCAGATCTGCCTGATCCGCCTTCTCTACAGAACGACGGCTATACAGGTGGATCCAGATGTCTGTGCAGGCTGGAAAGCAGCTTTTTTCTGGTAAGTGGCTTGGTAAGAATTTCGGCGGTGCGAAAGGCTTTCATACGGTTAATACTATCTTCCATAGCATCCGCGGTAAAGATCACTACAGGTATGGAATCCAGAGTTGTATCTTTTCGCAGACGCGTAAGCATCTCAAAGCCATCCATTACAGGCATATGCAGATCAAGAAGGATCAGATCCGGAGGATTTGAGCGAATCATTTCCAGTCCTTCTGCACCATTGGCGGCCTGCAAGAGTTTCAATCGCTCTCCTTTGAGATAGTGCTGAATCAGTACACGGTTGTCTTCGTTGTCATCTACCAGCAAAACGGACTGACCATTGAAATACGGATTTCCTGCCTGATGGCTTTCTGCAGGCTTCTTCAGATCCGATGCGGATATGACTCGCTCCATTACCAGGGAAAAGGAACTTCCATGACCGGGCTGACTTTCCAGCTCTATGCGGCCACCCAGCAAATGAGCCAGCCGACTGGAAATGGTAAGACCCAGGCCAGAGCCATCCTGTCTTTCCCTTCGCACAGCTTTGTCCTGAACAAAGGCTTCAAAGATTCGGGCCTTCTGGCCAGGAACGATTCCAGGTCCTGTATCGATTACCTGAAATTCGAAATTGTAGTAATCATCGTTATCGCGGTATCCTCTTACCTGCAAAGTCACTGATCCGGAATCTGTAAATTTTACAGCATTGCCTGCCAGGTTCAAAAGGATCTGGCGAAGCCTGTGTTCATCTGTAAGAATCCAGCGAGGCAGATCGCGCTGAAAATCAGATTTCCAGGTCAGGCCTTTTTGTTGAACTACATAGTTGAAAACGTCGCGAATTTCATCGCATAGCTCTCTCCAGTCGCAACTACCTGGATGGATCTGCAATTTGCCAGCCTCGATACGGGAAAGATCCAGTATATCGTTTAGAAGATTTAACAGAGATCGACCGTTCTTTCGAATGGAGGTCAGATACTGCAAATGCTGTTCATCGCTGATTTCGTCGTATAGCAGATCAGCGAATCCCAGGGTTGCATTCAGAGGGGTTCGAATCTCATGGCTCATATTTGCCAGAAATTCAGACTTTGCCTTGTTCGCAGCTTCGGCGGCCGCAGTCACTCGTCTGAGCTCAATGTATCGACTCCGCTGACGAAAAACCCAGAGATAGAGCATGGTGGAAATTAAAAGACAGATGACACTGCCCACGGTCCATATAAACCACAGTCCCGGGGATTGCTGCTGCCAGCCTTCCCGCGGAATACTACCAATCTGCCAGGTACCTTCCGGTAATCGCACATTTAATAGCACCGGATTGGAATCAAATACCTCGGGTTCGCCCCAGAATACTTCGCCGCGAGAGCCCTGGCCATCTGTGCCTCGAATGGCCAGATACTCCCTCTGCTCTTCTCCCAGGCCGGCTGCAGAAAGCAGGGATTGAGTATCGATTACTACGCTTACCAGGCCCCAGTATCTTCTAAGTTTTCCTTTTCCAATGTAGACCGGGGTCCTTGCAATAAAGGCGCGGCCACCCTGTACCAGATCCACCGGTCCGGCCACAGTGGTGGTTTCATTTCGCATCATCCGCTCCACCGCCGGCCATTGCTGCTTGTTGGTTCTATAGTCCAGGCCAATAGCCGCTTCATTACCTTCCACGGGATAAACGTAGCGAACAATATTATCTGGCGCCAGACCCATGTTTCGAATATGGGCTTTGCTGCTGACCATCTCCTCGGCAATGGCCCTAAAATCAGCTTCGCTGATGGCAGGATTTACAGCCACAAAGGCAGTAAGCCCCCGGGTCAAAAACATGGTTTTATTTATTTCGGACTCCATGCGACCACGAAGCTCGCTGAGCTGATCGGTCATTCTTGCTCGTAGTTCCTGCCGATATCTACGATTCTCGAAATCTACTACAAGAACCAGCATGGAAAGAGTGAGAATTAGAGGCAGCGTAAATGCTGCCAGTGGGGCCAGAGCGGATTCGCTCCAGTTTCGATGCCGTAACTTTCCTTCTAACTTGAACATGAAAAGAGCCGCAGCCCCTAATAATTCCTCCACTCGGTATAGTCGTCAATCAACTGCTGAAAAAGTGCGTCGGCCATATAATGTCCCCCTGGATAGGTTACGTGGGTATAGTCCGCCTGAATCAGCCCCCGGCTTACAGCCTTTCGAAGCCCCTCCGGGCCTCCCAGCAGTTGATAGCCATCGAAATAGGCCAATCCCATCTCAAACGCTACTCGTTTCTGTATCTCGCGCACTCTGGAATGAGCTTCATAGGGCTGGAAATATCCATTCTGCTTGAGAAATCTATCCCAGGGCCCCAGAATCAGGATGGACGTATGAGGCAGAGCGGCCTGGATTCTTGCATACAGGGTTCTTAGCTGTCGTTCGTACAACTCTGCAGAGAATCCCTGGACAGAATAGTGTAAAGTCTGAGATTCATTGATGCCAAATTGAAAGATAACCAGGTCCGGAGCAAATTCCCTGTACCCGCAGGCAAACTGCTCTTCCGGTACTCCCAGAAGCCAGGCCTGATGGAGACCTCGCATCACCACGGCACTGAAGGAAACCCCCTGATCTGTTTCCACTGCCATGGCATCAATATAGGGTCGCCCCTGGAAACTCATCTCAATTCGTCTGGAGGCCGGTATCCTGAATTCCACAGATCGACAGGAATTCTGGAACTCTACTTGCTGCGAAAGGGTCTCTAACTGCCCTTCCTCGGTTCTGTAACTTAGATTGGCCCTGGCTTCATGTACATCGCCGGCTCGCAGAATCAGCCTTACTCTCTTCCAGGATTCTCCTTCGGTGCCAAACCGTGCATTCCTGGGGGACTGCGTTTCCGGGATGGCCGGCAACTCTGGCTTTCCCTTCTGATAGTTACGATACCTGGTAACATCGGACATGGGCGTTCTGGGGGCAGGCTCATGTATGGCTGTGGCCGATGGCCCGGAGGGCCGATGCGAAAACCCGGTAAAGCCCAGATCCGGAAATGGTGGAACATCAAAGGATTCAAACGGGATCTTATGCTTCTCGAAGCCTCCTCTGGTTAGATTCTGATGATCCATCAAACGTGTGGGCGCCCAGTCCACGAATCTAAGAAGTCCGCGGCCGCCATCGCCGAATCGCTCATGGAACCTTCGCTTGAGCCGTACGGTAAGACAATCCCCCCAGATTACAGAATCCCCGAAGAAAACCACACGAAGGGCTCGCCTGTCTTCTCCCTCTCCGTAAGCATAGCCCTGCTTTTCCAGATCCTCCAGCTTCTCATAGAATTCTGTCAGGTTCCCACGCAAAAACAGATTGTTGCGCACCTCTTCGAAGGCTACGGGAGCAGGAGTATCCTTTCGTCCGGAGCAGGAAGTAAGACCTACGAAAAGAACCAGAAGCAGGGTTCGTCGAACCAGAGATAAATGCATGGTCTCTTATGAAGAATCCGCCGGACAGCTCAATCCGAAAAAGAACGGCATCTGTGAGCAAAGTCCCGGGCTGCCTCGGCCAGGGCATCCTGTCTGGCGGTGGGCGGATAATAGAACGGCGTTAAAGGAGTCACCAGGCCGCTGAGAATGGTATGACTCATGACCCTGTATCGGGTGAAAATCTCGGTCCTTGCATCGCTTCGCAGGCGAAACGTAACATGATACTCAAAGTACTCAACCAGCGGAAACAGACTGCTGGTTAGAACCGTGATAATTACATTGGGAAGTCGTCGCCAGAGAGGAGTGATGTCGGTCTGTTCCAGGGTAATTTCCAGCACAAAGGAAGACTCCGGATTCGAGCGAATCCCATTTTCCTGCAGAGCCAGCAGTACCTGCTTTTCATCTTCGGGAAAGTAGTTCCATCCCACAAAATCCAGATGCACAGTGCATCGGTCTCTTGACGTGTTTGCCCCGTCCCTGTCCGAGGCCGAGTTGTGCATCTGCCCATCCGCGGGATCTAAAGGACGGGACCCATTCGCTGATCTATCGCTGCTTGCTGGATCGGATAACCTGGATGGGTCGGACGAAATCGGAGGAGGCGAAATGCCTGCGGTTCTGGGTTCCTGATAGGCAAATCCAATACAGCTCAGGGAGCTCAATGTAAAAAGGATAAACAGGCAGGTAGATCCGGCGGCATGGAACGCGACATGCAGTTGTATTCTCTGGGCTCTATTGCGAATCAAAGCCAATCCTTATTGGAGATCCTCGCCATCGGTTCCCAGGGCATAAACTGGATGCAAACATGCATCCTCCAGGAAGTAGGCTGTGGCAGCTTTCGCTTCTTCTTCAATGCTTCGAGAATCCACAAAAGGAGCTGCCAGGATAGCCGGAAGGCCTACCAGGACATGATATCGATTCACGTAGGTATACTGCCTGAGCTTCCGTTGACCATCCCACACTTCAAAACTGATAATCCTCTCTCTGGGCTCATAGATAGGAATGATCCCAAAGCTCCAGCGAAAGGCAAGCTGACTCAGCCTTCTCCAGGTAAAAGCAAATGGATCCCCTTCCATAAAGTCTGCATGGTGCTTTCCTGTGGGGAATCCCTGAATGACGATTCTAAGCCGCATGTTCCCATCTGCAATGGGCAGCAAGGCGGGTCTGGATTCTAACTCCTCCAGGATGGTGGCACGTGCATCTGGCCAGTCCGCCATGTGGAAATTTACGAATTCGGGCTCCATGGCAGGTAATTCGCATCCCTGTACTTCCGATCCTGGAAGCAGTGGTCTTGGCTCGGTGGCCTGGAACTGAACGCAGGCAGGAAAACCTATCAAAGCGACCAGAACTGCGAAAATCAAATTTCCCCTGTGTTTCATGATGCAATAGCCCCCCCTGGATCTGCCCCGGGCGGTCTAATAGACTAACGATTCCAGGATTCGGTTGCCCTTTTTTTCTATAGAGTATGAGAAGTAGGGTATGCTAAGTGTAAGTGAATCGGATTTGTGCCGGAATCAAAAGAGTAGATCAGTATTTTCTGAAAAGCTCAAAATATTCAACAGGAAGGACTGGAGTCTGCCTTCTATCGGGGTTCGTCTGAAGCCGGAACGTACTGGATTTCGAACAGATCCAGGCTGGATTCATGAAAGTTGGTCACAGCCATATAGCGCCCATCATAGGAAACATCCAGGCCGGTGGGATAGTCCCCTACCTTTTGCTTGAGCACCACCTTCCAGGTTTTGATGTCGATTACCGAAACCAGATCCAGTTCTCTCTGAGAAATAAACAGGAATCGACCGGAAGGATCGATGTCGATGGTATTGATCCCCCCACCCAGAAACATCTTATGAATGAATTGCGCCGTGGAAGGATCAAAATGATAGATCTCTCCAGAGTTCAAATTGCTTATTAATGCAGTACCATCTTTCAGGGGTACCACATGCCTGGGAGATCCTCCGGTGCGAATCCTGGAGGTTACCTCTCCTTTCTGCACATCGAAGCGAACTATTTCCCCCGGTCCATGAGGGACTCCGTAGCACATGATATAAACATCCGTGCTACCAGGCACAGGGAGAATACCTCGAGGAAGAGCACAAAATTTCTCAAAATGTTTGATAAGCTTGCCCTGCTTGAAATCGATGCGAGCCATGCCGCCCAGCCACAGTGTTACCAGGGCTTCAGAATCGGACACAGGCTCGATGATTTTGGGCATGAAGCGATATTCAGTGCCTGCAAAGTTGCGGATAGAATCCGGTTTTATGGGACTTCGAGCCAGAACCTTTCGAGTGGACAGATCAAAATATACCACTTCATCGCGAAACATATCGGAATAGAGGAGTCGGTCCTTACCTACGATAAAGCATTCTACAGCGGTGCGAGCCGGTTCCTCATGTAGCAGCTCAAACGTGTCCAGAGAAAAGATCTGCAGGGTGCCAGGGCCCAGCTTCTTCGTCAGAGCCCCTCCTCCATTGTTCAGATTCACAACATAGAATTCATTTCTATCTGGATGCAGGCATACCTGCTTGGGCTGTGCATCGGTTTTGATTCGCTTGATAAATTTCAGCTGAACTGTGTAGTTTGCAGGAATCTCATCGGCCTTCTGCCGGCTATCTTCCTTTGTGGAGGCTCCGGTGCAAGCCGCCATGAGCGCCACAAGAATCAGAGCTGCTACATTTCGCATATGTGCTGAAAAAGCCATGTATTAATTCTCTGCAGGCTCCGCCGATTCAGCTTTTTCTGGCGCCGGGGCCGCTTTGAACTTTTCCGGGATAGGCGTTCCCGCCTCAATAAGCGTAATTCCCTTTTCTTTATCAGTATTTCCGGTGCGAACAATATCTTCGATTCTCAGGCCTTCTTTGCCTACGTTCAGCCATTTCTGGAAATGAGGAGCGCTCTGTAGAACATAATGGAATCCACGATCGGTGGATAGCTCTGAACCCGGGGCCCAGGGCAATTCTCCACGATACACAGAGATTGTGCGTACAATCAAAGATTTGTCATCTACGGGAATGGATGTCCAGTTGCTGCGAAAATCATCGCCCAGAGGGAAATATTCTTCGGCGTTGGAGTAATAAACCATGCGAAATACGATGCCCATCTTTTTGGCCTGCTCCGCAATGGACTTAACAGTGATGGGTCCTTTTAGATCTCCGCGCACGGCCTGGATACGACCTTTCAAAGCCAGGCCGCGAATATGATCGTAGGTTTCTTTGCTGTTCAGCCATCCATGGAAATTGAATTTCTTATGGATTACATCGTCGTAGCGAAACCTCTTTCGCTGGAACGGACCGGAAATGCTCCATGCTTTGCGAATCAGATCATAATCCGGCTGGCCTTCGTAATGTTTCTTGATCACTTCCAGAGCTCTGGCTTTTGAACCTGGTTCCCAGAGCTTGCGAAATTCTTCCGGGGTAGGACATTCCTGAAGAAAAGCAATATGAATCTTGTTGGTAGCCACCACAACGCGGGTGAAGTCCATGAGCCAGATCCATTCAGATTTGGCCCAGGCAGCCAGAGTGAAATTCTGCGTGGAACCGACTCCAACATAGGCACCACCTCGATCCCTGACATGAGGTTCAAATAGATCCAGTCTATCTTCATTGGTTATGGTGGTGTCTCCGGTATCCCAGATGGTGGGCTTCAGATCTTCCTGATTGGTCTGATTGAAGAGTTCCTTCTGTTTTTCCGGGGAAAGAGTCTGCTTTTCTCCGCCCTGGCAGGACAGAAGAGACAGAATTGTGGCAAGAATAAGTACATTTTTGGTCGATCGAATCATTACGGAAAGACCAGGGCCGGGCCTCCCTCCGTCGACCCTTTTTTAAAATCCGGGCCAGGCCAGCGCATTTCTATGGATTCTGCGAAAGAACCCGGCTCCGGGCGAAATCCTGGAACCGGATCTGCTTTTTTACAGTCCAATGCAGTAGCACCGCCGCCGGGAAAAATACAACTGACAGCCTACCGGCCACGTCTGTACATTGGAGCCTGACCATGATGGCAAAATTCTGTAAAACAGTTCTTCTATTACTCACTCTGACATTTGTCCTTCCGGGCAACCTTCAGGCCGTTCCCGGGGATTTTGGTCCTGCGGATTTCAGTCGTGTACTTACCTACGCACAGCTGAATTACCTGGATCGGCGTTCCATAGATCAGGAACGAGGTTATGTGGATGCGGCCCGCACGGCCATCGGTTCCATGCCCGCTCCTCTGGAGCTTCTGCCCGCTTCCTACCTGGACCGCAGAAAGGAATTCTCACCGTTTGGAATCGTAATGCCAGGCCAGGTACTGAAACTGCCCTGGACAGATAAATACGTTCTATTTCAAATTGATGCCTCAAAGCTGGAAGAGGTAAAAAATAAGAGAGATGCCATCCAGAAAAAGAAATGGGAAGGCCTGAGCGAGGATCAAAGGCAGAAAGAAGCCCGTCAGCTAAAGGAAAAGCAACAGCTTCAGCGCAAGGTTCTGGATGAGATGTGGGATGCCACCGGCTTCGATGGCCAGGATTTCACAAAGGTCATGAGCTGGATTCAGGATAACCGACTGCGGTTCGGAACCTCTCCTACAGCCAGCAATACAGAGGACGAGGATTCAGAAGAAGAAAAGCCTTCCGGTCCTCCCACCATGAACTACTACTATTTTCAGGCAGCCCGGGGCTTTCTGAAAAGCTTTGATCCTCATGCAGATCTCCTGGATAGCAAGGTCTGGGAAAAGATTCGCAAAGAATCCGAGGATGCCACCTTCGAAGGAATTGGCGCTATTCTAAGAGGCGGCGATGAAGAGGATGTTATCGTGGAAACTCCCTTTCCCGGGTCTCCGGCGCTTCGCTCGGGCCTGAAAGCAGGAGATATCATTCGTAAAGTAGATGGAAAAAGCATTTCCAATCTTTCCCTCCGAGAAGTGGTAAAACGCATCAGAGGACCCAGGGGTACTGTAGTTTCTCTGGAAGTGGATCGACCCACGGATCTTACCACCAGAGAAATCAAGATCGAAAGAGATGTAATTGAGCGAAAGGCAGTAGATTCCACCTATTTGAAAGATCACAATATTGGAATCATCCATATTCGCTCCTTTTTGTTTCATGAAACGCCCATCACAGAGATGGTGCGAGAGGCCTACGAGGATATCAAGAAGGCAGCGGGTGGTGATCCTGCAGGTCTGATCATCGATCTGAGAAACAATCCGGGAGGAGATCTGGGCGAAGCTGTGCGAGTCACCGGTCTCTTTATGGAAGAAGAGCGAATTGTAACCTCTTTGAAATCTAACCGTAACAGCAGGGAACTGGAAAGCGATGGTTACCCCATTGTGCCCGACAAACTTCCCATTATGGTTCTGGTGGATGCAGGTTCTGCCAGCGCCAGCGAGATTATGGCTTCTGCTCTCCAGGATTATCAAAGAGCACTGATTGTAGGGGATCGCACCTTCGGAAAAGCCACGGTACAACAGATTCAGCCGCTGGAAACCAACAGTAGCCGCTACCTGGTGAAGTTAACCATTGCACGATACTACGCTCCTAACGGCTACACCGTACAGGTTCATGGAGTTCAACCGGACATTCGCATCTCCGATCAAAAAGATGGAGAATTCCCGCTTCGATTCCGCGAAGAGGATATGTGGCATCATCTGCCGGAGCTGGCTCAGAAAGATCCCAATCCTCAAAGAGAAAAGTGGGTAGAATCTCTAAAGAAGAAAGTAAATCCAAAGCAGGCAGAGAAATACCTGAAAGAGCATGAAAACGATGCAGTTCGCCCGGACTATATGCTGCAACGTGCATTGCCCTATCTAAAGGCCATGATTCAGGAAAAGGACTGACACCAGAGAGCATTTTGAGTTTCTTCACTCAGAATGCTTCGAGGCTTACGCCGTTTACATAGATTCGAAAAAAGAATCCTGGAAATTGCCCGGATGGATGAGAAGCTGGTGTCCATCCATCAGTACGGGTTCTCCCGAAAGACCGAAAACGGATTTCGCTTCCCCATTTATGGTTTGAGCATCGGCACTCCGGCTGCTCTAAAAAAGAATCCTGTAGGTATTGTGGCCGGTGTGCATGGCCTGGAAACTATTGGCGTTCGCATACTTCTGGACTTCCTGTATCACTGTTTAAGCAATTCAGAATTCTTTCCAGAACTTCAAAAAGGCAAGATCGGAATTCAGGCTTTGCCCATGGTAAATCCAGGGGGCGTAGCGCTACGGCGTAGATCCAATCCTGCAGGTGTGGATCTTATGCGAAACTCCGGAATCGAAGCCGAGAAATCCATGCCTTTCTTTGGAGGGCAGACGCTAAGCAACCGGCTTCCTTACTTTCGCGGCAAGTCCCTGGAACCCGAATCCCGAACACTGTATAGATTCGTTTACGATTCTTTTTTTCAGGTAAAGGACCGTCTCATTCCTGTGATCGATGTTCATTCCGGCTTTGGTTCTGTGGATCATGTTTGGTGGCCCTACGCGGGCACAAAGAAACCCTGCCGCGACGATGCTCTGTTTCAGGCCATGGGCCGATTCTTCAAAATACAGGCCGGGCACAGCCAGCTTAACTTTGGACCGCAGAGCGAATCCTATACCACCCATGGAGATCTCTGGGATCTATTCTACGATCATTACTGGAAGCTCCATGAGAAAGAAAAGAAATGGAAATCCCGATTCCTGCCATTGACCCTGGAAGTAGGTACCTGGAGCGATCTAAAAGAGAAGCCAGGCCGGATCTTTAACAGAAAGAGCATTTTCAATCCAGACAGTCCCAGAAAAAAGGAAACCATCGAACGATATCGTAAGTTTCTGCGAGATCTATTTCGCACGGCGCTTACAAAAGAAAAGGACTGGGCCCTGGCCCCTCTGGCCCAGGCTTCTAAAAAATAGCCGATGTCATCGAGATCATTATCATAGACGGTACCCTTTGCCGAAAGGAGCTCCGGCAACAGAACCCCGGCCGCACACTGCATCCATTCCAGAATTGATTTCAGAAAAACGGTGTAGAATATCCCAATACGCTTCTAACGGACCCAGGACCAGGACCTGTTATATACCCGTTTCGGATTACCGGGGAGCGGTTAAATAGCGTCTGAGGAAATCCAGGGTCCCTTCCGGATCATCGGTGGTCAGATCATGACCGGCCCCTGGATGGACAAAGTAGCGCCCGGCCCGACCATATTTCTCAAAAAGTGTATCGCTACACCGCGGATCTACCAGGCGATCATTTCTGGAAACAAGGAATATGGGAGCTTCAAAATCTGCGTCCGGCGGACTAAATCGCATGGCCGCAAAAAGCTGCCGGCCAAAGTTGGAGATTCGCACAGGATACTGCTTCTGCAATCGGATCCAGTGGGCCACAGCCTCTTTATTCTCGAAGTTGCAACTTCTCGAGAATACCCGACTTTCCATGCGATCTGTGTTTTTCTGAATGAGGCCACTGCCGATGGCACGTAGTAGATCCAGGGCAGCAGCCGGCTGCATTCTATGATACCAGGGGCTCAATCCTTTCGCGCTGGAGTTTACAATAAATGCATAATCAAAGTCACCCGGATGGCGATGCAGCCAGTCCAGAGCAACCATACCGCCCAGGGAAATGGCAAATAGACATCGGACTTCATTCTGAGGGAGCGAAACCACTGTTCTGGATCTAAGGTCCTCTGTGATTTCAGGTATGGTGGCAGGACTTTTTTCCTGGTTTCGCATGCCGGTGCCGGCCAGATCCGGAAAATGCAATGAACCGTTGAAGGGATAGCGAGCATCCTTTTCCAGGAGATGACGAAAGCGATGCCAGTGCCCGCTCTGACGCCCCAGGCCTCTAAGAAAAACCCAGTGAGTGCGAGGACGGCTCAATGGAAATACTTCCCGGCAAATACATTGTCCATATAATCGGACACCCGTTTGATATAAATCTCTCGATCCTTGAAGTAGGCACCGCAATGGTCTGCGTCCTGTTCAATCCATAGCTCTTTGGGCTCGGATGCAGCTTCATACAATTTGAGACTATCTTCTACAGGTATGATTCGGTCCTTTTCGGCATGGATAAGAAGCAAAGGCCTGGGGGCAATACGACCGATGAAACGAAGAGGACTAACATCGTCCAGACTGTAGTTATAGATGGCCCGATTCAAAAAGTCGATGGCCGGCATCAGATAACGAGCAGGAACCAGGCGCTCCTGTAAACGAACCGATACCAGATCTTTAAGATTGGCAAAAGGACAATCCGCCACCACTGTTTCCACTTCCGGTCGAAGCGCAGCCAGTTGAAGAGCGATGGCGCCTCCCATAGAATAGCCCAGCAAAGCCGGTCGGCAGGTACTTTCCCGGTCCACCACACGTTTCATCGCATAGTCCAGGGCTGCTTCCGCATCCGCGTACTCAAAATAGCCAATAGAAGCAGCAGAATCTTCGCTTTCTCCGCGGGCACGATAATCGAAAATTAAAACATTGTAGCCTCTTTTCCAGAGGCCTGTACCGATTCCGATCAAATCATCCTTTCTTCCATGACGACCGGTCATAGCCACCACCGTGCGATCACTGCCGTCCACCGGAAACCACCAGCCCTTCAGAACTACATGATCTGCAGTTACGAATCTTACATCCTCATGGGGAACATCCAGCTCAAAAGGAGTGATGAAGTAATCATCCAGAAGGTCCTTCTTTTTTCGTTGATGAATGCTGTGAACGGTCCAGGCGGCCAGACCGGCGCTGGCAGCCAGACCGAAGCCGGCTGCAGAAGCCACCAGGCCCAGCAGGGTTCCAATGCCGTTTCTGGATGTCTTTTCTGACATGATTCTATTCCTTTCCGGGTTAATCTAATTCGACGCTACTTACCGCTCAAAGAGCGAGGCATAAATTTCATTCGCAGAGCCCAGAAGCTACGATGCGCCTTGCCCGAAAAAAGCAATGCACCTTCCTGGTGTAAATCAAGATAGATGGTTTTTTCACCCAGAGCCTGAATACGCATGGACACAGATCCCTGAACACTCAAGAAATCTGGCTCAAAGGTGGCCTGGCGGTCATCGCAACTGAGCCAAAGAGCAGCTCCGGGCTTTCGCTCCCAGCTTCCGGATGATTCCGGGCTATGATCCGAACGACCGGAAAAAGTCAGTCGAAAGCGAATACCTTCGGATTCAGGTAGCCCCAGGATTTGCACCGAACGTCCGGAGTACCAGGGAAGACCGTGCACTCCGGTTCCAGAGAAACCGAAGCGATATTCCTTCCACTCATCCAGCCGCGAAAAATGTCTATAGACTTCGCTCAGAGTTTTCCTCCAGTTGAATTAGATGACTTATGGCTACAGTAGCATAGGATCCAGCCGGCAAGCTGAATTTCATCCAAACGGACTCATCGGTTTCCCATTCCAGCTCCAGATCATGCAAGGGAATAATTCCAGCTCTTCTGGCCCCGGGAACTTTCATCTTTTTGAAGTCTTCTTCCGTTTTACCAAGATACGAAAGTGTATCCATCTCCAGCTGCAGGGATGGCCCTTCCGGGCTTCGCATCTTCTTTCCGAACATAGGCCCTGTGTAGCTAATCTCTCCACTTGACATCCTGGAGGATTCCTGGTCCGCCACCGGCACTTTGAATATACCTCCGGACTCCGATTTCACCGCCAGATCACCATCCAGCAAGTCGAATAGCTTACCCTGCTCATTGCGAAGACGAAGATAATAATTGAAAGCATAACTTTGAACGGCCGATACGCCCAGATCCAGAAGCCACTTCCTGGCCTTCTTTCCATCCATAAAAGACAGTCCCTGCTGCAAGGTGCTTCCTTCTTTTCCGAATCGCTGGGGGCCATAGAGATTGATCATGCCCTTTTCCATCCAGTGCGAAGCTGCGGACTGAAGCAGTTCCTGTATAGAGCCGGCTTTTGAATCCAGATTGCCGGCTGAATCAGCAGCCGGACCAAGATCGCGAACTAATATGGAAAATCTATTTCCGGCCAGGTGTCCTCTTCGCAGCGAATTTTCATGTCTGAGTATTTCCAGTAGTTCCAGTTCTCCGTCCAGATTCTTCCACTGGTTGTGAATCTCCTTTTCTATAACAGCGGCGGAACTGGAATCAGGAGAAATACCTGGAATGCGGAAAATTGGAACGGAAAATAACTGAGTGCATACTGCATTCCTGTCTTTCAGGCCTGCATAGCCCACTTCCCCTTCTGGAAGAGAAAACAGACGTGCTAGAATTTGCAGCACTTCCTTTGTGTTTAGATTGGATCTGCGAATCTTGAAATACAGGTACTGACCGTTACCAGAGGCTTCATAGGCAGGGATTTCCGTAACATGGAAATCAGAAGCCAGGGTTTTGATAGCGCCGCGCAAAACCGGCGGCAAAAAGCCCAGGTCAGCCGGAGAAATGGGAATGTCAGGTCCGGACATGGGCATTGCGAATGGAAGTGGCTTGCACGGATGTACCGGAAGCTGGTATCGCTGGATGCCCGGATTCCGGTAGCAGTAGACTACAATCCTTACTTTGTAGAATCAATCTCTTCATCCACGATGCTACGCACTCTGGCAAACAGGCTCAGTAGCTGCTCTTTATCCATTTGCTCCTGAGGCACATACGTGGCAAAGGATGTGCGATAATAGTTCTCCTCTTCCTGAAGGCGAAAACCATTATTCTTCATGATATCGGCCACTCTCTGAGAGTACGCCTTTGTAGTGGCGATGGTAACTGAATCCGGCAGTCCACCAATATGATGGACATGAAAGCAGCAGATCACATCTTCATAATCCAGTCGGTCGATTTCTCGTTTTAGCTCTTCAAAGGTAACTCTGGCGCGAGGACCTTCTGCTTTTGCGTAATTTATCAGGATCCGCTTGAAGTAGCGAACTTTCTTTCCATCCGGATTAACTTCGATTCCGTTAATGATTCTTCTTTCATCGGTGAGTTCTTTCATAATATACTCACCCCGGCCGCGACTGGACTCAAAATCAAAATGCTCGGAGGTAACATCCCCTTTCATGGCATTCTTGTTGATGTCGCTCATTGTATAGACCTGACCGCTGGGCAACTCATGTTTGAATGAACTTACCAGGCAGGGATTCACACTGTCATTTTTTATTTCCAGACGAACGGTTACGTATTTACCGGAGCCATGCTCCAGGATGTTTTGCACCGCTTCTGTTACCATGATGCGAACGGAATCTGCATCCATTCCTAGAAGTTCGGAAAGCCTTTTGGCCTGGGTTTTGATCTCATACATGGTGCCGTGGCGCTCATTGATACGCTTGCCCAGCTCCCGGGTGAGCACTTCCTCACGGTCGATGAGTGCTTCGTACACCAGGCGTTTGATGGATGATTGCAGGAAAGGAGATTCCTTTACGTAATTCAGTTCATCTTGAAGCCTTTTGTTTTGTTGCTCCAGTTCTTCCAGTCTGTTTTGTAGCTCTTCCAGCGTTACGGTCACTTCTTCCCCCTTCTGGCCACTGCCGCCGACAGAAAGATACTGCCGGAACCGTGGATAAGTTACACTTCCCTGAGGGCTCTTGCCGGCAAAGAAAAAATCAGAATCCAGAACTACTGGATTTTGCACTGGATGCAGACATAAGTCGGGAAACCGCAGACCGTGAATTATGCCAGAGGTAGTACGTCAGTAGGGTTCTTCTTCAGAGGAGCTGGCCGCCACCTTTTCATGCTTTTCCAGTTCCGTTTCAAAGCGTTCAAAGGCCGCATCCGGATCCAGGTTTCCGGATTGGGTTGACCCTCCCACGCCGGAGGCTGCCTGCTTGATGCTTCGCTGAAGCATCTTCAGCACTGCGCTCATCCGGGAACGAAGGGAGCTTTCCAGACCAGGGTCCTGGTTGAGCTCCTCTAGATGCTTGCGCAACTTCACCGCCCGAGCTCTCCATTGATGATCTACAGGATAAAGCAGGATCTTATCGTTTTCAAAGTCCAGTTGCTTGAAACCCTGTTTCTTGACGAATTCGCGAAACTCATCTTCTTTATGATCCGGAAACTCCGATGCCACTTCCTTTATGAGGGGCGGTTTTCCCAGTTCAAAGTAGAACCTTTCCAGGGTCTCGACTATCCTTCGCTTGAACTCCAGGGTCTCCGCCTGGCCTGCCCTTTCCTTTCGCTCCACAATGCGCTGCTTTTCCTGGTTGTCTCGCTTCTCCTGATTTTTAAGAGCCAGCCTTTCCTGATCTTCCTGGATTTTCTTTTTGGCGTTCTGAAACGCAGCATCTACAACGCTTCGCAGACCAATGAACATAAGCAGTCGATAGTACCACGGGATGAGACTCATATAGGCTCTTCTCAAGAGCTGACCGTAGGCATCCACAAAGTCACTATCATGGAATAGTTCGGGAAAGGTGGATTCGTACTTTTCTATCAGGAAGCGAAAGGCCAGGATCTTCCAGTGATCCTCCGGACCCATTCGCAGCATGATGTCTACCAGTTCCGGGAAAATGCCTGGATTCTTTTTACAGAGCACATGATAGGTGCCGTCTGATTTCTCCCAGGTAGAATGGAAAAAGCCATTATCGCTAATAAGCCTTCGCCAGATCTCCGGAGGGATGGACTGACGATCATCTTCGGAAAAGAATCGAATCTGATCGGCCACATCCACACCCAGACCCAGAATGCTATCTCGAATCTCTTTATGCTGATGATCCATCTCCTTTTCCCAGTTTTCCCGGTACTTCTTTTCAACCTGGGGATGAAGTTGCAGCACCTGCTCCACTGCCAGAGATCCCGGAAATCTGGATGTGCGGCCAGGGGAGGAAAGCAGATGTTTCTTCACCGCGGCAGCTTTCTTCTGTGAGAAATCTGCCGTCTTTCGCACAAAGCCTTCTAGATGGTAGGCCTCTTCCTGGGTAGAGATAGAATGTAGTTCGGACTTCAGGGCTGCATTGCCACGGTGCTCGGGAATAATTCGGGACTGCATAAATGCCAGACAGGCTTCGAACCGAATTACCAGTTCCTCTTCTCTGACTGGCAACAATCCGTATTCCAGAAGATAGACTACATCGCCTCTGCGAATCAGCTCTTCGCGAATTTCATCCCTGGCCATTCGCAGCATTTCCGCCGGAGGCACAAAGTCAAATGCAGAGGGCTGTAACACCGCCAGAGGATCCACCGCGGCCGTAGGTAACTGTGATAGATCCGGCACCGAAGGTGAGTTGATGTCCTTTTCCAGATCCTTCCAGATCTGTTCGCGATTGTATACAGGTCTGCTTTTCAGGAATTGCTCGATGCTGGCCACCGATTGCATCAGTAGCTCCTGGAAAAGCTGCTCAGGACCCACCCTTTCATCACCCCAGTTGGCGATGTAGCAGGGAGTGACCGTCAATTTCGCGGCACCGGGTTCAAACTCGATCAAAAATACCTGAGCGATAAGACGATCGGACATCAGTCGCTGTAGAGTTTCCAGAGCCTCCTTGCGACCATAGTCCAGATTTTCCAGTTCCGGAATCTTGATCCCGGCATGAAAGATAACTCCGTTCTTGATTTGATCCAGGGCAGAAACAGACTTTATGGCCTTGTACAGCGCATGATGGGCCTTTTCTGACAGGTTCGCACCATGGGCAATGGCCTCCGATTCCTTCAGTATATGAAGAAATTCCTTTTTCTGACCTGCAGCGCTCATTGTATCTGGCTTTCCAGTACCGGTATCATCGCTTCCATGGCTTCGGGCACAGAGTCCACTATTTGAAATAGTTTTCTGTCCCCGGGCGATATCAACCCGTATTCTACAAGGAAATCGAAATCTATCAATCTCTCCCAGAATCTTTTTCCATAAAGGAACACAGGTATTTGATTTCGAATATTCATGGTTTGCTGAAGGGTGAGGGTTTCAAACAGCTCATCCAGGGTTCCGAATCCACCTGGAAAGGCGATAAGAGCCCGGGCAAAATACAGGAACCAGAATTTACGAGTAAAGAAATAATGAAAGTCAAAGTTCAGTTCATCGGTAATAAATGGATTGGGATGCTGCTCTCTGGGCAATTCGATATTCAGCCCGATGCTGGGTCCGCCAGCATCGTAGGCCCCCCGATTGGACGCTTCCATGATTCCCGGCCCTCCGCCGGTACAAACCAGAAAGCTTCTCCCTTTTGGTTTGGCATGGGTAATGGACCAGCGAGTTAATTCCCTGCTCACCTCCCGGGCGGCATCGTAAAATGAATCCAGCTCATTCAATCTGGATGCAGGCCTGGGAGCATCCTGCCTTTTTTCCGGCGAAGGGATTCGTGCAGAACCAAAGAATACAACCGTGTCCGTTACACCCAGCTCCTCGAATCGGTGCAACGGATAATGATATTCAGAAAGGATTCGCAGAGAACGTGCATGCTCCGAGTAAAGGAAGTCCGGGTTTTCATAGGCGCGAGGTGGTTTCATGTTTCTCCTGATGGTGCTCTGTATCATATGATCGGCCAGAGCCTGCATGGATTCCAATCCGGTACTCAGTTTAAGCACAGTTGCATTGGACGAGAAAGACAATATTTATTCCAGGTCCCCGACCTGCATGCAGAGGTCCTGACAGGGAAAATCAAATACTGCAGCGCGCCTGCGCCGTTATCAGAGCATAATCTAATTTGTTTTAGCGTGACAGGTGCATCCGGACTGAGCAACTGGTCTATATGCGGATCGCAGTTGATGCCCGGCCATTATCCAATCCTGGAAGTCGCGACGCCCGCTATGTGGCGGGAATGTTTGGAAATCTGGTGTCCAGCTTACCGGATGCAGAATGGGTTCTACTTTCTAACAAAGCCATATCTCCAGACTTCGCAAGTTTGCTAACTTCCGGCAGAGTAGAAATCAGAATTGAATCTTCTTTTTTACCTCAGCTGCCTGCAGTATGGATGCAAAGGGCATTGCCAAAGATGGTAGAGAAAGCAGAGGCCCAGGTATTCTGGGGCACCACCGGACTTCTGCCACGCAACATCAAGAAGAAGCTTCCAGGAATCAAAACCATTCTCAATGTGAACGATGTTAGTTTTCGCACTGCGCCAGAAGAGCTCACATTGATTCCCAGGATGGAGCAGAAATATTTTCTGGAGGAAAGCCTTCAGAGCGCAGACCGAGTACTGTGCCAGTCTCAGAGTTTTCGCGATGAACTAAAAGGGCTCTACCCTTCCATTCCTGAAGATAAAATAAAGGTAATCTATCCCGGCCTGAATCCGCCTGCCAGGAAAGTCAGTCATCCTCTCGACCTTCCCTTCTTCTCCGAGCATTTCTATTTGAGCGTGGGCACCATCGAGAAACGAAAGAACTATAAAGTACTGATGGAAGCCTATCGCAGAGCGCGAAGAGAAAATCCATATCTATACCCGCTGCTCATCGCAGGTAAGAAAGGAAAGGAGATCAAAGAAGAACTGGCAGATCTGATCGAAGGGGCGTACAGACCGGATGGAATCTACTACATTGAAGCGCCTACGGACGGGCAGTTGACCTGGCTATACGAAAGCTGCCGGGTGGCCTTCTTTCCTTCTCTACATGAAAGCTTTCCTCTGCGAGTGCTGGAATCTTTGATGCATGGAAAGCCGGCCGTGCTTTCGGATATCCCCATCATGCGCGAAATCCATCCTCATGGCCGATTCGCTTCTCCTACAGATGTGGAAGCCTGGAAATCCTACCTTCTGCAAATGCACGGGAAGGAACTTCCCAAACAGGCAACCTTTCAAAGCAAGAAATGGCAGTGGGATAAACGAAGTGATGAGCTGGTTAAAGAGTTCAAAGAAATCTTCAAGTCCGCAAGCTCCTGAAGGCAGTCAAAATAGGGTGAGCCGAGCCCGGAGCGGGCCCGACCACTGAAAGATTATTCTACTCCCTGGGCTCCAGGAATGTTTTTCATTAGCTCAGCTTGAGCGGGAGCCAGACATGCAGCGAATTTCAGTTCCTCGCAAGGAGTATTGTTGATACAGTCCTTAACGCCCTGAATGCTATTGGGTGCTTTCTTTTCGATTTCAACCAGAGATTTCTTGCATTGTTCGCCTACATTTGCATTGGCAGGCAGAGCCGGATTATTCTGGATTTCCTGCATGCTTTTGTCGCATTTCAGAACTTTCTGGCAAGCAGCATCGTACTGAGACAGATCTGGCTTATCGCCTCCGCACTGAGTGGCAGCCATTCCGGCTACAATGGCGAGGCTGAGTAGTATTCTCGATGTGTTCATGGGCTCACCCTGACCATATCCCATGATTCGTCAAGCCCGAACAGAGCACAGGGATGCCCCGTTATTACCCGAAAACAATCCGCTCAGCGCCAGGAAAGGTTTTGTTTGACCGGTTTGGCCCTCTCGGGGTCTCTGCTTCTTGCGGATGAATTTCACGTCCTTTCATTTTGTTTTCTTCTTTTTTACCACGCTAATTCTGGGTCACGTTCTGAAAGGACGCCCGCAGAGAGCCTTTCTATTAGCCGCCTCCTACTATTTCTACGGAGTATTTGAGCCTTATTATCTGGTTCTAATCCTTTTCTCCACTGCCTGGGACTATCTGGCCGGAATGGCTATTACAGCCAGGAGGGACTGGGAAAACAGGGGCGGAGCTCAGGGCTTTCTAGCTCGATTACCGGCCAAAACCTATCTAGTTGCCTCGGTTCTGATCAATCTGGCATTGCTGGGATACTTCAAATACACGAACTTTGGCATCACCATTCTGAACGATGTACATCCGCTGGGTAGTACCATGTTTGCGTTTCCGGCAGAGATCATCCTTCTGCCGGTGGGTATTTCCTTTTATACGTTTCAGTCCATGAGCTATACAATCGACGTGTATCGCGGGGTACTGGAAGCTAGAAAGGATCCCATCGATTTCGCACTGTACGTTACTTTCTTTCCTCAGCTGGTAGCGGGCCCCATTGTCAGGGCCACCACCTTTCTACAGCAGCTGGATGAAGGTTATAATATTAGAAAGAACGATATTATCGTAGGAGTTACCCGGATCATTGTCGGCTTCTTTCGCAAGCTCGTGCTTTCGGACAACCTGGCTCCTGTGGTAAACCAGGTGTTTTCCAATCCAGGGGCCTACGGCACCGTAGATATCTGGGTGGCCTCCTTTGCCTTTGGATGGCAGATATATCTGGACTTCGCTGGTTATACCGATATCGCTCGCGGAGTAGCTCGATTGTTTGGCTACGAGTTTGAAATCAATTTTCTATATCCCATGGCGGCCTCCAGCATCACAGATCACTGGAGCAGATGGCATATTTCCCTTACTACCTGGATTCGTGACTATGTCTTTATTCCCCTGGGCGGCTCTCGCGTTGGGCCTGTGCGAGTCTATGTTAATATTGCCATCGTCTGGCTGGCAACCGGGATCTGGCATGGAGCGGCCTACCATTTTGTCGCCTGGGGTGTGTGGCAGTTTGTAATGATTGCAGCCCACAGGGTATATGGGACCACCGCTCTGGGACAGAGGCTAAAACAGTCCGGAAGTCTGATCTACAACATTGCATCCAGAGTGTTTCTGTTTTTCTGTCTTAGCTTTGGATTCATCTGGTTTAGAGCTCCGGATATGATCACAGCCAATCTGATGCATGGTCGTCAGTTCGGCTTTGAGAACCTGAATGAATCTCTGGTTTTCAATAGTGCATTGTTCTCTCATAATCAACTGAAGGACCTGGGTGAATACATAGTGCTTCTGGGCCTTCTCTGGTTTTATGAGATCTTCTTTAACAGGTATCAGCTGGAATATTTCTGGAAGCCGGAAAACCGAAAGAAGCTCATTGGCATTCTAATTGCGATGATCTATATGATTATTGCCATGACCCCGGCTGAAACTCCAAATTTCCTCTATTTTCAGTTCTAGGGCATCCCGAACGACGCATGCTGACGGTGTAGCAAACATCTCAGGGATCTGCCCTGGCAATAGAACAGTGAAGCCAATCTGCAGGTTGTTATTTCTCTGCGACCAATCGGCAGACATGCATTTCCGGAATTTCCTTCCAAATCAGGATACGTCCCGGCTACACCCGTAGGCCCTTTCTGAGAATCCCCTTTTTTACTGGACTTTTCAGGGCCTCCGCAATACGCCATTGGTCCAGATGAAAAAGATTCAGGTAAAACAGGAATTCGATGTACCCCTTCAGAAGCTGCTGGATGCCCGGCAGGAGCGGTATAAGCACCTGGATAAGTTCCCGGAGCTAAAGAATGTCCATATCGAAGAAGAAACCCGGGACGGAGATACACTCAAACAGGTAAGGCATATTGCCATATCAGAATCCCTGCCCCAGGTTGTGGCCACGCTACTTCCCAGCGGTGCCGATACCCTGGTGGAGACCTCCACTTTCCTGGAAACCACGCATGTGCATACATTTCGCGTGGTGCCCGGCGGAGACCTGGATCATCTATTCGTAATTGAAGGCGAAAGCAAGTACTACGAACTGGACGGAAATCGTGCAGCGAGAGATTACGACATCAAGGTGACCAGCAAAGCCTTTCTGGTAAGCGGACTCGTAGAAGGCGCCATTGCCGATGTGTACGCCAAGCAGCTGGAAAAGGATAAGAAATCCATTCTAAACTTTATTGAGGTGCTGGAGAAGGAAAGTGGTGGAGAATCCTGATTCGGGCCGCGCTGAAGTACTTCTAGAGGCCCTTCCCTACATTCAGAAATTCCATGGAAAGACCATCGTAATCAAGTACGGTGGCGCTGCCATGGAGCAGGCTGCTCTTCAGGACAAATTTGCCCGGGATGTAGTACTCCTTCGATATGTTGGCATGCGACCTGTCATCGTGCATGGCGGAGGCCCTCGCATTAACCGACTGCTGGATCGCCTGGGTATTGCCAGCCAGTTTGTGGACGGTCATCGAGTTACGGACCATGCAGCCATGGAAGTAGCGGAAATGGTGCTTTCCGGTAATATCAACAAGGAAATTGTATCTTTGATTAATCGAGAAGGCGGTCGGGCCGTAGGAATTTCTGGCCGCGATGGGCATCTGGCCACCGCCACAGAACACTCCATTGAAAAATCTCTGGACGATGGCTCCACAGAAAGAGTAAGTCTGGGCCGAGTGGGTACCGTAAATGCTCGCTCCGTAGAACCCCAGATCATTCGAGATTTGATCGACAGCGAATATATACCTGTCATCGCACCCATTGCAGCCGATGAAAACGGCGAAAGCATGAATGTTAACGCAGATACCATGGCAGGTGCCATTGCATCCGCTCTGCGAGCCGAAAAGCTGATCCTGCTCACCGACACCCGGGGAATCCTGGACGGTGATAAAACCCTTACCGGCCTGACCCCCAGGGATGTAGATGAACTGATTCAGAAAAAGGTAATCTCCGGAGGGATGCTACCCAAGACCCGTTGCTGCACCGATGCCCTGCAGGCCGGTGTGCGAAGGGCCCATATCATTGATGGTCGGGTACCCCATGCTTTACTTCTGGAGGTCTTTACAGATCATGGCGTGGGCACTCTGATTACCCCGGAAGTACAGGTCTGGGTCTGAGTTTAACTGGCCCAACCTACTGATTTGATTAAGGGGCAACCAATGCATGCAATAGATGAAAAGTATATTCGAGATGTGATTCGTACCATTCCGGACTGGCCGGAAAAAGGGGTCATGTTTCGCGATATCACCACTATTTTCCAGGACTCCAAAGCATTGCGCGGAATCATGGATTCTTTTATTCAGCGCTACATTGATAAGAACATAGACGTAATTGCAGGAATCGATGCCCGGGGCTTTCTTCTGGGAGTTACTGTTGCCTATGCTTTGAACATCTCTTTTGTTCCCGTGCGAAAGAAGGGAAAACTACCCTGGGAAACCATTTCTCAGAAGTACACCCTGGAATACGGAGAAGCAGAAATCGAAGTGCATAAAGATGCATGCCAGAAAGGAGATCGAGTCATTCTGATGGATGATCTGATTGCCACCGGAGGCACCATGGAAGCTGGTATGAAACTACTGGACGGCCTGGGCGCTGAAGTAGTGGAAGCAGCCTGTATTGTGGATCTGCCGGATCTGGGCGGATCGGCGAAGCTGAGAAATGCAGGAACACCGGTATTCGCCATCTGCGAATTTGAAGGTGACTGAGATTCCTGAGCTGGACTCGCTCTGGAATCTGGCACCAGGCGTCAGTCATCAGCGATCTGTTTCTAATTCTTTATGAGGTTCGCTTTACTGATGCCAGATCGAACCTCTGGATCCATGGAGAGTCTAACTAACAAGCCATGAAATTCGCTATAGCACTGACTTTCCTTATGATTCTCCTCCCCGGGTCCCTGCTGGCTGCCCCGGCCTACCCGGAAGCCACCGAGATTCTCAAGCAGGAATGGAAGAAGCGCTACCCGGCCGAATTGAAGTCCGTCAAGGCCAATCCTGAAGGCAAAGGTGTTTATCGCACCAGGGAGAAAGCAGGTCTTACCTATTACTATCATTTTAGAGTATCTGTTCCCAGACTGGTTCGCGGCGAAGAACTGGAGTTAAATGAAGCCGGTGTGCGAGAAATAGAACTATGGATGCGATTCAGACCATCCTCCGGAAGCTACGATCTTGCTTTTGTACGCAGGGATCTTCTGCCAGGGGGAGGAGTCTGGATTCGCATCTGAATTAAATGCAAGTTCTCGAAAAGATGTGAATCCAGCCGCAATTCCATTGAATTGGAAAAAAGGCATGGACAACTGAGAGCTCTGTGTTCATAGCGAATCCATATGACTAGACCGTCCTGGGAAGAAATCCAATCCAGTATAGAGCAGAGAATGCGATCTGCCTCCGTTCATGATATCTGCATACAGGATTTCCTGGATAAAACAAAGAAGGTTTATGAGGGTGCTACCGGTCTGGTAGACTGGAATACCATTGGAGATCTCAACCCGGAAGATGTGGTGGAAATGGATGAGCTTCCGGTACCCGAAGACACCGGCGCTATATCAAAGTTTGCAATCATTAAGTTAAATGGCGGGCTGGGGACATCCATGGGATTGAGCCAGGCAAAGTCTTTGATTCGAATTCGCAGGGATGCGACCTTTTTCGACATCATTCTGAAGCAGGTCAGACATCTGCGCGAGAAAACCGGTTTGCAGATTCCACTTCTCTTTATGAATTCTTTCAATACCCGCGATGACACCTTGAATTATCCCGGAATCGCAGACATCAACCAGTCTCTGGAGCTTTCTGCAGACTTCATTCAAAATCAGGTGCCTCGTCTGAATGCAGACACCCTGCTCCCTGTAGGCGATGGAAACGATGGGGCCCACTGGTGCCCACCGGGTCATGGAGATATCTATAATTCTCTATGGATATCCGGCATTCTGGATACCCTGCTGCAGAAGGGCTTCAGCCACGCATTTATCTCCAACGGAGATAACCTGGGAGCTGTAATGCATTCCGGCATTGCCCATCATATGATCCAGGAAGGCCTGGACTTTGCCATGGAAGTGACCGCCAAGACCAGAGCAGACATCAAAGGCGGTGTTTTGTATCGCAGCCTTACAGGCCAGAAAAGAATTGAACTTCTGGAAACGGCCCAGGTTCCACCGGATCACAAGAACGATTTTGAAGACATCAGTCGATTCCAGGATTTTTCCATCAACAATCTATGGGTGAGTCTGGAATCGCTCAGAGATCGTCTACAGAAGGGCCCTCTGTCCCTTTCTCTTATCGTGAATCAGAAATCATTTGAAGATCAGCCCGTTCTTCAGCTGGAATCCGCCATGGGCGCTGCCGTAGGTCAATTCGATCGCACCCGAATGATTCGGGTGCCCAGAAAACGATTCGCACCGGTGAAAAGCTGTGCGGATCTTCTGGTTCGAAGAAGCGATGCCTGCGAACTGGATGAAAATCAGGCCCTGGTCCTTCGGTCCAGAGTCGAACCAGTAATTCAGCTGGATGATAATTACAAGAAAGTGCAGGATTTCGAAGCCTATTTCCCGGAAATGCCTTCTCTACTGTCTGCTCATTCGCTTACAGTGGAAGGCCCCTGGCTTTTCGATGCTCCGGTAAAGATTCAGGGCGATGTTCGGCTCATGAATCGCACCGGCGCTCAAAAGAAGATCTCCGCTCTCAAAAGAAGTAATTTCAAAGATGAATCTGTAAAGCCTTGATCGCCACCAGCCAGGCTGGAATTCCCACAGTGGCCAAACGGCTGTATGAAATGATGATGCAACGTATCAAATGTTGATGCAGCGTATCAAATGCCTATGCGAAATCATACCGATTCACAGAAATCGCGCGCCGATTGTAACGATCGATACGACTCTCGCCAGGAATTTTTGAACGAAAGTCACAAATGCGGGACAAATGCGGTACTGACAGACCTAAATGATTTTGCGTCTGAATAGCACATTTATTCAAGACAGACCGACCCGCCCATGGTAGTATAATGATAGAACGAGCGAAAGCTCCGGGAGGATATCATGCGATTTGCAAAACAGATGGCGTTCTACTCTGCCTACCATCAGGAAAAACGAAATATTCTGATTCATGTAGTAGGAGTGCCTACCATTACCTTTTCTGTGCTACTGGTTCTTAGCTGGATCAAAATCCCTGTACTAGAAGGATTTCCGGTTACTGTGGCCATGGTATTTACTGCAGCGGTGCTGCTCTATTATTTCACGCTGGATTTTATATTCGCCTTTACAGCGACTTTACTGTTCGGAGGTCTTCTGGGCGCCGCACATTATTTATCGCTGCATGTGGATACCACCACCGGCTGGATTATTTTCGCCACTGCGCAGATTCTGGGCTGGGGAACTCAATTCTACGGACACTTCGTCTTTGAAAAAGATCGTCCGGCCTTGTTCGACAACCTGTTTCAGGCTTTGATCAGCGCGCCTCTATTTGTGGTAGCGGATGTATTTTTCGAACTGGGATTCAGAAAAGATCTGGAAAACGAAGTGAAACAGATCCTGTCCGAGCAGGGAAAACTGAAAACCTTTGAGGCAGTAGCCCACTAATCTGAAATATACCTTAACACTCCCTCTACTTCGCAGCTGGACCCACCGGTTCAGCTGCGCTTTTCCTGATTCCATACTTGATTGCAGAAGTGAGCGGCCACCGAGGCCCGATCGCCAAAAACAGCCGAAGGCGATATGCCAAACAATTCCTTGAAGCTCCGGCTCATATGAGCCGAGTCCGAAAACCCCGCCTCATGAGCGGCTTCGGTAAGAGTTCGCCCATCCTTCAACAGGAAAGCAGCTTTCTGCATCCTGGCCCATAGCGCGTAGCGTCGCACCGGGATTCCTACCTGCTTTTTGAATAGATGCATAAAGCGATGCTCGGAAAGACCCGCCGTTATGGCCAGCTCCGTTACAGAAAGTATCTCAGGCAAAGAGCTGTGAATCTGCTCCAGCCCGGTAACAATCCTGGGGTCCAGTTCTGCTTCCGGATTTGAATTGGAGTTAGCTTCGAAGATCTGCACCATCTGAAAGAATCTATGGGAAGCACCTTCGCAATCTTCATCTGCCAGGCCAGTAGCCAGAGCTCGAAGACCCAGTATCTGATCGGTTTCCATTACATGCAGATCTGCAATAGGAAAACGATACATCTCCGGAACCACCTGCAGCACCAGCATGCTTGTTGTTCCCCCCAGCAGACGATGTCTTAACCCCGGCCCCAGAATTACTCCGGAATGGCGTTGCGCTGCCCCATCCTCCCGAAGTATTAAGCCAAAGTTCTGGTCTTCCTCCAAAGACAATAGAAGAGACGATGCATGATGAGAATGGAAATCGGTGTGCAGACCATAACCCAGGAAAAGTATTCGGCCCGGAAACACAAATAAGTGCCCCTGAAGATCACCGGATGGAATATTCGAATCTCTTTTCATCTTGCGCTGAGAATGCGATGTATACTGTGCACCGAAGAAATGTCCACTGAAATGTCAGGAAAAGATAATTGGTGAGGCAATAGACCTGGAATCCAGAAATTATTTCCCGGCATCCGTAAATACCTGCACACCGGGATTTCAGATTGATGAATGCTTCGTCCGTAATTATAGTTACAGGGAAGCTTTCCGGGAATTCCGGCCATCCATCATGAAAGAAATAAATATCAGTCAATATGCAGCTCGCGGAATACAGATTACAAGGTTCATTATTCTCATTTTTCTTATTCTTGCTGTGGCCCTTTCCTACAGTGCACTGACCCCACTCCAGAATCTGTTAAATATCACTGCGGTTTCCATATTTGGAACATACACATTCTTTTTTGAGATCTGGAGCCGTAAAAGACCCAACTCCTACCGGCTCAGTCGATTCTTGAGCTATCTGGATATCTTCACAGTGGGACTGGCCCACTCAGGCGCTATTCTGGATGAGCCGGAAGTGGTATCCAGGGTTCTGCCCCAGGCGCCCTTCTATTTAATCTATATGATATTCACCGCTGCTGCAGCATTGAATCTCGAAAAAAGATACCATGTAATTCGAATCGGGATACTATCCACTTTGATGGTTATTGCAACACCTTTTCTGGCGATGCTCAATGGAATCAAGATATCCAGCGACCCGGAGGTGATGTTCACAGCAGGCTATTATTCCAGGAACATGGCCATTTCACTGCCTCTTTATTTCATCACATTTACAATAGTCATGCACAGAATGACCGGGGTCTTCCAGAACCTGCTCAAAGAAAGCGATGCAGAAAAGGATAGAGCCCACCGCAGAAAAGATGAACTGGAAGACGCAAGAGAAAGGATGGATGCCACTGCCAGCGCCATTCGCGGCGCTGTAGGAGGCATGGGCTCTTTTGTGGATACATTCAACGATGAGATGCAAAGTCAGGCCTCTGCCTTTGAGGAAATCTCAGCTACCATGGAAGAGCTGAGCTCTACGTCAGAGAAATCAGCGGAGCTGGTTAGCAATCAGTATAAACGAATCGATAACATGTCCCAGGATAACAGCACCCTGGAACGATTGCTGGGCGAGGTGAATCAATCTGCTGCCAGCCTGGCCAAAGAAGTGGGCACTGCCCGGGAGTCCGGCAAGAAAGTCTCTGGAGCCGTGCGAGAACTGGGCAGCACCCTGGATGGAATCGAAAGCTCCTTTACCCGGGTTTCCGAGGTGAATCAAATTATGGCAGAGATCGCGGATCGAACCAATCTTCTGGCATTGAATGCAGCCATTGAAGCAGCCAGAGCGGGAGAACATGGACGAGGATTTGCTATTGTGGCCCAGGAAGTGGGCAAACTTGCAGAAAACAACGCTACGAATGCAAAAAGCATCGCGGACATTATTGGAGAAAGCTCTCGACTCATCCAGGAAGGTGGCCGAATTGCCGATGAAGCGGAGGCACGAGTAGGCGAACAGGAAAAGAGTATGGAGCGAGTGGATGAATTCTTCTCCAGTCTTTCTACCAGAATCGAATCCCAGCAATCCATCAATCGAAAGCTTGTGGAAGCTCTGAAGCATCTGACGGATCTATCAAAGGAAATCGAACAGCTGGCACGAGAACAGAGCACAGGCACCGAAGGAGTGACTAAAACCATCGCAGAGATGGAGTCCGGAGTATCCGGCCTTGTTCGCCAGGCCACAGAAATTTCGGACAGTCTGGGCAGAATTCGCAAGATGGCCAATCAGCTACAGGAATACTCCCAGGACCAGGAAGTGCAAGAAGCGGCCAGCCGCGGAAACCTATAGTGGGATGGGTGCTTTGCTTCAGGGGAAGGCCACTCCACAATCGTTAATCAGCGCATCCTTTATCTGAAAACTAACGGTGCTGTTATAATGGATATTATCCAGCATCAAATTCGCAGGCGCCGGATCCGAGCCAGTAACCCCGAATATGGGTGCTGTTTCAATCCAGCATGTATTGGAGCGACCCAGCACATCGCTTTTGATGTCAGGATTGGTCACTTCCTTTTCTGAATTTAGGCTGCTTAACAGGGTTGGATGCACATCCACTACCGTTATTTGAGCATTCGGGAAGCGATTTCGCAGGGCATCCATGAGCAGGGAAGCAGAACTATACATATTGGTTCTGGATATACCTCGCAGTATATCGTTTCCCCCGGCGCTGGACACTACTACATGCTGAGGAGACTGCGTATTAATAGCAGGAATCTGAGTAAGCATGTCGCAGAGCGTATTTCCTCCAATAGCCACACTTTGAACACCGGGGGTAAGAAAGCCTGAATAGTTATCGGAGTAATCCATGGTGGAGTCTCCGATTATAATGGTTGTGTACTGTTTATGGTCTGTGGAAAAGCTGCCCCAGTTCGAATCCTTTTCGTAGGCAGGGTTAAGAGGCTCACTCCATTGTGTGCAATCCGAAGCCAGGTATTGCACCGGCCCGGGCTGACTGGCCAGATATAATACCGCGCCCATAGTCCATACGTCAGGATTTGCCAGCGGAGTTTGTGGTTCCGATTTCGCCTGGCAATGAGTAATGCCTGGAAGTAAGAGGCCGACCAGAAGGACAGCCATTGCTTTTCTGCCAGGTTTCACCCTTTTAGTTAGACGGATTTGCGTCCGGGATCAAGGATTTTTGTTTTCCCGGACGATCCCCATCGAAACTCGCTGGGGCGCGGTTATACTCATCCTCAGAGTCCAGCCTGGTCAAAGTCCCGGGCCGACCTGCACTCATGAGTGCATATTTCCTCTGTTTTTCGCGGCACCACCGAATCAACTGTGGGTATTTACTGGAACCAGTCCATAAATGGGAGCGTGGGCAGATCAATACCCCATTGCTTTAATAGAATGGCAAACAGAGCTCTCAGGAATTCCACATTACCCACGGTGAGCCCCAGCGAAACCAGCATCACTACCCAGAAAAGATGGAGCACTCGGTTCGTATAGAGGCTCTTGAACAGTCCACCGACGGTTTCTGTATCTTCGGCTATTCGCTCAAAGTCCTCTACTCGAGGCTTTCGTAGCCAGTTTTCTGTAAGGGCAGGAAACATCCATAGCCTGAACCAGGGAAACAGGATAACGATGGGAGCCATTACAATGGTAACCAGAATGGACACTGGATGGGCAAAAGCCAGAATGGCCCCCAGGCCTGCAAAAAAGCTTCTGGAAAAAACCCAGGCAAACAACGCTTCCTTCACAGCCTTTTCGCCTCCGCCGGTGGCGAAAGTGGTGCCGAGCAAAATCAATATCACGGAAAAAACCACCCAGGCAATAATGCTTCGTATTGGTTTTCCCTTTGGAACATGCGAAAGCTCCTTCAGGGAAACTTCCTTTTTCTCCTCCAGGGCTCTAAGTATTCCAGGAAGGTGCCCGGCACCAACCACCGCGAGAATTCTTTTTCGCTTACGGCTCCTTGCAGTAGCTGACTTCTTTGTGGCCTTCTTGGTAGCCCTCTTGTGCGCATCCGGTTCACTTCCAGGAGAATCCCCGGCGGAAGAACCTACGGTTTCCAGTTCTGGATGGTCCGTGGCCGTGCGGCGAATGCTTTCCGCCAGATAATGATCCCGCTCATCTATGATTACTTCTTTAATGCTGTTGTATCGCGACGGCAAACTCTTGAACAGATCTACAAAGGCATCTTCTTCTTTAAGCTTCTCCACTTCATCCGGATCTACTTCCTCGCGAACAAGCAGTGAAGAAAAAAGATAGCTGCCCAGCCACATTCGGCGAAAGAAGCCTACTTTGCTCCAGGCTCTGGAAAGGGTGGCGCGAATTTCTCGATCCGCCAGAACCACTCTGGATCCATTCTTTTCTGCAAGAGCCAGAGCCTCTTTCATTTCAGCACCAGGCTCAACTCCAGACTTTTCGCCGATCTTCTTTTGAAAGGCACTGAGCATTAGATTCGCCACCAGCAATGCCAGCTTCTTCTGACGAATTACCTTTGCCAGATCCAGCTTCTTCCACCGCTCGGGATCGCTAATGGCTTCGTGGCGGGGCCGGCACAATTCCACACAAACACTGTCCGGCTTGAACTCCCGGAATGCATGCTGCACATCCTCCACCGATCTTCTGGAAACGTGGGCTGTGCCCAGCACCAGGATATCAGCATCATCGGTTTTGATCCGAAAAAGGGGTCCTTCGATCTTGCTGTTTGCTTCTGTGTTTTTAAAAGATCCGGTTTTTTGTGCCATAGAGTTAGAAAGACTTGATATTGAATCGGCTTGCTGGAACACTTTCCGAAGTTCACCCTGATTAGCTACTGAATTTTTGGAGAAGGTTCCTGGAAGACTTCAAAGGAAAAATGATTCATCTGGGAGTGGCTGAATGGAAAGCCGCCAAAAGCCCGGATGCTATTCGCACCACTCTCGGTTCCTGCGTGGGCATTGTGCTATATTCCGCGAAGAAGAAGATTGGCGGCGTATCCCATGTACTTCTGGCGGATCCACCTGCCGGACGAATCGTCCAGAGAGGGAAGTATGCTCGTACAGCAATCGATATGCTTCTGGCCGATCTTCAGAAGCTGGGCATCGAAGCGTCAGAACTATCGGCTCGCATATTCGGCGGCGCATCCATGTTCGACGCCATGAACTCTGCATTCTTTAATAATATCGGTCAGAGCAATGTGACCGCTACCAGAGAGACACTGGAAGCCAGAAAGATTCCCATTGTAGAGGAGGATGTAGGTGGCAACCTCGGCCGAACCATCACCCTGTATCTGGATGATGGCCGAGTCTTGCTTCGAGCCAACGGGCAGGAGCGATACCTCTACAAGACTTAGATATGGCACAGGCAGAAGAAATAAAAACTCAGATAGATGCGATGCTGCAAAACATCGAAGGTCTGCCATCCTTTCCTTCGATTGTGCAGAAAGTACTCTCCATGGTTTCCAATCCGGATGCGAATTTCCAGGAACTGGCGCAGGAGATCTCCAGGGATCCCGGGCTTACAGCGGCCATTATTCGGCTATCCAACTCCGCTTATTACTCTCCTTCACGGGAGATCCGCTCGGTGCAGGAAGCCATTGTCACGCTGGGTCTTCGCACGGTAAAAGACATCGTGCTGGTAACTACATCCAGAGGTATCCTCAAACAGAATATAGAAGGCTATAAATTAAATGCCGCCGACCTCTGGGATCATTCCCTGCTGGTTGCCGGCATCTCGGCACGTGTTGCAGAAAAAACAAAGTCTGTAGGACCGGATGTAGCCTTTACTGCCGGCCTGATGCACGATGTGGGTAAAGTAGTTCTGGCCAGCTTCTTTCGCAAGATCTATCGCAAGATAGACATGGAAATGCAGGCCAATCCAGAGCTTCGCTTCACGGAGCTGGAAAAGAAATACATGGGCTACACACATGGCGAAGTAGGCGCCCATCTATTAAAGATCTGGCATTTTCCAAAAGAGCTTATCGAAGCGGCACTGTATAACTATGAGCCAGATAAAGCAAAAATTAATCCGGAGCTCACCGCCATTGTGCATGTTGCCAACATGATCGCACTATCTGCAGGAGTTGGCGTGGATGCAGGAGGCATGGCCGAACCTTTGAGCAAGTCAGCCCTGGAAAAGCTAAAGCTCACCGAACAGGATTTACAGAAGCTCTATGAGAATTTGCCAGAACTGCTGGAAGATCTGAAAGCCTTTCGAGAAATGTAAATTCCTGTAGGCCGCTTCGGGTGCTACGAGAGTTTGCCGCATAGAGTAATCTATTTCATGTCGCAGATCAAAGAACCGTCCAATTCACAGAGGTCCATCGCATTAATCGGAGCCCGGGGAGCCGGCAAATCCAGATTGTCCCGCAAGCTCGGAAAGAAACTGGATCGAGCTGTATTTTCCACAGATACTCAGATCAGCTTCGAAGCCGGGGGAAAAACCATTCAGCAAATAGTAAGCGAAGAAGGATGGAAAGGATTTCGTAACCGGGAATTCGAAATATTGCAGAAGGTAGCGGGCATGCAGCCAGCCATAATCGATTGCGGAGGAGGCATCCTGGTGGAAGCTCCGGAATCCCCGGGGGCAACAGAGTCTTTTTCCGGGCGAAAAGCTGAAATATTAAAAGAGTACTGCATTGTAGTGTACATCAAAAGGCCCATGTCCTGGCTTCTGGGGAAGGTTCAGGAATCCGCCTCAAGGCCCAATCTGGGTGGTGAGCCATACGAAGAACTATTGAATCGTCGTTTGCCCTGGTATGAGCAAGCTGCAGACATTGTTCTTGAAGCAGATGGAGCCGGAACCAAAGATCTACTAGCCATGATACTTTCGCATCAGTTAGTCCAGGAATGATCCCGGGACACCTGGCTGCGAATTAGTTTGGTTCTGATGCCAGACACTTTCGCATAAATTCCCCCTGGTCGGCCTGCACCTTCTGCACCAGGGGAGGTAAATACAGATCAAAGTGCCCTCCGTCGTAGGATTTCACTTCGCACAAATCGTCCAGAGCCCGCACCACAGCCAGATGTCCATCAGAGGAAATCAGGGCATCCCTGCTCGCCAGCTGGATAAGCACCGGGCATTTTACATCCGTCGCTGCCCGCATGGCGGAAGGGGCCGGAGGCATAATCAAAGAACGAGCGCAAATTCGATTCTCGAAATCCCCGGAAGCCAGGGAAGTGTACCCTTCGTTCGCGGAAGGACCCTGCAGGAATGCAAAATCCTTTCCAGGGGCTACCATGGGAATGTAATGAGGCGAAAGCCCCAGACGTCCACGGGCGCGATCCCTCTGGGCATGCATAAAAAGCCGCAGAAACCGGAAAAATCCAATACGATGAACCATAGCGCGAAACTCGGCCACCGTATCCAGGGATGGCACCTGACAGATCACTCCATGGATCTGAGGCCAGGCTAATGCTTCAGCCGATTCGCTGGCAACCTGCTCTCTATTTACGCGGGGTTTCAGAAATTTCTCTGAGGCTTCCTTCCGGGCACCCTGCTCCGCAGCAAGAATCAGGCCATAAGATCCGGCGGCCGATGCTCCCCAGATAAATATGGAAGAAACCTCCGGGCGGTCATTGGCCCAGCGAAGGGCCCCTCTGAGATCAGCCAGTTGACGCAAAGGACTCACTAGATTTCTGGGCCTGCCATCGCTCTGACCCAGATTACGAAAGTCAATTGTAAGGCAATGGAATCCTTGCCTGCGATATTCCAGAGCCATTCCTTCCAGGCCCATTCTGCGAGTACCTCCCAGACCGGTGGCCATGATAACGCATGGTGCGGTTTCGTTTGATGACCGGTAGAACCAGCCACGAACCGTTTCTCCCTCTACCTGATACTGCACATCTTCGCGAAAATCCAGATTCTGAGCCGGGGGCTTCCCTCTTCCCTGCAGCGACATTTCCTCTTCTGAAAATTCGAATCCAGGAAAGAAGACAACCACTACCAGATAGATGAGTATTAGAGCGGGAATGGCCAGGGCAATGTAAGTAAACATAGTTCAGTCCAGAATCAGAAAAAGCGGAGCCAGCCTGCACTCCGCTTTTTCAATTCGCACGCAGATTCCTGGACTCAGGAATCTGTCTTTCGTTTTAGATCACTGACAGCTGGGACTTTTTCCCTGGCTTTGAGCTGCCTGACGTAGAGCCAGAGCATCCGCCATATTGGATTGTAAGTCCTTGATACGAGTCGTATCGGATGGGTGGGTGGAGATCAATTCTGGAGGCTTGTTTCCACCGGCGGCCGCCATATTCTGCCATAGCTTTACCGATTCCTGAGGGTCAAAGCCAGCCATGGACATAAGCTTCAGGCCCACTTCGTCTGCCTCGGTTTCATGCGATCTGGAAAAGGGAAGCATTACGCCATACTGAGCTCCCAGACCCAGAGCCTGAGCCACCATAGGGTTTTCCGATGCACCCTGCACAACTGACAGGAGACCCTCGGTAACCATTGCAGTCTGAACCCTGGCTTTACCATGTTGCTTGATCACATGGCCCACCTCATGGCCTATTACAGCAGCCAGCTGGTGCTGATTCTTGGCCACCTGCAGCAGGCCGGTGTAAACTCCAATCTTTCCGCCCGGTAATGCGAAAGCGTTCACCGCGTTGTTTCTAAAAACAACAATCTCCCACTGTTCAACTCCGGTATTGTCCTGAGTAACCTGAAGAATGCTGTTTGCGACACACTTTACGTATTTGTTCAGATATGCAGATGTTTCGATCTGCTCCTTGCTCTTGATATCTTCAAAGGCTTCCGTGCCCATTTTATTCATCTGAGCATCGTCCACCAGAGGAAGCGATGCGCAGGAAAAGATCAATAAAACGCCAAAGACGCTGGCAATGGCGCGTTTCACTGGATTCATTCTTAACTCCTGAAATCTGGTTACCCTTTCGCCGGGCCGGCGCACTGAAGCATCCAGCATGTACTTTCGAACAACGGATGCCCCAGGTTTTCTGTATTAGACCAGACTACACCATTTCCTGCAAGAGAGAAAAAATCTCCTGGGCATACTTTTCCATATCTGCCGGACTGGCCGCACCCTGGGCCAGCCTGGCCAGATGATAGACCTGCCTGGCCACCCGCTCCTTTTTGCTGTCGGCAGCACCACCCGCCCCCAGAATCCCTGGACTGCCCAGTTTCTGGATCAACGGATTTCGGGTATTTACCAGAAGGGTATGCTCTGAAGAAAACGGATTCTCCTTTTCGCCCCACATCGCAGACATTTCTGCCATTCTACGCTGATGTTCTGGCAATAGAATCATGGCCGGAATCTCTTCGGATTTGAGCGCTTCTGGACGAATGGTAACTTTGTCGTTGGATACAGCCTGTTTGAACAGATCCTGAAGCCTGGACTTCAAATCCCTGTTCTGCTCATCTACGATGGAACTGTCCGATTCTTTATCCAGGGCATGCTCATGGAGCTCAGCATCCACCCGGACAAACTTAACGTCGCCCCTCTTAACTTCCAGAAGGCCTGTAAAATGACTGTCGATCATGGTGCCAAGATGAACTACCTGGATGCCCTGTTTCTGCAGCATGCGCAAGGCCTGACCCTGGGTCTGAAGATCAGAAGCATAGTAGATCTTCTGTGCATCCTTTTCTTTGCTCTCGGCAAGATATTCATCGATGGTAACCAGACGATTGGAATCAGAACCCAGGATTTCCAGAAGCAATGCATCCTTGGCCTGGTCATAGAATCTCTCATCGCTGAGCATTCCATACTTCACAAACGGAGCTATTTCATTCCAGATTTTCTCATACTCCTGGCGATTGTTCTTGCATTCATGCGCCAGGCGATCCGCCACCTTTTTGATGATATGCGATGCAATCTTTCGCACAACCGGCTCATTCTGGATATAGGATCGGCTGACGTTTAAAGGCAATTCCGGCAGATCGATGACTCCCTGAAGTACCGTGAGGAACTGAGGGATCAATTCCTGTGCCTGATCGGTTACAAAAACCTGCTGACAATAGATCTTTACATTGCTCTTGTTGAGGTCCATTTCATGTGCCAGGCGCGGGAAATACAGAATTCCCTGCAGGCGAAATGGATGATCTACATTCAGATGGATATGAAATAGCGGCTCTCCCTGATGAGGGAACATGTATTTATAGAATTCGTCGTAATCCTCTTTCTTCAGTGCCGCCGGTTGCTGGGTCCAAAGAGGCTTTTGCCGATTAACCTGGGCTCCATCGATTCGAATGGGCACAGAAAGAAAATCCAGGTACCTTCGCACAAGCTCCGAGACACGAGCCAGGTCCGTAAACTCGGATGCATCCTCTTCATTTAGATGAAGGCGTATCTCCGTTCCTCTTTTCTGGCGGGAGCCAACACCGATTTCGTATTCTTCGCCACCATCCGAGACCCATCGCACCGGTTCGGCTTCCAGCTGACAGCTTCTGGATTCAATCTCTACCTGCTTGCTGACCATGAAGCAGCTATAAAAACCCAGGCCAAAGTGACCTATGATTCCGGAATCTCCTTCTTTTAAATACTTCTCTGCGAATTTCTCCGCACCGGAAAAAGCAATACTGGCGATGTATTCCCGCACTTCATCGGCTGTCATGCCAATGCCATTGTCTTCGATTATTAGAATTCCATTTTCTCTATCAAGCTTCAGGTCGATGCAGTACTGATCGTCATCACTTTGATAGATATCTTCTGTAAGAGCCACCTTTTTGACTTTCTCGATGGCATCATGAGCATTGGATACAAGCTCTCGAATGAAGATCTCTTTCTCAGAATAGAGCCATTTCTTGATTACAGGAAGGATGTTTTCAGTATGTACCGATAACTTACCCTTTTCCATTGTTGCCACTTTAGTCCTCCTAATTCAAAATCTGTTTCTTGATGGGTTCCGGTTTTCAGAGTAGCGAAGTTTGCGAAACCCCGGCGATAAAAACTGCCAGCGGGTAGCTAATTACAGTCTAGTTATTCTTTGCACCTTTTTCCTCCTCTTTAGGACAGGGACAGCCCTGGAAGCATTTTATCTTGTAACCCCTGCATATGGCCAGGCAGCTATTTCGCAGTGTCTCTCCCTGCTCGGTGCAAACTTCTCCTGTGGGCATATCCAGACATTCACCACAGGCATCCCTTTCATCCGGAAGCCCCTGGGGATCCCTGGCAGTCTTACATCCAGCCAGAGAAAAGACCAGGATCAAACACAGCGCAATAAACATTAAACTCTTTCGCATATCTTACTCCTATCCGAGGGCTCATTCAATCGGATCAATTCTGTGGATTGGCAGTCTGCTGAACTGCCTGGACTCGGTTCATCAAATAGTCCGTAAATTCATCGAAACAGGCCGCAGAAAGATGACTGGCATCGGTGAATTGATCACATGGAAAATCCGTAGCGAAGTTCATATCCAGAAATCCTGCATTCTCAGATTGGGCCAGTTTTCGCATTTCTGGTTCCCAGATCTCTCGCACCGTTCGGGGCTTCAGCACATCTGTCTCCGCAGGCTCCTGGTCGATCCTGGTCCTGAGATTCTGGCTTACACGCACCCAGACCATATCCGAGGGAACATCCAGACCATTCAGTATCTCCAGGCATTGACGGGTAAAATAGAGCTGATCCGAAGATAGAGTAAATGGAACAAAGAAATCCTTCCAGATGGAGCGGGCATAGGCTTCCATCCTTTCCTCTGAATCCACTACTCCTTCCTCTGCCTTTACGGGCACACTGCCCCTTTCCTTTCGCAATGCATCTTCCAGCAATCCCAGAAAATTACGAAACTGTTCTACATGCCCTTCTTCCAGGCGATCCTGAATCACCCAAAGCTTGGGTCGATATTGATACACCAGAAATGACTTTTTCGCTATGTAATTGCTGAGATCATCCAGGGCATAATGCGAAGCATGCCTGCTAACGAATCCGGCCGGCAGACCTGTAATCATCACTTCATCCAGAGACACCAGGGCTGTTTCGTTCATCCCCTGAGGTGTCACTGCAAGAATTGCATGATCCGGGCGAATGTTTCTTTCTCGAAATTTTTCCAGAATAAAGAGATAGTAATCGGATGTGCCTCCGGGCACCGAAAAATTAAACAGGACCCAGCCTGGATAGGCGCTGGCGATGTATTCATTGGAAAAGGGCATTGTGCGAGAGTTCCCAAAAATCACCAGGACTTTCTTGCGATCTTCCTTTTTCAGATAGGCATCCAGCTCATCCACCATCTCCACCTTATGCTCGTAATTCTTGAATGAAGCGGTAGTGAGAAAGTAGTGCTCCAGATCCCCCAGGAAAAAGAGCTTATCCAGCAAAAATGCGGCCAAAAAGACCAGCACGGGAAACAATAAGATCCTTCGATCCTTCATCTATGTTTCCATGAATCCTGCGGCCGACCCCGGCAAGCATATTCCGCTGCTTGACAGCCTGGAGGGGACTACCTTTATGGAGACTTCCCTATGGCGGAGCTCAAGAAATTCCTGAAGGATCCGGTTTTCTATATACCGGCCCTGTTTCTGGTTGCCCTGGAGTTATTGCTACAAAGCCCTCTGTATCGCAAGATCCTGGAACCCAATTCCTACGCAGAAAACGTAAATCGAATTACAGAGATCATGAAGACATCCAGAGTGGAGCCCAACGTCCTCATTCTGGGGACTTCGGTGGCCTACCAGGGGGTCAATATGCCCCTGCTAAACAAGCTCCTGGAAAAGGATGGCATCGTGGTTCAAAACGGTGCCAGCCAGGGGGCCATGCTGGAAACACAGCATTCCATTTACCGGGACATCAAAGACGATCTACCCAATATCAAAGCAGTAGTACACGTTGCCGAAATCTATTTTCCCTGGCAGGCCAGATACAAACTGGAACAGGCCAACCAGATCATGCTGGCTCAGTTTCCGCGACGCCAGGTGCTTCCTCTGTTGGGCGAATATAAATTCGATCTATCCGTTTCCGATTATGCATTCTTTCTATTTCGCACGCTGACCTACAAGCAGGACCTGCGTGATCTCACACTGAGCCCGCTGGATCGAGTAAAAGACCTGGGTCGCAAATGGCGCAGTGCCTCCACCGATTATTCCCACATAAATGAATACGAATACTCCCTGGCCGCTTACGGGGAAACCAGGGAAGAGTGCCTGGAAAATGCGTACAGGCATGCAAAAGCAGGAACACTACCTTTAAAGGAAGGCAAACCCATCTCGGACAGACACCACAGACAGGCAGCCATCGATACCTGCTCCCTGGCCAGCCGCATCCCGGTGGACGATCCGGGAGCTCCGGAATGGACCAGGCTTTTTTTCAGTCGGCTTTCATTGATGCACGGAGAAATGAAACAGGATAATGTTAAAGTAATTACTCTATTCGCTCCTTACAGCGATATGATGCCTGTGCGAGACAATCCGGATCCCATGGATCTATGGGTTTCGCAGCTACAGAAAATCCATGAGAATCGAGCCAATATCGTGGACATGAGAGATGCCCTGGATGGACCCGAAAATGCTTCCTATTTCTATGACATACTGCACCTGAACAAATACGGTTCCAGGGAATTTACTTACCTTCTGGCGGAGAGGCTGAGAGAACTCAAGCCAGTGATTCTGAGCCAGCAGAACTGAGATGCGCTTTACCACACTTACCTTTCTGCTTTTTTTCGTTATTGTCTATCTGACCTACTGGAGCATGCGAGGCAGAAGCCGGCTATGGCTTCTGGGCGGCGCCTCCATTGTATTCTACGGTGCCTGGTCCCCTGGATTTCTAATCCACTTTGTAGCAATAGTCCTCTTAAACTTTACATTCACTCGGCTTATACGTCATGCCACGGAGCGAAAGAAGCTCTATCTTGCACTGGCTCTGGTTCTGAATTTCAGCAACCTCTTTCTGCTAAAATACTTCTATTTCTTTCTTCAAATACTGTTCGATACCACCGGACTTCCTGTCTTCCAGGAAACTCACTTTAATCGGGAACTGTATGACTGGGTCGGCGAAACATCCATTGTACTGCCTCTGGCCATTAGCTTTTATACGTTTCAGATAAGCGCCTATCTGATCGATGAATACAGAGGTCAGATCCCGGCAGAACATGGATTCATAGAGTTTTTCGTATTTATTCTGTTCTTTCCGCAGCTGGTGGCCGGACCCATCATGCGCCATGGAGATTTCTTTCCTCAGCTAGATCGAGATCAAATGAAGCCTGCCTTTCTGGTTCGTGGTATGGCCCTTATCCAGATTGGCCTTATCAAGAAAGTGGCCATGGCAGATAATATTGCCGCAGTGGTCCGGCCTGTATTTGCCAATCCAGAGGCTTACGATGGATGGACCAATTTCCTGGCCACCATGGGATTCGCAGTGCAGGTATACTGCGATTTCTCGGGCTATACAGATCTGGCCCGAGGCTTTGGCTACATGTTTGGCCTTAAGCTTCCAGAAAACTTCTTTGGACCCTACCTGGCGCCCACGGTCCGGGAGCTCTGGCAAAGATGGCATGCAACACTATCTACGTGGATGCGAGACTATCTTTACATTCCTCTGGGTGGCTCAAGAACATCACGTGCCCGGGCAGACTTCAACCTGGTGCTAACATTCACTCTTAGCGGTCTGTGGCATGGTGCCAACTATACATACATCCTCTGGGGATTCATGCATGGAGTGGCACTGATTCTGGAAAGATATCTTACCCCTGCCGGTCGATGGGTGCGGAAGCATTTTGCAGATGCCCAGGATCAGGTGCCTGCCTACTATCGATATGGCACTGTAACTCTCAAAACATCGTTCGTATTTTTCCTCTTTTTGATGGGTATTGTATTCTTTAATGCTCCGGATATTCAGAGAAGCTGGCAGATGTTTGTGCAGATATTTACCCTGGCAGCAGATGGCAAAGGCATTAATACAGAAATGATCCTGGGACTGCTTGTAGTTACCATGGGGCTCAACTGGTACCAGTTCAAACCGGGTCGTTTAAAATGGCTGGAGCAGAGAGAGTATCTCTGCTACGGGCTGCTTCTCATCACCGGAATCCTGGTTATCTGGGTTCTGGGTCTTTATGCACCGGGTAGCGGTGACTTTATCTATTTTCAGTTCTAGGTAGGAGGTGATAGTATGGAATGGAAAAAGCGTCCTTTTTTAGTCTGGCCTCTCATCCTGATTGCCATTGCATTTTGCCTGGACAAGGTCATTTTGCTCCCTTCCGTACGGGAAATCGTTATCCCCTGGGATAAAATCGAGCCATTGATTTACGAAAGCCGGGTGGATCTCCTGGAAGAATTGAAACAGGATCTTCCGGAGCTGAAAAAGAAAGGACTGAGGCCTGGCATTATTCTGGGCTCATCCCGATCAGCCGAGTTCTCCAACGAAGTAATCGCAAAGTACATACCGGGAACAGAGAGCTATAATTTCTCCACACCCATGGGCTCGCCTCTGTTCCATTACTACTACCTGGATCGCATCCTGGAATCCGGCATTCGGCCGGCCTATGTGATGCTGGAACTGGACCCTCTGCTTTTAAGCGACAAATCCATGCATTATACCCTGGCCTACTCGCTGGATGCAGGTTTTGTGCTGCAGCACCTGGATCTGGACCGGGACGATCCATTCTTTGTTTATGACACAAAGGATGCAGGCCTCAGCTTCGATGAAGCGGAAATATTCTTTCTCAAGCGAGCTTTTGCCATGTATCGCTTCCCGGTAGATATCTCCGAAATTCGCGAAAACCTGGATGAAGTAACCTACATTGAAAAGGGACAGGTCATTGTAAGGCCAAAGTATGATTTTCGCGAAGAAATGCGAAAGCTCACGCTCACCGCTATCAAGGAAAAGAACGGCGGCATTCCCAACCCTATCTTCTTCCAGATCGATGCAGCTCGTATGGAAGAGGATGCTCAATCGGTATTCGACCTACATTTTTCCAATCCGAAACCTGCTCTCACCCAGGTGCAATTCTTCAAGCTGGCCTTAAAGAGGCTGCGTGAAGAAAAGATCCCGGTAATGGTTTACTGGCCCATTGTGTCCCCGGCCCTTCAGAAAAAGCTGGATAAACTCGAGATCGATGGACCGGACGGCGAAGAAGGCTTGCTGGGATTTCATCGCAGAGGAATGAAGCAGGTCATCGCAAAACAGGTTGAGCAGGGTGGAGAAATCTATCTGGCAGGTCCGGAAATGTGGGCTCCTCTTAAATGCAGAGCTTTTGTAGATTCAACCCACATCAGCGGGGCCTGTTTCGATGAGTTGAGCTCCCTGATCTTCGAACCTCTGGCAAAGATGGTAGAGCGAGACAGTGAAAGCGTAGATCCCGAGCCCGGCGTAAAGCCGAATTAGAATACCCGTGAGCGTCCACCCTTTGCATTCGCGGCGATGACCGGACGTTATAGCAACATTTGATTTATTTGGACCGAGTGCTCTTTTAACCGAAAGCACGAACCTGGATACTGGTTACCCGCTCATTGCCCGCAGCCACATCGGAAACGATTACTACTGGATCTCCGGCCATTACCCTGTTTCGCTGCCTCAGCTTTTCCAGTGCTGATTGAATGGTCTTTTCTGGATCGCTGGAAAAATCCATGAGAAAGGGCACCACGGCTCTTACAGACCAGAGCTTTCGCCTGGTGGAAGACATGTTGGTGAAGGCGTAGATAATGGAACTACGGGGACGAAAACTGGCCACCTGACGGGCAAAGATACCTCGCCTGGTAATCACCAGAATGGCCGGTGCATGAATGGAATCTGCCAGCTGAACAGCCGAACGGGCTAGCTCTTCGCGGGTATCCAGGGGCACTCTATGCGCGGCAAATCCAATGCCGGGCTCCTTTTCCATACGACGAGCGATTCGATCCAGCATCTGAACACACTTTACAGGATATTTTCCTGTAGCGGTCTCCCCGGATAGCATCACGCAATCCGCCTGCTCGTAGATGGCATTGGCTACATCGGTAGCTTCTGCACGAGTAGGCATGGGGTTTTCGATCATGGACTCCAGCAAGTGAGTGGCCACGATGACCGGTTTGCCTGCCAGAACACATGCCTGAACCATCTGTCTCTGTACAATGGGCAACTCTTCAATATCGATTTCAACGCCCAGATCCCCCCGGGCAATCATTACCCCATCGCATACGTTTAGAATCTCTCGAAAATTCTCAATGCCTTCCTGGTTTTCGATCTTGGCGATAATCTGTGCATGACCGTCCAGATCTTCAATGATCTGACGGGCTTCCAGTACATCCTCTGCTCTACGGGCGAAGGACAGGGCAACAAAGTCCAGATCGTTCTCCACAGCAAAGCGAATGTCCTTCTTGTCTTTTTCTGTAATGGATGGCAGATTCACTCGAACGCCAGGCAGGTTGATGTGCTTTCTGGAGCCCAGTTGACCGCCTTCCAGTACACGGCATTTCAATCGACCTTCTTCTATAGAAAGAACTTCCAGATTGATCAATCCGTTATCTACGGTGATTCGGTCCCCCGGACTCAAGTCCCGGGCCATATCGCGATAGTTTACATGAACCGTATGTTCTTCTGCATCGGTGGCCGGAGTAACAGTGAACGTAAAGATATCCCCCACATTCATGTTCAGGCTTTCCGGCAACTCCCCGGTGCGAATCTCAGGCCCCTGAAGATCCATGAGGATGGCCACTGGATGATTCAGCTTTTTGTTTAGATTCTTGATCTGACGAATTACCTGGCCGTGGCTTTCATGATCTCCATGAGACATGTTCAAACGAGCCACATTCATACCGGCTCTGGCAAGCCTGGCCATGGTTTCAGAGCTGGCTGTGGCCGGACCGATAGTACAGATGATTTTGGTTAAGCGAAAATCCCTTCGGGAAGACATGGATTACCTGGATCGAGCAAAGATACGTCCAAAAAAGTCTTCTTTGGCTGTAGCAACATCAAATTTTTCTTGATTGGGCATGGATGCCTGTCTCTGCTTATCGGCTTCATCCATAGCTTCTTTGTACAGCTTTCTGCCATGTCTTTGAATGTATTTCTTGGATATTAGAATGGGCCAGACATACTTGGGATCATCGTTTCGAATTCTAAAGGAGTAGATTTCCTTTCTACCGTGCTTTTTTAGAAACATTACCAGACTGTCTTCGTCGAAGTCCTTGAGCTGCTCCAGTACATGAGTTCGATTCGGAAGCTCTTTTCTGTCCCAGGCTTCATCCAGGATTTTGCCGATTCGTTCGATGTTCTGCTTTACCTGCTCTTCCAGTTCCATCCGCTCTTTGGATTTCTCTACATCCTGTTGCATCAATGCCTGCGGATCGTCAGCAGAAGCGGTTTCTACTTTTCGATTGGATTTGGCTTCTTTCTGCGTATCTTTCTGCTCTTCGTCCCCTTTCAGGCGCTCTTCCACCAGTTCCTTCTGTTTTCTTCTGGCTTCCGATTTCTGGATTCTAAGCTTTTCCTGTTCGAATTCCTTTCTGAGCTGATTCTTTAGCTGCGCCATTTCATGCTTTTTGAGCTTGCGACCGCCAAATAGGGAGCGCCACATCCGACGAAACCATGGCAGCATCTTGAACAGGGAGCGCTGCTCCAGGCCTTCAAAGGATTTCAGTCTTTCCCCATCCAGGAATCTCTCTACACCCATCTCGGAAAGAATATGAACCTCCAGGTCCTCGCCCTTTTGATCCAGAAGCTCCCTGGCAGCCTTGATAGCCGGATCCAGATTCTCCTTATGAAGGACGTAGGGCACCAGCCTGGAGCCCCTGGGAATATTTGCATGTAGAACCGAAGCGTTGGATTGCAGAGTCTGCAAATGCTCTTCGTCCCAGTTGAAATGACTGGCAGGTACAACCTTTTGCACCTTCTGCAGATCTGATATGCTCTTGCTGACCTTTTCCTTTTTTTCCTTTTCCTGCTCTTCCTTCTCTTTCTGTTCCAGAAGCGGCAGAATCAGCCGCATTTCTGCAATCACCTGACTGTGCCCCCTGGGCATGGTCTGTCCGGTGGCCTGCTGAACCAGCTTTCGGCAGGCTGCGGGGCTGTAGCCTTCGGTGGACATTTCCTTGATAATACGGGTCTTGGCGTAGCGAAACAGCATATCCAGACGCAACCCCAGATGTTTTCGCTCGGGGATGAGCACGGTTCTGTAGCCAACCTTTGCATCCTCAAGATATACCAGCTTTCGCTGATCGATGAGAGCCTGAATCACAGGCCGTGCAAAACGATTGTAGGTTAACTTTTTCTCATCCGCTGTCTTATCGAATGGGATGAGCAAATACCGAGCGATTTCAGAGCCGGCATGGGTATCGTTCAGATGGCCCTGATCGGCCCTGGTTTCCACAAACTGAAATCTCTCATCGTCCCAGGAAGCATCCCTGGAGTCGATCCATCGGCTTACAGCCTGAATGGTTTTGTCCTGGTAAAAATCCACATAGCGCTTGGCCGAGTTATGGTCCTTCTTGTTGGGCCTGCAAAAAACCACCAGTTGAGAAAGTCCCGGTCGACTACCAGAAACAAAGTCCAGGGCAGGAAAACAATAAACGCATACCAGTTTGGAGCTGCCTTTACCCAGAAGCTCCTTGAGAAATTCCTGAAACTTATCATCCGGAAGGGTAACATCCTTGCGAAGCTGGTCCATACCGGGAAGAATCCGGTTCACATCGAATCGGTTGGTCCAGTCCAGGATTGTATTGAATAGAGCAAATATTCCCTTGTATTTAAAGTCACCGCGGGCCTCCAGAGCCTGCACAAACTCTGTGGACTCCTGCAGATCGGCAACATCCGGTCTGGATGGATTTGTCTCGGTTGGGTTCGACATGGAAAACACTTTACCCGCCAGTGGGCTCCCCGATCCTACTTCAGAGGCTCCAATGCAGAAGGCAACAATGAAAAAGAATACAGGCTACACTCTACCGGATCAAGAGGAAAAGGCCACCTATCTTCAGAAGAACTTCGATGAAATCGCTGCCTCCTATGACCGATTTAATGACCTTTTTACCGGTGGAATGCACCGGCTCTGGAAGAAAAGGACCATCCGCAAAGCGGTGGATGGAATCCAGACAGGAACAATGCCATCCCGAATCCAGGCTCTGGATCTATGCTCCGGTTCCGGAGATCTTGCACTGGGATTTGCTCGAAATGAGCCGGACCGTCGAGTCCTGGCTCTGGATTTTAGTGCGCAGATGCTGGGTGTGCTAAATGCAAAGAGACCGGAAAGTATGACCAACCTGAACATAGTTCAGGGCGATGCCATGAATCTGCCGGAAGCCTATTATGGACTTTTCGATATTGTAAGCATTGGATATGGAATTCGAAATCTGTCCGATCCCCGGGCCGGCCTGGAGCAGGCTTTTCAGGCTTTGAGAGCCGGCGGAATGCTGGTAATTCTGGAAGTGGGAGACTTTTCGCCGGCCTGGATTGAGCCTCTGGCCCGTTTCTATATGGAAAGAATCATTCCTGTACTGGGTCGAATTGCTCAGGGCAAGAAACATGAAATGTATGAATATCTGCCCACTTCTGCACGAGCCTTTCCCGGAGCTATAGAGTTCACTGACTGGATGAGTGATGCAGGTTTTGAAAATGTTCAGTTCGAACGCTACATGTTCGGGGCCAGCATTCTATATTCCGGTCGAAAGCCTGCTTCATAGAGCAAGAACAGTATCTGGTTGACTGGCAATGTTTGTAGTTTGCGCAAAGAGAACCAAGTGGCAGAGGGACCTGGAGCGATACGGCGACCAGGACTTTCTCAAACGAATCTATGAACTCCAGAACAATGCCTTCGAAAAGGTTTTCACATCCCATGAAAGACAGCTGGAAAACCTGGAGACTCTTCGCAATCGGCTGCCGGAGGCAGACTTTATCTTTCGAGAAGACCTGGTAGCCTTTGAGCCACGACCGGGACAGATTCTTGTAAGCCTGGGCGGAGATAATCATTTTGTTTACTGCGCCCGGTTTGCAGGCAATGAACCCATCCTGGCAATAAATTCGGATCCGCAAACATCCACCGGATCCCTGCTCTATTTCGACACAGACTCTTTCTTAAAGAAGTTAAATCGACGTAAGTCCAATGAGGCCGCTCTGCATCCTGAGATCAGCCGAAAAGAAGCCTGGACCATGGTTGAGGCAGAATTGCAATACCCGGACGGAAGGATCATTCGCACGGGACCGTGCATCAGCGAAATAAGTATTCGAAATGCATTTCCGGATGCCATGAGCCGCTATGTTCTATCCGTAGATGGCGAGCCACCGGAAGAACAGAAGAGTTCCGGTCTGTTGATTGCCACCGGTGCAGGCTCCACCGGCTGGTTCAGAAACTGCTTGCCACCATCCATCCAGAGAACGTCTCATGCCACCTTCGGTCGCGAAGAGAACCTGTTTAGAATTGTGGCCCGTGAGCCAGGGTATCGTGCCGGGCGAAAGTATCGCTACAGATATCGAAGTCTGGAAACTCAGCAGTTAAAAGTAATCTCCGAAATGGATGGTGAATTCACGGTTGATGCTCATGAGGAACGACGATTCCCCTTTCCTCCAGCCACCCAGGCGACGATTCAGATTAGCGAACAGAGACTTCATGTGGTGCGGGATCTCACAAACTCCGCTGAATAGCGAACGTAGCTGATACCAGGTTACAGGACTTTCCGGTGGGACACGTGCACAGTAGTCCGACCCGAAATAAATTGGCGCGATAGGGGCACCGATTTTAACGTCCATTGCTGGATTCATCACTGCACCACATTTGAGCTGTGGAATATCCCGGCCGGAAGCAAACCCATAGATCTCGATAGAGCACTGAAAGTGCTTGCCGAAATTGCGACCTGGAATCAAATTCAAGTTGTGCCAAAAGAAATAACGCATATCCATGTGGCCGAGATGATTCGGGAGCGCATGCCCGAACCAATCCAGGGATTGCTTAGAAGACAGGATCGGGCCTACAGCTTTGGCTCCATGTCACCAGATCTTTACTACTACGACATCCGACTTCCTCTGGAAAAGAAACATAACCTGGAACTGGGTGAGATTATTCATGGAAGGTATGGAAACGATAACTCCATGCATGTTCTATGGATGCTGGAGCGATGCGTTGAAATCAAAGAAAAGAATCCGGACTCCCTGGAGCCAATGTTTGCCTTTCTGTGCGGTTACCTTACGCATGTAGCAGCCGACATAGTATTTCATCCGTACGTATATTCGGTGAGCGGCAATTACTACGATCCGGACCCAAGAGAAAGAAGCACAGCCGAGGGAAGACACAGACTATTTGAAACCCTGCTGGATTTTCATATCTTGAAGCTACGCAATCAGTCTCTTCAGGATTTTCAGCTTCTGGATCGCATCAACCCGGGCAAGCATCGAGACAATTTGCTACAGTTCTTTAGCAAAGGCATGTCCAATGCGAACAGTGTAAAACTGGAAACCATGCCAGATCTGAAAGACATCCACTGGATTACCGAGCGTTCCTTTCGACGATCAAGAACCATGATTGGATTGTTTCATAACCGGCCGCTGGTGGCAGGGCTGAACTCATTGAACCGCAAAATGCAGGGCAAGATCAGCCACATAGCCTATCTAGGATACGTGCGAAATCACCGGGCCACGAACCTTCTGCAATTCTCCAGCCTGGAGCCCACCCCTCATCCGGTTACCGGTCAGGATTATGGAGGCCCCGTACCAGAACTCATAGAAAGATCCACCGAAAGAGGAAAGGAATACCTGGATGTTTGCTGGCGAAGGATTTCCGGGGAAGCCTCTGCGGAGACAGCCAGGAAAGTTCTACGTCCACTATCGCTGAACAATGGCCTGGAAAAGACCCCCACCGAAGAAATGGTGCATTATCGCATCCATCCGGCGCTGAATGTGGTGTGATGCTGTAATTCTTCCTGATTTAAGATTCTTTTGAATTCTTCGTCCAGCCAGTAGTCAAGCCTGCGAAAATGCCGAAACAATATTCCTGTGACCTCTTTTGAAAGTAAAAAGGGCGCCTTTAAAGAGACGCCCTCATACAGAAGCGCGGATTTAAGCCGGCTCATTCCAACCCGTCCGGGCCCTCTTATTGGTACTTCAGTTCAAGCAAGCCGATCATACTCGCCCCCATAACGGTAGGCAGTCAGCGAAGACGTTGAATAACCCTATCGTCCCCAGTCCAGGCTTTCCAGAGCGGTTTTTGCATTTCGCTTGGTCTGATTGGGGAAGGATGACTGCACTACTTTCATCAAAGGAACCAGAGCCCTCTTATCTCGCAGAGTTCCCAGGCTTACACAGATGACCGAAGTAATAGAGGTGTTGTTGGAATTCGGTCCGCGGTCCAGCTCCTTGTTCAAAGCAGAAATCAATGCTTCAACGGCAGCTGATCTATCCTTTCGAAAGTCTGCCAGAGTCCGGGCGGCGGCAGCTCTTACCTCTTCATGCTCATCGCTATCCATCATTACTCGACCCAGAGGTCCGATTAGCTGAGCGCTTCCATCCAGGTCCGCAAAATTTCGCAGAGCTTCGCAGATGGCTATACGCAGAACATGATGATCCTTTACGTTCTTCTCCGGTCTTAGAGCACCCAGCAGAGGATTGTAAAGTCTGGAAGGCTGAACATTGGAATTGGGCAGCTGTCGTGACAGCTCCGACATGCGATTCACAGCCAGACGCTTCTGCTCCACAGAAACTTCCGGATCCGACAGTGCTCGCGCAAGCTCATCCACTCCATCCAGAGTAATTCGATTAAAGTACGTAGGGCTGATTTCCTGGGCGGCCAGTATTCCCGGAAAGAGCAGCGCTATAAGAAAAACAAAAACTACCTTCTTCACTATTTAACCCTCTTTTCAATCACCTCATTGAGTAGAGATGCCAGTTCCTGGAATTGATCCCCTTTTCGTATGCGAATTGGACGTGCTGGTTCTCCATCCTTTAGATCTCGCAGAGAGTTCTTTATACTGTGGATGGGCCCTGCCATACTATGCGAATAGAAGAGGCTGAAAATTACGATGATTACCAGGTTCAGTATGCTTGTAAATACGATGGGCTTCCAGTAGAGCTCAAACGCATCGTATGGCTTCACCGGGGCCGGTAAATCCACCGCACCACCGTCTGGATAGGTACAATTCAATGCTGCTGCGGAGTCTGTACTCCAGAGAACACCACTGTTGTCCGGTACCAGCCCGAAAGCATTTTCTTTCAGTAGCCAGAGAGCTCCAATGGTAAACACCATCACCAGTACAACTACCAGTGAAAATCGCACAATGAACTGATTCTGAAACGATCTGTCGATATAGTATCGCCAGCGTGCCTGCTTTTGATCTGTCTCTTTCAACATTCCTCTCCCTGGCGTCGGTCGCCTGTTGATATTATCTGTCTATCGATGGGTTCCGTTTCCCGTCCCACTGTAAAAGTGCGCAGTCCGCAGACGGTCAATAATAAACCGAAAGCAACCTGCTATCGAACTTTCCGGGATTCTCCTGCCAGAGTAGCTTACCACTGTCATCTATTAGACGAAGAGTTCCATCCACTCCAATGTACATTAGCTTATTTTTTGGCAATGCATGGATGGATTCACCCGGACGAGCCGCTGCCGGCAGTTTGATGGTCTTTACAATCTCCCCGGACTCAAGCCTATGCAGATTCGTTCCACTCATGGCATAGATAGCGCCATTTTCAACTTCCAGCCAGTCCAGCTTTAGAGACAGGCGGCTGGATTCTTCCAGATCATCCGGATCCAGAAACAGCACTCCCTGACTATGCGAAACCAGCAGATCTCCATCGTGACTCTTTATGGACAGTACCCCTGGAATGGAATGGGTTTCAGAAACGCTACTACCATCAAAGGAGATTCGCGTAATGGTAGTTTTTCCGCCAGATGAAGCGGAATGATAGAATCCGCCGGCGTAGTAGAATCTACCGCCTGAGCCGGCTTTGAAATCTCTGGGAGCGAGAATCCGCTCATCGGAAGTGCTTCCCAGTGCCTTGAGCTCCAGCTCCTTACCGGGCCCGCAGCTATTTCCGGTAATGGCAGCCACATTCCCGTCTGCACCCAGCAATCGGCATACATTGGGCATGTCCCATTGGTCCACAACTTCTCCGGTAACAGGGTCCAGGCTGATCACCCGGTTTCGAAGAGCCACATAGATCCAGTAATCCTGCAGGCCATCCAGGATCTGGCCGTCGAAATTTCGAATGTAGGCCGGAGATTCGGATCCCAGTCTGGCTGCCACAACTCGAGTTTTCTCTATATAGATGATCATGTCCCGATGTCGCACAACCTTGATAGGCTCAACTGCAGGAAGCGCCATGGGAGAAAGAGCTCTTGCCTGACCGTTGGACAGCCTGGATAGCTTCTGCCTCACCTCTTCACGATCCTGGTCCGAAAGATCCGGGAAATCCTGAAGAAGGGTTCGGTAGGTCTTTTCCAGAGCCACCCTCTGACCTGGCATCTTCTCTAAAATACGGGCCCTGGCTTTATGGTATTGCACAGTGGTTTCCAGCTCAATGGCTCTGTCGATATGGTTGAGGGCCGCTCTGTAGTTTCCGGATTCAAACTCAAGAAAGGACAGATGATAATGAGGATCGCTAAAATTTGGATACATCCGTGCCATTTCTTCCAGGGACTTCCTGGCCCGGTCCTCCTGGTTGGAGTTCAAGTCAATCAAGGCAAGATTCAGCCGGGCCAGCTCTTTTCCGAATGTATCGTATTTCAGAGCTTCCCTGAAATCCTTTTCGGATTCTGATTGCTTTCCCTGTTCATACAGGGCCACGCCTCTGGCAAGTCTGGCCGGAATAAAGTCCGGTCTATAAATCAAAGATGTCTGAAAGGAATCAAAAGCCTCCTCTGGATCATCGTTCATTAAATGGATGATGCCAAGCTTGTAGTGGCTGTAATAGGCATCCTCTCTGGAATCCACAATGCTTTGAAATCCCTTCTTCGCTTCATCTTCGCGACCGGCACGAATAAAGTTCGCATACATGGCTTCCCGAACTTCGGTGCTGGATGGATTCTCCGAAGCTGCTTTCTCCAGCAGACGAAATCCTTCCTGTTCCTTGCCCTGCTGAATCAGGCTATCTGCGATTCGCACCAGGAATGCAGGACGAGGCCATTTTGCATGCAGGTTTCTATACAATGTTTCCGCTCTGGCAAATCGACCGGACTGATACGTATCCTCCGCTCTTTCCAATTCCGGAAGATACCGGGCATGCTTTTTGTTGTCCAGAATCACATCCTTTGCACTGGCAAGACCGGGCAAATCCGGATCCAGCTTTTCGCTTCTGGCAATCAATCGCAGGGCTGCATCTGGATTGTTTCGACGGTTTTCATCCAGAGCCTGACGATACACTACATAGGATAACCGGCGACGCACCAGCTCATGATCCGGATAACGCTTCAAAAGTTTTTCATAATGGCTCTGGGCTTCTTTCCAGTTCTGGTCATCTTCATAGATTCGACCGAAGGCCACAGCAGCTTCTGGATTGGTCTGACTCAGTTTTTCCAGTCGGATCTGAATATTTCTACGGGCTGCCGCATTACCAACCTGCGTGTACAGTCTGAGCAACCCTTCCAGGGCCTGAACATTCTCGGAATCCACCTGAAGCGCCTTTTTATAGTAGTTTTCCGCCACTCCGAATCGACGGCGAATAAGCTCCGTTCGTCCCAGAGAATTCAGGGCTGCCGTACTTTTGGAATCCACCTTTAAAGCTTTCTGATATTCCAGTACCGCGCGATAGAACTCACTCTTTTCGAAGTATTTGTCCCCGGTACCCAGAAAGCGGGCCAGTTTGAAGTAGGTTCTGGCCTGCTCCTTTTCTTTCTCTGGCATGGTAAGCTTTTCCAGAGCATTTAGATGTCTTTCTGCTTCATCGTATCTGCGAGCATCGATGTAAGTATAGAATGCATTTAGTCTGGACGGATAGTGCTCCGGCTTCATTTTCAAAGCCTTTTCGAACTGAACAAGAGCGCACTTCGTATCTCCGGCATCCCGGCAGGCCAGACCCAGCTGATTCACCAGCTCAATCTGGTCTGGATTTCGCTCCAGTCCCTCTTCCAGAACCTTACGAGCTTGAAGGGTCTTTCCATTCTTTCGCAGTGCCGTGGCATGTATTATTCGGCCGCTCACAGAATCCGGACTCAGCTTGATTCCTTCTTCCGTGTATCGCAGAGCTTTGGCCGGCTCATTATTCTGTAGATAGGCATTTCCCAGAAGAAAGCGCGGTGCAGCAGAGCCAGGACTGGTTTCCACGGCCTTTTGAAAAATGGCTATTGCTTCTGCAACCTTGCCGGATTTAAGAAGCGCATTGCCTTCATCCATGAGACGTGCGGACTGGCTGGCATTTCTACCTGTGTCCGCTTCTTCCATCTTTGGATTCTTTTTCCCGGCCAGGGCAAAGTACTTCTCCGATTCATCGTATTTCTTTTGCTCCAGGCATACATCGCCCAGCTGCAGATAGGCCTGATCGATGTGTTCGAAATCATCTTTTAGAGACTTCTTCAGATACTCGTAAGCTTTATCCAGCTTACCCAGGTTCTTGTAGCCCACACCGGCGCGATACCAGTACACCGGATCGTTGGGATAGGCTTCCGTAAGCTTGAGATATTTTTCCTGGGCTTTCTCTGGCTGATCCAGGGAGTCATAGAGCAGGCCCGAGGTAAGCAGCAGCTGCTGATCTGTGGGATTGATCTTCTCCGCCTCTTCGAAGGCCTCCAGAGCCAGTTCCTCCTGACCTGCACGACTGAGTGCCAGTCCTTTGAGATAATATCCTTCAAACAGAGGAAGCACATCGATGGACTGGTTGGCCAGTTCCAGGGCACGGGCATACTGTTTCTGGACCACTGCCAGGTTTCCCTGGCGGATTAGTTCACGGCTGCGGGCCAGTTTCGCAGGATCCACATTGGCCGGAGTTTCTCTTTCTATTGCATCTGACCGCTGGGCGGATGTACAATGCATGAGCCCCAGAACGAATAGCGAGGCGAATAATAGCAGGATAGTTTTGGATTTCATGTTGGTTCTCGTAGTTCTAATCAGTTTTCCCCGGTGTTCGGGGCCTGGATTATTGTTCTTTTCCGCTTTCTTCTGGAACTTCTCTAAGCCTTTTGTAGAGTCCCAGGGAACGGCCAATGTCAAAGGCCAGGGAACGGCCCCATTCGAAGAATGCATTGCCCACCATGGGGCCTGCTCTCACTTCCATTTCCTGTAGCGGCAGAAATTGAGCCGACCCGGAAAGATAGATACTGAAGTACCCCGAGTTCTGAAAAGGACCGTCGTAGATCTCGGCACCATTCAGTCGGATTTCCAGATTCTTATCATCTTCGCTATAGAAGATTTCCAGAACCTCCAGTTGACCTTCCCCGGGTTCAGGGCGCAGGAATTCTCTGGCCTGGCTATCTCCGGCTCCCAGAAAGAACAACCGATCCCCTTTCAGAGAAAGGAATGGTCTGTCGCTACCGCGTCCGGATGTAAGACCCAGGTTCAGATCAGAACCACTGAGAAAAGTGATTCGAATCTTTTGATCCATTGCTTCCAGCGGCTGCGAAAGCAAGCCAGGAGGTAGTCCATCCTGCTTTCGCACGGTTTCCAGCTTTAATTGGCCTGCATCCTTTCTTACCGCCTTGAGAGCCTGATTGGATGTCCATAGATTGCCAGGTTCCGGACTGCGCTGAAAGTCAATATAGTAATCGAAGGGATAATACCGGGTAATGTCCTCTCCTTCTCCCATAGAAACGGTGCTTTTTCGCATTACGAATGCTTCGCCGGAATCCTCTTCCTTTCGAGCAACTTCCAGGTGTATCTCTCCAGACATCAAGGCCGGAAATGCAAGAGGTGCACTGCCCTGTACTGTTCCTTCCAGGGCAATCTGTAGACGAGAAGGAGAAGTAAATACGGAAAGGGAACTGGCACTTTCTTCATCGGGCCAGGAAAGAAGCAGCACTTCCTGGCCAGCCGGGCGAATGATCAGAGTGCGTATTCTGGGTTCCATGCCCTTTCGCTTTATGGTAAACTCGTAGGCGCCGGCGGGCAAATCTACATCCACCGGAGTTGTGCCGGAATGAATCTCCTGACCGCTGCGATTACGGATTTTAACGGAAGCTTCCTGGCCTGAAATGACCTTAACCTGTCCCGTTCCCAGTAGAGATATCCACTGACGAAGATCATCTCCGCTGGATGCGGGAAATGACATGGAAGGCCCGGTACCGTCAGAAAGAAAAGCATACAGACCGCTGAACAGGGCCAGGCCATCCCCTTCGCCGCTCTTCTGTACACTGAAGTTTCTCTGGAAGGTTGCATAGCGTCGGCCGGATGGGTTGTGCTCCAGGCCAGCATTCAGAGAGTACTGTGTATCCCCCTCACCTTTGACATGAATGCGCAATGTATAGGGATAGCCTTGAGGAGGCGCGTCTTCCGGTGAAATTCGGAAAGTAGGCAACACAGAGCCTCGCACAGCGATGTTGCGAAGCCATCCATGTATACGCTGCTCTACGATACGACGCAGCACCGGATCATCCATGGATTCGAAGCGCATTGAATAGGCCAGAGTGATGGGCTCTTTTTCCAGCTCATCGAGACTGGCCACCGGCCGATCCGGCAGAGGATGGGGTTGAATTTCCGGAAACTGGACTTTTGTGGACGAGGGTTGCTGTACAGGCTGTAGCCCGGCACAGCTCACCGCCAGGATCAATGTGAGGGAGAAAAATAAGGACCTTGCCATAGGAATGCTCAGGATATGCCTCCGGACCATTCCATTGTCAAGCGGTTGTTATGCGATTCCAGGCGTATGCCCGGGGATGTAGAAAAAAACGCGGTCAGAATCGGCCTCGCAGCGTCTTGCGAGGCCGATTTCGGGAATCAACTCCGGCTAAGCGCCTTTTCCATAGTATCCAGCCAGGAACAATAATCTTTGTGGTATCGAACCAGGGTTTTCAAATACTCTCGACGCTCTTCCATTAACAGACTGCGCGCCTCGGCAATAATATCGGCGATAATTTCCCGGTGAAATGTAAGATGACTGAGATAAAATCTACGAATCTCCTGGGGAATCTGGTCTGCGGACCATTGTCGAACAGTGAGACTGAATTGCTTCAGATCGTCGAATGCTTGCTCCAGGTTGGACTCATATATACTGTTCATGAGGGATATACGATCGGTGATCTCAGATAGCACATCGAATACCTGCTCCAGCTGCTCCAGAGTCAGCTCTTCTGGCTGGACTTCCTCTGGCTGAACCTTCTCTTCTAGCGTGGACTCTGCATCCACGATGGCTGTGGAAGAACTGGCTGATGACATTTTGGTGCCCTCCTTCATACTTGTTACCCTCCATGACCAAATTTTTTTAGGCGGCCACGGGGTAAACAAAAAACACTTTCCATCAGAAGCAGATGAAGGCCTTTGCACAGTATCGGGATGTAGCGCAGGGGTAGCGCACCTCGTTCGGGACGAGGGGGTCGGAGGTTCAAATCCTCTCATCCCGAAAGGTGCGTCGTATTGAGACTCCCCTGGCCGCGGCAAAAAACCAAAAATGGGCTGCTTTCCTGTGCGCCCTGTCTACAAAGACATTCCGGACTCCACCGGTAGCCGGGTCCAAAGGCCAATTAGATGAAAGTAAAACTGTATGGAGTAAGAGGATCGTTGCCGGCGCCTTTACGGAATGCCGAGTATAGAGTGAAACTTGAGGAAATCCTCAAACGCTCCATCGCATCCGGCCTGAAAAGCGAAGAGCAAATAGCCTCATTCCTGGATCATCTTCCAGGACATCTGTCCCATGTTGTAGGAGGAGATACTACCTGCGTTCGCGTGGATTCAGATGATGGGGATGTATACATACTGGATGCAGGCACCGGGCTCCGACCGCTGGGCGACGAGCTGATGGCCGGGCCCTGGGGAAAAGGACAGGGCAAAATCCACATTTTCTTCACGCATACACACTGGGATCATATCCAGGGGCTTCCTTTTTTTAAACCTATCTATATCCCGGGCAATGAACTGCATCTATATTCTCCGCTGCCGGATCTGGAAGATCGAATGGCCTATCAGACCACCGATCGATTCTTCCCCATGCCTTTTCATAATTCTGCTTCCACCAAATTCTTCCATCAACTCAAGCAGGGAGAAAGCATCCATCTGGATGGTGGCCTGCAGCTGGACAGCCATCCGCTGAAGCATCCAGGGGGTAGTCAGGCCTATCGATTTAAATCCGAGGCGGGAACATTTATCTTCGCCACCGATGCAGAATTCACCGGCGAGGATTTGATGAGTCGGCCGGATGATGCTGCATTTTTCGATCAGGCCGAGCTTCTGGTGATGGATGCACAGTACACCCTGGATGAATCCTTTTCCAAATTCGACTGGGGCCATACCAGTTATACCATGGCCGTGAACTGCGCAGTGCACTGGAAAGTTAAGAATCTGGTACTCACGCACCATGAACCGGCCTATAGCGATGAGAAGATATTTGAGAATTTCAAGAATGCCATCGAGCACCGGATGGCGCTTCAGCATTCCAGCCCCAGAATCTTTCTGGCCCGTGAAAGCGCCGAGTTTGACATCAAGGCTTTGAAGTCCGGCCCTGCACAGGGAGCATGAGCCCCTCTCGCGCCCCATTTCGAATCGCCGGCATTCTGTGGACCCTGGTCTTCGGCAGCCTGGCCTTTATCTTCCACTGGCAACAATCCATGGAGATGGAACTACAGAAGAAGATCCAAAATCAGGGCCATACCACATTTGTGTATCTGAACCGGCTTCAGAGAAAACATAAGTCTCTGGTTCCGGACTCAGGCTTTTCCTTTCCTCCCCGACCGGAGGTGTCCTATTTCTACACCTATAGTTACCTTTATAATGGAAGAAACTATACAGTAACCGAAGAGGTTTCCGTAGATCTGTATTATCTGCATAAAGACGGAGAGAACCTGGAAGCACTGCTATTTGTGGATTCCAGGGGCACTCCCCATACAAGAATCAAAGGGAACCCTCTAGAGAAACCCGGGCATTTACTGTTTTTGCTTTCCGCCGGCATTGCTTCCTTTGGTGTTTTGCTGGTACTCATTGGATTCTTCCCTGGAAAATCATGAAACTGGCCATCTCTCCCTGCCCCAACGATACCTATATCTTCCACTGGATGATTCACAATCCGGAAGGACCTTCCTTTGAACCGGTGTATCTGGATATCCAGGAGTTAAATGAGCAGGCCCGGGCCGGGAAGTATGAGCTCAGCAAGATGTCCTGCTACGCCTACTTGAAGTTAAAAGATAAATACACAATGCTGGAGGCAGGAGGCGCTCTGGGTCGCGGCTGCGGACCTCTCCTGGTAAGCTCGCAGGCCACCGGAGCCTCCTCCAGATCCCCGGAAGAATTGCTTCAGGATATGGCCGCCCAACAACAGCCTATTTTGATTCCTGGAATGGAAACTACAGCCTCGTTGATGTTGCGAATGTATCTGGATGCAAAAGGATATTCCATTCCGCTTCAGTTTCTCAGATATGATCGAATCCTGCCCGCTCTACAGGATGGACAGTATGAAGCAGGAGTTATCATCCACGAAGAGCGATTTACCTATCCTTCATTTCAGACATCGCTGGTCCAGGATCTGGGAGAGTGGTGGGAACAGAGCACAGGATCTCCCATTCCTCTGGGGCTAATCGCCATCAGAAACGATCATTTAAATAGGAAGGAAGAGATTACGCAGATCATTCGAAAGAGCCTGGAACATGCCAATGAAAGACCTCTGGAGTCCACCGAGTACATTCGATGCCATGCCCAGGCCATGGATGAACAGGCCATCCGGGACCACATCGCACTCTACGTAAATGACTACTCCCTGGATATGGGGGCCGAAGGACTGCAGGCCATGGAAGAACTGGAACGCCGGGCCAGGCAGGCCGGCGCACTGTAGATCGGCTCAAGGCCTGGCACAACGTCTGGGCACTGCCGGATTAACTTCTAACCGAATTGTTCGACGTCCGGAAAGCTAGCCTGTAAATCCGCGAAACACCAGGTATCCCACATAGAAAAAGAGAAATACCAGGCCCTGACTTCTTTCCAGGGTATGTCGCTTGCCCACAAAGATAAACAGGAACAGCAGTAGACTGGCTACAATTACCATAAACAGATCCAGATTCGCAGCCCTGGAGAACGGAATGGGACGAATGCTCATGCTCAGACCCAGTACCCAGAAGATATTGAAGATGTTGGAGCCCACAGCATTACCCACTGCGATGTCCGAGTTACCTTTTCGCGCAGCTACCACGGAGGCCGCCAGTTCTGGAAGGCTGGTTCCTACCGCAACAATGGACAATCCGATGATATCTTCACCGATGTCCATCCCTCTGGCCATGGTGATGGCGCCATCCACAATCCAGTCTCCACCCAGAGGCAGAGCAATCATGCCAAGAACGGTAAACAGAATGGCCTTCCCCACTCCCATGGTTTCTTCCGGAAGATCTTCAAGAAGGGCATCGGCCTGACCTTTGAGTGCCAGATTCGCTACATAGTACATGAAAATGGCAAAGAACAGAATGATGGTTAATCCATCGCTACGGCTGAGGATGTTTTGTTCGGAGCCGTCCAGGATGCGGTCATTGGCCACTACAAACAGAACGATAACGGCAAGAAAGCTAAACGGAATCTCCTTCCATACCGTACTGGATTGCACCGTCAACGGACGAACCAGAGCCGTAATACCAAGAATCAACAGGATGTTTGCGATATTACTTCCTACGACATTGGAAACAGCCAGATCGGCGCTACCCTGAAAGCTTGCGATAATGTTTACCGCCAATTCAGGCATGGATGTTCCAAAGGATACAATGGTCAGACCGATGATTAGATCCGATACATGCATTCTGCGCGCAATGGAGCTGGCACCTTCCACCAGCCAGTCTGCACCTTTGATCAGCAGATAAAAGCCAGGCAGAAATAGAATATAGGGTAAATAGGGCTGAATTGCTTCCGGGATCATTCTGGCCGCCATTGGTGCCATCCGGTTTCCAGATTCCAGTAGAATTTAGATCCGTACTCAAAATTTCCAGCGAACGGATTCAATGAAAAGCACATAGAATAATGAAGAGATTCAGTAATCACCGTCAAAAAGGGCACTCCACAAAACCGATTTAGTGGTTTCATTCCTGAAAATAGGCTGGAAAAAGCAGTGGATCTCCCCGTTTATGTAGTACCGTGCGACCCTGCTCGAAATATTTCTGGCTCTCCGCCCTTCTGGTGCTGGCATCGGCCACTGCATGGGCCGCCCCCATGGATCGATTTCAGACCACGGTCAACGGACCGGCCATGGGTCCTCTGTTTCGCCTGCCTCCGGGAATCAGCAACGTTCCTCTGGTTCTGCCTCTGGAGGCCGATCTCATGGAATACAGATTCCAGAGCAGCCCAGAGGCCAATCTAAAGCTTTCCCATGTAAAACCGGTCCAGAACCCCATCTATCGCAACAGCAATCGTTATCTTTCCTTCAACGACAAAGAGGGTTTTGCTCTTCAATTCAGAGAAAAGAGACTGTACCACCGTGCGGCCCTGGAGCTTACCCTCCTGGATCCCAGAAGGGCCTATGCCCCCAACGCACGGGCCAGGGAGCTGGATCTGATGGTTCAGTTCCGAAGCAGTAGATTCAGCTTTCTATTCGATCTGGGCCATGAAGAGGACTTAGCGTTGAATAATGAGGATCCGGATCAACGAGTGTCTGCAGGTTTTTCCCTGGGCTATGGTCTCAGTTCCAGATCACCGGTTTCGGTTCTGCTGGGCCTTCAATCCAGACACAAAATCACCGATCCCTTCCGGGATAATCAAATCGTAGGGGCCCAGTACGGTACCCTGTTTTTCACTCCAGGCATTCAGTTCTCTACGAACTCTATGATTCTGGAAGCGACCCTGGAAGTGCCCATGCATACCTATGATCTGCGACCAGATCAGTCCAGTACAGCACCGGTGGAGAACGATCTGAAAGCCCGATTCGGGATGAAATACTTCATCGAATGATGGGCCTTCCTCTACTTTCTTAGCCTGGATTTGTTTTCGATTCCGTATTCCTGCCTCAGTGCGGCATTGCCACTTCCGGTAGGGACATAGAGCTTCCGTCCGGACTTGAATTCTAGAACGGCGATGGAACCAGGCTTTCCCTCCAGGGCCTGGGACAGCTGATTCAAGGAATGGGCTTCTTTTCCGTTAATTCGCACTAGCTGCTCACCGGAAAGTCTTTCAAACCCTCTCGTGGAATCCGCAGGAAGCACATCGGAGAGTACTAGAACACGATCCTTCTTCTCCCCGGGCTTGTAGTATTTCCCGGCATCATACACAGCAGCCAGAGCCAGGGCACGGTTCTGCCACTCAGCCCCAAACCGCTCCTTGAGAAAAGGAACACTGAGTTCCACAAAAACAAAGCCTTCATGCACCAGATACGGAGGTGGACCCGGCTCGGCCCAGGGGATCCGCTCTGCGCCCCCGCTGTAGGACTTTAGCTGAATCTTGAGCTTTCTGGTTTCGCCCTTTCGGACAATTTCCATTTCCAGCGACTGGCCCACCTTGCGCAGGCTACCATCTACATTACGAACAAAAAGCAAATCCACAGGTTGCCAGCCCAGTCTGGGATCCTGGTAATCGCCTGCCGGATTCACAGAGTATCCGTCCAGTCGGGTCAGGACATCCCCCGGCTGCAGATGGTCCGTAACGGAACAACCATCCAGAACTGTAGTAATCAATATGCCATCCTGGGAGTTTTCCAGACCATAATGCTTTCTCAGCGATGGATCTTCCAGAGGAGAATAGAAGAATCCCTGCACCGGAAATCCAGTATAACCTTCCTTTCGGCTCTCCGCTGGCCTGTCCTGCACGGCATCCACCATCTGCTCGAACTGCCGAAGACGAGAAGCAAAAACAGCCTCTGCCTGATCCTGTCCGTCCACAAAGCCAATCATCCCGGTAATTCCTTCTCCATCCAGAATCAGACCGCCAGCCTCGAACCTGGGTGCGGAGCGAAAGATAGCCACAGGCAGACGCGTGAATCCGTAGTCCGCCACTGGAAGCAACTCAGAAACCGTTACATCTGTACTTTCAATGCTGAAACTGCTATCGATTCGGGCAGCCCTGTAGGTCTGGCCGGGAAGCGGATCCGCAGAAAAAGGAATGGGCTGCATGCCTTCAAAGAATTCAGGGTCCAGCCTTAGCATGGCCAGGTTGGCTTCCGAATCCGCCAGGAGCACCTCTGCCTGGTATTTCTTATAGGATCCATGACGAGTAACTTCGATGTTGGCCGCATCGCGCACTGGCCCGGCAGAAACCATAACTCGATTCCCCGGTCGCACAATACCTGTAATATCGAAACTGGTGCCCACCTCTCTTGCCCAGGGACGGGCAGGATTATAATGCACGGTGCTGATTCGCAACCGCACCAGCCCCTGATGAATCCTTTCCTGAGTAAATGCCCATCCGGAAACAGAAGATGATAGGCCCTGCCCATCGGCCATTAACGGTCGAAGCAGGCCGGGCAGGACCAGCGCCGCTACCAGCAGAAAAGATGGTATGGAAATTAAAGCCAGAGTTCTATTTCGTTTCATTGCCCGGTATCTCCATCTGTGTGAAACAGCTTTTGAATGCCATAGCGGTTGGCAATGTCCTGGTCGGCACCACCCTGGAGTTGCTGCGAATCCAGAACCAGCGGCACCTCGGAATCCTGGAATCGAATCACCACATCTCCCTTTTTGCGTTGCTGTTGCACCAGCCTGGCAAAGTGCGAGAAATTCAATACCTTCGTCCCGTTCACAGACTCAACAATCTGGTTCAGATATCTATCTCCGTAAGCATTTACTGGATGAGCCAGCCTGCGAGTGAGTACTACATCCACGCCCCCTTCTTTATAGAGCCCGTGAAATAGATGATAATGATAGCGATAAAGAATTTGAATCCTGCCTTCGGAAGCCCACTGTCTGTCCATGGCATCCATTAGATTGGCATTCAATGGCTGAAAAAGATACCCATGCAAAAGGAAGTATTCTGGCGGGTTGCCGTACTTTCTTCTTTTAAAAGTCAGCACATCGCTCCGCCTGGATTTCAGGGACACCTTGCCCTTCTTGCCATCCCGGATATATTCGATTTCTATTGCATCTCCTTCGAATACATGATCCACCAGTTCCAGGTAGGGATACAACGTTCCTTCAATTTCAACGTCCCCCTCTCCGGTGATTCTATGACCGTTGATGGAAACCAGAACATCCCCCGGCTTCAAACCGTAAGCCGCAGTGGAACCAGGGATAATTCGATAAACCTGCACACCGAAATAAGGCGATGGACGACCGGAAACCTCCAGAGCCTGGATCTGAGCTGGATTCTGCATGGGATTGTCCAGGACTCCGAACTCCACGTATCCTTCGTAGCTACCATCCTCAATATCTTTGAGGAATCGTTGCAGCACCACAGGAGGTATCAGATACCCCAGGTTTTCGCCGGCTGTAATGGCCTGGAAGGCCACACCAATAACCTTTCCATTCTGAATGGCAGGTCCTCCCGAGTTACCAGGGTTAATCGCTGCATCCACCTGAATGATTCTATGCGCATCCACTCCGCTATGGCTGTATACATCCATGTCAATACGCGAAACCACTCCGCGAGTAATGGAAAGCCGGTTCCCGCCGATGGGAAATCCAAGAACGGTTACCGGTGTATTCAATGAAGGCTGATCCCCGATCTGAAGCGGCGTAGCACCCTTGAAGAATTCGGGATCATTAACTGTAAGAATTGCAAGGTCACAATCGTGAGCAATGAAGGATACCCTGGCCGGATAATCCTTTTTCTGGGAAGGTCGTTTGATTCGAATCTGTACTGCCCCGCTCACAACATGGGCATTGGTCATGATTCGATTTCCTTCTATAATAAAGCCCGTGCCGCCACTGCCCTGCAACCGGGGTGATTGCCATGGATCCGTATAGGAAAAGGCCACCGACTCCACATTGATCTGCACCACGGATTCGGAAATGCGAGAGAAATCCTCATTCTCGGCCGAGGAAGTGGTCTCTGCCTCCAGGGATAGGGATGCCCAGGATAAAGAGCAAAGCAACAAAAGAGCAAATAGTGAATTCGAAACACCGCGAAAAAGAAAAGATGAAGATCCCGAAGAAGCGGAATCCGATGTTTCTTTTCTATATTGCAGCTTGAGAACAGAGCTAACCGGCCCAGACATTTGTGCCATCGACCGGTATCTGGAGTAGAAGCAGGGATCGGACATCGGACGGATAATGGCCAGGGGCCATCCGGAGTCCAACGAAAACCGCACTCCCTGGCTATCAGACTCTACTGGCTTTAAGATCCTCTTTCATCGCTTCCAGCTGTTCCTGGCTCAATGGCTGTCGATAGCTGCAGGCCGGATGCGTAATCAGTAATTCTACATCGGAGGTAGCCAGGAATGCATCCGCAGCCTTCTCTCCCAGCGGGAAGCGCAGATAATGTACCGAAGAAATCTTTCCATCGGTAATCTGTCTGTCATCGAACTCCGCCTGGATCTGATAATCCTTATCCACAAGCATGCTTACAGAATCCTGCAATCCCACCAGCTCTCGTAGCTTGAAAGCTCGGGCTGCTGGATCGTTAATCTCTATAAGTAAACTGGCGGTAATCTCATTTGGATCCGGAACCAGTTCGTTGTAGGTTTCAATCTCATGCTTCACAGCAGTCTCATCCTTGAGCTGCTCTACCCTGGCCATTTCCTGGATCTGATACTTCATGGTATCTGCATTTTCGAATAGAAAGGTAAGATACTCCCCAACACCAATGCGTCGGGCCTTCTTGATTTCGAATATTCTCTGTCTGTATTCGTCTCGGACCCTGTCGTATTGGTCCAGGGGCATAATATCGGATGGTTGAATCTTGGTCATGGTTTCCTCCTGTATGCTACGATAACTACTTTCAATCTTCGGATTTTTCTGGCACAGCCGTGGCAAAGCCCCCTTCCTGGGGACTCTTATACGCACGATTCAGAATCTGCACTGGATGCAGAGGACGCTCATTTAATTCCATTCCCTGCTCCAGTTGGATGGCAGCCAGAGGACAGTCCGTAGTTACTACGTTGGCCTCCTTTTCCTTGAGCTCATCAAAAGCCTTTTTGCCCTGCTTCATACTCAGCTCAAAGTATTCCTTACGCATGGCCCAGGTACCATCATGACTGCAGCATTCCGAAACCAGGCCTATCTTGTTTTCGGGAATCAGTTTCATCAAATCGCGACTTCTATAGCCAATATGCTGTGCTCTCAAATGGCAGGGCACATGATAGGCCACCGACTCCGGAGAGCTCTTGAAGTTCCGATCGAATTTATCTTCCTGTTTTAGTTCGAACAGGAACTCATGTAGATCCCGGGTTTGCTTCGATATCAGTTTGGCCTTCTCCCGTTCTTCGCCTTCCAGGAAGTTTACATATTCCTCTTTGAGAGTTAATGAGCAGGTGGGGTTGATGGCCAGGATTCGGTATCCCTTCTCTGCATAGGGATGCAGAGATTTCAGGTTGGCTCGCATCTTCTTGCGTACCCATTTCAGATCCCCGCTTTCCAGGCCAGGCATTCCGCAGCAATTCTGGGATGGGCACTGGATTTCGCATTTATGGCGCTCCAGCACTTCCACTGCATCCTTGCCCACCTGGGGATTGTTATAATTCACAAAGCAGGTTGAAAAGAGCACTACCTTGTTTGCAGGATCCACTTCCAGGGATCTACCTTCCTTCTCCATTTTCTTTTTTCGAAGATGGAACCAGCGATGGAAGCTGGTCCTGTGGAATTCCGGAAGCTTCTTCTCTTTATGGATTCCCACAATGGTCTGCGCAATAGCCCTGTGGAAGTTGCTGGCCAGTGCCCTGTTGGCCAGTCGGGAAATTAGCCCGGTATTTACCTTTCCAAGAAGATCTGCATTCTGCAGCATCTTCCTGCGCATGGGCACACCCTGCTTTTCGGCACGCACAATTACTGCTCTCTGCATTAGAGCTGGATAATTCAAATTAAAGGCATGGTCATCTTTATCGGTGTAAGGACAGGCAACATAGCAAATCTTGCAGTGGTAACATTCATCGATTACCTGGTTTTGGTCCTTGTCCTTGATCTGCTTTACATCACCATCGGCATATCCGTCCAGGATGCTAAAAAGAGTAGGAAAGCTCGGACAATACTTGAAGCACATCCGGCAGCCATTACAAATATCAAAAGAGCGTTCTAATTCAGCCTGCAAAGACTGAGGGTCCCAGTATTTTACATCCATGGGATCGTAGATGGCATTGCTAGTATCTGTTTGTTGTATCACTGGTTCTCTCCCACCGAAAATTACAAAGATTGGGCCGGCCTGAAAAACAGGCGAGCCGGCCCGCAGGCCGGCCCTACCAAAATTAGCTGATGGATTTCAGTCCTTGCTCAAATCGACCAGCATGAGATTTCTCAGCTTTGGCCAGAGTTTCGAACCAATCAGCGATTTCATCGAAACCTTCGTCGCGAGCAGTTTTGGCCATTCCAGGATACATATCTGTGTATTCGTGGGTTTCGCCAGCAACAGCTGCTTTCAGGTTGGCTTCGGTATCGCCGATGGGAAGATCTGTGGCAGGGTCACCGATCTTTTTCATATATTCCAGGTGACCGTGAGCATGTCCGGTTTCCCCTTCCGCAGTGTCGCGGAAAAGTCCAGCAATGTCAGGAAAGCCTTCTACATCTGCCTGCTTTGCGAAAAACAGATAGCGTCGGTTAGCCATAGACTCACCGGCGAAGGCATCTTTCAAATTCTGATGGGTTTTGCTTCCCTTTAGTTCTGCCATATCAATCTCCTATCATCCTGAAGGCGGGATATGGACATCCCGCTGGATTGAATCATTCTGGATTTAGAACTAATCTAAGAGGGCTGTGCTTTCCATCAAAATTTGTCCGATGTGGACCCTTCCGAACAAAACTGCGACGCAGTCTCAAAAAGACGGAAACGGTAATACAGCCGTCCCCGGGCTTTCTTTCCCGGGGAGGCATTTGAGGCTTATTATTATAGAAGAAAGTATGTGGGCATCCGCCTTACCGCAATGGCTAACAGGCATCAGGCATTCTTTTTCTCGGAGCGCTCCTGGATCCGCTTCTGGGATATTTCTTCCTGGAGCATGGCCAAAAACCCCTGCTGATCGTATTCCTTCTGCTCGCCGGTGAAGTAGTTTCGGGCATTGATCATGCCGGAGCTCTGCTCCTTTTCTCCCACCACAAGCATGTAAGGAATCTTCATCTTCTCAGCGTTTCGAATCCTCTTACCCAGGCTCTCCCCGATATCCAGTGTGACCCGAATATCCTGCTCTTTGAAAAACGACTCCAGCTGCTTTCCGTATTCCAGAAAGCCATCGCTCACAGGAAGAATTCGGATTTGCTCCGGAGCCATCCACAGCGGAAAAGCGCCGGCAAAGTGCTCGATAAGGAATCCAATGAAGCGCTCATGGGTTCCCAGAGGACTGCGATGGATGCAAACCGGCCTCTTATAGGTTCCGTCCGCTGCCACGTAATTCAGATCGAATTTTTCCGGCATGAACAAATCCAGCTGACAGGTACTGGCCGTAAACTCTCGGCCGATGGAAGACTTTATCTGAAAGTCCATTTTTGGGCCATAGAACGCCGCTCCATCCTCTTCAACTACGAAGTCCACTCCGGATTCCTCCATTGCCTGGCGGGTCAGAGCCTCAGCTTTCTTCCACATGGCCTCATCCCCGTGGTATTTGTCATTTTCGGGGTTACGGAGAGAAAGCACCATGTGATACTCTTTTATGCCCAGAATCTTGTAGTAATACTCGTGAAGTTTAATCACTTTCTTAAACTCTTCAACTGCCTGATCTTCAGCACAGTAGATGTGGGCATCGTTCATCCACATCGCCCGAACCCGCATGGTGCCAAACAGGGATCCTGAGTCCTCATAGCGGTGACATACCCCGTATTCGGTAAGCTTCAGCGGAAGCTCTCGATAGCTTCTGGGCCGATCATTGAAGATTGTATGGTGGAAAGGGCAATTCATGGGCTTGATGTAGTACCGAGTATTGTCCATCTCCATGGGAGGAAACATATGATCACTGTAATGTGGAAGGTGCTCCGAGGTATAGAACAGCTCCTCTTTGGTTATTACGGGTGTGGTAACTCTAGAATAACCTTCTTTGCGTTCGGTTATTTTTGCCCACTCCTCTAGCTGATCTTTAATCACATTCCCCCTGGGCAGCCACAAAATCAATCCAGGCCCTATTTTCTCACTGGTGGTGAATAATTCCAGCTCCTGGCCCAGTTTCCGATGATCCCGTTTTCGGGCTTCCTCCATCATCCACTCGTACTGCTTGAGCTCCTCATCCGTTTTAAAGAGCAGCCCGCTGACACGCTGCAGCTGTGGACCAGAGGCATCCCCTTTCCAGTAAGCCCCGCTCACAGAAACCAGCTTAAAAGCACCCAGTTCCGATGTCTTTTCCACGTGCGGCCCGTTGCACATATCTATGAATTCAGCTTGCCCATTTTTCAGCACATTTTTATAAAAGGATAGCTCTTGCTCTCCCCCGGCCTTCAGAGCCTGCGCCATTTCTACTTTAAATTGCTGCTGATTTTGCTTCAGGTAGGCAATACCTTCATCTATTGGCAGATGGTAGCGCTCGAAGACCTGCCCCTGCTTGGCGATCTTCTTCATCCTCTTTTCCAGGTCCTTCAGATCCTCCTGCTGCACTGGAGGGTCTGTGAGCACATCGTAGAAGAATCCATGCTCGGTATCCGGCCCGATGGCCAGACTGGCTCCCGGGAACTTCTCCATGATTGCCTGCGCCAGCACGTGAGCCGCACTGTGGCGCCTGGTAGAGACCGGAAAATCGGTGATTTGCTTGCCCATATTGCTTCAAAGAATGAGCAGCGCTGCATGACGGCAACCGAAATCGAACTGCAGAAGATACAGGCCTGCTAAATCTGAAACTTATTCTTAACGGTGCAACTCGGACAAATGCAGACCACTTCCCCCTTCACCCGCCGGCCCTTATCGGACTCGATTTTCCCCGTGGCGATGAATTCAAACGGAACACCCTCCGGAACATAATGCCCGGAACCGTATTTGGCCGTACCTCGAATTTCATTCCCACAGGCATGACATTTCACCTTAACCCGTATGGACTCTGCCATGGACCCAGTTCAACAAACTACAATGCACTCACAAGCCAAATAAGCCCTTCCTCAATCCTCCACCGGTTTTTCCGACCCAACCTGGGCAAGCATCCCTGCAACGGAGAATCAAGTAGCATCCCCGCTCCCGCGCACCGAGAAAGATCCTGTGACTACAGAACCCAAAACCAACCTCAGCAACAGACATACTGCCTATTCTTCGGCATTCCCATTCCCCGGCGACCAAGGGATCATCTCCTATCTCTACCAAAGCAAAGCTCCCTCCTGGCCAGGGCACAGAGGAGTCCTCCCTCTTCGGCCATTACTGCCCATTATTTCTCATTTTTTCTTCCCCAGGTGGCCTCAGACGGCTACCCCTCATCCACACACCGCCAGAGAGCCGGCTCTCACCCCGCTCAAGTTGCTGCCATACTGCTTATTTTCCCCCATTTTATTGCCCACAGTTCCTCGACCACCACACCGCCCATTCCGTTCCGCTTTCCGCTATCATACCGACCGGCAATCGATTCTAGCACTACGCCGATCCTCACCACCGTCCATCCCGGGCTAGAAACTTTTATGCCTATTTTTCATCACCTTGCGCCAAGCCAACATCTTTAAGGCAGCCATCACCTGCCAACCGCAGCCTCCCCCGATTCGGCCTCCGCAGATTGAACCTCCTGAGCATCCCCAGAAGCCACAATTAGGACTCGGCCTCCGCGTCGGGACCGCCCAAAACCCACCGAGACGGGCACTCATTCTGTCAGGCACACCTTGTCCGACATGCACATGCCATCCTGTCACATTAATGCCCGGTCCCTCCTCTGTAATTCTGCTCTCCTGGCCTCTCCTCCCTTATGTGGCAGATCACCTCACTCCCCGTGGCTCACGAACCGCCCAGGCCAGGCGCATCGGCCCCCTTTCCTTCTGCAAAATGCCTCCTCCATTAGCTTTCAGGCGGCAAACTGACACATTCGGAACACTTATAGGCCTCTTTTGGACCTAATAAGACAGAACAGAGCTATAAACGACCAAACGGGAACGGTTACGGCTCTGGATTTGTCACGTTCCGGACAGCATAGCCCATACCGTGGCTGGTCTTCTTGGATGCCAGTGACACTTTTCCGAGCGCCCAGGTGCCGAGCTGGGAGCAGTTCTGGATGAAGAAGAAATAAGCACTTACCCTGAGGAGCCAGATCCGCCAGCTATTGACCGTCTAGAGGTCTAATTGGTGGTCAACGGGTAGGCAGACCTGGAAGTGTTCCCTTTTTTGGCTCCCTGGGATAAGTGTTCGAATATCTTCTTGATTATGATAAATGACGGATTTTGGGCAGTGAATCGCGAGGACATGCCAGAGATTGGGCAGTTTTGTAGATTTGCCTTTCTAGATTTAAGGCCGGACTGGGCTAAGTGTGGAGCCCGGAGGGCAGTGAATGAGATGCGAACGACCCTCCTCGGGTCCTACGCCCGGCAAGGTCAACCATAGGGTTTGACAGATTGAGCAGAAGAAGAGCCGAGTATTGCAAATAGTCAACCTGAGGAGTCGGCTGAGCGTCCCAGTTTACGCCTATTCAGGCTCGGATCGGAATTAGAGCTAGACTCGCTGTGGCTGGATCTGCCCTGTCAGCCCTGGGAATTTGGCACCCTCGCAGCATCGATGCGTCAGCAAAGGAACGCACGAGCTGTGGACGGGACGAAATATGGGCCGGTTGCTCTGGCTCTGGATCGGCACAGCGACGGGGCGCATCTCTTGCATTAGGTATCCATTGGCTGTATACACTATAAGCGAAGGGAACAGTTGCGACTGGATTCAGGCGATCAGGGTGAAGCCAGAATGGCCGCAGGGGCTACACCTGGAATTGAGGTGTTTCATGACTTGTATTCAGGAATAAGCATGGGAAGGAGAACTGCCTGGGTTTAGGCCGAGAGCACTAAATTGCCTGGAACCAGGCAGAGTGGTGATTCTTCATCATTGTGCTCCAGGCTCAGGCCCGGTATGCAGGCCATATCTTCTGGACCGTCCTTATGCGGTTCGCCACGCTGCTTAATTTGTTACCGGACTGAGGCTCTATACGAGGAGGCTCCGGGGTCAATCTGCTACCAGTTCCGTTGCCTTACCTATAGATTCGCACCGCGCTCCAGCAAGCCTGGAATGGCAGTACCCGTCGATGGTTACCGGTCACGGCGTGAAACGAGCTGGCTGTCACCTCAATTCCCTTCCGCGAAAGGCCAGGACTGACAGGCACGTTCGAAGCCGTGAACGATTGGATCTGCAATAGGTTTTAGTGGTCCAGCGGGATAGTTTTCAAGCAGGAGGCCAGGTGGCCAGGTGGCCAGACGTCTTACGCAGAAGCAATAATGCCCATTTTTGCAGAGTCGCCCGGCCCGTGCTCCAGTGCCGCAGGGCTCAGCTGGAGGCTGATTTCTTTTTGGCTGCCGTTTTCTTTTTTGAAGAAGAGCCTTTCTTTTTGGCCGTGGCTCCCCCACTCTTCTTCGAAGCTTTCTTTACTGACTTTTCTTGCTTGCGGCTTTCTGTTTCCTGGCGCTGCTTCTCTCTTGTCCGATCTTCTCGCTTCACCATATACAGATAGTGCTTCACGTACTGAGTATAGGGCTCCGAAACCGCTGACGGATCGAAGTCTGCTGGATCCTCCAGCAAGCTCTTTACTGAGGAAGGGGGAAGATCCTCTTTTTCTGAATTGATCAGAATCTCCAGCCGACGGCAGATCTCCTGATCGTTCACTTCTCGGGTGAGTTTTTTCATGGCCGACAGCAGTCGGGCCACGCCGGGATTGCTCCTCGACATAACGGCAAAGCCTCTCTATCTGGGGTTTAAAGGCCAGAGTTCCAGGCCAGGGTAGCCGGGCAACCGTGTTTCTATTGAGAGCCCCCCACTTTGACCGGGATTTTGTCCCGGATACGGGCCATTCCAGAGGCAGACCCGGCTCCAAAATTGTAACGGAAGAAGAAGGTGCAGTGAGACTATATCGTTCAGCCACGGGTAAAGAGGGTGGATCGGTGGCCATTGGGAATCCGTTTTCAGGGGCGGGTGCGAAACCCGACAGATCGGAGAAAGGCACTTCGGCCCCGAAACGGGGCTCCATCGATACACCCAGGACCTCTTCTGGTTGAGTAGCTGCGCTAAAGAAATCCGATTCCCGGCTACCATCTGCAATACGTAGTCCGGCTGGATTTTTCGATTTTCGGGATACTTCGAGGGCCATGGCTTGCTGTCGACCCTGAGCCGCCTCCCCTGCCCGTTCCATCAGTGCTGCAGTGGAGGTAGATTCTGGCGGAAGTTCCGGGCGCAGATCGGCTGTCTGTCCGGCCATGGGACCGGAAAGCGCGCCAGCTGACAAAATGACAGTCGCCCAGAACATCTTATGCTTATTCCATGGTCATTCCGCCGGTTTAGCAATCAATTTTTTGCTTTATTTTGGCGGATTTTTCTCCGATTTCTCACCGCCGGCCAGCTCATTCAGCCGGTACTCCCATTCCCAGAAACGGATTTGCTGCTCCCGGTCCTGGCTCATCGATCGCATATTGCGCACTACGGGCAGAAGCTCATTGGCAAGCACGGAGTCCAGCCCCTGCTCCAGGGCTCGATCAAACTCATCCGGATCCTGCAGAGCCACTGAAAGTAGTCCGTAGAAGCCATCCAGCCTCTTCAGTTCGTCCTTTACCTGCTCCAGCTCCTGGTTTTCGCGTTCATTTTGAATCATGATTCCCAGAAACGTGCGAATAAAGTCAACTTCCTCGGCTTTCAGATGAAAGCGTACCGGTAAATCCACCATGCGGTCCAGGGCCAGGTTTCGCAGATGAAGCCTCGCCTGGAAAACTGGGTTGGAAGCATGTTCACTTCCTCCGCCCTGGTTTACGATATCCGTGGCGCGAACTTTCTCCTCTGCGGCTGCAGCAGAAGGAGCGCCCTCCCCCTCCTCTTTCAGAAGAAATGTCTTCAATTCGGGACGATGAACCTTTAGACTCATTAGATCGATTCGCGCAACATGAGGTTCCAGAACAACATATCTCCAGGGAGCGCCGCGATAGCTCGCACCAGCATCCAGTAACTGGCGAGACGAAGGGAAATAGGCCACCATTACCGGGTACTGATCGCTGGCCGATCCACACGGAAGCAGGATGTGACGGCCCCGGCTTTCTCCCAGGCGGTAGGGAATCACCAGCCTCCTGGATCGATTGGGCACCAGGAGGTATTCATTGGACTCCAGCACCGGCTCGAACGATTTTCCGATGAAGATTATTCCGGGGACCTGCTGATCCGAGGAACCGGATCCCCCCTGGGGAAATTCCAGGCGACCGTCCCGGGAAACATTGCATACCCCGCGATCTCCAAGAATCCGAATCGAAAACCCGGCCGGGGTTACCAGTTCTTTATGCTCAGTCACTCTTCTCTTCCACCCAGGCCCAGCTTGTTCATTCTATATTGCAGGGAACCCCGGGATATCCCCAGAGCCCTGGCCATCTGGACCTGATTCCCACCATGCAGAGCATAGGCCTGCAGCAATAGAGATTTTTCGAGCTCCGCCGTACGATGCCGCAGATTAAGATCATCCGCCTCGCCCTGATTCCAGTTCCCGAATTGCAGATCTACCCGGCGCAGCTCCGAACCGGGACAGAGAAGAAATGCAGATTTTAGAGTGTCCCGAAGTTCCTGCCAGTTGCCGGGCCAATCGTAGCCGCGCAGAGCTTCCAGGGCCTCGCCGGTGACTGCGATATTTCTTCCAAATTGTCTACGAAAAAGTCGCAGCAATCTTTCCACCTCTTCCGGAATCCTATCCCGCTGGTTGCGCACAGGAGAAAGCAATAGCTCCCCCTTGCGCAGCTGTCGCAGCAAGGCCGGCTGAAATCGGCCGGCCTCAGCCATGGCTCCCAGGTCCCTGGAACTTGTAAAAACCCAGAACAGCTTATCTTCCGGATCCGTAAGCAAAGCCAGGATTCGTAGCTGCATGGACTGAGAGAGATCCGAGACTTCATCCACCACAATAGCCCTGGCCCCTCGCTCCATCACCGGCACCACCGAGGCCTCGCCCAGCCTGGCACTGGCCTGGTCTCCAAAGAACTCCCGGAGCTGCACCTCTTCCGAAAGCCTTCCGGGATGAAACACCACCGAATCGTCCAGGCCAAACCTGGCCTCCAGCAAAGCCTGAACGAGCAGGTCTGTTCCGGACCCGGGTTCCGAAAGCACCAGAACGGGAGATGGGGCACGCATCAGATAAGCCAGGGAGTCCTCAAGCCAGACTGGCAAATCCGCTCCACCGGAGTCTCCCTCCTGGAGCCCCAGCTCTGCCAGAAATAGGAGCTGCAAAAATTCAGAAGAAGGCAGCTCGCCCCGAGGCCCGTCCACAACCATCAGATAATCCACACCGGATCCGCCCTGGACCCCCACGAATAGATCCCGGTCAGCCAGGCCCACATCCGATCCGGAGAGCATCTGATAGCCATTTTCCCTGGCCTCGGACCAGACAGAGGGGTTCGCCTGCAGAAAGCCGTACCTCTTTCCGGCCTCCGCCCCAGACAGGCCCAGGACAGGAGCAAACACCCCGGAGCGACGCGCAAATAGCACGAACCGGAAATCATCCCCCAGAGACGCCAGAAAGCCAGAGCGAAACAGACCCGCCGAAAGCCGTTTGAGCACATCATGCACAGCCATACCCCTTTAGTATCGACGAAGGGAATTGCAGAATTCAACGGCAGCAGGCAAACAGTGTCGGACATCCGACAGCCCCACAGAATCAATGAAGAAGAGGGCCGCACTGAACCTGGCCGAGCCCAGACCCCGGGGCTCCCGACGCCTGAGAAAAATAAGTGATTCCTGACACCTACCCGAATGTCGGACGTCCGACAAAGAGCAAGGCAGGCCAAAGAGCCGCGGAGCCAGGAGAAAACCAAAAAGCAAAAATCCGGAAACCCGGAAGGCCCCGCAAAAAAAGAGAGGACCAACGCTCGACAGATACCAGCATGTTCCAGTGGGCGAATCTGTCGGACGTCCGACACCAGGAGCGTTTTTTTACAACCAGGGTAAAACTTTCTTGAAAATATCCTTCCTTATTATTATGTCGCATTAACCGTGAAAACCAGAATCATAGCCATCACCAACCAGAAAGGCGGAGAAGGAAAAACCACGACGGCCATCAATCTTGCCTTTGGCCTGGCCAAGAAAAACAAGAAAACGCTGCTGGTAGATATGGATCCGCAGGCCAATACCACCGGACTTTTTGCGAATCCCGATACCCTGGAAGTCACCCTCTACAACGTTTTCAGCCAGGGCCGCCCCATGAAAGACGCTGTGATTCAAACGGGAGAACCCAACCTATGGCTGGCGCCATCCAAGATCACACTGGCCGAAGTGGAATCCATGGGCCAGAACGTCGATGCGCCGTACATCCTCAGGGATGCCCTGCAGTCGGTAGGAGATTACGATTTCATCATCATTGACTGCCCACCCAGTCTTTCTATTTTCACCATCAATGCACTGGTGGCGGCCACACATGTTGTGGTGCCCGCCCAGGCGGAAAAGTTCTCCATCGACGGGATGACCGGGCTACAGACTACCATCAACAGCATCAAGCGGCGAATCAACCCGGAGCTTCAAGTGGCGGGCGCCGTGGTGACGCAGATCAAGGCGAAGACCGTACTCACGAAAACCATTCTTCCCGTGGTCTCTCAGTTCTTTCATGTCTTTGAATCTAACATCAGTGCAGGGGTTGCCATTGGAGAAAGCCATCTGGCAAGAAAGAGCATATTCGACTATGCTCCGGAATCCAAGCAGGCCAAAGATTACTCGGACTTCCTGGAGGAACTTCTAAGTGAGCTCAAAGCATAAGAAACTGGGCACGCTGGCCGACATCTTTCAGGCCGAGTCCCTTGACGGAACAATCACTCGGATCCGACTGGACCGCATTCATCCCTCGGAGGAGCAGCCGCGTAAGGATCGCACCCTGGGCGTGGATGAACTGGCAGAAAGCATCAAAAAAGACGGCCTTCTTTCTCCCATCGTAGTGACCAGAGCAGGGGAGGGGTACAGAATCATTGCCGGCGAGCGAAGGTTTCACGCACTTAACCGCCTGGGATGGAAAGAGGCCGAATGCAGGATCATCTCTAGAGAAGAAAGAGACTATTACCGAATCGCTATCATTGAAAACCTGCAGAGAGAGAATCTGTCTGCGCAGGAAGAAGCAGAAGCTTTGCTTCGCCTCAAGCAGCAGGAGAACTATTCCGATGCCGAACTCGCTCAACTGGTTGGCAAATCCAGAAATTACATAACAGAGATCCTGGGGATAGCCGGACTGCCCCCGGAAGCCTTGAAGCGATGCAAGGAAGCCGGCCTGGAAAACAAGAACCTCCTGATCCAGGCAGTGCAGGCACACAGAAAAAACCGATTCGAGGACTTCCTGTCTGCATACGAATCAGGATCCATCCGAACAGTAAGGTCTGCCCGAGAGTTTTTCTCTGAGGGCGCAACACCCGAGAATCCTCAACCAGGTCGAACATCCGACAACAAGCAACCCGCAGAGAAGAAAACGGATTCCGAGCCAGACAACGCCAACCGCCGAACCATCTCCAGAAAGGGGAGCATCATCACCATTGATGCTGGCGATGCGCGCGCTGCGAAAAGCCTGGAAAGCTGGCTAAGAAAGAATATCCAGACCTCCACCAATTGATACGTACTTTAAAGTACTTGACAGATGTGGGTTATGCGACATAATCCAGTCGCGCGTCGTATAAATAAATAGCGCAAAAAAATACCCCTCAGGAATCTGAGGGGCTGGGGCTTCCATTGGGAATGAATGGTTGGCGACATAATGACCCTATAGAAAGACATGTCAACCTTTTTTTGGAAGCCTCTCATCAAGCAGATGAGGTGGCGAGATGTCAGCAGATGAGCTGCATTATTTTAAGTTTGTAACCAGCGTTATACGATCTGGCCTGTGGGCGAAGCTGTCTCCAGCTGCCAGGGCACTATATCCTGTACTTCTGAGTTTTTCAGACAGACACTTTTCTCCGGTTTACCCCGGGTCCAACCGACTACTGGAACTGACGGGTTTTAAGCAGAAATCCTCTCTTCGGAGAGCCAGGGAGGAGCTGCAAAATGTCGGTTTGATCCTGGTCAGGACCGGCACAGGCAGGACCAACTCCACCTACCACTTCCTTTTCGACTCTCTGAGGGGCTCCGCAGCACACCCCTGGGGCGTAACCGAAGACCTCCCTGGGTCGAACCCGATCGCCCCTCAGCCCCCTGCTGCGCCGACACCCAGAGGCGAATCCGGCCAATCCCCGTACAACCAGATCCATATATCCATAAACAATCAAGCAGATCCAGTACCCAGCGGCGGTGACTGGGAAAAAGCCCGAAATGAATGCCTGATGGCAGGCATCCCTCCCACCAATGAGAATGTGCAAAAAATCCTGTCCCGCGAGCATGGAACTGGGCCAATGGCCTGGAATCAGGTTCTGGAAAAGCTTCAAGGACGGATGTCCGAAAGCAGCATACATCTCCTGGAGAGCTGTTTTCGCGGTGAATCTGCCGGATGGATCCGGCTAAGCGATGAAGTTCCAGAATACTTGAAGACAATACTCTTGCAGATATGTGATCAAATTCTATTTGAGCCTGAACAAACGTCGGATGTATCAACCGAGCGGCACAGGCACTGGAATCAACTAATATGAAACCTATTCGAATTTCCCATCCGCAGATCTATCCTTTCCAGGATTTTTCCGGCCCCGGTGCAGGGGAGATAGAGGATGGAAGGGTAAAGTCCTGGGTAAGCGAATCTTCGGAGGTTCCAGGTCTTGTGGCATGTCTGGGTAGTTTCTCAGAAGAGGTTTTTTTTAATCAGATAGTACTGGAGAAGCACCCGGAATTCAAAAATGCGTTTCCAGATAATTTCCGATTCGAGATTTCCCAGGATGGCCAGATCTGGGAACCAATCCTGAGAGAGTCGGACTTTCGACATGAAGGGAAGGAGGTAATGACCTGGAACTTCCCTTTGATCACGGCCCGCTACATCAAATTCCTCTTTATTAGAGATAAAAAACTGGATGAAGGCTACGTCTCTGCATTTGGCGGCTTTCGCGTTATGGTTTCTGGTATTGTAGATATCCAGGTATCCGGGGAATTGGATCGGCTCTGGGTGAAGGATAATCTCATTGATCAGAGAAATGATTACGGATGGTCCAGTCCTCTTCGCAGCCGCCAGGAAGAGGAGTTTATTCGCCTGGACCTGGGCTCTGTGAATCGAGTAAGTGAAATTCGGCTACTTTCCAGGGCAGTGGAGGATCCTCTTTTTCCGGAGGGCTTTCATATTTCCTACAGTGAGGATAATATCTCCTGGCACCATTTAATGGAAGAAAGTGGCTTTCTTGCAGAGCCAGGGCAATGGTACCGCTGGAGATTTCTGCCTCTAAACATACGCTATATTCAGATTACGATCTTCGAAAGTGCAAGAACCAGGGAAGGGAAGTATCTTTCTCAGATTATTGAGCTGGAACTGTTTGCTTCTGCAGATCCGGTGGAAAAGCAGGATCGCACGTTGCCAGCTGAGCCAATCCCTCATGCATCTGTGCTTCGGTCTGGAATTGTCCGACTGGCCCTGGATGGAGAAGCCAGAGATGGCGTAGTGGTGCAGGGCAGTGATCGTAGACTGCGAGATGCTACCAGCGATTTTAAAGGGATAGTGGAACTTGCCTCGGACGGAGAAGATCGGGAAGGGGTGGTAGTTCAGGGTTCCGATCGCAGGCTCAAGCCAGCAAGCGAAGACCTGGCAGGTATTGTTCGCCTGGCCCGGAATGGAGAGGAGCGAGGACTTCATGCTGTGCAGGCAGACGATGATCGTCTTAAGCCCGCCACCAACGAACGGTCCGGACTGGTAGAGCTGGCCGATGATGGCGAGGATCGCACCGGTGTAGTGGTTCAGGGAAGCGATTCCAGGCTGAAATATGCTACGGAGAAGGCTTCAGGAATCGTAAGGCTGGCCCCCGCGGGTAGCAGCAAGCCTTCAGAGGTCGTACAGGGAAGCGACCCCAGGCTGCGAGATGCTACCACGGAAACGAAAGGTATCCTTAGATTTGCGCGTGCAGGAGAGGTAGAGCCAGAGACCGCCGTTCAGGGAAGTGATCCCAGGCTACGCCTGGCAACAGAGGAAACGCCGGGTATTGTGGAGCTGGCCTCCAATGGGGAAGCCCGGGAAGGGGTGGCTGTCCAGGGCTCGGATGCACGCTTGAAATCAGCCAGCGCAGATCATGAAGGTATCGTCAAACTTGCTCCAGAAGGAGCCGTGCTTTCCGGACATGTTGTGCAATCTACGGATCCACGTCTGAGTGATGCCCGTAAGCCTCTGGCCCATGAGCATGATTATGCCCCTTTGCAACACGATTTTTCCAGTCATACCGGAACCATTCGTATAGAATCCTCCATGGGAAAAATCTACAATAGCGTTTCTCCTCCGCCGGTGGAGCATGCACCGGTTCAGGGAGTCAACAAAGGGGAAGGCGCCGGTCTAACCGGTAGATCCGAAGGTGACGGTGTTCTGGGCTACGGAGAAAAATCCGGTGTAATGGGTCTCTCCCGAGGTGGAGAAGGCGTTCGCGGAGTGGCCGGCTCAGGACCTGGCGGAAGATTCCTTTCCGAAAGTTTCTATTCTATTGTTGCTGGCGGTCATGACGACCGCGAAGTGCCGGCCTCTGATCTGGGACTCTGGGTTCGAGGACTCAGCCGATTTTCCGGCACCATATTTGCCGGGAAAAGCGGGGACACCCTGCAGGCTCCTGTGGCAGCGTTTATGCCTGTGCGGCAGAACGAGGTGCTGGGCGCAGGCGACGTTCTCGTTGCCACAGACGAGGAGGGCGTACTGGCTCGTTGCTCACAGCGAGGTAGCCGCCAGGTAATTGGTGTTATCGTAGAAAAGGCAGCCATTGTGCTGAATCCTCCTGTGGATTATCTTCCGGAGCAGCACAATCGGAGCGGACTGCAAAAGCCCGAAGGCATGGAACTCGTAGCATTCTTTGGAGTGGTTCAGCTAAGGGTATCTGCCGAAGGCGGCAAGATTGTGCCAGGAGATTCGCTGGTTGCCTCCTACCAGCCTGGTTGCTGCGAAAAGGCCACGGATAAAGATTCGGCCCTGGCCATCGTCGGCAAGTCCCTGGGCTTCCATGAAAAAGGGGACGGCGTGGTCACTGCACTGATAACGGTGCGATAGTTGGCGCCCGTAGAGCCTCAGCTTTCCGGTTTTGCGGGAGCTCGCATCTCCTGGTAAAGCTCGTTTACGCTGTAGATGTAGAGGCCCACTTCGTTTTCCGGAAGCTGGACTTCCTCATCATCAATCTCTTCGCCGGCCATGCGAAGCTGGGCCACTCTGCGCGCATGCTCAACCGGGTGAATAACCCTTCGCAAAAGATAGCTGTTATTGGTTAGTAGCAGCGCAGAGATCATCACAAAGCCAGTAATCAGGATCATCAGCTCCAGGATTTTCTGCCGCCGGTTCAAGTCCTTTAGATTGAGGTAGATGACTTCTCCTGGATTGGGGCCGGGCATGTAAATATAGTCTCTTTCGTATCTGTAGGTAACTTCGTCCCCTTCGTTGATCTTTTCTTTGGGAACATTGTAAATCTCGAAAGCCCCTTCCGTTCCGGATTTCTCAACTCCTATAATCCATTCCGGAATCAAGAAAGGCAGTCTTTGAATCCCTTCGGACTCTGCGTATTTTCGCACTGTTTCCGTCCGGACTCTGGTTTCGCTTTGAATCATCCTGGAATGCAGATGGCTGGTAGCCAGGCCGCCAAGAAATAGAAATAGAAAGGCAACCAGCGAGGTGCGTCTGGAAAGGCCATCCAGGGTGCTGGAGCCATCCGGCCGGAGACCGGCCTGTTTTTGCTGACGGAAGTACTTTAGAGCTGGCACCAGACGGAGAAATCGTCCCCCTTCCAAAAGCAACAGGCCCGGGGGGCTGTCGAAGGCACCCTTTGCCGGTAGGGCCAGGGCGATTATGATGGGAATGGGAAGCAAAGCCCATATATCGAGAACAAATGATCCTCTGGCGTAGCTTTTCCCCTGGGTGGCCAGTCGGATGACGGTTTCCAGAAGAAACAACGAAAGCAAGGCCATATCCAGTTGCTTGAGCAGCTGGGCTGTGCTGAGTTTAAGATCCGCAACAGCGGTGCCTAATAATAGAAGAATCCCTGCAATGGTAAGTAGCGCAGAGAACAGATTGTATACTGGATGAGAAAGGATTGCTGTGCCGCGGCTACGAAGTCCCATGGAGTCCTGGATTGCGGGCTTTCTTTTCCTTGAATTACCCGGCCTGAATGCAATATCGGTAGTTCAATGAAGAAAATTGCAGAAATTCTCAAAGAAGAAGCCGGAAAGAGACC
>MDSW01097784.1_pt1 | contig 107194 bp, 105 predicted proteins | sample 811171 | NCBI WGS metagenome assembly MDSW01 (sample SAMN05326641, study PRJNA326480) | marine metagenome | isolation source: seawater | place: Atlantic Ocean: North West | collected 2012 | reverse complement strand
GGCTCGGGACGGAATTGAACCGCCGACACAAGGATTTTCAGTCCTCTGCTCTACCGACTGAGCTACCGAGCCAAAAAGAGATTGAAAGTTAATGAGCCCAGACTTCACAGTCAATAGCTCATTTCACAACGCAAAGCCCCAGAATTCAAAAAACCTCAGTCCATTTGGGGCTTTAGATGAAAACCGCCCTCCTAAAGAGCCGCATCCAAATCTTTGAGTAAATCTTCCAGGGTTTCTACTCCCACACTCAAACGCACCAAGGAATCATCAATTCCTAAAGCCTTTCGATTTTCAGGAGGGACACTGGCATGGGTCATAATTGCGGGATGCTCCACCAAGGATTCCACACCGCCCAAGCTCTCCGCCAAGGAAAACACTTTTACCTTTTCCAAAAAGGATCGGGCTTCATTCAATCCGCCATCCAAATAAAAGGTGATCATTCCGCCAAAGCCGGTCATTTGTTTTTTGGCGAGTGAGTGTTGTGCATGGCTTTCAAGACCAGGATAAATCACTCGGGCAACCTTCTTGTGGTCTTCCAAAAACTTAGCAACAGCCATCGCATTTTCTTGATGAGCCTTCATTCGCAACGGAAGGGTTTTTAAACTTCTCATGCACATGAACGAATCAAAGGTTGAAGCAATGGGTCCCATGGAGTTGCTAAGGAAAGCCAACTTCTCGGCCAAGTCCTTTCTTTCCACAACGACAATTCCGCCTACGATGTCAGAGTGTCCATTGATGTATTTGGTGGTGGAGTGAACCACAACATCGGCTCCCCACTCGAGGGGACGTTGAAAGTAGGGACTCATAAAAGTGTTGTCCACAGCAACCAAAAGATTTTTATCTTTCGCCTGTTTGCTGATGGCCTCGATGTCTATCAACTTCAACATGGGGTTTGTGGGAGTTTCCAGCCACACCAACTTTGTGTTGGGGCGAATGGCGCTTTGAAGATTTTCGGGATTGGAGAGGTCTACAAAGCTAAAATCAATTCCGTTATTTCTTAAAACTTTGTCAAACAGGCGAAAAGTTCCACCGTAAAGGTCGTCGCTGGCAATTACATGGTCGCCCGATTTGAGCATGTGCAAAACAAGTAAAGTCGCGGCACATCCCGAAGACGTCGCAAACCCAAAACTTCCCCCTTCAAGATTTGCGACACAATTTTCATAGGCGGTCCGCGTGGGGTTGCCCGTCCGAGAGTATTCGTATCCGGTGTGATGTCCGGGAGAACTTTGAACATAAGTGGAAGTGAGGAAAACCGGGGTCATGATCGCTCCCGTGGTGGGATCCGGGGATTGCCCTGCGTGAATGGCTCTTGTTTCAAATCCGAACTCTTTTTTGTCCCAAGACATAATCTCCTCCTCCTTTGGAAAGGGGAAACATATCAATTTGGGGTCATATGGTCGAGAGAGAAATCTTTGTCAGTTAAAATCAGAGGGCTTTTCGCAGGGGAGGGTTTGAATCTCAATGTTCCAGAAGCTCCTGATCTTTTCCATTTCAGGGTCACCACTTTGTGACAGGGAAGCTTTTTAAGTTGTACAGGGGCGTACTGATCAATGGCCTTATCAATTTGAATTTGAGTCCATTCACGGGTTCGAATTTCAACAGGACAAGCTTGGCTTAAAAACTCTTTTTGAGAAGCGCTGGAAGTGGCCAGAAAGAATGCCAAAGGCAGAAGTCCCAGCAATTTTTTTGAAAGCAAGCTGGTGGAAGGTATTGGACTTTCCAAATGCTGAGTTTGGGACTCTTGTTGCAGTTTCTTTTGGTTCAAGATTCGTTGAATGTGATCTCCAATTTCCATTTGCGCTTCTGGGTTGGAGGTGAGGTTGTGAAAACTTCGAAGATGGGGGGCGGGGCTCAAAAGTTCTCCGGGGTTTATGCCGAGGCTTTCAGCCACTCGGCCCAGCGAGAACAGGTCCGTCCATAAATTGGGGGAAACTCCTGTTTCCAGTTCCGGTGCTCGAAAGAGGGGAGTTCCTTGTTCAGAAACTCTAGAAACATTGGCCAATCCAAAATCAATCAATTTCACTTGGCCCGTATCAGTGACAAAGACATTTCCCAGATGGAGGTCCCCATGATTGAGGCCACTCAAATGCAAGTCCATCAGGCCCCGGTAGATTTGTGAAACCAGCTCCAAAGCGTGCTCTTTCGAAGGTTGGTGGTCCTTCAAGTATTCGTTGAGTTCAATTCCGTTGAGCCATTCAAGAACCATTGAGGGGTGGCCATCGATCCACTCGTATCCAAAGACTTTGACACAAAAAGGAGAGTCCACTTTCAGAAGAGATTGAACCTCCTGTTTCCAAAAAGAGACAGAATTCTTAGATCTGAGAACTTTCAATGCCACCATCTGGGAGATGGACCCGGAAAAATCTTCTCGAAGGGTCTTGTAGACGGTGCTGTTAAGTCCCTCTCCGGCGATTTGAAGGATTTTAAAGTAAGTTTTTTCAGATGTAACAGTTCGCATGGGATCGAACTATTCATTCATCGTGCCACCAGTGTCCGATCTTCGTCTTTTTTGAATGTAAGCTTGAATTTGATTTTGCCGGGCCCGTCTTTCCACCAGGTGGATCAGCTCCTTAAGTGCCTTTTTGGATTCATAAGGAGGCAGTTGGTTTCCCATTCGAATGAGCTTTTGACAGGACAAGAGATCTAAATTGTGAGTCAAAGACATTTGGCAGGACGTGGTTTGAACCAGGAGTTTCTGCGATTGCTTTTGAAGTTCTGTGGGATTTGAGGACGTAGATTGCAGCAGATGATTTTGAATTTGCAGGCTCAAATCCGTCGCAGGCGCACCAAACAACACGCTTGGAACTAAGAAGAGGGCTGTGGCAAAAAGAGTCGTTAAATAAATCATGGAGTGAGTTCCTTCAACATGGATAGAATGAGCGGCCCTATTAAAAGTAAAAAGAACGCGGGTCCAATAAAGAGGAGCATCGGGATCAAACTGAGAAAAGGCAGTTTGGCCACATGTTCATCAATTTCAAGATGAATTTGCTCGAGAACGTCTTCCTCCAATTGTTGAAGAGCCTCATAGATAGGCTTTCCTTGGAGACCATCATTTAAAATAAAGAAAAGCTGCTGACGATAAAAACTCATTGGCGTCAAACTTGGAATTTCACAGGGGTACTGTTGGACCCACTTGAACAACTTTTTTTCCAAGGCAGATTGGAGGTCGTTGCAAGCATCTAAAACCGAATGCCGGACAGAATTTCCGGCATTGAGGTTGTAACGAATGCGATTGAGAACTTTCCAAAGCGGATTTATGTCTTCCATTTCCTTTTCCTCGATATCCATGTGAGGAGTAGCAATCCCAATGCCATGAGAAGGATTGAGATCAATATGAGCCACTTGATCTGCTGAAGGGGATAAGTCTTTAAACTGAAAACGGACAAGCCAACAAAGAGAAATGAAATAAAGAATGCCTGCATTCGTGTTTGAAGAAGTGCTTTACTCGACCTATGTCGGAGCAGAGCATCTAATCTGATTTGCTTTTCAAGAGTGATCAATTGATTGAGCTGATTTGCGTTTTTTCGCCCGATTTTTTCTAACTCCTGACACCAAAAACGAAGTTTTTTGTTTTGTAAAAGAGGATTTTTTCCGGAATTTGATGTTGAGTTGGAAATATTGAAAAGAATTTGATCTCGAATCTCTTTGGGCAAATGAGCGGACTGCTTTTTGGCCGCCGAAAGGAACCCAACTCCACATTTCATTTCAAAAATTGCAGCTTGCAGGAAAGCTTGAAATCCTTTGCTGCAAAGGATTTCGCGTTTTGTTTTCAAGAGGTGCGGAAGAACAAAGTGGACGATAAGTGCCACCATTGTTGGAGTAAAAAACAGGAGTGAGTTTGCGGAAAAATTTAAAGAAATGATGTAACTGAATGCCAAAAACAGGGTGCCAATTTTTGTCATCGTCGCTTTTTTTCGAATTATTATTGAAGAATAATTCCGAAGTGTCCGAATTACGAACCAAGTGACGTAAATGATTTGGATGAATGCTAAATAAATAGTTGGAAGAATCATTTCGAATCTTTGCAATAAAAAAGTAAGCCAAGGCGAAAATTTTTTATTGACGAAGGTAGTCACCTCGTTAAACTGAAATTGTCGGCAACAACGAAAACAACTTTGCTAACCCATCCTAGGAGGAGACAACATGGCGAAGAAAAGAAAAACCAGCAAGAAAGCTGCTACAAAAAAGACTTCTCGCAAAAAGGCTTCTAAGAAAGCTGCTGCGAAAAAGACTTCTCGCAAAAAGGCTTCTAAGAAAGCTGCTGCGAAAAAGACTTCTAGAAAAAGAAGAGCGAAAAAGGCAACAGCTGCAGCTGCTCCTAAAAAAGCTCGTCGCAGAAAATAGTTTTCAGACTCGATCTGAAAAAGAAGCCCCCTGGATTGCTCCAGGGGGTTTTTTTATGCTCTGTTTTCTTGAAATCAGAAGAGTTTGGCTTTGATTCCTTCTTCTTGAAGGAATTTGCGAATGGCTGGAGCATCTAGACCTTCCAAACGTCCAATCAGCTCATTGATCAATTTTAAAGTCTTTTGACCTTCTGGAGATCGCATTTCTTCTGAAAAATAGGCCAAATTCTTTGTGAGAATTCGAATGTCTCGAATCAAGCCCTCAATGTCCTGGTTTTTACCGGTTTTATTGACCTGTCGAAGAAGCGTGTTCAAATTGACGACCAAATTGTTCATCGTATTGATGGTGTCTGTGATGGAACTTTCATGGTCATTGAAAAACTCTAGCGCTTTTCCCGCCAAGCTGTAACTTTGGCTGAGCAATTGATCAATTCTTGGAGGATCTTCGCCGCGAACCGTATCACCAGAACTCAATCCGGGACTGGAGGCAGTTCCAGGTGTGATTTCCAGATATTTTTCACCAATCACACCCGCCAGATTGATGTAAAAGCGGCTGTCTTTTTTCAAACTGGACCAAGCGGCTCGATCGACTTGGATGTGAACGAGCAATTTGACCTCTTCGCCATCATCCATTTTGTGTTCTGGAGCAAAATCAATGGACTTCACCGAACCTACAGGAATTCCCATCACTCTGACCTTTGACCCCACATCCAAACCACCAGCAAAATTGTAGGCGATGGTCAGATTTTTTTGGTTAAGGAAGGGCTGGAAGAACCCAAGTAGATATCCAAAAATGACCACTCCAACCAATGTTGTTAGAAAGAGCAGTGCCACTTTAATTCGAGAATTCACGAGTTCCCCCTGGCTTCGTGAGAGTTAATCTTCAAGACTCAATAAAAATGCGAAAATAACCAACTGAGTATAAAGTCTATGATAATTATTGTCACAGAAGAGGCAACCACGCTTTTTGTCGTGGCTTGTCCCACACCCTCGGCACCTTCTGCACCAAAAAAGCCAAAATAGGATGCAATCAATGGAATGGTGGCTCCAAAGCAAAACCCTTTGATGGCTGCGAACAACAAATCTTTATAAGTTACAAAGACGCGAAATCCTGCAAGGAAGGCCGAGGAGGAGTGTCCAAGAATCAAATTTGAGATTAAAAAGGCTGCGTAGAGACACATAAAGTTCGCAAGAAGAGTCAGGAAGGCTCCGCTCAAGGCACAGGCCAACGTCCGAGGAGCGACGAGATACCAGTACCTGTCGATTCCAAGAAGTTTCAGCGCATCCAATTGTTCTGTCACCTTCATGCTCGCAAATTCGGCGGCATATCCGGCTCCCACTCGAGAGGCCAGGAGAAGGCAGGTAATAACAGCGCCCAATTCACGCAAAATCAAGAGTGCTGCAAATCCTGGAACCAATGAATCATTTTGAATCAAGATCTTCATATGAAAGGCAGATTCTAAAATGGTGACCATTGCTGCAAAACAAACACAGATCAAAACAATGGGAAGGCTGGAAACTCCTGCAAACTCCAAATGGCGAATCAATTCACGAAAATGAGGCCGTTTAAAAATTGCAGAAAATGAGTCCGACAGGTGATGAACCAAAATCATAATTTCCCCATAGACTGTAAAACAGAGTTGAAAAGAAAACTGGTCAGCCAATCGGTGACAACGATGCTGACCATCGACAATACAGCAGTTCGAATGACCGAGAGACCCACTCCTCGTGCGCCACCCGTTGTGGAGTAACCCATGTAAGTGCAGATCCCCGCAATCACAAAGGAAAAGGTCAGGCATTTAAAAAGTCCAGAGAAGATGGAGGAGATGGTGACGATGGAAGAAATGTGGCGAATGTATTCGTCGGGATTGATGTTCGCGAAAAAGTAAGCCATCAACATTCCGCCAGTGACCGAAAGTCCCAAGCCGAAGACCAACAGAAAAAGACTGGCCACGATGATTCCGATAAATCGAGGAACGATCACCTCAATCAACGGATCAGAGCCCAAGCACCGAATGGCATCGATCTGTTCGGTCACTTTCATCGTGCCAAGTTCTGCAGCGGTGAAGGCTCCAATCTTTCCGCTCAATAAAAAGGCAATCAGAAGCGGGCCCACCTCGCGAAAGGTGGCACTGGTTGCGAGGCCGCCCAAATAGCTCATGGCTCCAAAAGCTTCAATTTGCATAGAAAACTGAACGGTCATGATTCCGCCCACAAAAAAACCAGCGAGCATGGTGGTTGGAAGGCTTTCCAGAAAGACCTTCCAAATCTGATCAAAGATTTGTCCCCCATTGACTTGGCCAGTGAAAGACAAGCCCATCAAATGGAAAAAGAACAAAACCGCTTCACCCAAAGATTCCAGTCCAAACTGGATCGTTTTAAACATGGTTTTGATCTCCTCGGTCCAGGACTTCTTCTAGAAACTCTTTCACCAAGGGGACTTGGCTTTTTTTAATTTCAGTGGGCGTCGCCAATTCCACAATCTCCCCTTTGTTCAAAACCAAAATGCGATCGGCCACACTGAGTGCACTGTCCATATCATGGCTGACAACCAAAGCAGTGCAGTGAAATTTTCGTGAAGAATCCAAAATCAACTTGTTTACGGATTGAGTGGTCACTGGGTCTAGACCAGTTGTGGGTTCATCAAAGAGTAAAATTTCTGGACGAAGGGCCAAGGTTCTGGCCAGGCTAACACGCTTTTGAACCCCATAGGACAGTCGAGAACTGTTTTCCTCAAAGATGTCCTTTCCCAGTCCAACGACTTCAAGACCTTCAAGAACCCGATCGTAAATTTCAGACTCGGAAAGACCACTCAAATGAGGTCGAATTCCATAGGACACATTTTGAAAGACGTTTAAGGAGTCAAAAAGGGCCGGGTGTTGAAAGACCATTCCGCATTTTTTCCGCACAGCAAACATTTCTGTTTCGGAATAGTCAGAAGTTTTCTCTCCATCAATCCAAATTTCCCCGGAGGTGACATTCAACAGACCCACGATCAATTTGAGAAGGACCGATTTTCCAGTTCCAGAGGTTCCTAATATAAAGAGAATCTCGCCTTTTTTCGCTTCAAAGGACAAATCTTTCAAGATGGTTCGTTCACCAAAACTTTTGTGAACACTTTTGAACTCAAGCACGATTTTCACCTCTTAAAAAAGACCGAAAAGGTTCCTTTTGAGAAGATTTTGCCACCTCGGGGGAGCCAATCATATCCACCTGCTTGTTCCAAACAAAAACAATATTATCTGCCAGTTGAAAGGCTCTCATCATGTCATTTGTTATGATAACTGTAGAAACATTCTCTTTTTTCGAAAGATCTTTAATAAGCTTCGCAATCCGCTTGCTGGTGATTGGGTCAAGACCTGCGGTGGGATCATCATAGAGCACAATCCGAGGTTTTAATGAAAGTGCTCGGGCAATTCCCAGGCGTTTTTGCATTCCGCCACTGATTTCGTGGGGAAAAAGTGCTTTGACATGATCCAGTTCCACCGCTTCAAGGAGTTCTGAGGCCAGTCGATGTTGCTCAGATTCGGTGAGATCTGAGATTTCTCGCATGGGGAAAAGGACATTTTCCAAAACACTCATGGAGTCGAACAGCGCATTTTTCTGAAAAAGCATTCCCATTTCGAGGAACAATTTTTTGCGTTCCTTTCGGGAGCTTTCTTCGGGGTTGATTCCATGAATCAGAACGCGCCCTTTTGTTGGAATTTGAAGCCCCGCCATGAGTTTCAACAACGTGGTTTTACCCTCGCCACTTGGGCCCAATAAAACCAGGCATTGGCCTTCTTCAAGTTGAAGATTTACATCCTCTAAAAGAGGGCTTTCACCAAAGCGCACTGTTACTTGGTCCAACTCAATGATGGGGGATGCCACAGTGCAAAAGTCTCCTCGATAAGGTGTCAAACTCTGGTGATTTTATACTTGTTACAAAATTGATCTTACATTGGTTGGGTCAGTGTGCAAGTCACGGGAACTCGTTGCCCAATTTCATATTGGTCCTTATTATAAGGATTCAAATTTAATTTCCGTGAAAAGTCATTTCAGAAAGGTGAAAAAATGGAGCATCGAAGAAAGAAATTGTCGGTGATTGGAGCTGGTTTTGTGGGATCCACTTGTGCTCATTGGGCCGCAGCAAAGGAACTGGGAGATGTGGTCCTGGTTGATATCAATGAAGGCGCTGCAAAAGGAAAGGCCTTGGACCTTTTTGAATCTTCTCCCGTTGAAGGCTTTGATTCCAAGGTAACAGGAACTTCCAGTTATAAAGATACGGCGGGTTCGGATGTGGTTATTGTAACTGCAGGACTTCCTCGAAAACCGGGAATGAGCCGCGATGATCTTCTCGCCACCAATGCCAAAATTATGAAAGACGTCTGTGCAGGCATTAAAGAGCACTCCCCAAATGCGGTAGTGATTGTGGTTTCAAATCCTTTGGATGCAATGGCCTATGTAGCGATTAAGGAACTTGGATTTCCAAGAGAGCGCGTGATTGGAATGGCTGGAGTTTTGGACAGTGCTCGATTCCGAAGTTTTGTGGCGGAAGAGTGCAATGTCAGCGTGAAAGACATTCAAGCTTTTGTTCTTGGTGGACACGGTGACACGATGGTTCCAATGCCTCGCCACTGCTCTGTAGGTGGAGTGCCATTGATGGAAATGCTTCCAAAAGATCGCATTGATGCGCTTGTGGATCGCACTCGAAAAGGTGGGGCCGAAATCGTAGGACTTTTGAAAACCGGATCTGCCTATTACGCTCCTTCAGCAAGTGCTGTTCAAATGGCAGAAAGCATTTTGAAAGATCAAAAGCGGATTCTTCCTTGTGCGGCTTACTTGCAAGGCGAATATGGAGTGAAAGACCTCTATATTGGAGTGCTTTGTAAATTGGGCGGAAAAGGTTTGGAATCTGTGGTGGAGTTGGAGTTGAACGACACCGAGAAAGCAGGTTTGGATCACTCGATTTCTGCAGTGAAAGAACTTGTTGAAGCTTTAGATAAATTGGAAATTTAAGAAATCCTGAAAGGAAAAAACACCAATGAACATTCATGAATATCAGGCGAAAGAAGTCTTTCGAAAATTTGGAGTGCCGACTTTAAAAGGTCAAGTGGCTCAGTCTCCTGAAGAGGCTGTTGCGGCTGCTAAAAATATCGGTGGTTCGGTTTGGGTTGTGAAAGCGCAAATCCATGCCGGTGGTCGCGGAAAAGGTGGCGGCGTTAAAGTTGCAAAGTCCATAGACGAGGTGAAGTCTTTTGCCAAAGACATGATAGGCATGAATTTGGTGACTCCTCAAACTGGGCCTGAAGGAAAAGAAGTCAACAAAGTCTACATTGAGCAGGGTTGCAACATTAAGCACGAATACTATGTTGCAGCTCTAGTGGATCGAGAAACTTCTCGCGTAACCATTATGGCCAGCCGAGAGGGTGGAATGGACATTGAGGAAGTTGCAGACAAGACACCTCACCTGATCCATAAAGTGACTATTGATCCTGCAACAGGGATGCTTCCTTTCCAAGCGCGCCAGTTGGCCTTTGCCATTGGTATGGAAGGAAAGGTGGTCAATGCGGCTGTAAAGACTTTTCTTAAACTTTATACGGTATTTACTGAAACCGACTGCGCTCTTGCGGAAATCAATCCTTTGGTGGAGACCGCAGAAGGCGAAGTGATTCCTTTGGATGGAAAGCTCAACTTTGACAGCAATGCGCTTTATCGCCATCCAGAAATCGTAGAGTATCGAGATCTTTCGGAAGAAGATCCTGCGGAAGTGGAAGCTTCCAAGCATGATTTGGCTTTTATCAAGTTGGAAGGAAACATTGGATGTCTTGTGAATGGAGCGGGTCTTGCGATGGCCACCATGGACATCATCAAATTGTCCGGTGGTGAACCGGCCAATTTTTTGGATGTGGGCGGTGGAGCCAACAAAGAAAAGGTGACAGCAGCTTTCAAATTGATTTTGAAAGATGCCAACGTAAAGGGGATCTTAGTAAACATTTTCGGTGGAATCATGAAATGTGACATCATCGCCGAAGGTGTTATTGCAGCGACAAAAGAATTGGGTTTGGAAGTTCCTCTCGTTGTGCGATTGCAAGGAACCAACGTGGATCTTGGAAAGAAATTGTTGAGTGAAAGTGGACTAAATATCATCCCAGCGGATGATCTTTCTTCTGCAGCAGAAGCCATTGTTAAAGCGGTGAAAGGATAAGCCATGTCTATTTTAATTGATAAAAACACCAAAGTACTTTGTCAGGGTTTTACTGGAGCTCAAGGAACGTTTCATTCTCAACAAGCCATTGAATATGGAACAAAAATGGTCGGAGGAGTGACTCCTGGAAAAGGTGGAACCAAACATTTGGATCTTCCTGTATTTGATACCGTTAAAGACGCTGTGGAAAAGACGGGAGCCGATGCTTCTGTGATTTATGTTCCGCCTCCGTTTGCAGCAGATGCCATCATGGAAGCCGTAGACGCTGAGATTCCATTGGTTGTATGTATCACCGAAGGAATTCCTGTTTTAGATATGATCAAAGTCAGAAGGTTCATGGAAGGAAAGAACACGCGTTTGATTGGGCCAAACTGTCCTGGTGTTATCACTCCGGGGGAATGCAAAATTGGAATTATGCCTGGACACATTCATAAGCCAGGAAAGATCGGAGTTCTTTCTCGATCAGGAACTTTAACCTATGAGGCGGTCTTTCAGTTAACTCAAGCGGGCTTGGGACAAAGCACCTGCGTGGGAATTGGTGGAGATCCTGTCAATGGAACCAACTTTATTGATGTGCTTGAAATGTACAACAAAGATCCAAATACAGAAGCAGTCATTATGATTGGTGAAATTGGCGGAAGTGCCGAAGAAGATGCTGCTGAATACATCAAGCGTGAATTCAAGAAACCAGTGACCTGCTTTATTGCTGGAGCAACGGCTCCCAAAGGAAAGCGCATGGGTCACGCAGGGGCGATTATCAGTGGTGGCAAAGGAACTGCAGAAGCAAAATTTGAAGCTTTGCAAAGTGCAGGATGCTCCATCGCACGAAGTCCTGCAGATTTAGGAAAAACTTTGGCAGCAAGCCTGTAGTTTTTGGTCGTAAGATCGAATTAAGATTTAGGAATATTTTGAGAAGGCGCCAACGAGGCGCCTTCTTTTTCAGTCTCTTCTAGTCTTGAGAGAAGAGGTTTGATTCGAGTTTCAAATTGATATTTCAAAAAATAATATGGCTTACAAAGCTTCAGAATTTTGTCCAGAAGGTGATGGCCGTAAAAACTCCTTAGGCCCCAATAGACTTTAAATAAAAGCCATTTTGAATGATGTGCAACCATCCATCTCAGATGATCAGCTTGTCTAAAGGGTCTTTGTAGAACATAGAAAAGTCTCCAATTTGAAGGGTTCATGCGCCAAAAATTCCTCTTAAAAAAGTGGAATGTTCGATGAGCCCCGGTTCGATACCATATGGTGCGGTGATTGAGTCGCCATAGGTTGCTCTTTACGAGATGGAAGGAGGCATGAGCGCCAGAGGATTTCCAGAGCCAGAATTTAAGAGCATTGAGTCGCCATAGGTTGCTCTTTACGAGATGGAAGGAGGCATGAGCGCCAGAGGATTTCCAGAGCCAGAATTTAAGGGCATTAAGTCGCCATAGGTTGCTCTTTACGAGATGGTAAGAGCTGTGAACTCCACATTTATAAATAAGAAAGTCCTTTGCTCCATTGATGTGAACGCGCGATCGATTGACCACATATTTTAGAAAATTGAAGAATCGGTAAAGGGTCCATTTTAAATGATGGAAGATCAACCACTTCAAGTGGCGAACTCTCCAGGAATGGGCTTTTAATTTGCAAAATATTTTGCTTGCGCCCGACAATTCAAAGAACCCCTTTAAGGATTCTGAGAGCAGGCTTAAATTTTTATTTGGCCGATTCCCATATTTTTCTGGACTAAATCGAATGTCCCATTGGTATTTCAAAAAGTAATAGGATTTAAGGAGCGGCTGAATTTTAGGTAATATCTTGTGGCCATAAAGCATCTTTAAGCGAAAATAAGAGTTGATAAAAAACCATTTCAAATGATGGAAGATCAACCATTTCAAGTGTCGAACTCTCCAAAAATTGGATTTTATCTTGTGAAAGTGCTTATGAGCACCAGATTGATTCCATAAAAAATAATAAATAGAATGCAATAAATTATGTAGACCTGATCGATGCCAAAAAGTTGAGATAAAAGGATTCAAAAAAACCACACGGAAAAACGTAAACACTGCATCCCAAAATTTTGGTGTTTCGAAGCCGTATCTTTGACCCATATTGAATCCCAAATTAAAACACACATCAAAAATTTTACTTGGAGGCTTGGTGTATCCTTGAGAAGGCAATATAGATTTGTGTTGAAAGAGTCCTTTTGTTCGACCTTGCAAATAAGCCTTCTTTATAAAGCTAAAAAATGTTTCATCGACATGGTGGGAAATTTTGATGCGTTCGGCTCGTAAAACTTGACTGGCTTTCATCTTCCGAATCAATTCTGTTTCGCTTCCACCGAACCTTATGCTTTCATTGAAGCGAATCCAAATCGAAGGGTCAGATTTCATGGATAAGTTTCCGCCGACAAAAGGATTAGATTCCGCGGCAGAGTTTAGCCAACTCATTTGTACATTTGAGTAGACTTTTCCCCAGTAAGATGAGGGTAAATTTTCATAAGACCCACCAATGATCAAAACTTTTGGATGCAAAATGTGCAATTCTAAGTGTCTAAGAAAGAAATCGGACGTGGTAACTTCGCAATCGTCATCAATGAAGAACACGACTTCACCTGAAGAATGATTTAGGCCCAAATTCCTTTTTGAATTGACGCCGATGTCTTTGGAGCGAAGAAACTTTAGAGTGAAAGGGTGGGCTTCCTTTAGGAAATCTTGATGGGCCGTCCGAGCATCTCCTACCACAAAAACTTCACAAGGCAGCAAACTGGAACACAGACTCCAACTTATTGAATCCAGGAGCTTTTTAAGTCCCGGATGACTTTTGCAGGTAGGTATTACGATGCTGATTGACGTCACAAATTCTTTTACCGACATCTTATAGATCTGTAAAGATCCTATCCTCCAACGGGGATTTGTGATAGCTGAGCTCATGGACAAGAGGCAACCTGTCGAGGCCGTTCGACGCCAAGTTTATTCTAGTTACGAGGAGTGTCGTGAAACCTGCGATTTTTGTTGTGGACTTGGCCTCCTGAGAAAAGGACCTCTTCAGCCAGAGACAGCGCCTATACAATCCTGCAGCTTTTGGAGCATGAATGCATTTGAGACCCCAATTTACGAAGGCAGTGAAAATCTGAAAGAGTATTTTGTCCCTCAAAAATATTTACAGGGGGGGGCATTTTTAAGCCGGCTAAGGCAAGGTTCTTTCCAATGTAAAAGTTTAAATCTTCTCATAGATTCAGAAAATTTCGATTTAGAAATTTTCGATCATATGAGGAGTGAAATTTTCTCTGAAGTTTGGGTGGTTCTCAAGAGAAATCAAAATCTAGAAAAATTATTGCGCCAAATTGGTCGATCGAGAGAGCGTTTTAAAAACGTCTATTTTTATAGTCCCGAATATTCCATTGACCCCCACAAGTTTTTGACAACAACGGAAGTATTTAAAAAATTAGAATCTCTGAAAGATCTCTTTCCGGATCTTCAAATCAAAACCCCGCCAGGGGTGGACGTCTTTAATCCGAAAGTGAATCCACAAGATTTAAGGCTTTCACATAGTGTCTTATTTGAAAAATTTAGACCTCATGAAAAAAGAGCTTCTATTGTAATTCCATGTCGAGACAATCCTTCTTATGTATTGAGGGTGCTTGAAGGATTAGAGGAGCAGGATTGTAAATTTTCGACTTTCGAAGTCATCGTGGTGGATGATGGGAGTGAGACGGGGAATTCAACAAAACTCAATAATGAATTGAAAAGTAGGTCTTTTGATTTTGATATACGACTGATTCGCTATCATTCAACGTCCGGGGAGGAGGGGGTTCATTCCTTGAATTTTAGAGCGGGTCTGGCTCGAAATTTAGGGTCCATGTATGCCAGAGGAAGTATTCTTGGATTTCTAGATTCAGACATTTTAGTTCCCCCCAATTATATTTCTCACCTTATTGAGATGCATGACTCCTATGATGTGGTTCAATTTCAAAGACTCTATCTGACCCAAAAATCTACGGAAAGAATTCACCACTATCGAGATGTAGATGTTGAGAGAGATATATTTCACCCTGAGGGGCAGTATTGGAAGAAATTCTTTGACGATCCTCGACCATGGCAAGAAATGGAGTGTTTCTGGAAATATGTTTGCACCTATGGGCTCTCCATACGAACCAAACTATTTCGTGAATTGGGTGGGTTCCGAAGTAATTTCTCAACATACGGTTTTGAGGATACAGACTTGGGGTATAGACTCAGTCAAAAAGGAGCGAAATTTTTGAAATCTGACCTTTCGGCATTTCATTTGTGGCATCCAACTCACGGTCAGAAAGGGCGAAATTCAGAGGTTTCTCGAATAAAAATGCTGGAAACTACGGGTCGACTTTTTTTCAGGAACAATTTGAGCCTGGAAGCCTACCGAGAGCTTAGTGCTTTGATCGGGCAGGCGAGGTACATTAGAGAGCGCCTTGGCTTGCCTTGCCCATGACGTTTTGGGGCAAAAGCTCATGCGGCGCGTTTTCCCTCCGACATCCTAGACAAGTTCCAACATTTCACTAATGCTCTCCAGCTATGTACCAGTTTGAAAAGATCAACTCTGTACATATTGAAATCACCTCCAAGTGCAATGCGGCCTGCCCGATGTGCTTGAGAAATGTAAAGGGTGGTAGGGTTAATCCTTATCTTCCAATCACAAGTCTGACCACTCAAGATATTCAATACATCTTCGATGCTGACCTTATCCATCAATTAAAGCGCATTCATTTTATTGGAAATTATGGAGATCCTATTTTAGCCCCAGATCTATTGGAGACGATTCAATACTTTAGATCTATCAATCCGTACATGCGCGTGCACATTCATACGAATGGCGGTGTTCGAGCGACTGAATGGTGGGAGCGATTGGCTCGGATAGCGACAAGAGTGGTGTTTGGGATTGATGGTTTAGAAGACACCAATCACATTTATCGAAGAGGTGTGAATTGGAAGATGCTAATGAGAAATGTTGAAAGTTTTATTCAGGCGGGAGGGCATGCCGAATGGATGTTTATTGTTTTCAAACACAATGAACATCAGATTGAAGAGGCTAGGGACCTTGCATCTCGAATGGGATTTAAAAAATTCAGCACAAAAAAAACAGGACGATTTTTTAGCAATATGTTGATTAAGGGAAAAGATGTTCAAGAGGTGTGGGATGCGGAGGGAAACCTTGAATATTATTTAGAGAAACCTACTCATGAAACGAATGTAAATTCGGCGCTTAAGAATGAAATCAATATAAATCGAGAGTTTGGAAATTTGGAAGAGTACCTCACTCAAACTGAAATTGATTGTAAGGTTTTGAAAGAAACGAGTTTTTACCTGAGCGCAGAAGGGCTGGTATTTCCTTGTTGTTGGACGGCGGGCATGCTTTATCCTTGGAATTTCGAGGAGAACTCGTCGCAGATTTGGGATTTCCTGCGCAAACTTCCTGAAGGAAAAAATTCTATCAATGCACGAAAATATCCTTTGCGCCAAATATTGAAGGGCCCATTCTTTGAGGAACACATTCCTCGCGCGTGGGAAAGGGGAGCTTTGGATAAGGAGCGACTATTTATTTGCAGCAAAACTTGTGGAAAAAAGTTCAATCCCTATGAAGATCAGTTTAAAGGGTAAAAGTTGAATGGAACTAATTCACGATCAAATAAAAATTGTAGTTTCAGGAAAGATCCAAAGTAACCCTGTGAATTTTGCAATTCTTCCATACAAGCATAAGTTGGCCCAAGATTGGGTTGCCGAAATCCTGCGATTGCAAAATGAAGAGGTTCCGGTTCTAGAGAAGAATCGAATCTACTCTTTGAATGACAATTGGAGTAACTCCAAGATTTTTCAAGAAATTGAAAAATGCTATGAAATCATTAATCAGTGGAAACCCATTTTTGAGAATATAGAATTTAATGGACCCTCACAAGAACTTATGAATCGACTGCATTTGCAGTTTGAGAGAATGATTGGCTTAGACAAGAGTAGATCAGAAATTTTTGAGCAGGCTCCCGAGAGAGTTAAGAAGGCTATCATAGACTTTAATATACTGATTCATCGACACGAATGCTATGAGCGAAATGCAGACAAAGCGGACTACGGGAGAATTGTAGTTACCTTTCAGAATAAAAATCGTCGACCAATTGAGAATGAGGATTTCAAAAGATTTACCCATAAATATCAAGCAGGTGAAGTCGTTTTAAATTATTGCCATGTTGGGAAACCCCTTCTCGATGTCATATTGGATGAGGACAATCATGTCTCGCCGGAAAACATTTTGCCGCAGTCGGAGTGGTGTGGTGATTTTTCGATCTTTTTCAATAGAGGTCCATTATTTCGAAAGGACTTAAACGAAAAGGTGGATCTATTTTGGAAAAAAAATCTGGAAAAGATGAATAATCTTGGATTCTTCCGGGACGATCCCAAGCTCGCGTTTGGAAGTTTGCCAGTTGGGATCCTCCAGGAAAATCCAATGGAACTTAAAAAGAGGATCTATGGTCTGACGGAAATCTGCTCTGTTCGCGTTTGCATGACGAATCCTGGAGAGTCTAAAAATGATTTTGTTCAGACTTGAAAAGAAGCCCTCCTCTAGGAGAGATGAGAAATCGGGTGATGAATTAGAAAGGGTCATCGGTAGATTTCACTATAATATGAACGACATTGAATCCATAAAATGTGGAAGGAATCATTTCTTCGTCTACGGCGCTCCAAAAGCTCTTGTTCGCAAGTTCGAGAAAATCTATTTTTTTGATGGGTTTCTTTCTTCAACTGAAAAGCATCCAAGAAGAAATTTTGATTCGGACTTGGAATGCGTTATCGAACTAGTAGAGAGCGGGAGAGAAGATGAAATTAAGCGCTTAGAGGGCCACTTTATAACTGGATATTATTGCGAGAAAACCGACACCCTTCGTGTTTACAATGACTACTATGGGTTCAAGGCACTGTTTGTCGGCGAGACCGAGAGATATTTTTATGTGAGCTCACGCTATCAACTCATCTCAGAGCAGGGAGATTTTCCAAGGGATATTAATCTACGTGCGGTTGAGGAATATTTGGTCCTAGGTTTGGTCTTTGATGAAAAGACTTTTTTTAGACACATTCGACAATTGCCTGCTGGGGCAATGCTGCATCTTGAGAACGGAGGTTGCTCCATTCAAGCAAGGCCAGAACGACCTCGGGATTTGAGCTATTTTTCATGTTCAATGAAGGAGGTCGCTGAGGAATTTCATGAAATTTTAGGCAGATCGCTGACTTCCTTGATTTCAAGATTTCCCGCTGAAAAGATGTTGTTGACCGGCGGTTCTGACAGCCGGATTTTGCTAGGAAGCATGACTGCGGATCAAAGAGCTAAAATTCAATTTTACACGTTCCAGAACCCAGAATGGTCGCCCAACGGTAACGATTTGGAAATAGCTCGTCAGCTCAGTGAGTGTTATGGATTGAATCACAAGGTGATCAATCGTCAAGATCAGGTGAATTTCCGAAATCAGTCAATGGCAGGATTGGCCTATCAGAATAGGGGGCATTACTCCGACATTTTGACGGGCACCTATGGAACAGAGTTGGTTGGTCAAGGGCCTTGGAAGTACCTTCCTACAAAGTTTACAAATTTTAGATATGATTATCTTCGTCACTACAATAAAAAGTTGTTCCAGCCAGGTTCAGAATCTCTGGGAGATTTTTATGATTTTATCTGTGAGCGGGTGGACTCACAAGTAGGGCCGTGCAAAGAGTATCAATTTTTCCTTCCATTTTTTTGGAGATCTTTCTATTCAGATGTTTACTCTCAGCATGGAACATATGTCTTTATTTCTTCATATGAAATGCAAAACTTCCAAAAACTTTCTCCATTTCTGATGCCCGAAGTAGTTCGTTTTTTAATGAAACTGCCCAGTGAATGTTTAGTGAACTACAGACTCTATGGAGAGCTTTTTAAGGGGAAGTTGAAAGAATGGACGGAAGTTCCATTTAATTCCGAAATGACAAAGTATGTGGGTCATATCAAGGTCATGCCCAAAGACCATAAGAATAAAAACATTTATTATTTTCCTTTCCATAAGTACTTGCAAAAACACGCCAATCACGAGGCTTTTGATTTAGATTTCCTCCAAGAAGGTGGAATTATGGGCCTCCAGTGGCCCAAAGATGCCAGTCATATTGTTCGATTTGTGGATTATCTTTTTTGGTATGAAAATGCAGTTTTGTTGAATCCAAAATTTGGAGAAGAGTTAAAAGAACAATGAGCTCATTTAAGGATCAATGGATTATTCTTGTGATTATATTCTGCTACGTATTTGTCGCTCAAGTGGTGTTGCCGCAATTTAATCACGGAAAAGACTTTGGATTTGTTTCCACATGGAGACTGTTTGGGCTAAAGAGAAAAGACATCTGCTATGACATCACTTGGGATGGAGGCAAATCCTACTTGTTTCGAGATCATCGGGAAGAAGCGAGGCGGGTCGTAAATATTCATTCTCTATTCTTTCTCGTTAATCGTGGGCTGGTTTCTGAGATTCGGAAAAAATATCTCCACAGTTTGAGTCAATTCGGAGGTTGCAAAGATATGGAATTGTATCAATTTGATGGGCCTCTTCATGCTCATTACTTAGATGGGAAAAATTTAAAAGTTTTAGAGAAGATTGAACTTTGTGATGACTAAATATTTTTTGTCTCTTTTCTATTTTCTTCTAACTCTAATGTTCATTCGAAAAGTTGCACCATTTGTAGATGTTCCAAAAACTGAGAACCTCATTTGGTTTGGATATTTTTTTTCAGGGGTTTCTCAAGAATCGATGGTCTCTATCGTTTATGGAACTTATTTTGCGGGGATCTCAGTATCTCTGCTCTCTGCTCTTCTTGTTCTTGTGCCAAAGCCGGGAAAATATATTTCACTGACTGTAGTAGCATGTCGATCTTTGGTTCCTATTTTCTATATCACCTGGGTATCCCTTCAATATTCCTATGGAAAGATCAATAATGACCAGCATCCGTGGATGTTTGCCGCTATATTTTTTTCGTTTATTGGAACTTCGAAGAGTCTGGCTTCCCGGAGGAATAGGTTTTTTTTAAGGCTAACGCAATCGGTCCTCCTCACGAGTTACTTTATTGCTGGAATCTGGAAGATGCGAGAGTTGGTTCAGCTCAACGGCATTGGCGATGTTCAAAAAGAAGTGTTGAATAGCTTTGCATATGCGATTGCCGAGGGATCAATACGGTTGGATTCTTTTAGAGAGTGGTTTTTGCTCGAACATAAGGGAATCCTGGTTTTAGGAATGCTTTTGGTTTTGGTTTTTGAACTCTCGGTCATTCTTCCCGTAATTTTGGATAGATACTATTGGGCTTTTGGAATCTTTGCGATTCTTTTCCATTTAAATAATGGACTGTTTTTGGGGATTCCATTTGTTCCAACAATTTATGCATTGGCACTCATTGTGGTCCTTGGGGATATTCTGCTTGGCCTTTCTGAGAGACAGGCCAATGTCCAATTGCCCGCCCCCTGACGCAAAACGGCAATTTTCTTGTGCGTTGGCAAAATTGATAAAGATTCAGGCATTTCTACGGTAGGTCTTGGGCTCATATGCTTCATATCTTAGATTTTCTTAAAGGGCAGAGATTGGCGCGTGGTGGAGCTCAAGCTGTCTACTTGACGTATGATGAGCCTCTGAAAGAGGAGCGTTGGCAGACCTTGCAAAAATATGTTCCTCAAGCAATTCGAGTGGATGGAGTCGAGGGTTTTGACCGAGCCCATAAAGCCTGTCTTGATGCGACCACAGGTCGAAGGCTCGTAATCATAGACGGCGACAATGAACTTCAAAGAGCGTTTTTTAAAGAACGGATTCCTAATGATCTGTGGAACTCCAACTACGTCTTGTCTTGGCCCGCCGTGAATTCCATCAATGGACTGATTTACGGAAATGGGGGCATAAAATGTTGGGATAGAGATGTGCTCGAAAACTTCGATAGTCATGAAAATGCAAAGACTAAAACCGCAGCACTCGATTTTTGCTTCGATACGCCCTATTACCAAATGGAAACTCCCTTGAGCATATCAAGAGTAGATTTAACACCATATCAAAGCTTTCGTGCAGGATTTCGGGAAGGGGTCAAATTAGGCTTGGATCGGGGAGAATTGGTTAGAGGAAAACTGAGCGAATCATTCCCAAAGACAATCGCAAAATCAAATCTTTTTCGATTGAAAACTTGGTGTTCGGTGGGTGCGGATATACGTAACGGACCCTTTGCAATTTTAGGTGCAAGACTAGGATTAGTCGAACTATATCGAAACGAGAGTATGGACTGGATTCGAGACTATAGACAGTTCGAAAATTATTGGACTTCTAGAATTTCGCCTCAAATTTTTGGTGAGGATCAGGTTTGCTATTTAACAAATTTTTCTTGGTCTCAAGAGAAATTAAGCTTTTGGATTGAGGAACTTGACGACTTGATAAACGCCCAGTTTGGTTTAGATATTGCCTGTTTATCAGCGGACGAATCCAGGAATTTCAAAAGGAATATGATCAATCCCAAACGCAAGGGTTTGATGTTTAAGGAATTTGCTCATGTTTGATATATTTTTTGTTTCCTATAGGGAATCGAATGCCGATAAAAATTGGGTGGATTTAAAAGCAAGGTTTCCTGAAGCGCAAAGAATTCATGGTGTGCGAGGAATTTACAACGCTTATGGTGAAGCCGCAAAGCAAGCCAAAACCCCCTATTTTTTTACCGTAGATGGCGATAATCGTATTGTGAGTTCTTTTGATTTCTCAACCAAAAATTTAAAACTGGATTTCGAGACCGTACATGTGTGGCGTTGTTTCAATCCTGCGATCAATATGGCCTATGGATTTGGAGCGGTTAAACTTTTTCCCAAAGACCTGTTCCAAGATTCAGACTTGAATGGTGTCGACGTGACTTCGTCGCTCGCCGGGAAATATAAAATCATCAATGAAATGGCCTCCGAAACTTATTTTTTTGATTCACCACTTGAGGCCTGGCGTGGCGCGTTTCGTGAATGTGCTAAGTTAAAAGCAGGCGTAATAAAAAATCAGAGAAACGAGGAGACAGTTCATCGTCTTGACCAATGGATCAAGTTCCGAAGCCCTCTGGCAAATGAAAAATGGATTCGTAGGGGGGCTGAGGATGGCATGAAATACGCCCAAGAATCGCCGACATTGGACTGGATCAATGACTTTGAAAAATTAGATTCCTTTTTCGAGAAGGCATACTTCAATGACTGAGCAAAATTATTTTCAAGCACTAGATACGATCATTGAAACTTATTCTGCAAAGAAATCCAAAACGGAATCAAATCTCAAACAGTTTAGCGTTCTGGCGAAGTTTGCTCGCGGTGAGGATCATGGCCAAGAACGAAGCTTTCTTTTAGAAATTCAGAAAATGGGAAATTTCCCACTCCTTCACTTCGTAGATCAGCTTTTTCAGGCAAGCACTGGGAGAGAGCATTTTTTTCGAACTATTATGCTCTTAGATCATTTAGATACTTCTGGATTTCCAAAGTCTTTTTTATTTCTGACAGACAAAGTTGATGAAAGCTTGGAAGAGATGGTCAAGGTCGATCTAGGACTTCTTGAAAAGTTTGGTCAGCTTCGAGGTTGTACGGAGCTGATGGAGAAAATTTCTCAGGTTTTGACGGCCAAGGATCAAGAGAGTTTTTGTCTTAAGCTTTTGGACCTCACCATTTTCTTTTATGGGGATCAGAAAATAGCAGCATTGAGAAAGATGCTCTGGGGAGGGCCAATGAGTTCTTCCGCTGGATTTATTGAAGAAAATCAGGGTGCTCAAAAATTAATTTCAAAAATGGGACGTGTCCGTAGGGATTTTCCCAAGGCCTCCATGAATTCATTTTCAGACGGACAAATGAGGAGCAAGAAATGGTTGATTGATGAGCTTAATAAGTTGGAGGGTTTTGCGTCGGAGCGTTCGAAAATTCTTATTTTAGGAGGATGGCAGGGGCTTCTCGCGCGTCTTCTTTTTGATTTTTTGAACGTGCGAGTGAAGAAGATTCGTAGTGTTGATATTGATCCTGAATGTGAAAAAGTTGCGGATACCTACAATAAGGAAGAGGTTATTGATTCATGGAGATTTAAGGCTTCCACAGCGGATATGTACGAATTGAGCTATTCGGCGACTACGTTAGTTTTGACAAATAGTCGGGGCGAACAAAGTTTAGAGGCTGATTTCTATGACGTATTGATCAATACAAGTTGTGAACATCTAGAAAATTTTGCGGCATGGTACAGCAAAATTCCAGTGGGGAAAAAGATCGTTTTGCAGTCAAATAATTATTTTTCTGAACCAGGACATTTAAATTGCAGCAAATCTTTGGAGGAATTCAAGTCGATGGCTCCCATGAAGATCCATTATGAAGGCACTTTAGAGCTCGAGAAATACAGTCGATTCATGCTAATTGGAGAAAAGAGATGAGTGAAGAAAAGTTCGTATCTGAATATGACGAGCACAATGAAAGGGTTAAGGAACGATTGGATTGTGTTTCAGATAGTTTTTGCTTGGTGAAATGGAAGCATTCAACGATCAATCTTGCTGCGGGGACCGTTCGAAATTGTTGTCACAGTCCAAGCCGACCGATTTTGGGTGGGGAAGGTAAACCACTAAAATTTAACGATAGCACAAAAGATCAAGCAGTTAGAAAAGCCTTGCTTGCGGGTCAGAAGCCGGATGCATGCTCTTATTGTTGGTGGGTAGAGCAGAAAGGAATCAGCCATCGGATTAGGTGGAGCGGGCATGCCCCGCTTATTGAATTTTACGAAGAAGTTGCAGCAGAGCGAACCAGTGAGGTCAGCGATCCCTCATGGGTAGAGCTTATTTTTTCCCCTCTTTGTAACTTGAAATGTGCGTACTGCAGTCCAGAACATTCAACTTCTTGGAAGGCCGAAATTGATGAGTTCGGGCCCTATGAAAATCCCGGACATGGAGATATTTCATACTTAGATTTTCATGGGATTTCCCCGTACAAGGAACAGAGCGAACATCTAGAAGAAGAATTTTGGATTTGGTTTAAAAAAATTCTTCCAGGCTTGAGACGCTTAACTCTCACCGGTGGTGAGCCTTTGATAAATAAGAGTATTGAACGTATGTATAAGTTTATTTTGGAGGGTCAATATCCGTTGCTTGAATTGGGATTTCATACAAATGCATCGATTCCATCGGCCCACTGGAAACCATTTATTGAATTTAGTAAGAGGGCCATAGCAGAAAATCGAGTTAAGGATATCTTCCTTTATCCGAGCATCGAAGGGTCGGGGCAACAATCCGAGTATGTTCGATTTGGATTGAAGCGAGATCTATTTGATAAAAATATTGAAGATTATTTAACACAAACTTCAGGGAAACTGGTGTTTAACAGCTCGCTATCGAATCTTTCTATTTCCGGGTTGAAGAAGCACTGGGAAATGGTGTACCGACTCAAGCAACGTTTTCAGGGACAATGGGTTTCATCAACATCTGAACTTATTGAGACCCCCAAATGGATGAGAGTTTCCATTTTACCAAAGAGTTATGTGCGTTATGTAGATGAAGCAATTAACTTTGTTGAGCCTCGGAGAGGGCCGCGAAAGAGTCAAATTTCGGACCATGAGTTACATGGTCTTCATGTCGTTCGTGAAACACTTTTGAGATCAGAGTCAGACAAAGATCTATCGAAATTAAGAGCTCAGTTTTGGAGGTTTTTCACCGAATATGACCGGCGTCGTAGGGTTGATAGGGTTCAAGTCTTTCCAGAATATGCCGAGTTTTTTGATCTTTGCGCAAAGGCTGCTGGAGAGAAAATTTCCCGAAAATCATTTTTTGGCCTCAGACACGGCTCATTGAAATCCATAGCAAAGGCCTTTCAATAATGATTTGACCCTATTTTCCGAGCCCCCTATAAACGATCCATATTAATTTATGAGATCTACAAGGAGATTGACCCATGGCCATGGAAACCACTTTCAGTATCATTAAGCCCAACGCCGTTAAAAAAAATGTGATCGGTGCGATCATTGAAAAATTCGAAGAAAACGGCTTGAAAGTGGCGGCAGCAAAGCTTGCTGTGATTCCTCGCGCTCAATGCGAAGAGTTTTATGCGGAGCACAAGGAACGTCCTTTCTTTGGTGAGTTGGTCGACTTCATGACCTCAGGACCCGTGATGTTGATGGCTCTACATGGTGAAAATGCGATCACTCGCAACCGTGAGATTATGGGTGCAACTAACCCTGCAGAAGCTGCGGAAGGAACTTTGAGAAAGCTATATGGAGACAGCATGGGCGAGAACGCTGTTCATGGCAGTGACTCTCCTGCAAGTGCTGAAAGAGAATTGAAAATCTTTTTTACTTCCAGCGAAATGGTCAATAAGTAGTCTTTGGCCCCTTTTCAAATTGGCGAAGTCATTGAAGTTGAAATCCTGTCTCTCTCTTATGGAGGGGGACGGGGAGTTGCGCGCTTTAGAGATTTTGTCATTTTTATTCCGTTTACTGCGCCTGGTGATCGGGCTCGCGTGGAAATCCTTAAAATTGCCAAGAGTTTTGCAGAGGGAAAGCTTCTCGATTTGATTGAGAAATCCCCTCACCGTGTAAGCCCCCCCTGTCCGGTCTATGGAAAGTGTGGGGGTTGTTGTTTTCAGCATGTCAGTGCCGAGGAGCAATTGAGGCAGAAAAATGCCTACATTCAAAGGTCACTTTCTAAGTTGTCCGTGGGACAGTTGGATTCCATTGTTCCTTCTCCTCGTGATTTTCACTATCGAAATCGCATTCAAGTCCATGTTCGTGGCAAGCAATTGGGTTTTGTGCGGCCAAGAACCAATGATTTGGTTCCCATCACTCAGTGTAAAATTGCAGAGGAGTCCATTGATCAAGCCTTGTCCGAAGAAGCTTCTCGTAGCCAAATCTTTGGTTTGAGTGAGAAAAAGGTGGAAGTGGCGCTGTCTAGAGAGGGATCCCTTCAGATTTTTCCAGTTTCAACGGTAGGGTCGGAACGTCACTTTGCGCAGGTCAATCGCTTTCAAAACGAGAATCTGGTGAACCTTGTTAAGGAATGGGCTCAAGCTCAAGAGCTTCCAAAAGAGGTCTGGGATCTTTATGCGGGATCTGGAAATTTAAGTTTTCCTTTGGCAGAGGGTCTTTCTGCTCAAGTCACCGCCGTCGAATTGAGCCGACCCCTTGTGAAAGCGGCTCAATCTCAAAGGCCTTTAAAAAATCTAAATTGGATTTGTTCGGATGTGGCCGACTTTGTGAGACAGCAAAAATCTTTGGTGCGCTCGAACTCCTTGTTGGTTGTGACGGATCCACCGCGAGAAGGCCTTCGAAATTCCGTCATTGATGATTTGTGTGAACTGAGGCCAAGCCGTTGGATTCATATTGGATGTGATTTGATGAGCTTTTCAAGAGACCTTCAAAAGCTCTCCCAGAGGGGATTTCAAATCGATCGGGTCACCCCGTTGGACATGTTTCCGCAGACGGATCATGTGGAAATGATGGCCCTCATCAGCTATGGCGCTTAGCATTACCCCCTTGGAATTCCATGGAAAATCCCTGTTGATCCCCTCCCTAGCAGTGATAACTTTATGGATATGGTCTGGAGAGTTTTATTTATTCTATTGGCCCTAAGCCTGGTTTCTTGCGGTATGAGCCAGAAGAAGGTTCAGCAGCGCCAAAGGGCCGTATTGCACATGCAAATCGCGGATTCCTTGCTTGCCAATGGCAAGCTTCCGGAAGCTTTGGCGGAACTCAACATGGCGGAACAGTTGGCCCCAAGAGATGCCGTCATTCAAAGTAAGATCGGCTTGGTTTACCAGCTTCGGGAAAAGCCAGAGGAGGCAGAAAAGAGGTTTCGAAGGGCTTTGGATTTGAGTCCGAATTTTACTGACGTGCATGCCCAATTGGCGCGGCTTTACATCGATACCAATCGGCTCGAGAAAGCGCTTTCAGAAGTTGGCTATTTGGAAAGCGACATGACCTATCCATATCCGGAGAAATCTCTGCAATTGAAAGGAATGATTTATTTTAAGCAGGAAAAGTTTAAGGAAGCAGAGCCTTTGTTGGAAAGATCCTATCAAGCACAGAGAACAAACTGTATCACCTCCTATTTCTTGGGTAGGACGTATTATGCGCAAAAAAAATTGAAGGAATCCGCTCAAGTTTTAGATCAGGCGGTCAAAAATTGCGAAAGTGCAAAATTTGAAGAACCTTTATTTTATTCTGCAATGGCCTATTATGAACAGGGTCAAAAAATGCAAGCAAAGGCTCGAGCTGAGGAATTGGTGTTAAAGTACAACAAAAGTCCGTTGGCGAAGAAGGCCGAAGGACTTTTGAACATATTGGATGAATTATGAGTGATTTGGGAAAAAAATTAAAGGAAGCGAGAGAGAGTCAGGGACTGTCAATCAGTGAGGTTTCTCTGTCCACCAAAATTGGCGCTCGTATGCTTAAAGCATTGGAGGAAGGGAATTTTAAGATCCTTCCCGCATTGCCCTTTGCAAAAGGTTTTGTGCGTTCCTACTCCGCTTATTTGAAATTGGATCCAGATCAAATGGTTCAACTGTTTTTAGAGGAAAAAGGCGAAGGCTTGGCCCCTGCGCCGATTTCAACTTCAGAAACGGATTCCCTTTCAAACTCAGATCCCGCCGTCACAGTTGAGCGCTCGGTTGAAGTCGAGGAGGCGCTAGCGACAACTCCCAGCAGGGTGTTAGAATCCGGTTCCCCGTGGAATCGTGTCATGATCATTAGCGGAGTTGTTGTTTTGATTCTTGCGGTGGTAGGAATTAAAAATTTGGTGGAAAAGTACAAACGGGAAGGTGTCGTTTCAGAATCTTCGGGTTCAAATGTGGTTCCTATTGAAAAAGAGGAAGCTGCAAACGGGGCTGCAGAACTTCAAGTGGCGAATCCTGGGGAGGCCAAACTTCAAACAGCGAATCCTCAAGAAGCTCCTGAGCAAACTGCGGAAGTTGAAAAACCTCAACCGGTTCAAGATTCAGTTTCTGAACAAAAACAGGAATCATCGGAACCCGCACCTGCGTCCACTCCTCCTGTTGAGAAAGCGGCAGCAAAGGCCCCAGAGCCAACGCCTGCTGAAACAACACCAAGTCCCGTGCCAAGTGCACAGAAACCCAAAGCAGAATCGGTTGCAACTCCTCCACCCAGTTCAAGTGAGCCCAGCCCGTCCTCAGATGTTGCAACAAAAGCCACCAAAGAAATTCTTTTGGAAGCCTTGGATAAAGTTCGGGTGAACATTCGTGTGGGAGAAGAAAGCCAAAGCTTGCAGCTGCAAGCAGGGCAAGTTCACATGGTTCGAACCTCTCAAAAAGTTGTTTTGGATTTGAGTGATGGCGGAGCTGTCAATTTGGTGGTCAACGGAAGAAGTCGAGGAGTTCCAGGTTCTTTGGGAGAGCCTAAAAAAGTGCGATTGCCGTGAAACTCTATTACCGCGTTTTTTTTATCGCCTTGTTTGTTAAGCTTCTGCTGGCAGCGATTCTGCCGATCACTTCTGATGAAAGCTATTACTGGGTGTGGTCTCTTCATCCCCAACTGAATTACTACGATCATCCCGCCATGGTGTCATGGCTGTTCTATTTTGGCAGACTCTTTGATGGGCTTGGTGCAGCTTCTAGATGGCCAGGAGTCTTGATGAGCCATGGCACACTCTTTTTCTGGACGCTTATTTTTAGACGCCATTTGAATTGGAAAGAAAAACAATGTCTCTTGTGGCTGGGGTTGGCTCTCTTGAATCCACTTTTCGGAGCAGGCGCTTTGATCATCACTCCCGACATTCCCCTCTTATTTTTTTGGTCCCTTGGAGTGTTTGGCTTTTTAGAAATGCTGGAAAAGCCCTCTTGGAAAACCAGTCTTGTTTTTGGAATCGCCTTGGGTTTGGGACTGATTTCAAAATATATGATCGCGCTTCTTCCGTTGTCGCTGATTGTTGCATCTTTGGTAAAATGGAGATGGTGGAAAAAGATTGGAATTTTTCTTCCTGTGATTTTTTTAGGATTCTTTTTGGGAGCCCTTCCTTTTTTCATATGGAATCTTCAAAACGATTGGATTTCTGTAAAGTTTCAATTGGATCATGGCTTTAAAAGCACGCCTTGGAAACCCAATTGGACTGTGGAGTACATTGCTCTTCAGGTGGGGTTGATATTTCCGCCACTCTTTTATCTTGCCATCAAGGGGATACGAAAATCTCCGGTTTGGCTGACCAGTTTGGCCTTTGTGCCTTTGATTTTTTTCCTGTTCACTTCTTTTTCGGGATACGTGGAAGCCAACTGGCCCATCGTTTCCTATCCCGCCATCTTTGCATTGACCGTTCAAGCGGGCGGGAAGCGGATTCAAAAATGGACAAAGTTGTTTTGGGCAGTAATTGTTCTTATCGTCTTTGGCTTGGTGATCACTCAGTACTCGCCATTTAAAAAACCGATCAAGACCAGAGAGTTTTTTGAATTTCAGGACCTCTATTCATCCATCGAAAAGTATGAACCCTTGTATGCAAGGTCGTACCAAATGGCTTCGCGGTTGAGTTTCGAAAAGAAGAAGATGATTTACAAGTTGCGAGGGCTAAACCGTAGGGACGCCTATGATTTTTGGCCGGGATCCTTACCGTCATCCCATTTCTATTTGATCGTTGAGTCTCACGAAGACCTAACTAAAGAATACAAAGATCAAGGTTTTCGAGTGTTGAGTTCTCAGCCCCTCAGCGAAAAGTTCAAAGTCTTGGAGATCGGTAAACAATGAAGTGGTTTACTTTACTCATTCTGCCCCTCTTTTGCTTCGTGTTCTACGGAGCCTATCTTTTTCAATACGATTTAAAAATCATTCCTCAAGAATTGGTATCTCAGCATCCCTATGGATTTTATGACTATAAAGGGGTTCTGAACATTCACACCAGAGAGTCGACGGGGTCCGGCACCCACAAAGAGGTGATTCGAGCGGCTCAAGATGCGGGATTGGATTTTATCTCTATTACGGATTTGAATGATTTCAATCCAGACAACAGTTTGGAAGCCTATTACGACAACGTCCTAGTATTTATTGATGGCGAATACAGTTATCTCAATTCCCGATTGGTCAATTTGTTTGCAACTTCAACCGAGCACCTCCACGGAGTGGGGCGTTCGCAGGTCTTTTTTAATGATCTGTTAAATTCCAACCCCAAGCCAGAAGACGCAGGGATGTTGATCTTAGCTCACCCATTTAAGCAAGGTTACACCTGGAGTGGAGATTATCCCATTGGATTGGATGGCATAGAGATCATCAATCTCAAGCAAATTTGGCAGCACGCTTGGTTGACTCGAAAGATGTCTTTTCTATGGAGTCTGTTGATTTTTCCATTTAATGACCGGTTGGCATTTATCCGTTTGGTGGAGGATATGAAAGATGAGGTTGCGCTGTTGGACGAACTCAGTCAAACCCGGCATCGCGTGGGAATTTCTGGAGCGGATGCCGAGGCGCGCTTTCTTTTTGGTGAGGTGTCTTGGATTCGATTTCCGTCCTACGAAACCTTATTTAGCATTTCGACCAACCATGTACTTCTAAGATCTGAACTCACGGGAAATGAAAAAAGTGATCGGGAGAAAATCAGCCAAGCCATTCGAAAAGGAAGTTTCTATATCAGCTTTGACATTTTAGCGAATCCGAAGGGATTCAATGCGGTTCTTCGGTCTGCAAATGGCAGAGTATCCACCATGGGGTCCGAGCTCAAATGGGAAGAGGGAATGCAGTTGGAAATCGATCTGCCCCATAAGCCCAACGTTCCTTTTGATGTGGACATATATAAAGACGGAGAGTTGATGGTGGTCTCCAATTCGAAGCGAACGGTTTTTCAGGTTCCTGGTCCAGGAGTTTACCGTGTGCGAGTCCGAGTAATTCCAACCTTTCCTCTGCCGGATGGAAAAAGGTGGGTTCCATGGATTTATGGCAATCCATTTTTTCTTAAATAGGATTTGAAGGAATTCGAACGACCAATCCGGGAAGCGCATTCAGCTGACAAGACAAGCGTTCATTATGGGCAAAGCCTCTGCCTTCAATAATGTCTTCCTCGACTTCCGTCCGGGGGTTTAGGTTTTCCACAGACTTTTCCACAAAAACGCGACAGGTGGTGCAGGACCCCATGCCTCCACAGGAGTGGGCCAAAGGAATTTTATTTCTCAATGCGGTCTCCAAGACCGAGGATCCCTCGATAATGGGAACAGATTGATTTTGAGGCAAAAAAGTCATCTCTGGGCGTTTCATTTCTTGAAGGAAGCTTAAAGAGCTAGATATAACTTTGTCATGAGATTTATTGCATTTGACTTAGAGACGACAGGTTTCCTTCCCGGTGTGGATCGAATTGTAGAACTGGGAGCCGTTCGGTTTATCAACGGTGAAGTGGAAGCTATTTTTTCAACATTGATTGATCCTGAGATGTCTATGCCGCAAGCAGCTTCTCGGGTGAACGGAATCACTGATGACATGCTAAAAGGAAAGCCCAAAATCGAAGAGCTTTTGGAACCTTTTGCAGAATTTTGTGGGGATGATTTTCTTGTGGCCCACAATGCAGCGTTCGACACTCAGTTTTTAACCAAAGACATTGAAAAGCTCGAATCCAAAGCTCCTGCAGGAGTCATTTTAGACTCTCTGCCTTTGGCCCGAAAAGTTTTCCCAGGTTTGGCCAACTACAAATTGGGAACATTGGTTCAACATTTGGAAATTCCTGGATCTGGGTTTCACCGGGCGGAAGAAGATGCGTCCTTTTGTGGTCGCGTTTTCTTAAAGATCATTGAGAAAATGACGGGCTCACACATGGTGCAGCCACCTTTGGAAAATTTGGTCGCCATGACGGGAAAGCCCGAGTCCCGATTTCCTCAACTGACTCCTCAGCCCAAGCAATTGTCGCTTTTGTAACTAGGGATAAATGTAGGCTCCCGTAATGGGAAGCCTTCGACCTCTTCCAAACGCATGGGACGACAGCTTTAAAATAGGCGCGGCTTGCCAACGTTTGAATTCGCTTTTCATCATCATGTTGTAAATTCGCTTTTCCAAATCAGATTTTGGAGTTTTGACCTTTTCAACGATCTTATAAACCACAGGATCCAATTGATCGTAGGGGGGAAGAGAGTCCTCATCCTTTTGATTTTCTCGCAACTCAGCGGTGGGGGGACGAGTGATGATTTCCAAAGGAATCAATTCATGTTCCGAATTGTAATGTTTGGCCAATTCAAATACTTGGGTTTTTAGAAGATCTCCAATGGGCAACAGCCCAGCACAAAGGTCTCCATAAAGAGTGGAGTAGCCCACCGCCAATTCACTTTTGTTGCTGGTTCCCAGAAGAAGACTTCCTTTTAAATTGGAAATGGCCATAAGGAAATTTCCTCGAATGCGAGCCTGAAGATTTTCGTGGGTGAGGCCGAATTCAAGAGGTCCTAATTTTTCATTCAATTCCTCTGCAAGAACCTCAAAGCCGGTGTTGATCGAAAGAGAATGGGATTCAATTCCCAGGTTTTCGCAGAGTTTTTGCGCCAATTGGTTGGAGAGAGGTGATGTGTAGGGCCCAGGAAGTAAGAAGGCTTTTACATTTTGTGGTCCAAGAGCATCTACGGCCAAACAGGCAACCAGTGCAGAATCAATCCCTCCGCTGAGGCCTAGGTGAACCTTTTCAAAACCGGATTTTGAAACAAAGTCTTTAAGCCCTAAAACTGCCGCCTGACGAATGCTTTCCATTTCGTGAGTGACCAACGGTTTTTTGGAGCCTTCGTTTTTCTCAAGATCTAATATCGCAAGATCCTCTTCAAAGTGACAGGCCTGAGCCAGAATCTTACCTTTGGAGTCGACGGCGAAACTTCCACCATCATAGATCAACTCATCTTGGGCTCCGACCATATTCACGTAAACCATGGGTGCATTAAAATGAGTGGCCGTTTGTTTCACAACCAACTGACGTTCTTTTTGTTTCTTGGGAATGTAAGGAGAGGCACTTAAATTTAAAACCAGATCCACTTTGGATTTTGGAATTTGAGTCAGTGGGTTCTTTCCATAGGTTTGATACCGATGGCCACCCCGTTGGGGCCAAGCCCAGATGTCTTCACAAATAGTGACCAAGACATTCTGTCCTTTGAATTTGAAAAAGTTTTTTGCAGTTTCACCGGGCTCAATGTGCCGACCCTCATCAAATACATCGTAGGTGGGCAGAAGTTGTTTGGAGAAAAGCTTGGAGGGCTTGTTTTTTGAAATCAGAATCGCCGAGTTGAGAAAAGGTTTCCCCACTTTATTGGGGTTGATGGCAATAATCCCGACAAGAGCCGTGATTCCGTCTGGAATGCTTGTTTCAATTTTTTTAAGGGCTTTAAGTTGGGCTTCAACCACGTAGGGCTGCTCCAAGAGGTCCACAGGGTGATAGCCCATAAGAGCGCACTCGGGAAAGACCACCAAATCACAGTGGCGGTCTTTTGCAGATTGAATTTGTTCAAGGATTTTTTTTGAGTTGGTCTCAAAATCTCCGAGGTGAGAGTTGATCTGAGAGAGAGCAATTCTCAATCCAGGAGAAGACTTCTTCTTGGTGGCCATTCACGAAATCCTTTGTGTTTGGAATTTGACCAAGAGATTTATCAATTCGTTTTCGACCTGTAAACCCGTCTTCATAGGAGTGGTAATAGAAAAGATCCGCTTCGGGATACTTCCAACAGTAGTAGCCTTCGCCGTTGTCAAAGTCCACGTACCACAAGCCCTTGGCTTTGACTCCCAACTTAGACATTTTAGAGTGCCACTTGGAAATCAGTGAGTTGACTTCCGCTTCGGTTTCAGAAATTTCAAAGCTTTCCGTTGTTGGAGAAGACTCCAACTTCACCAGTAAGCTTTCAACACGTTCTGCGACTTCAGCAGTTATTTTTCGAATGATTGGCAAAAGACTTCGAGCTTGATCCAAGCTGAATACTTGAATATCGGGCGAAGCTATCGCCACGACATCACGATCTGATTTCATTCTCATACCCCCCAGCAGAGGTCTTTAGTCATTCCTGATTCGAGACCACAATTCAATAAAAATTGTGTGATTAAAAAAAATATAATAATGACTAAGCGTGTCTTTGCTTAACTGAAGTGCATGCAGGGAAGATCCCGAAATCACTCGGAGTTTTTGGAAATTTGCAAGGCTTGACCCCCCAGAAACAACACCAAAGCGATGATGATTGCGGCAATGATGAGAAAGCGTAAGAAGCTTCCGAAAGTCATCGGTTCATCTGCTTCATTGTTGTCCTGTTTTTTAATTTCCTTTCGGATGACCTTGAAAGTTCTTGGGGTGCGTTCGGACTTGGAATCTTTTTTCACGGCATTTTTCGAAGAGCTGGTGGATCCTTCTTTTTCAGAGGTATCTACGATGGCCGATTTTGGAACATCAAGATAGCGGGGACGTCCATCCATTCCACCACTGGATGAGGATCTGGATCCTCCATAGGAGGTGGTGCCAGATTCGCCGGTGTATTTTTTCTTTTGTTTTTCCTGTTGGGAGGAGGATGCAAAGGTGCGAGAACCGGAGCCGTTGCTGTTTCGAAAAGAGCGTGAAACCAAACTTCCACGAGATCCGGCTGCTGATTCACGAGTGCCGCCACCGCCTTTTCCGGATCCCCTTCGAGACCGGTCACTCAACCCATTGTCCGAACCGCTTCCGCCACCCCCATCTTCTTTGAGTCTGCGGCCGTTTGCAAAATCGAAGGGTTCAAAGAGTTGATTGCATATTCCTGAGTCTCCGGGAGCACCACCTATTGAAGGCAATTCGCCGGTTTCTAAGATGCAGGCCAAGTATTCGCCAAAATAATTGTTGGCCCATTTTTGAAAGGCGGTGTTGAGCTGGTAGATCCCACCGAAAACCATGGCCACAATGATCACCAGGACGAGGATGTACTCGGTGACACCTTGCCCGCGTTGGTTGTTCAAAAATTTAGGACCCATTTTCTTCGCCATCTCCCTGACTGTATCGGAAGAAGACACTCGTCCCATGACACCCCGAGCGCAGAAAAAGGTGCCAGGTACCAAAATCTGTATGCGCTGCATACAGATTTTGGTGCCTGGCACCTTTTTAAGGGGGAAGTGTCTCAAGTTGAGACGGGGGGTTTCAGACCATGGTCGGTATTGCTATGATTGTGAGAGCGGTTCGTCTTTTCCCATGTCAAAGCTAAATGATTTCTGAGTCTTATCCGATGAGTAAGACTACAAGGGGGATGTCTATGCAAAAATTCAAATCAACTTTGAAACAACTTTGGGCAGACGAATCAGGTCAAGGTGCAACGGAATACATTCTTTTGCTCGTGATCGTTGTTGCAGTTGCTTTTCTTTTCAAAGATCGCATTCGTGAAATTCTTTCCGGAAAACTGGATGAGTTGAGCGGAAAAATCGGCAGCTTCACTGGCGAATAATTGATCTTTAAATTCAAAGAAAGTTGATCAAACATGACGACCGAGTTTGTCCTTCTCTTAGGAATTTATGCCTTTCTTGTTTTGGGCGCCTTTTTAGGTGATCTCGGTCCCATTCAGACATTCAAAAAATCAGCCCCGCGCTTAGGGGCTCGCATCGAACGCAACCTCAGTGTGGGTGACGGTTTTAGAGCGGCCAAAGATGGCAAACCTGTCAGTTGGGTTGAGCCTCAAGGGGGGCAGTAAGAGGGATCTTCATGGAAATTTTTGCCACCACATTACTTATTGCAGGCATGATTGATGATCTCCGGTCTCAAAAAATTCACAATAAACTGATTCTAGCTCTCGTCGCGGCAACACTTATCTTTCTCACAATAAATTCTGGGTTCGCCGGAATCGTCTCTGGAGGTGTAAGTTTTCTGGTTGCGCTGGCATTTGCAGTTCCGCTGACGTTGGCCAAAGTTCTTGGTGGTGGAGACATGAAACTCTTTGCCGTCTTTGGTTTGGCCACAAACATTCCTGCCGTGCTGGGTGTGGCCGTTTTCTCTCTGTTTTGGGGAGCCCTTCTTGGAGTGGTTCGAGCCGGACTTGGCGGCCAATTGAAAGGTTTAATTTTAAGCACAACCCAACTTTTGTGGACCAAAGGCGAAGGGCACCAAGCCTTTCGTATCCCGTACTCTGTGGCTTTGCTTTTGGGTTGGATGACTCATCTGACACTTCTTCACGCGGGGATGTCGCTATGGTGAAGTCCTCCTTCAAGAATCAAAAAGGCCAGGCCATTACAGAAGCTGTATTGATGATCGTTGTGCTTTTTGCAGTCACAGTAATGATTTCCAGTTTTTTCAAAGAGAAGCAATTGCTTGCAGGTTTGATCAAGAAGCCTTGGCAAGATCTTTCGGGCCTTCTGCAAAATGGAGTTTGGGAAGATCCCAAAAAAAGTGGAGCCAAGCATCCAGCCACTTATGTGAGGCACGTGTCCCTGGAAGGAGAGGCGGCCAATTGAAAAAGATTAAAAACCAATCTGGATTTATGACCATGGATTTTCTCTTCGCCCTTGTTCTAATTCTCGGGTTTACGGTCTTGCTTTTTCGAGTGAGTTTGACCCTCACTACAGCATCTATTGTTCAGTACATCACCTTTGCCTCTGCACGAAACTACTTTGCCGCCCATGCGGATTCAAACAGCCAAGTGAAAATGGCTGAAAAAAAGTACAGCGAACTGGTCGGAAACGATGTCATTAAACCTTTGTTGGCCAACGGTTGGTTTGAAGTTTTGGATCGTCCCGAAGTCGGAGACATCTCTACCAAAAAGCCTGAGTTTGAACCCGCAGTCAAAAACACTTTTTATGGAGTGGGAACCACTTTTGTAGCGCGAATCCTCCAATACAACATGCCTTTTTTTGGTTCTACCGATCCGGAAGGAGATGAGAGTGGAAGCGGTTTTTCAACATACATCGGATCTTTTTTAGGCCGCGAACCCAGTGCCATTGAATGTTTGGAATTTACAGCCCGTCGCTGGGAAATGATTCGTAACCTTTCTCCCAGTCGCGGAGCGAGCTACTCTTCGGGAACATCTGGGGACAACTATTTTCCCATGGAGGACTCCGGATGTTAAATCCCGCAAAACGTTCTCCTAAAAAGAAAAATCTTTTAAAAAATCAATCCGGAATGGCTGTGATTGAAGCCGTACCGTTGTTAGTGATCTTTGTGATGATGTTCTCCTTTGGTCTGGGATTTTTTGGAGCCATTCATACAGCAACTTTGCATTCCATTTCTGCCCGGGCCTACGCTTTCGAAACTTTTAGACAAAGGTCGAACCTGACTTATTTTCGTGAAGACGGGTCAGGTTTGAATTCACCCATGCACTACAAGACCAAAGGCTTTAGGTACCACGGAATCAGTCATGAATCGGATATGAGAGCCTCATTTGTTTCAACGCTTCGTCCGATAGCAATAGGTAGAGAGATTGCAAGTGACGCAAGCATGACGACCCATAACCAGGGAATTTTTGACCTGGAGGATCGCAACCAAAAGGTCTCGGTGAGTCCTTTGTGGATCATGGTGGGTTATGGAATTTGCATCGATCAAAAATGTGGTCGATAGAATCGAAGGAAAGGCTTTATGAATCAGAACGAAGCAAGGACATTTTGGATATCAATTGCCGCTGCTTTATTCGCTGTGTTTTTGCTCTACAGTTACACACAAGAAAAAAGCGCAGAGTTGACCAAGAAGTTTGGTGCTAAACAGCGTGTTGTAATTGCTGTGAAGGACATCAATGAAATGGAAACCATTGATGAGTCCATGGTTCAGATTGTGGAAAAGCCTGTTGATTTTGTGGAACCAAAAGCCACGGCAGATATGGAAACGGTTGTTGGACAAGTGGCTCTTGCGCCCATTAAAAAAGACGAACAGATCCTCTTAAGTAAAATTATTAAACCCGGTCCAGTTACAGGACTTTCACTTCAAGTTGCCCCTAGTAAAAGAGCCGTGGCCATTCCCATTGACGAAACTCGAGCTGTTGCAAAACTTCTTAATCCTGGTGATCGCATTGACATCATTACGGCATTGGATGTGGGCAAGGGTGCCAATCTAAAAAGAGAGGTTAAAACTCTTATGCAAGACGTGGTGATTCTTTCCACGGGCCTTCGTGTGGCAAATGAGCTTCCACTTTTGTATGAAAAAATTGGCCGCGAAGACCAAATTAGAAATCTTCGAGGAGATACATCTTTCAATACGATCACCGTTGAGGCCTCTCCCAAAGAAGCCCAAGATTTGATTTATATTTTGTCGACCTCTCCAGGATCTCTATTTATTTCGTTGAGACATCCCAGTGATCGTCAAAAGAAGCCCATTCCAGAGACCACGATTGAAAGTTTGATCGGACAGGTGACCAAGTCTGTATTGAATCAACAGCAACGAGTTCCGGCCTCTCGACCGGCACCGCCACCGAAGCCGAAACCCAAAAAGAAGTCGGGACCCTTTATAGATTTGTAGGATGAAAGGTAAGTTTGAATGAGAGAGAGTTTTAAAAAAATCACCTTCCTGATCGCAGCTGTTGTTGTGAGCTGGAGTGGTGTCTCTTTCGCTCAAGCAGATGACGATGGAAAGTATCTCAATCTTTCCGTTGGTGTTTATACGGACGAGAAAATTGATTCCGCACCGACAAAAATTGAATTGGATGGAACTTTTAGAAAGCTCACAAAAGTTCAGTGGAATCCAAACACCCGCACCATGAGATTCAGTCCGAAAGCGGTGGGTGTAGGAACATTGATCGTAAAATCTCCAGCGTCTGGTCGAGTGATTGCTCGTTTTACTTTAGATGTTCGTAAAACAGACTTGGATAAAGTTGCCAGAGAGATTCAAGCTCTCCTTCAAACCATCGATGGCATCAGCATTAAAATTTTAAACAACAAAGTGGTTGTGGATGGTCAAATTCTTCTTCCTTCCGACATGAAGCGCATTCACTCGGTGGTGAAGCAGTATGGAAACAAGGCCACATCGTTGGTTATTCTTTCTCCCATCGCCCAAAATAAGATTGCACAATTTATCGAGAGAAAAATCAACAACCCTGAAATTCGAGTTTCTGCCATCAATGGAAAATTCATTCTAGAAGGTTTTGCCAATTCTCAATCTGAAAGAGACCGCTCAGAGATCATTGCCAAAATGTATGTTCCTGATGTGGTTGTGGATGAGGCTGTTGCAGACAAAAAGGTGATGGAGCGAAAAGCTGATGTGGTGGTGAACCTGATCAGTGTGAGACCGCCTCCTCCTGGTGAGCCCAGCAAGATCATTCAGTTAGTGGTCCACTATGTGGAACTTCAAAAAGACTACAACAAAAGCTTTCGATTCCAATGGCTCCCAGATTTGGGTGATGGATCCACCTTAGAATTTTCGACGGGAGGCCGTTCGCCTGGTGGAATTGTGGGAACCATTACTGGGACCATTTCAAATCTTCTGCCAAAGCTGAACTGGGCGAAACAACATGGTTTTGCCCGTGTTCTTCAAAGCTCCAGTGTGGTTGTGGAAGATGGCAAAAAAGGTGTGATGAATGCGATCACACGTCTTCCTTATCTTGTGACCAACGCTCAAGGGCAACCGTCTACAAATTTTGAAGAGGCGGGAATCCGCAGCAATATCACTCCAAATATTATGGGTGAAAGATCTGACAGCGTTAAATTGAACATGAGCTTTGCGGTGAAAAGTTTGATCAGTTATTCCGATCAAGGTCCGTTGACGGCCAGCCGAGAGATTCAAACGGTTTTGCACGTTCGAAGCGGTCACAGTGCTGCGGTTGGTGGATTGATCACCAGTGACAACGGAGCCAACTACAACAAACTTCCGGCAAACGCCAGTACGAATCCGATCATCTCTCTTTATGCTTCAAAAGATTTTAGGAAGAATCAAAGTCAATTTGTGGTGTTTGTTACGCCCATCATTAAGGCTTCGGCCAGCGCAGGGGCAGATAAGATTAAACGCAAATTTAGACTGGATCAGTAAAAAGGAGTTTGCATCTTGGCTATTCATGAATCCTGTCACTTGATTGCTGTGATTGGCGGAAAAGGAGGCGTTGGAAAAAGCGTCTTCGCGGCCAATCTTGCTTTCACATTTCTTAAGGAAATGAGGGCGCCCACGCTTCTTATTGATGGGGATCCAAAGTCTTGCGGAGATCAAAACTTCATCACTGGAATTCGACCCAAACAAACAGTCATGGATGTGGCTCAGTTCAAAGGAGTCATTTCCGCACAATCCGTAGACCAGTTGGTCAGCAAACACCAGACCGGCGTGGGATACATCGGTGCAGTTCACGGACCTGATCAAACCTTTCAGGTGGACACAGCTCTTTTAAAGAAGCAGCTGTTTTCAATCTCTCAGCAGTTTAAGTTTATCGTTTTGGATTTGGGAAGTGACCTCACAGAATATCAGCTAGACATGATCGAAGATGCCAGTGCGGTGATAGTGGTGACCACTCCTGAAGTTTTGGTGGTCAATCAGACGCGAAGACTGATCAGTGATTTGTTGACGGCTTCTGTTCCTGCAGAGTTCTTACAGCTGGTTGTGAATAAGGCTTCGCGAAGCGGTGTTGATCCAAAAGCAATCAGCCAGTCTTTGAGACGGCCCATTCTTTCGTTGATTCCTCAGGATGACGTCACTGCCTATGCGGCTCTTCAAAGATCCACTCCGTTTATTTTAGGTGCGCCGAACGCAGCCATTTCAGCAGCCTACCACGACACGGTTCGAAAGCTCACCGGTGGCATTCTTCAAAAGTTAAAGACTCTCTCTAAACCTCGACCCAAATCTGCAGACAAGCCTGCAGAAATTGAAGGTTCTCAAGACGCACCAAAAGGTCCAAAAGGGCGAAAGCGCAACTTGGATGCACACACCTTGCTGAAGATGCAAGTGCATGGTGCTTTGATCAAAGAGATGGATTTAAAAAAGGACATCGTCAACACCAAGGATGATCCTGTAAAGGCCAAGGAGTTGCGAAACAAAACTCAACGGGCCATTTCAGAACTGACGGATCGCATTTCTCCAGGGCTGGGTCGAGACGAGCGTTCTCGAGTCATCAAGGAAACTTTGGATGAAGCTTTGGGACTGGGTCCTTTAGAGGAATTGCTTTCAGATCCTTCTGTGACGGAAATTATGGTCAATGGCTGCGACATGATCTACGTGGAAAAAAACGGAAAGCTCACTCTTTCTCCGGTGACCTTTACAAGCAATTTGCAACTTCGAACTGTTATTGAGCGAATTGTGGCGCCTCTGGGTCGACGTATTGATGAAAGAACACCCTATGTGGATGCTCGATTGGTCGATGGAAGTCGTGTGAACGCCATCATTGAGCCTCTAGCAATTGATGGCCCTGCGGTGACCATCCGAAAATTTCCGGCCGAAAGAATTCAGGCATCCGATTACACCGATCGTTTCAATTCAATGACTCGGCCCATGATGGAATTTTTAAAAGTGTGTGTGGAGCAGGGATTAAACATCGTTATTTCCGGTGGTACGGGATCTGGTAAAACGACTCTATTGAATGTGATGTCCAGTTTTATTCCCGTAAATGAACGGATCATTACCGTCGAGGATGCGGCGGAACTTCAAATGAAGCAGGAACACGTGGTTCGCTTGGAAACCCGTCCCGCAAACATCGAAGGAACTGGAGAAGTGAGCATCCGAGATTTGATTCGAAACTCCCTTCGTATGAGACCCGACCGCATTGTGGTGGGGGAGTGTCGTGATGGAGCCGCCTTAGATATGCTTTCTGCAATGAACACCGGTCACGATGGATCTATGACCACGGTTCACTCGAACAACCCTCGTGAAGCGGTGGCTCGACTGGAAACTCTATGTATGATGGCTGGAATGGATTTGCCTGCAAAGGCCATTCGCGAACAGATTGCCGGCGCGGTAGATCTGATCATTCAAATCAGTCGATTGAGTGATGGAAGTCGTAAGGTGATGAGCATTACAGAAGTGGTTGGGATGCAAGGTGAAACCGTCACTTTGCAAGAGATCTTTCGATTCAAAGAAGAAGGCTTCGACAAAAACAGAAAAATCATTGGACAGTTTCAAGCTATGGGTCTTATTCCAACCTTTATTGAAACCTTTGAACAACGGGGAGTTTCGATCCCAAGAAACCTGTTTGTGACAAATACGCAAACTCCTCAACAGGCGCAAAAGCCTCAAGGCAGACCTGGAATTGGAAAGCCTATGGGACTGAAGAAGCCTGCCTTAAAAAAGACTGGAACAGGGGGTGAATGATGTCCTCTATTCTGGGAAATGATTTCTTTTTTATTCCACTTTTTGGCATTACAGTTTTTATATTGGCCTATTTGACCTCAGATCGAATTCTTGAATTTTTTCACAAAAAAAGTTTAGGAAATCGGAAAATCATCATCGACCTGATGGACCGCATGTTTTTTGATGTGGACAAAAAGAAGATCACCACCATCATGCTGTTAAGTTCTTTTGGTTTGGGAGTGATTGTCTTTTTGATTGTTTGGCCAAACATTTGGATTGGACTTCTTTTTGGAGGGGTCGTAACCGTTTTAGGTTGGTCCGCGCCCAAGTGGGTGATGGAATCCATGTGGGAGAGACGTTGCACTCTTTTGACCAATCAACTTGTCGATGGTTTGACGATCATGGGAAACAGTGTAAAGGCCGGACAAAGTTTGAACCAAGCCATGGAAAGAGTGGTCGAAAATATGAAGGGTCCCCTCGCTCAAGAGATGAGCTTGGTGCTCAATAAAATTCGTCTCGGGATGTCTACGGAAGAATCATTGAATGAGTTTGCCGAAAGAATTCCCCGTCAAGATGTGCAAATGCTTGTGACCTCGGTGAACATTTTAAAAGAAACCGGGGGAAACTTGGCCGAAACCTTTGCTACCATTGTGACCACGGTCAGGGAACGTCAAAAAGTGGAGAAAAAAATCCAAGCTCTAACTGCACAGGGAACCATGCAGGCTATCATCATTACCTTGGTCCCGTTTGTGATTTTGGGAGTTTTCCTTCTCGTAGACCCGAATTACGTTATGCCTCTTTTCACTAGACCTTTGGGATGGGTGGCCCTCGCTCTAATGCTAGCCCTGCAAACAATTGGTTTAGTTGTCATGAAAAAAATTGTTACTATTAAAGTGTGAGACCTGTCGAACTTCGACAATTGCTTTAATCGATGGATAGAAAGAGGAAGACATGAAGTTTTCTTTGTCGCTTTTGATTCTTGCGCTTTATCCCTGGGCCAGCTTTGCGGTCGTTGATATGAAAAGTGCAAACTACGCTGAAACCTACATAGACATGAAAGTTCCAGGAGTGGGTTACGACCTGCGTGTGGCAAGAACTTATAACAGCCGGTCTATTTTTAACGGAATGTTTGGCTTTGGTTGGTGTTCAGACTTTGAAACTAAAGTGGAAGTGACGCCGGAGAACGGATTGAAGCTGACCGAATGCGGTGGTGGAGTAGAAATCAATTATTTGCCCAAAGGCTTTAAATCGTCTTCGTCGGACGAAGTGATCAAGCAGATCATTATGGCCTTAAAGAAGAAGCGTCCGGAATTGAAGGACGATTACCTTGGTAAACTCGCCAATGAAATGAAGACCAACACCTTTATGAGAGAAGAGTTCGCCAGAAACTTGGACATCTCAGGGAAGATTCTTCAAGGCAAGGCCTACTACGCCAATGGCAAAGAGGCAGAGTACATCGTACTTGAAAAGGGCTATTACAAGCGCAGTCTGACCGATGGAACCTTTCAACGTTTTGACGACAAAACCGGGCTTTTGACTCACATGTATGACCGCAATGGAAATTACCTGAAGTTGGCCTGGGGAAAAAGTGGACTTGATGGTGTGGTTGATAACTTGGGCCGTAAGCTCAGTTTTAAACACGATCCGGTGACAAAAAAGGTGGCCTTAATTGTAGGTCCTAATAAGATGACGGCCACATACAATTCAAAAGGCGACAACTTGGTTGCGGTTAAAAATGCGGACAGTGAAGTTTATAAGTACGAATATGATGAACTTCACAACTTGACCGAGATCACTTTGCCAGACAAGCGCATGAAAAAACTCAGCTACAACAAAGACAAAGATTGGGTGGTCAGCTTTACCAATCCCAAAGGCTGCGTGGAAAATTACAATTACATTTTGGGAAAGCCAAATCCAAAAGAATATTTCAAATCGGAAGTGGTTAAGAAGTGTGGCAAGGAAGTAACCAACCAAAGTTCCTATGAATTCTTCCATAAAGAAAGACAGGATGGATTGGGACTTTATCTTCACCGCGTTCGAACGGTAAATAACGGTGCGGTAACAGATATCACTTATCATCCTATTTTTGGCAAGCCGCTGACTATTTTGGAAAATGGAGACAAGACCGAGTACGCCTATTATTCAAATGGTTATGTCTACACCAAGAAAGAGCCCAGCCGACATTTTAAGTATGAATACAAAGGCAGCTGTCAGAAGGTTTCTCGGGTTTATACCGAAATCATCGAGAAAGTGGAACGACCAGTTGCGGATGGCAAAAACTCCAAACGTGAAGTCTCTGCGGTGGAAAAAGTGGCAAAGAAACTCTACACGGATTTTGAGTACAACAAGCCGAAGTGCAATTTGGTGGCCGCTAAGAACTCTGATGGGCAAAGAGTGCAGATTTCTTATGACACCAAAGGTAGAATTGCAAAAATTGTGGATCAGACGAAGAAGCCCATTAACATTCAGTACGAAGAGAAGTTTGGAAAACCCGAAGTGGTTTCCCGTCCGGGCCTTGGTACCATTAAAGTGAAATACAAAGAAGATGGCGAGATTCTAAATGTCGAAAGCAAGCAAGGGCCAGAGGTGGCTGTGCAAGTGGCTTCGATATTTAACAACCTCCTTGATATTATTGCCCCAGCCACTTCAGAAAGTCCCTTGTAAGGAGAAGGTATGAAATTGATGAGTTGGATTTTATTCGGTGTGTTTACAGCCTTTATGGCGCTTCCCTCGTTTGCGGCAGAGGATCACGAAGACATCGCAGAGACTGATGCACAAATCGAGAACGCAAAAACAGAGGCCTCGACTTCCGCTTTAAAGGACTGTCCAGAATGTCAGCGAGTGATGTACCAAAAGTCCTTGGCCGAGCGAAATGATCAGGAAACAAGGAAGATCGTAGAGAGATTGGCCAACAAAGGGTCCACGTCAGTGCCAGATCTTGAAGACAGCAAAGGGACCAAATAGGTCGTTCGCGCCCCTACCAAACTTTAGACACCACCGAAAAAGTGTCTCAAATCGAGACACTTTCAGCTTCAAAAGGGCCTATTTTCGCTCTGGCCTGTCTAAGAATTCGACAAAGAATTTGTCAGCGCCAATAAAACTGACTCCCATTTAGGCACACTCCTCGCATTAAAGTCTTGTATGTAATGGTCCGTGTTCGGACCTTAATGAAGGAGTCAGTGTTATGAGAAAACTATTGCTAACAGCTTTTTCCCTGAGCTTGATGTTGGGTTCCGTGGCTCACGCGACGAAGAAGGGCAATGCAAATTGTTCTGCGACGAAAAGTGGGAGTGCATTGAGCAATGACATGAAAACACAGGCCTATGTTGCGAGCCTTACTCAAGGTACGAAACAAAGAACTGGATCGACCTCTACGGGCAACAGCTCAGGAGCGAGATAAGGTTTACTCCCAGTTGAATCGGAAACCAGGAGCCTTCTCTTTGTCGGAGGCTTCTGAGTTCTTGGCCTCTCGCTTTTTAAGAAGGGGCTCGGACTGGGATCCTTTCTCCTCTTCGTCGAAGAGTTTGTGTTTGATTTTTTGCTTGGTGGATTTCAATCCATCTTGAATGGCTTTTGCGCCTCCACGGGCAATGTCATCCAATGGTGCGGCAAAATCAGACCCGCGAAAGTACATGTGTGCTTTGTCTTCAAGGCGAGCGTCGCCAATTTTGATTTGCAAAAGTGCCACCACCACCAGAGTAAAAACCAATGTTTTGATAAAAAACAAAAAGTCCATCATGGGGCTTTCCCTCCTGCCTTTTTCAAAATCCCAATCAGCTCCTCTTTTTTAAATGGTTTGACCACATAGTGCATGCAGCCGGCATCAATCGCGGCCATCATCAATGACTCTTGATCCATGGTGCTGCAGGCGATGATTTTTTGATGAGGGCGAATTTTCAGAATCTCTTTGGTGGCCTCGATACCACTCATATGGGGCATGACCAAATCCATAAGGATCAGATCGGGATCGGTTTCCTGGGCCAAGCGAATTGCTGATTTTCCATCCTCAGCTTCGCCAACCACCTGAAATCCATTTTCTGTCAAAATTTGCTGAAGAACTTCGCGGATAAACGGAGCGTCATCAGCCACTAAAACTTTCACTCCCATAGAGCCCAGTATAAGGTGAAAGCCACCAAAACAAAATGTTTTGTCGACAGGGTCTTGTGCATGTCTTCGATTGGACAATCAATTATTGAATTTTTATCCCAGTTTCATGGGCCATCTGCGTACGCACTGGTCTTAGGACTGTTATTGATTTGTGGTCTTGGAGTTCCCATTCCCGAGGACATCACTCTTATTGGTGCGGGAATTTTAGCCGCCCTTGGTTCCATGAGTTTGACAGGAGCTCTTATTGCTGGATTTTTGGGCGTCATGATTGGCGATGCCTTTATGTTTTACCTTGGGCGTTTCTATGGTCGAAAAGCCCTGACCCTTCCCCTGATTCGAAACATCATGACTCCCAAGAGAATTGAAAAGGCCGAACGCCGGGTTCTTCGAAATTCAAAGTTCATTTGTTTTACGGCGCGCTTTCTTCCAGGACTTCGATCCGCGGTATTTTTGACTTCAGGTATGCTTGGAGTTCGACCGGTGATCTTTTTTGCATTGGATGGTTTTGCAGCTTTGATCAGTGTTCCCGTTTGGGTGGTTGGCGGCTGGTGGTTTGGTCAAAACATCACGGAAGCTTTGGCCTTTGCAGAACGCATGCAAGTGGTGTTGATCGCGGGAATGATTACTCTTGTGATTGGTTATCTTCTGTTTAAAAGATGGAAGAAAAACAAAAGAGCCCGCGCACTCATCTATCACATGACCAAATAGATTATTTTCCCCAAATGTAGCCGATAGAAAATAAGGTCAAACTTTGATTGACGCTCAATCCGTCTGGAGTGGTTCTGGTTTCGGGATCTGCGTAGGATGCTGCGCCTTTAAATAGATTCTTTTCAAAGCGATGTTCCACTTTCCAATACACCTGGTTCTTTCGATCAAACTTTACGCGACCACCCAGGTGAGCGGAAAGTGCGGTGGTTACGTTGCTCAATCCCGAATTGATGTTCTGAGCACCTGAGGATTCCGTGTGAGTCAACTTGGGGTCGATGCCCACTCCTAAAGAGTGAGAGTAATGCAGGGAAGAGGGCAAGTCGGCTTCAAAGGAAATTTGAACTCCCGTAGATTTGGTTGAGACCCGTCCACCAGTGCTGGAGCTGGTTGATGCTTGGCTGTCCAGATAGGAAAATTTCCAAATGGTTTGAGGCGCCAAGGGCTGATCCAAATCAATGTTTCGAAAGGCAATTCCAATTCGACTTTGAGAAAGTGTCAATGCGCTGACACTGTTGTCTGTCAGTGAAGAAACAGATGCCCCCATGGAAGATTGCATTTGTCCGTCCACTCCAAAGTAAGGACTGATCCAAAGACGAATTCCGGCAGAATATCCGGGAGCAGAGGACGAATAGTTTTTCACCGAATAGCTGCTGGAGCTGTTGTAGTAAAAGTAGGTGGGTGAAAGAGAGATCTCAACGGAGTTTTCCCCATCGCTGTTTTTTGACTTTCGGTTTTTCAGTTCGCGAAGTTCTTCCTCATCCACTCCTAATATAAGGATGCGCAGACGATCCAGAAAATTGTCGTTCTTTTCCAACTCCATATTGGCATTTGGATTTGAGTCGGCCGCGTCTTTGTTCGAAGGTGCTTGTTCTTTGTCTGCATCTTGCGAAGCCTTAGCTTCGGTCTTTGTAGGTTCTGAAGTGTTCACAGTGACAGAATTGCTTTTTACAGACTTTGGTGCAGCTGTCTCATTTGGAGACACTGGAGAACTGGAAGATTCTGCACGGGGAGTTCGAATGGGAGAAGGTTGTCGTTCTTCAATGGGTTTTACGCTGAAACGATTGGAATCCAAAGTATCGATGCTTGGAGAAGATCCTCGACCTCGCAAGTAAGGAGAGACTGGATCTAAGTCCGACCACGCCTTTGTTTCCACAAAGAGGGAAACTGCAAAAAGGAAAACCACAAACAAAGTTCGTGAGTGATAGCATCTCATCAATACTAAAATCGGTATGGATCTAGGTAGACTTAAGTCAAATTGACCCAATTGCAACTTAAGAGCACACTGAATAAGAAGATGAGATTCTTTCAAAAATTTGCCTATATCTTTTTCTATTTCGGTCTTTTGCACAGTGCGCAAGGACAAATGACCATGGGGCAAAGTCAGTACTTAAGTCCAGAGGATCAGGTTTTTCAAATCGAAAGGCTGACGGTCAGTCCCTTTTTCGACAACGCAGATGGAATTTATGCTCGACCTTTGGAGAGGCATTTGATCGATTCCCTCAGCAAAGGACATCGGTTCAATTTTATTCCTTCGACGTCAGGTCAGAAGCCCACAAGCCCCGAAGCCTTTATGAGAAATTCCAATGAGGCTCAAAATTTTGGAAAGTCCGAGAAGGTGGATGGATTTTTCTCGGGTCGAGTCACACAGTATCCTGAGGGGATTCAGATTTCTCTCTATTTCTTTTTAACTCGAGATGGAGATCCCTTGGTTCAAGGGGAGCTTAAAAATCTAAAGAACAACTCTATAGAGTTTTTAAAAGGTCAGTTGGATATTTTGGTAAAGCAAATGTTAGAGCGTCTTCCTTATTCGGGAAGAATTCTTAGCCGTGAAGGTCTTCGAGTGACTGTGAATTTAGGTTCGAAAGATGGAATGAAAAAGGGCCAAGAATTGACTGCGGTTCAATTTTTATCCGTCAATCGACACCCCAAATTGAAGTTTTTGATCAATACAAAAAAAGAAGTGGTGGGAAAGATCAAACTTCTTAAAGTGGAGCCCACTTTAAGTTTTGCTGCAGTCGTTTTTGAAAAAGAAAAGGATATTCTTCAAAAAGGAACGAAGATCGACAAGATCGAAGAAGTTCATTACTCAGATGTGGAAACCGGGTTTGAGCCGGTAGCCGGAGAAGCCAATCTTTCGGGAAAAGAATCTATTTTTGGCAAAGATCCGGTGGAGTGGAAGCCACTTCCAAAACCTGTATTCGGAATGGTCAAAGCAAAGGCCGGGTTGACTCGATTTCAGAACAATCTGAATTTAACGGGGGTTGGCGGCTTGAGTGCCAGCTCAAACTTTGCGCCCATCGTGGATCTTGAAGGTGAGCTTTGGGTGACTGCAGAGTGGACCGTCCATGCGCAGATCAAACAAGGCTTGGTGATGGTTTCCAATCCTCGTTCCGGTTCGACTCCAACAGATCTTTCGCAAACTTTTACCGCTTATGAGTTGCTTGCAGGATATCGTTTTCGGTTTGGACCGGCGGGGCCTTCTTCTTTTGCAGAGCCCTTTTTTGGATACTACAAGCACGAGTTTTTTGCGGACAGCACCCAGCCCGAAACCTTTAACACCATGAAGTATTCAGGTTTTAAAGTGGGAGTGATGGGAGAATTTCCCATCACCAAAGACGAGAAGTGGCGCGGGGGCGGAAAGGCTTCCTTTGCAGTGACTTCAAGTTTGAGTGAGTCCCCGGTTACTTCGGGAAGTGCGAGTAACAATGTGATTCAATTCCAATTTTATGGATCCAAAGCTTTGTCTGCCCGTTTGAGAGCCTTAGCCAGCATTGATTTTGAACAGTTCTCTTCCAGTTTTTCGGGTTCAGGAACCCGGTCAGATGCGGCCACTTCCTCCAGCCTTCGATACACCAGCCTGACCGGCGGCGTTTCCTACAGCTTCTAATGGGTTTGTAGTCTTCCAAAATGCGCCAAAAGACGTCCGCCAAAGTGCGTCCGCAAAAAGGTACCTGCTTCCTTTTCCGATATGCACCGCATATCGGAAAAGGAAGCAGGTACCTTTTGGCGGAAATTTTTTTGGGGCATAAAAAAAGCCCGAGTTCTTCAACTCGGGCTTTTTCATGAGCTTGGGCTCAGTTGAAAAGACGGGGGATTACATCATCCCCATGCCGCCCATTCCTCCCATACCACCCATTCCGCCCATGCCACCCATATCAGGAGCACCAGCAGAACCTTCATCTTTTTTAGGAGCTTCAGCAATCATAGTTTCAGTTGTAAGCATCAAAGAAGATACAGAAGCTGCATTTTCTAGAGCGCAACGAACCACTTTTACAGGATCAATCACACCATCTTTAAGAAGGTCGCCATACTTTTCAGTCAAAGCGTTGAAACCGTAAGAAGTGCTTTTCTCGCTCACAACACGATCAAGAACGATGGCACCGTCAAGACCTGCGTTGGTTGCAATTTGACGAACGGGCTCTTCACAAGCGCGACGGATGATTCGGATTCCAGCGCGTTGTTCTTCGGAGTCTGCATCCAATTTTTCAAGAGAGCGAGAAGCGCGAAGCACGGCAGTACCACCACCAGCAACGATACCTTCTTCAACTGCAGCGCGAGTTGCATTCAATGCATCTTCAACGCGAGCTTTTTTCTCTTTCATTTCAACTTCAGAGGGCGCTCCAACGTGAATCACAGCAACACCGCCCGCCAATTTAGCAAGACGCTCTTGAAGTTTTTCTTTGTCGTAGTCGCTAGAAGTTTCTTCGATTTGAGCTTTGATTTGAGCCACTCGGCCTTGGATTTCTTTTTTAGAACCTGCGCCATCAACAATAACAGTGTTGTCTTTGTCGATCACGATGCGTTTTGCTTGTCCAAGCATGTCTACAGTGGCTTGCTCAAGTTTCATTCCAGTTTCTTCGCTGATCAACTGTCCACCAGTCAAAGTTGCGATGTCTTCGAGCATGGCTTTTCTGCGATCGCCAAAGCCAGGAGCTTTAACTGCAGCAACGTGAAGAGTTCCACGAAGTTTGTTCACAACAAGAGTTGCCAAAGCTTCGCCATCAACATCTTCAGCGATGATCAATAGAGGACGGCTGGATTTTGCAACGCCTTCAAGAACACCGATCATGTCTTTCATCGCGCTGATTTTTTTGTCGAAGATCAAAACGTAAGCGTTCTCAAGAACGGTTTCCATTCTTTCAGCGTTAGTGATGAAGTATGGAGAAAGGTAACCACGGTCAAATTGCATACCTTCAACAACTTCAAGTTCTGTTTGAGCGGTTTTGCTCTCTTCAACAGTGATAACACCTTCTTTTCCAACTTTAGACATGGCAGCAGCGATCATTTCGCCGATTTCAGAATCGTTGTTGGCAGAGATGGTTCCAACCTGAGCGATTTCTTTTTCGCCTTTTACAGGTTTTGCCATTTTCTTAAGTTCTTCGATCACGTGAGCAACGGCTTTGTCCATTCCACGCTTTACGTCTGTAGGGTTGTGACCTGCACTTACGATTTTAGCACCTTCGCGAAAAATCGCTTGGGCCAACACGGTTGCAGAAGTGGTTCCATCACCAGCGTCATCGTTTGTTTTGCTGGCAACTTCTTTCACCATTTGAGCGCCCATGTTTTCGAACTTGTTCTCAAGCTCGATTTCTTTGGCAACAGTAACACCGTCTTTAGTGATCAAAGGAGATCCAAAAGATTTGTCGATAACAACGTTACGACCTTTAGGACCAAGAGTGACTTTTACAGCATTCGCGAGAGTGTTCACTCCACGAAGGATTGATTTTCTTGCGTCTTCGCTAAATCTTAATTCTTTGCTCATGATTCAATTCCTTATTAGTTAATGATTCCTAAAACATCTTCTTCGCGCATCATCAGATAATCTTCGCCGTTCAGCTTAAGCTCTGTTCCTGCGTATTTTCCAAATAGAACTTTGTCGCCAACTTTTACGGCAAGAGGAAGGTTCTTTCCTTCTTCAGTGATTCGTCCGTTTCCAGCAGCTACGATCTCTCCGCGCTGTGGTTTTTCTTTGGCGGAATCGGGAATGATAATTCCTCCAGCGGTTTTTTCCTCTTCAGCCATGCGGCGAACAAGGATTCGATCATGCAGAGGGCGCACGCCCAACGCTTCTTTTGCCATGGTTAGACCTCCTATAGTCCAAATGGGTAACGTTTAAAAAAATAAATGGTGATATCCGAACGCCGTCCAATATGGACCGCCCAAATTTTCTGTCAAGGCGACAGAGCTAATTTTTTGAATTTAGAAAGAAATTAGCGGGAAGAGGCCTCACGTTGGGCCCAAAATCCGTTCAACTGGGAAGAGCTGGAAGCGGATCTATCTCTTTGATCTGACTGTCTTTTTAGGATTTCTTCGAGGATTTTAGTCAGCTCTTCTTTAGAGAGGGTGCCCACCAGGGTTTCGAGGGCTTCAGGGGATTGGGAAAGGGTTGGCAAATAGACGGTGATATAGTCTTCAAATGTAAGGCCAGAAGCTCCTTCTACCGCCTGGCGAGCAAGCTTCTGTTCCTTTGTAAGCCTTTCAACTTCGGACTTGGTTTTGGTCTTTTGAAATCGCTCTAAGGCCTGCTCTTTTGGTGAGGAGGCTTCCGAGGATTTTGAAGATTCGCTGTTTTCGGTGGTCTTCACCGTGTCCAATTCGGCGCTGATTCTTAAAAGTCTGTTTTGGGCATTGAGGATCTGCTGTTCCTTCCAAGCTTTATAGGGCAGGGGGCGGGTGTCCGGTGCCTCTTCGGCACGGGCAATGAGGCTGAGGCCGAAGAAAAGAGACATCAATATGAGTGAGGAAATTTTTTGGAGGGACAAGCTTCAAACTCCTTGAAAGTCGAGAGGCTCAATCAGTGAGCCCTTGCTAGGAGCATAAGATTACAAAGCTTGTGCCAATGAAATTTGACCTTTCCCTGCAATTTAAAGGCTTTATAGATTTTTAGAGCGCCCATATTTGTCATCGCGGCGTCGAAAAAGGTTCTTCCCGCCCAGACTTTTTCCGCACCAATGCCGTTCCCGCACTGATTCGGTTCCCGCAAAAAGGTACCTGCTTCCTTTTCCGATATGCGGTGCATATCGGAAAAGGAAGCAGGTACCTTTTTGCGGATGTGGTCAGGAGTCTATGTTTTAATGGTGGGATGAAAACTCTCGTACTTCTTATATTTTGCTTCAGTTTTGTGGGGACTTTTGCCAAGGACATTAAAACCAACGAGGTCATCGTCAAAGACGCACCTTCTTGGCTCAAAAGAAACCGCATGGAAAAGATCACCCGCAGAATCCAAAGAAAGCTGGAGTGGTCCACTCGCAGAGTCACCATGCACTGGTACACGTCCTCTGAGGCTTTTCGAAAAATTCACAAACTGAAGGGCGAGCCCGTGGCTTTTACCATCAATAGCCCTCAAGGTTCATCCATTCACATGGGGCCCACTGTGAACACGAAAGATTTCGACCGAGTGTATGGCCACGAATTGGTCCATGTGATTCTTTACCAAAAGTACAAAGGTTCCGTTCCCAAGTGGCTTGAGGAGGGCGTGGCCAACCATCTGTCCGGCATGGGCAAGGTGGATTACAAATGGTTGAAGTCCCACAATCAAGAGATCGATGTAAAACAATTGTCCCATCCTTTTTCTGGAGATCCCGCCATGGTTCACTTCAGATACAAGGCGTCCCAGGCATTGGCGGAAATGTTGGATAAAAAATGTGGGTTGGAAAAACTCATTCACATGAGCCTTGAGAGAAATATGGAAGACTATTTCAAGACCTATTGTGAAATTGATGATTTGAATCAGGCTTTTCGGGCTTGGATCGAGAAAAAATCCAAATAGATCACCGTTTGCCAAAAAACCGCGGACCCAGTAGATTTGGAAACCATGTTAGAACTTATTTTGATTTCCCTTTTTGCCGGATTGTTTTTTATTTTCCTAGCGCTTTGGTTTTTTCAGCTGCGCTCTAAAATCTCTTTAGAAAAGAACATTCACGAGTTGGAAGTTGAAAACTCCAAATTGAACCAAGAAGTTCTGTTTGCCAAAGAATCTTTGAATTCCGAACGGGCAAGATTTGATCAAATTAAGGCTGAGTTAAAAGATTCATTTTCAAATGTTGCGGCAACATCCTTGCAATCCTCCACCAAACATCTTTTGGAGATCGCAGAGTCTACCTTTAAAAAACAAAGCGAAATGCAACTGATGGATTTTGATCAAAAACAAAAGAACATCAAGCAACTGATGGAGCCTGTGTCCGAAGCTTTGACCAATTATCAAAAGCAAGTGAACGAAATGGAAAAAGAGCGGCACCGGGCTTTTTCGTTGCTGGATTCCGAGCTGAAGCGCATGGCGGAAATGGGTGCTCAACTTTCTAAGGAAACCACCGCCTTGAAGGACGCTTTGAAAAAGCCTCACATTCGTGGGCGTTGGGGAGAGGTTCAGCTCAAGAACTGCATCGAACTGGCAGGAATGAGTGAATACGCCGATGTGACATTTCAAGATGTGGTGGACAATGATGGCGATCGATTGATTCCGGACATGGTCGTTCGCATGCCCGAAGGTCGCAAAGTTGTGGTGGATGCAAAAACACCACTGGATGCATTTTTAAATTCTTTGGAATCGCAGACCGAAGAACAGCGTGCTGTTGAAATGGCACGCCATGGGCGCCATGTGAAAGAACACATCAAAAAGCTCTCTCTCAAATCCTATGGGGAAGTGGTGGACGGATCAGCGGATTTTACCGTGATGTTTTTGCCGAATGAGTCGTTTTTGTATGCGGCTTTGGAGGTGGAGCCAGACCTTGTCGAATACGCCATGGAGAAAAAGATTTTGGTGGCGACTCCACCAACACTTGTCGGTTTGCTCAAAGTCATTCGTTTCGGTTGGAGTGAAAAACGTTTGGCCGAAAACGCCGAGAAGATTTCAAAAGAGGGGATTGAGCTTCACAAACGGGTGGCCCATTTTATTGAGGGCTATGAAAATGTGGGCCGACATCTTCAAAAGGCCATGGACGAGTATGGAAAAGGCAAGAACCGATTGCATTCTCAAGTTTTGGTTCAAGCGAAGCGCTTTGAAGCTTTGGGAGTTCAAAGTGCAAAAACTCTTCCCGAGCCCGAGCACATTTTGCTTGAGGAAAATGAGGGTGGCGAAGAAAGCGAAGCCACTCTGACTTAAGAATTTTTCAATTCAAGTGAGACTCAAGATTTTTATAGTCTTCTAAGGCATCCAATTTTTTAAGTTGAGCATTCAATTTCTCCTCAGAAATTTTTAAAAGCCTAAAAATTTCATCAGGATCCACCTTCCCTCCAGATTTTCTGAGGAAGCGCGCTTTCACAATGGCCGAAGCATAGAGTTCGTCGTGTGAGACAAACTGCTGCTTCAGAAAAAAGTATTTTTCATCCCAAGAAAGAAGTTCCGTTTGAATTTCGAAGGACTGAAAGGGCTTGAGTGATTTTCGAAAGCGAATGGCTTCAGAAGCGAGCACAGGATAAATTTTATTGCGAGTTAAAACCTCATAAAATCCAGATCTTAACGTAAGATCCATCCGTCCTAAATCCATCAAGGACAAATAAACTCCGTTGTTCATGTGGATCAAAAGATCAATGTCGGTGGGCCACACTCTTAGAGACAAAATAGATTTGTCTAAAAAATCGATGCGAGGGCGCCAGTATCGAGAGAGAAAGAGAAAACACAATCGAAAATAATGTTTCATTTGCATCTGAGCTTACATTGTAGGAAGTCAGATGCAAGGGGGAATCAAATGGCAGGATTAAAAGGGGAACTTCGCGACCGTCGAATTCTTGCGACGGTTTTGGTTTCGGCTCTAGGATACTTTGTCGACATTTATGATCTTCTACTTTTTGGAATTGTTCGAATTCCTTCATTGAAATCTTTGGGAGTTTCAGAAGATCAACTGCTTTCAAAGGGTCTTTTGCTTTTGAACATGCAGATGGCTGGAATGTTGGTTGGTGGAGTTTTATGGGGAATTCTTGGAGATAAAAGGGGGCGCAAAAGCGTTTTGTTCGGTTCGATCTTGATGTACTCCCTTGCAAACATTGCCAACGCCTTTGTTCCCAATGTGGAAATTTATTGTGCCCTCAGATTCATTGCAGGCGTGGGATTGGCAGGAGAGCTTGGCGCGGCAATCACCTTGGTTTCGGAAGTGATGTCCAAAGAGTCTAGAGGAATCGGAACCACTTTGGTGGCAACCGTTGGAATTTTAGGAGCCGTAGTTGGATCTATGGTGGGAGACACCTTCAGTTGGCAAACCGCCTACTTGGTCGGTGGGTTTATGGGACTTGGTCTATTGCTTTTGAGAGCAAGTCTTTTGGAATCCGGAATGTTCGAGTCTATGGTTGCAGAGTCCAATGTGAAGAAGGGATCTTTCTTGGATCTGTTTACAAGTCGAGAGCGATTTTTCAAATACATGGCCTGCATTCTTATTGGAGTTCCCATTTGGTTTGTGGTGGGCACATTGATCACCTTTGCTCCCGAGTTTTCACAGCAGTTGGGAGTGGTGGGGTTGGTGACGGCAAGTAAGGCCATCATGTGGTCTTATGTGGGGCTTTCATTGGGAGATCTTTCTTCGGGCCTGGTTTCTCAAGTGTTGAAAAGTCGAAAGAAGTCTGTGTCTGTCTTTTTGGTTTTAACGGCGGTGTTAACTTTCACTTATGTTCTTCAGTCTGGATGGAGTGCGGAAGCCTTTTATGTGCTCTGCTTTTTGTTGGGAGTTTCCACCGGATATTGGGCCGTCTTTGTGACCATTGCGGCCGAGCAATTTGGGACCAACATTCGAGCGACGGTCACAACCACAGTCCCAAATTTTGTCAGAGGATCTGTGGTGCCGGTGACTTTGGCCTTTGGATACTTTCGAGGCCACATTGGAATGATTCCCAGCGTGACGGTTGTCGGTGCTGTGGTTTTTGCCTTGGCTGGTCTTTCGTTGTGGAAAATGAAAGAAACCTTCGGCAAAGACCTCAATTATTTTGAGTAGGCAAAAAGGTACCTGCTTCCTTTTCCGATATGCACCGCATATCGGAAAAGGAAGCAGGTACCTTTTTGCGGAGCAGTCCTTTTGAGATGGGTTGGAATCGGTTACAATAAGCTTTCATGGCACAATCTATTTCATATGCAATCGACTTCGGAACGTCGAATTCGCTGCTCCTTGCTGTCAAAGACGGACAGGTGCTTCCCGCATTCGACTTGGATCCTCTTCATAAGGATTCACAGATCTTTCGGTCTTTGATTTATTTTCCCAAGCAGGGTGCACCTTCTTTTGGTCAAAAGGCCATTGAAGATTACACCGAGCAGGCGGGTGAGGGTCGGTTTTTACGGTCTTTCAAAAAGCATCTTCCTTCTGAAAATTTCAGTGGCACTCGTATCAACAATCAGTTTTTTAAGCTCGAGGACCTGGTGGCTCTTTTTCTCAAAGAATTAAAAAGTCGAGCGGACAGACATTACGGAGAAGATGTTAAAAAAGTGGTTATGGGGAGACCAGCGAAGTTTTCCATGGACCCTCAATTGGATCAATTGGCCCAAGACCGACTAAAAACGGCTGCGGAAACCGCGGGATTTGAGCAGATTGAATTTTTCCAAGAACCACTTGCGGCAGCCTTTGATTACCGCAACCAAATGGAAGGTCAGAAGAATGTTTTGATTGTGGATCTTGGAGGTGGAACTTCCGACTTCACATTGATCCGCCTTCGTCCTGAAAATTTTGACGATAAAGATGTGCTTTCCATTGGAGGACTTTCTGTAGCTGGAGACGCTATGGATGGGGATCTCATGGGAGAGAAGATTGCGCCCCACTTGGGATCTAAAGTGGAGTACCGCTTTCCCATGGGTTCCAATGTTTTAAAGATGCCCTCCAGTTTGAAATACCAGTTGAAGTCCCCAGCAGACATTGTGCTTTTGTCCCAAAAGGAATTGATGTCTTTTTTGAAAGATGTGCGCAAATGCACTGTCAATGATGAAGACACGGTGAAGTTGGATCAGTTGTTTGCATTGATTCGAGATAATCTCGGATTTGCCATTTATGAAGAAATTGACCGAGCAAAAAGGCAGGTCAGCGAATCTGGAGAAGCAAAGATCGCATTTAAAGAGGATGGAATTTCAATTCAAGACCAGGTTCACGAGTCGGAGTTCAAAGAGTTTACCAAAGAGAACGTCGAAGCCATCTTTAGATCTTTGGATGAGGTGGTCCGAGCCGGCGGTCTGAAGCATGAAGAGATCGATAAAATCTGTTTGACGGGGGGGACCTCAAAACTTCCAGCCATCAAAGAGGGGCTGAGATCCAGGTTCGGCGCAGAAAAGCTTAGCGATTTAAATAGCTTTCAATCGGTGATCCAAGGCCTCGCCAAACGAGCCTCTGAAATCTTTTAAAAACCCAAGTAAAAACTCAAAAGTCTTTGCCGCCAAAAAGTACCTGCTTCCTTTTCCGATATGCGGTGCATATCGGAAAAAGAAGCAGGTACTTTTTGGCGGACGGGATTCAATCAAGAACTACATTTTCGCTTTAAGATCTAGAGCCACTTCAAAATCATCGTAGATCATTTTGTCGCCCAAGTTGTCGAAAAATTTTCCAGATCCGTAGCGCACGTCATACTTAGTGCGGTCCACTTTGATGGTGCCTTTGGCAGTGGCCGTTTTGTCCGACACTTGAACGGCTACAGGAAAGCTCACGGGATGGGTTTTTCCTTTGATGGTCAAATCTCCAGTCACATCATATTTGTCATCTCCAGATTTTTTGACTGAAGTAACGACAAATTTTGCAGAGGAGTGATTTTTCACGTCGAAGAAATCTGGGGACTTCAAGTGGTTGGTTAATTTTTTATTGTCCTTTGCCACTTTAATGTCAGTGACTTTGATGGATTTCATATCAATGACAAATTCACCACCAGTCAGTTCTTTTTTGTCATTAAAAACAACTTTTCCTGATTTTAAAACCAAAGTTCCTTCATGTTGTCCGGTGACTTTTTTTCCTGTCCAATTCAACTTGCTTTTGGATTTATCTATGGTCGCTTCATGATTGGAGCCGTGATCTTTATGGTCTTCATGATCCTTGGCAAAGGTTTGAAGTCCGGTGCCGGCGAAAGTGCTCAAAAGCAAAGTGGCTAAAACAAGGTTTAATTTTTTCATTGAGACTCCTTCTTTAACAGGCATTTCGCCCTTTTTGGATGAACCTCAGATTGTCATGAAAAAAGAGCACCTGTCTTTCTTTTTTTAGAATTGAAAAGGTAGTGAGAAGGCTTTTCCGCCGTAAATCCCTGGGGTGGCGGAATTCCCTTTGGAAAAAATCCTGACAGGCAAAGTCAAAATAACTAAAAGATCAAAGTCTCTCTATGGATTTTTTTAAACCTACAAGTGTTTGCTTCACTCCATCTGCTCGTGCCTTGGTGGATAAGATTTCCTCTTCGGATTGTTGCAGGTCCAAAACACGCCGTTCGTACTCGGCTTGAGAAATGATATTTTTCTCTAAAAGTTGGCGTCCGTTTTCTTCTCGCTGTTTGAAGTAATCTCGATTGGCTTCGGCGGAAGAAAGTGCCTCTTTCAGTTGAGACAATTTTCTTTCCATTGAAGATTTCATGCCTTCGGCGATGGACCTTCTGTAATCAGTAGAGGGGTTTCCTTCATCTAAAAGATGAAATTGACTGACTTCAATGGCCGTTCGTTGATCGAGCATTTGTCCTTCGATTTGCACCACATAGGATTCCTGCTGCATCAATCTGAGTTTTACAGATTGAAGGTGAGCTTCGCTCATTCGTCCAGCATCGACCAATTTTTTGGTGCGGTCATAATCCTTTTGAATTTGAGTCAACACCAATCGAGCCGAGGTTAGGCGTGCCTTTGAGGAATTTAAAGATGCGATTTCTTCGAACTGCTGTTGTTCCAATTCCATGGCTTTGGTGGTGACCACTTCCTGGTCTGCGGCGTAGATGGGAGCAATGGGTTCTTGAGAAATGGATGCGGCTAAGACAGAGTTTCCAAGTCCCGCGAAAATCAATGTAAAGACGATGTTTTTCAAGCTTTCTCCTGGGCAATGAAATCTTAAGAACACCCATTGTGGCGGAAAATCAGAGAGAGGGGAATGCCTTTCCGTCAGAAACTCGCCCTAAGATGGTCAAGATTTTGCTCTCTCAAATCTAGTATTTGGTGAAATCAAACAGAAGGCCATTTTAGAGGAGGCGCTATGACCAAACTTGTTACCCTATTGGCAATTATTGTCTCGGGATTTGGGGTTCAAGCTGAGGAAGCGCCTCAAAAAGTCCAAAATCTTGCCAAAGAATTCCAATCCACAATGATGGAGTGCCCACAAAGGATTTGGAACGGCTACAGCTGGAAGGACCTGAAAGTCGTGTTTGCCTATGCGTCTAAGGATCATTCCTGGGTTTGGGACGCCAATTCGAACACCTTGTCTTCGGTTAAAAATGACACCTTACCAGGCGCCGTAGCTGGAAGTTACTATAGCTTTTTTGAACTTAATGGAAGTCGAGCGATGTCCTTGGGAATGGAGTTCCTGAGTCAGGAAGCTTTTGAATTTGGCACTCATGAATTTTTCCATCATGAGGGGCAAAGAAATTGGATAAGAGAGGGTTCCTCCAGCAGAGGAACAATCTATCCTGCCAGCAAGATTCCTCGCCTTTATAGAAGGATGATGTTCGATCGCCTTAAAGAATTTCTTCTAACGAACAATCAATCAAGTCTCTCTAAGGCAAAATTTTGGTTTGAAAAATGGAAATCTGAATTCCCCAAGGAAGCACAATCCACCACAGATGGCTATGAAGGAACGGCCCGATATGTGGAAATGATAGCATCAAAAATTGCGGCACTAGGATGTTCTGCTTCAGATGAAGAGTTGAAGGCAGATCTAATCGTGGCCATAAATGAAAAAATGGGACTCATTTTCGAAGGAAATTTCTTTCAATTGGATAGTGAAGGCTATGATCTGGGCGGATTGGCATCTATCATATTGAGATTCGGATCTAAGCCTTTGGCAGAATGGAATCAGCGAGTTGCAAAAGGTGAGACTCCCCTAGACATTCTACTCGACGGTGTTCAATCGAGTGACGACAGTCTTTCAGACGAAATGGTGCGTAAGTTTACAGATTCCGAAAAACGAATCAACCTTGAAATGGGAAAACTTTTAGACCCGGCCATTTCACACTGGAAAAATAAAGATTTCGTGAGAGTCCCCAGCCCCCATCAATGGAGGAAATCCAACCTAAGCCCAAAATATTTTGCAGTCTCTGAAGACATTGGTTTGAATTTGTTTCCCCTTGCTCAGGACCTTCATTTAGTCTCGCCATTGAAAGAGGGATCTGATTTTACATTAAAATCAAATACCGTGATTTTACAAAAATATCCAAACCCTTGCGAAAGTGAATACGCCTTTGCTCTTTTATCGAAGAGTGCCTTCAGTGGAGCTAAGGACTTACACGAAATTCAAGCAGATTTGTTCACCGGAAAATTGGTTGGAGAATTCAAGGTGGATGAAGAAGGCTTCACCTACTTCTGTGTGAAATGAGACCTGGAAGTTTCATGTGGATAAAATGAGAATCAGATGAAAACCTCTTCATTAGGAAAAAAATATTTGGCAGGTCTGCAATTTACCGTAAACAATGGGTGAATGATCCGCTCTCTTTCAATATTTATCTGGTTGGCAGCAAGCACCGCCCACTCCTTGGAAATTCAGTCCTTGGGAGCCTTTAAGAAGGCTCTCATTGAACACGCTCCATCGGTGATTTCGTCTCGAGAAAGCATTTCAATTTCCGCGAGAAATAAGAATTCGGCTTTTGGCGCACTCCTGCCTCGTTTAGATTTAAATTCTTCGTTGCTCTTTGACCATCAAAGTGAGCCAGATCCTTTGGACTCGTCCTCGACGTCCCTTGGATTGAAGGCCAATTTATACAATAGCAATATGGATTGGTATGGCTACAATCAAGCCCAGCACCAGGAGAAGGTTTCGAAACTTCAGTATTACACTCAAGTATCTGATTTAATTTTAAGAGGAATTAATAGCTATTTGGACTTTTCAGACAGTGCTGTTTCTCTTGAGGTTGCTGAGCGTCGCAAACGACTTGTGGATGAACAGTTTCGCCATACAAAAAGATCGTATGAATCCGGAACAAGCACTCGATTGAACTTTTTAAGACTGCAAGCTGAAAAAAAATCTTCAGAATTTGAACTGAAGCGTGCTGAAAGTGATTTTCAAAAATCCAAAAACAATCTTGAGGCTCTCTTTGATCAGAGAGAAAAGCAAATCGTTTTTAAGCCATTGAAGTTTGGGACAGGTCAAAAACTACCTCCAATTACAGAGAATTTTGAGGTTTCCCGTCATCCTGAATATTCGATTAAAAATGAACAAAAAAAGATTGCCGATCTCGAAGTTAAAAAGGCTCAAAGGTCATATTGGCCCCACGTAGATTTGAATACGGAGTTCAGAAAGAACTTATCCGGGTACTGGGTTAAGGGAAGTACATCAGATTGGGGAACGGACTTTCAGACAGCCCTATTGGTAAGTTTTAATTTATTTGATGGTGGGCAACTTTCAAATGATCTGAGCAATAGGAGATCCCAAGTCATTATTGCGAGTGCTGATATGGATCAAAAGCGACTTGAGATTGATTCAAAACTGAAGAATTTGAAAATCGAAAGCGAGAAGCTCAAGCTTCAGGTTCGGAACGCCATTGAAATTTTGAAAATTCAGACGGAAGTTTTCCAGTCAATTTCTCAAGAATATCGGGTTGGAAATATTAGCTATTTGGATTTCATCAGCAGTTTGAATCAAAGACTCTCCGCTCAAAAAGATTTCCAAAGCTCTATTTCAAGCTATCTAAAAATTTATTACAGTTCTCTTTATCATCAAGGAGTATTGCTCGATGAATAAGCGCATTTTGATACTTTTGATTCTTATGGGGACCGCTGGATGTTTTGAAGCAGATCAAAATGATCTGGGATTAAAACCCCAGGCAGTAACCAAAAGAGATTTGTATCAACGAATTTCTATGTCTGGGACTGTCCAGACGGCCAAGCAACAAATGGTATTGGCTCCTTATGATGGAAACATCAAAAAAATCTATGTAGAGATTGGACAGAAAGTTATTGTTAACCAACCTTTGGTATCCATAGAGTCTAATGCTTCCCTCGGATCAAATTATCCTCTTCGGTCTAATTTTCCAGGAACCGTCACTCAAATTAGTGTTCGCGAAGGAGAATTTGTAAGGGGAAAGGATCAATCTACGATTTTGGTTCGCCTTGATGATCTTTCTCAATTATTTATTCGGGCCAAGGTGTCCGAAGCGGACTATCCAAAATTAAAGTTGGGGCAAAAAGCAGATATTTCTGTTCAGGCGCTTCCAAGCTTGCGACTAAAGGGTGAAGTCACTCAGATCTCGTTGGCACCCGACGGCGACGGCTCAAACAGTTGGCGTCGGGGCAATGATTCGGTCGAATATCCTGTCGAATTAAAAATCATCGAAGCTCCTTCAGAGTTGCGACCTGGAATGTCCGCGATTGTGGATGCCATTACCGGAGAAAAGAAAGATGCTCTCTCAATTCCTCACGAATATGTACAAAGAAAGGGACGGGGTTTTACAGTAGAAACGACAAAGGGTGATTCTATTGAGGTAAAAATGGGTCTTCAAACGGATCAATACTTAGAAGTATTAAATATTCCTGAAGGTACGATGATCAAGCCCGTAGATTTTTATGGTGATCTCAAGCAGTGATTCAAATCAGAAATCTTTCACACTCTTTTTCCAAAGATCAGCTTTCAGTTCCAATATTGAAAAATGTAAGTTTTGATATTCATCCAGGAAAAGTCACAGCAATCAAAGGTCCTTCTGGATCGGGGAAGTCAACGCTTCTTTATTTGATCGGTGGGTTTTTAAGTCCCCAGAAAGGTCAAATTCGAGTAAATGGGGTTGATATTTCGGAGCTTCATGGGTTTACGTTGGCGGAGTTCCGGTCGCAAACCATAGGATTTGTCTTTCAGCAGTTTCATCTGCTTCCTCGATCTTCGGCCGCAAGCAACATTGGAATGGCTGGAGTGTATCCCCTTGAAGCTGAACGTTTGAATCTGGAACTAAGAACGCAAGAATTGGCACAAGATTTGGGTATTGATGGACATCTTGAGAAAAAGCCCAGTCAGTTGTCGGGTGGACAGCAACAGAGAGTCGCCATTGCCAGAGCACTTTATAACAACCCGCAGGTTATTTTAGCAGATGAGCCTACAGGAAGTCTGGACTCTAAAACAGCCCAGGAGATATTTGAAATTTTGCGCAAACTTGCGGACAGCGGGCGCACGGTTGTGATTATTACCCATGATGAAGCAATCGCGAAGCAGTGTGATGACGTCATAGAGTTGAAAGATGGCGAAATCCAAGACCGACAAGACTTGGAGTACCCCCTTCAGGAATCCCCGCCGCCCAATTCACAATCTAAAAAAAGAGGAAATTTAAAATATTTTTTCAGTTTTGTGCCTTTGGTTCTGGAGAGTTTTAAATTTAATTGGGTGCGCGCCTTGCTTACGATGCTTGGTGTGTCTATAGGTATTGCGGCTTTGACCTCGATGATCACCTTTGGAAGTTATATTCGACAGAAAGTTGTTTCGAACTATGAAAAAATGGGTGTGAACAAAGTTTCATTGTCTGGGTATACAAACTGGAGGCGTAAAGCCATTGATTCTAATTTAACTTTTTTTGAGGAATTTGATGAGGAAAAGGATCTTGAGGGTCTGAAGAAAGTTTTTCCCCAAATTAAATTTTACTCGCCGACTTTGGTAAACTGGCGAAAGCCAGATATCAGTTCAGGGGGCAGAAGAATTTCTGGTGAAGCTTTGCCGATGGGAGTGAACGAAAAATATTTTAGGATAACCAATCAGGAATTTTTGGCAGGCTCTCCGATTTCTTATTTTCACATAAAAAATCGTTCTCCGGTTTGTGTAATTGGATACGAAATCGCAAAAAGACTTTTTGGAAAATCAAATCCATTGGAGGCCACACTTTTTATGACGACTGGAGGATCGGATGCGACCTCTTCGTCTTGTCGGATAATTGGTGTGCTAAATAAAGTTGAAACAAACAGCGAATGGGACAAGCCGGACTTTTACGTTGTGCTGCCATATACTTATTTTCAGACCATTTCAGAACGATGGTATTCACGGCTCAGCAGCGTGGTCTTACAGTTGTCTCAGGGTTCAGATGTGGAGAAGGTCTCTAATGGCATAAAGAACTACCTTCAAAACAAATACGGAAGTGCGGGTCACTTTAGTGTGGGCTCTGACGCAATTATGGTGAGTCAGCTCAAGCAGTTCATGGGAATTTTTCAGCTCCTGTTGGGGGCGATTGCATTGGTCTGCTTGGTTGTTGGCGGAATGGGGATTACAAACATGATGTTGGCATCAATTGGTGAGCAGTTGAGGGAGATCGGGATTCGAAAATCTTTGGGTGCTACGGATCGAAGTGTTTATATTCAATATCTTGGTGAGTCCGTGGTGTTGTGTCTGCTCGCTGGGATTGTGGGGATTGTTTTTGGAATTTTAACTTATCACGCAGTGATCTACCTCACTTCAAAAATGGTAAAGCAGGTCGCCTTTGAGTGGGTCATAAACATGCCAGCGATCGCTTTCTCATTTATGGCTATTTTCGCAGTCGGCATACTGAGTGGCTGGGTTCCCGCCCTTAAAGCGCGCAAACTTCAGGTGGTCGAAGCCTTACGGTCTGAATAAAGGTTCCCAACTTCAAGAAAAATTTCATCTTAAGAATCCCTTTTTCCATTTTCTATGCGGAACGTAGCCCTAGGAATCTCCTCATTTCGCTAAGACCTCGATGTCTCAAAAATTTGATGTATCAATAGAATAGATCTGCCCAGCACCATATAATTTTTATCGAATATCAATAAATTTATTGACCGATTTTCAATAATAAATCACTGTTTATCAATAAATACATATCGATTTTCAATAATTTTTAAGGGATGTAAGTATGAAAGTTTTAGGCAAGTCTTCGTTATCGGCAAAGATCAAGATTGTACTTGATGGAATGTGGTACTTGGGAATCGCAGCTGTTGGAATTTGGGTGTTTGTGGCGGTCTTCTTACTTATGTCCAACACTTCCTGCGGTGATAACCCAAACTGCTCAAGCAACGCTACGGTTGGGGATATTGGCTTTGAATTAGACTCAGCAGCACCACAACTTCAATCCAAAGATGGAAAAGCGACAGCCTATTTTTCAGAAGGAGTGGGTAAGCTCGCGATCAAAGGCTCATTGAATAGAAGTGTTTTTATAGCAATCGTATTTGAAGGAATCTTTCTCGGATTTTTGGTTCTTATGGTCATACGGTTGCTGCGGCAGTTGTTCAAAACTTTTGCGGAGGATTCACCATTTACGAAGTCAAACATCAGACGGTTAAGGTTAATTGCCGTTGGTATTTTAGGAATCAGTATTTCGTCGGGCCTCTTTTCTTTCATAAATGCCTATTTGCTCAGTCAGCAGTTTGGTGGCGAAGGAATTCGATTGGTTGCCCGTGGGGGATTTAACATTTCCACATTATTCGCTGGAGTTGTAATTTTCATTTTGGCTGAAATCTTTCGTCTTGGAGCAGAGCTCGAAGATGAGAGAGCGCACACGGTGTAACATGGGAATAATTGTAAATTTAGATCGCATACTGCTCGATAGAAAAATGTCTTTAACCGAACTCTCTGAGCGAGTTGGAGTGACGATCGCAAATTTATCCATTCTAAAAACCAATAAGGCAAAAGCGATTCGATTTTCCACATTGGAAGCTCTTTGCAAAGAACTTGATTGCCAGCCAGCGGACCTACTTCAATATTTACCTGAAGCATCTGAAGACTAATTTTAACGTTTTGAGAGGCACCATTCTTTGCCAAAAATTTTTGAGGTTCAAAGGTCGCCATATTTGTTTTTAGAGATCCATGGTTGATTTGGTCAAGTCTGAGAAAGATCACTTTGGAAGAGACTCTGAGAGCTGGGGTGGCACCACGCCCACCCCAGTCTTATTCTAGGAATTAGAATGGCCTTGAGGGGTTAAGTCCAACATCCTCTGGATTTGCCACATAGATCACATGATCCGTCCATTCTCCAAATTCAAACCAATATCTTTTTTTGATTCCCTCCTTTTGCATTCCGATCAGCTTGGCAAGTCGAATGGATTTCCTATTTTCAAAATTAATTGCGGCCTCCAGTCGGTTGAGTTTGAGTTGCCGAAACCCGATAAAGAGACCCTTCCGAGCTGCCTCTCTTCCATACCCATTTCCCCAATGTTGGTTATAAATTTGATAACCAAAATTGGAAAATTGGTGTGTTCCGCGAACGAAAATATCGAAATCGACATGACCGATAAGTTCACCTGTCTTTTTCTTAAAGACACCATATCGGTAATAGTCATCCTTACGGCCTAACTCTTTAAGCTTTTTTAAGAAATTCTCAAAATGTCTCTTCGAGCATTTTCTCTTCGGCACGGGCCCTTCATCCCATTTGTTTAAGGGTTCCAAACGGTTGACATAGGCATCAAACCAAACTTCGTAGTCCGCTTTTTTATAGGGGCGCAATATCAATCGCCGAGTTCTTTCCTCGGTTAATTTAAAATTCATTTATAAAGCTCCTTAAAGCATAAAATTTAAGACCTGAAAATCAGGCCAATAATGATGGCAGCCAGAGCTTTAGATATTTTTGATATTAAATAGAAGCGGAGGCTGCCGCGAGTGATGATTTAATTTCCATGGGAACCTCCTTTTGAAAGAAACATTTTTATATTTTTAGGCCTGATAGAAGTCAATTTTTAATTCACCTTTGCGTAACAATGCATATCCCAAAACTGATTTCGATGGAAGATTGATGAACGAAGAGTCCCTTCGAAAGACATTCCTATTTTTTCCATCACACGAGCACTGGCCCTATTGTCTGCTTTGCAGTGAGCTTGAATTCGCTTGAGTTGGAATTCCTTAAAGCAGTAATTCATCACGGCTAAGGAGGCTTCAGCAACGATCCCTTTTCCCCAGTGTTCTTCAGAGATTGCATAAGCCAGTTCCATACCGCGCGAGGCTCTTTTTGCCCAAAAGCATCCTACCGTTCCAATAACTTTATTTGGCGCCTTTTTAAAAGTGATGCCCAAAGGTTCAGGAACCCCTTTTCTGTAGTAGTTGAAGGCATAGTCTTTAATGTAGTCTAAGCTGTCATTGACGGACTTATGAGGTTCCCACATTGTGTATTTAGTGACGTTTGCATTTTGAGCGTATTCAAAAATTGCTTCGGCATCTTCCAACTTGAGTGGCCTTAAAATAAGTCTTTCCGTTTCCAAGATCGGGGGAGTCCACTGGCGGCTTTCATCGCTAAAAACCTTTGCAATAAAGTACTCATCGACAAAATTCCCATCGATTTTTGCCGCCTTCTTGCGAGTCCCTTCAATTTCAAAACCATTTCTCTCATAAAGAGTCACCCCGCGCTCGTTGTTCACTCGAACCATCGCTTCAATGCGCTGAATGCCAAGTGCTTTGGCGTGGGTGTCTTGAAGTTCAAGGAGTTTTTTGCCAACTCCTTGGCCCCACCATTCTTTAAGAACCATCATCCCAAACTGGGCTAAGTGATTCACCCAAGGATGATCGTGAAAAGGTACCCTAAAATTTAAATATCCCACAACTTTGCTTCCATCGAAGGCGCCAATGTTAAGAATGAGATTGTCTTCTTGTCGGAATTTAAGACTTTTCGTCGTCTCTTCGAGAGAGGGAAAAGTCATGCCCACATATTGCATGGTGTGGGTGGAATCATTTGGGACTTGGCTGCGAAATTTTAGAAAGGACTCGGCATCGTCAGGGGCGAGGTTCCTGAAAACAAGCTCCCTTCCATTTCTCGCCACAAATTTTTGAGGTTCAAGAGTCGCCATAGCCCACCCGGTTTTAAAATAGATACACAAATATCGATATACCCATACATGAGTGGACTCAACCTCCTCAAACCACTGAGCAAAGAATTTTTTAAAGTCCGACCTGAATCAGACCTAACTCCGACCTGACAGGGTGATGTGGTGTGATTCCAAGTGACATTCAAACGACAGGAAATCGATGACCTCTGGGTCTCCACCCATTCAATTTGCTTTAAGTTTTTCGATTTCGTAAAAAGATTTCGGGGAAAATTGGCTCAGGCGGAGGGATTCGAACCCCCGACAGGGTGATTAACAGTCACCTGCTCTACCTACTGAGCTACGCCTGAACATGTAGGTAAAAACGAATCCTCATGTTTATGGATTTTCAGGGTCCTTGTCAATGGCCAGGAGCCTCTCCAACCTCAGAACCGCCCACCACGGGAAGCTCTTTCAAATCATCCAAGGCTTTCTTCAGCTCTGAGGACCGAAAGGTGGTGTCGTTCCAGGTAAATAACTCAGGCCCCACCTCTCGAAACTCAGAGGAGCTGCCATCCACAAAGGCCACGGTGGCCAGTAAATCCTTGTTGCCCTCGTCCGCTTGCAGATCGGTGGCCAGACCCTCGGTCTTACCTTGCACAACCAAGCGGCAGTAATTGGAAAACCACTTTTCCACGGGAATAAATCCAAGCTCGGCTCGAGTTCCTTTTTCCAGATCGGATTTGAACCACTTCATACCCTCTTGAAAAATTCGGTAGCGAGAGGGGGCTTTGATTTCAACCACCCGAGTGTGGCACCAATCCAGTTGATGGGCGGTTTCGGCGCCGTAAAAGGCCAAGCCCAGCTTGTCCACCCAGCCCGAAGAGCTGCGAAGCTTTTGAATCAAACCAATCACCAAAACCAAGGAAACGCTCAGGAAAAGGACCTGCAACCACACTTTTTTCATGGCTTCAGAGATAAATTGGAATGTTCATGGGAGCAAGGGTCTCGAGAGGAAAAATGGCGCGCCCGGAAGGAGTCGAACCTCCGACCACCTGATTCGTAGTCAGGTACTCTATCCAGCTGAGCTACGGGCGCGCAACGATCGAGGAAAAGGCAAGATAGACGCAATGGGGCGGGAAATCAAGCCCAAGTGATCTTGATTTGATCGCCACCCTGTGGCAGCTTGGTGATTCTTCAAAAGTCAGTAGAATCCATGTCTCGGAGAGGTGGGTGAGTGGCTTAAACCAGCAGTTTGCTAAACTGTCGTACGGGGTAACCCGTACCGCGGGTTCAAATCCCGCCCTCTCCGCCAAAAAACCCACCATCGGTGGGTTTTTTATTTTGTAAAACCGTTCAGGAATTACTTATCGAAATCATTGATGTGAGAGTGCGAGAGACGGAAGCGGTCAGTAAAACCGCTTCGCTTTCCAAGATTGAATCTGCCAATCCAGGTCTTTCAAAACCGTATGGCTTAAAACATCGAAGTCTTCGCCAGACACTTTTGAGGCGAACTTGCCCGCAAAGGAATTGATTCCCACCATGCCCTCGATCAATTGCCCGGTTCTTTTGAAGCTGGCCTTCAAAAAGGAACGGTGAGGGGCCTTGGAGTAGAGATCACGGAGAGAATTACGCAATCGGGCCAATGTCTCCTCGGAAGGGGAAAAACCTTCAAAATGGAGAGAAAAGTCTTCTTTAAGCATAAAAACCTCCTTGCTTAGAAAAACCTATTTTCGCTAACGTTCGTGTCGAGCAAAACGATTGTGACGGCGAGAGTGGATTGAAGAATGTGTCCGCCACCGGTATATAAATAAAACTTATGGCACAGCATATCGAAAGTCAAGGTAAACAGAACTTGTGAAGAAAGATGAACAAATCCTCTCTCAATTAAAACGTAACCCTTTTGTTTTGGCTCCCATGGCGGGAATCACTGACAAGCCGTTTCGAACTTTTATGAAAGAACTTGGTGCAAGCATTGTTGTTACAGAACTTGTGAGTGCCACCGGATTGAAACACGCCAGTCAAAAGACCAGGAAGTTGATGCAGTTTGATTCCACTCAACATCCCATCGGTATTCAAATTTTTGGAGAAAGTCTTGAAGATCTTAGTTTTGCTGCAAAAGAAGTGGAGCAAATGGGTGCAGACTTTGTGGATCTCAACTTTGGTTGTCCCGTTCCAAAAGTTGTAAAAAAAGGCGCGGGCTCTGCATGCTTAAAAGATCTTGGACGCATGCAAGACATTCTTCGAACCGTAAAAAATGCAGTTGCCATTCCCACCACCATAAAAATTCGCACGGGTTGGGATGCGAATTCCATGAACTCCCATGAAGTCGCAAAGATCGCTTACGATGAAGGAATATCTTGGGTGGCCATTCACGGCCGCACCCGTGCACAAGCTTATTCCGGAGACGCCGATTGGGATTACATCAAAAGTGTAAAATCCAAAAGCCCACTTCCCATTCTTGGAAATGGCGATTTGACCTCTCCTGAAAAGGCGGTCAGTCGATTGCTCGATTCTGGTTGTGATGGTGTGATGATTGGTCGAGGCTGTTTGAAAAATCCTATGATCTTTGAACAGTCTTTGCGTCTTCTTTTAAAAGTTCAAAGCCTTCAAAAATCCACGCAAGAATCAGCCGACAAAGATTCACAGAGTTTGGTGGAGTTGTTTCAAAGACTCAATCTTCATTTGAGTGAATTTTATGAAGACCGATTGGTCGCATTGCAGTTAAAAAAATTTGCAGCTTGGTACTCCTCGGGCTTTCCAAAATCTTCAGATTTTAGAAAGACGATATTTCAGGTGAAAGAAGTGGAAGATGTTCGAAATCGCGTGTTTGAATATTTTGAACAGCTGAATCTTTCACTTCAAGAAGACACGTCTCACGAAAAATTCCTTATGGGCGGACACGGCTAGACCAATAAGAATTTCTTATTCAGGATCTCCAAAGGGGCGATCCAACAGTTCTTCGTCCGATCGACCATTGAAATCCTCGGAATCTTCACCCTCATGACTGGGATGTTCTTCGTTGATCCAATCTTCGCTGTTCATCAACTCTTCCAAAGCTCGCTGCTGATCCTGTTGATCAAACCCAGCATTGTCAAAATCCTCTTGGGTCAAAAAGGTCCAAGGGAAATTGTCGATTTGTGACTTCGCAAACTGAAACTGCGCGCGAGTGATGTCTCCATATTTGAGTAAACGCTGTAAAAGAATCTGCACGCGCTCTCTCGAATAAGGCGACAAATGCCCTTTGGTCATGCCTCGAGAGTATACTTTTGGATTTGGAAGAAGGTGGGCCAGCCAAACCGCTTCCAACAAATGAATTTGAGACGGGGGCTTTCCAAAATATTTCAAAGACGCCGGTTTGATCCCAAAAAGCTTTGGGCCAAATTCCACCATGTTCAAATACTTCTCTAGGATTTGATCTTTCGTGAAATGCTCTTCCAGTTTTTTTGCCAAATAGGCTTCAAGAAGCTTTCGAGTAAGAGACTTTTCAGAGGTTAAGAAGGCATTTTTAGCCAACTGCTGGGTGATGGTGGATCCCCCTCGGGCATACTCCATAGACTTTAAATTTTTGATAAAGCTCTGTTTCAATTCAAACCAATCAAAACCTTCATGACTGTAAAAGGTTCCGTCTTCCGAAACCAAGATGGCCCGTTTTGTAATGTTTGAGATCTGGCTCAATTTGACGTAATTTTTATCGCCCGGGCAAACGCGCACCTTGTACAAGTGAGTGGTGTAGCAAGATTTCAACTGTTCCACTTGGGGCAAACTAAAAAAGGCCCAAGCGAAAGTTCCAAGAACCAGAACCAGCAGGGCGGCCACGCTCAGTAAAATCCATTTCTTTTTTGAAAGTTTCATTTTTCCTGAACAAACTCCGTAAGGTGATCTTTGAGCCAGGACACCGATTCGGCGATGGCGTCTTTTGAGCTGCGAAATTGGATGCCAAGATCCCTCGAGGCTTTCCCATTGTCAAACCAGTGATACATTGTGGAAGTGTAAGAGGATTCGCGGCTCATTCCTCCCATTTTTCCAAGGGCACGAACAATCGGGGTCAACAGAAGCACTCGAGGAGGAGCCACATTCATCTGCTCGGCAATCAAATCAAAGAGTTGTTTGATGGTGATGTTGTCCCCACTCAAAATGTAGCGCTCTCCAGGAGTTCCCTTTTCAGTGACCAAAAGAGTGGCTTCCACAACATCGTGGATAGAAACCACGCTGACGCCTCCTTTGGTGTAAACGGGAAATTTACCCAATGCCACCTTCAATTGAGCCTTGCGACTGCTTTTTTTAAAATCTCCAGGACCATAAATGGTGGATGGATTTAAAATGAAAGCTTCAATCACACCTTTTTTATGAGCTTCCACAACCAATTTTTCTGCTGCTCTTTTGGTTTCAAAATACCCCAAGTTCAAATCCGAAATGGTGTATTCACTGTTCTCATTAAGAACCACCGGATCGAAACTGGCACCTATGGCCACCACAGAACTCATGTAAACCAATTCTTTGATTTTATTTTTTTTGCAGGCATCGATGACGTTTTGAGTTCCTTGAACATTCACCTCTTCCATCTTCTGGCGAAGTTCTTCCGAATAGCCTACAAATCCTGCCAAATGGTAAACTCGATCCATTCCTTTAAAGGCCTTTGCCAAGGATTTAGGATCAGTGACATCACCAACGACGGAAATGCATTTTTCAAAAAGGTCAGGGTCGAGCTTTTTGGGATCTCGACAAAGGACCGTAACTTCATGATTCAATTCCAAAAGACGGCGAGCCACCCAAGAACCGACAAATCCTGTTGCACCTGTGACGAGATATTTCTTCATTCAAAACCACCTAAAGTCTTGAGAACCCAAAGCTTTTGATCAAACTCTAGGGCAAGTGATAGTCTGTAACAGAGTGCAATAGAAGACAACCTTGAGTTGGAATTTCATAACTTTGGAAGTCGTAAATTTATGTTAGAGCTTCACAAATTAAATGGCGAAAGTGTTTGGATCAATCCTGACCAAATTAAGATGATTTTTCAAAGTCCGGACACCACTTTGGTGTTTATTGATGATTCTCGAATGACCGTAAAAGACACCGTTCAAGAAATTGATTCCAAATGGAGTGCTTTCAGACGCTCTCTAAGATTAAAGGAGAAATCAGAATGAGATCTTTGACCCTTATCGGATTGCTTGTGGGAGTGGGTGCGATCTTTGTTGGAAATCTTCTTGAGGGAGGACATGTTGCAGCCTTGTTTCAGGGGACTGCCGCTCTGATTGTTTTCGGGGGAACTCTCGGTGCGACAATGACTTCCCATCGGCCAGAAAGTTTGCGTGCGGCAATTCGTGCGGTCCGGCAACTTTTGGGTTCCGATGAACTGGCCGAAAGAAGGCGCATTGCCGAAGAAATTGTTCAATCGGCTCAAATTGCTCGAAAAGAAAGTATTTTAGCTTTGGAAAAGCGCGTGGGAAATTATTCCGATCCATTCATGCGCACGGTTTTTCGTTTTGTGGTTGATGGAGTGGATCCCGAAACCGTTCGAAAGGTCTTTGAATCTGAAATCGAGATCAACCACCGAAAAAAAGCGCAAGCTTCTAAGGTGTGGTTGGATGCAGGTGGGTTTTCGCCCACCATCGGGATTATTGGTGCGGTTCTTGGATTGATTCATGTGATGGGAAACATTTCGGACACCAGCGCTTTGGGACAAGGAATTGCGGTGGCCTTCGTTGCCACCATTTATGGTGTGGGAATTGCCAACTTGGTTTTGATTCCCATTGGAAACAAGCTGAAGTCCTTGGTGCAGTACCGAGCGGAAACTGAAGAAATGATGCTTGAGGGTGGACTCGCCATCTTGAGTGGTTTGAATCCCTACATCATCGAGCAAAAAATGCAGGCCTATCTGCAATGAGAAAGCGAAACGATTTGCATCATGAAGAAGAAGCGGGGCACGAAAGGTGGCTGGTCTCCTATGCAGACTTTATCACCTTGCTGTTTGCCTTCTTCACAGTGCTTTATGCCACCTCTGAAAGAAATGTAGAAAAGACCCAGCAGTTTCAAGAGAGCATTAAAAAGTATTTGATCAAAGCAGGTGCTTTTGGCGGTTCTGGAGCTCAAGTGCAACAGGGCGAAAAAAGCGATCAGATCATCGAAAGCCCTCTTCCCACTTATAAAAATTCACGTCCTGAGGATATGGCCGTGACCGAAAAGACCGAAAAAGAAATCGAAAAAAACATTTCGGCAGATTCCAGATCTAAGTATTTGATGGACCTTTATTCCGATGATCTTGGAGTGCGGTTGGTGATTCGAGGTCCAGAGATATTTCCCGGCGGAGAGTTGAAGTTTCGCAAAGAGGCCATGCCATTTTTGGCCGAGCTGGGGAAGGCCCTACAAAAGATAGATCGTCGGATTTTAATTGAAGGTCATGTGGACTCTGTTTTTGATACCAAACGTTTGGGGGAATTTGAACTTTCTCAAGAGAGAGCCCTACAAATGGCAAAATACTTTGTACGGGTTCACGGACTTTCTCCGTCTAAAATGATCACAGCAGGATTTGGCAGTCACAGACCTCTATCATCAGATAAAGTGAACTTAAATGACCGCATCGAAATCGTTGTTCTTTACGAAGATTCTCCGCTGTAAATGTAAGTTGGATCCAATTTGAGCAACTCTTTGTGAGCCTTCTCTGCGGAGTTTTGGGTGGATTGAAGAAGGTCTTCTGCACTGACAGACAAAATTTTCGCGGAAAGAGGCAAAAAGGATTTATCTAAGCTCAGTTTAGGGTCTACTTCCAGTGAAAGAATTCGAGAAATCTGTTCGATTTGGCGAAGGTTCAAATAGTGAGTTTCCAAAAAGCTTCCAGTGAGATTTAACGCCTTGAAAAAACTCTTCATGCTGCCGTCTTCAATCAAAGCATTGTCCTTTAAAATGAGCGTTTGAAGAGCCAACTCAATGTCTAAGAGCCCTCCTTGAGTGTACTTCAAGGAAAATTCTGTGGACCGTGGTGGAAGAATGAGCTTTTCGCGAATCTTTTTCAGTTGATCCAAGTCGGAGTCGCTCAATCCCTTTGAAGGTGGAAGATGAGCTTGAAAGTTTTGATCGGAATCGATCCATCGCCCTTTCAGGTAAGCCTGCCGCTCCCAAGCTTCGGCGTTTTGATCCAAAAATTCAAAAAGAAAGGGCTGTTGAACAATAATAGCTCCACCTTTTCCTTGAGGGCGAAGTCGTGTGTCCAAATTGTAGATCACTCCACTTTGCGTGGGAGATCTCAAATAGGACATAAACCTTCGGGCCAGTTTGTGATGGACTTCTGTGGGTTTGTCCTCAGACACAAAGATAAAGTCCAAATCCGATTTGAATCCAAGCTCTCGGCCACCCCATTTTCCAAGGGCCAAAAGGGTCAGTCCACTTTCAAATTTCAAATCTTCTTCTAAAAGTTTCAAGAGGCGTACGCAGATGGAGTCCGCGGTGTCTGTCAGAGTTTGAGTCAATGGGTCCAATTTAAGGCTGGTTAAAAAGGCCAAAGCTCCGCGAATCTCGGCAATGCGTTTGCGTTCTGCCATCTCCACCAAGGCTTCTTCCAAGTTGTTGGAAACCCAGTCTGTTCGGTTAAAAAGAAAGCTGTCCATCAACTCGGGACGGTTCGAAAACAGCGCTCCCAAATAGGGGGACAGTCCAAAAAGAAAACTGAGTTCTTTGATCAGCTGTTCCTCGTTGGCCAGCAAATGATAAAAAGTGGCTTTGGCACGAATGGAAGTCAAAAATTCCTTTAAACCTTTCATGCCCAGATTCTTATCAAAAGCGGATCTGGAAATTTCATCCACAAACTGGCGAATCACAAAGCTGCGTTTTTGATCATCCACATCTTTTTGTCGAGACAAAACCGAGGCTGATTTGACGGTGGGCCACACGTCTTCCACAGTTTGTTTTGAAAAACCTTTCTCAAGGAGGTCTTCGTCCGTAATGTCGGATAGGGACAAAGGCATGTTGTCCTTCACATGGGCAGAACCCAACAGATCAGAGATGTGCCTATCGACAAAGTCACTTTTCTTCCTTAAGTCCTTCGGCTGTGGCCATTCCCATCCTTTGGGCAAATTTTCATAATTCACCTCATGGGTTTGAAAGTCGTTGATGGCTTGGACCTGGTTTTCCCATTGGCGGTATTCCCAGTAAATTTCCAACAACTGCTGAAACAATTGAGGGGATTTTTCAAAGGCACTTAATGCCATACAAGCTTTTGATGTGGAAGTGGTTCGAAGATTTAAATTTCGGCCGCCATACATGATTTGATGAGCAGCAACAAACAGTTCAATGTCCCGAATAAATCCAGGAGTCAGTTTGAAATCAATGATGGAGTCATTATGGTTTCGGTGAGCGGTGCCGTGAATTTTAGGTCGAAGTCTTCGAAGTTCTTCAAGCAGGCTGTAATCCAAATACTTTCGATAGCAGTATTGATCACGAATCTCTGAGATTTCTTGAGACAAATCCTTTGGTCCCGCAATCACTCGAAGTCTGACCAAAGCCATGCGTTCCCAAAGCTCCGCTTGGGTCCAATAGTATGTTTGAAAGTGGTTGAGATTTGTAACCAATGGGGAACCTTTTCCTCCAGGCCTCAAATCCAAATCGACCCGAAAGCCAGGTCCCCATTCAGAGAGAGTGGAAAGCGCCTTTGCAAATTCTCGCGACGCTCGGATCAACTCTTCCGAAGGTTTGTCGCGAATCACAAAAATCAGATCAATGTCCGAGCTGAGGTTCAATTCCTTGGCACCCAGTTTTCCCAAAGCACACACTGCCATATCAAAGGCACTCAGGTTGAAATGATCATAGACCTTCTGAATGTATTCATCTGCCGTTTGGGACCAAGCCTCACAGACTTCTTTTGGAGAATGCTCTTCAAAGTAAGTGGCCAAAGTCGCTTCAGACCAGCTTTTAATTTTTGAAATTCGAAGTTGATCTAACGGATCTATGGGGTTCGGTTTTTGAATCAAAGATTGGTAGCGCTGAAAGGCGGGGCTGCATGAAGCAAGCTCCGCCCGATCAGATTCAGAATAGCTTTCAAAATTTTTAATCATTGAGGTAAGGGGACCACTTGGGACGATCCCAAGAGTATCGGGAGTCTCGAGTGATTTGTCTTTCATTTTCTCCATCTGGAGAAATCATATAAAGTTGCTTGGATCCATCGCGATCACTGACAAAAACGATGTGTCTTCCATCCGGAGACCAAGAAGGACTTTCGTTGTTGGACCATTTGCCGTTGGTTTTTTTAGCCTCTGTCAGTTTCTTGATTCCTTTTCCATCCGCACTGATGGTGTAGATGTCAAAGTGACCACTTTTGTAACCAGCAAAGGCCAGTGTTTTTCCATCGGGAGACCAAGCTGGAGTGGAATTGTACTTACCTGCGAAAGTGATTCGGCGGGGATTGGAACCCGAAGCATTCATCACATAAATCATGGGACGTCCGGAACGGTCGCTGGAAAAAGCAATCTGCGATCCATCCGGAGAAACGGCCGGTTCAACATTCATTGCACCGGCGGGTCCATTGGTCAGAGGGGTTGCAGAGCTTCCGTCCGCAGGCATTTTATAGATGTTGGCCTTTCCACCTCGAGACAAAGTCAAAACCATTTCCTTGTCTCCTGGAAAAAAGTCCGCACCGGAGTTTAAGCCTTTTCGGTAAGAAACCAAAAAGCGTTTTGCCGTTTTTAGATTGTAGATGAAAAGGTCGGCATTTCGCACTTTGTGCTTCTTGTGATAGGCAAAAGAAGTGTAAGCAATCTTTTCGCCATCATGGGACCAGTTGGGGCTGGTGGAAATGCTGTTGTGATTGGTGATCACTTTTGCATCACTGCCATCCCAATCTAAAACATAAATCTCTTTAGAGATCTGATTTCCAACCAAACCGTTGTTTTGGCGAACTGCAACCAACTTGGTTAGAAAGATTCCTTTTTTTCCGGTCAAAGACTCTACCAAGTCATTGGCGAAGGTGTGTCCCAAAGTTGAAATGGCCGATTTGTCTCCCGAGTAGGATTTGGCAAAAATATTTTTTGCTTGCGGGACATGGTACAAATACACATCCAAAGAGATTTTACTTCCGGTGACGCGGTAGCCGGCGCGAATCAAAAATTCAGCACCTGCAGTTTTCCATTTTGAAAAGTTAAATCCTCCAGGCTCTCCAGGCGCAGGTTTTAAACCCACTTTGGCGGGATCTTCCAGATAGCCATCGGGATTTAAGAATTTAAAATAATAAGAAGCGTCCAGATCCTTAAAAATTGTTTCGTAAAGCTGGTTTCCAATTTGAATGTTAGATCGGCTGTCGCCTTCGGTTCCAAAGTATTTGAGGGGTGTAAATGCCAGAATACTTTTTTTAACCTTGGCCTGTCCCACATCAATATAGATGGCACCCGAAGACTTTTCGGCGTGAGAGCTAATGCTCACGCCAAGACATAAAACGAGAAAGAGGGTCAGTTTTGTGAGTGGAATGAATTTACGCATATGTGGTCCTCTTATTCGGGGAAGTTAAATATAAAACCCTGCGAAGCAAGCCTCCCCTTGAGTCTTGCTGGCGGAGCGGGAAATGGCGATGATTTTTCAATGGCAGAAAGAACTTCGGCGTCGAACATTTCGTTGCCGGAACTGTTCACAATCTTCTTGTCTGTGACGTAGCCGTTCTCGTCGATCAAAACTTGAGCAGAAGCTTTGAGGTCTAAACTGGAAAGCCACTCGGGCAAAGACCATTGTGAAATGATGGTTGTGACTTCATCAATGTAGCGGTCGTATTCAATTTGATCCAAACCGGTTAGGCTGTTGCCTTCAGAAACAGCATTCCCTTTGATGGGTGTGGGCTCTGCTGTTTCTTCGACCTCTTCCAAGGCCTTTTCTTCCATAATTTTCGCCAAGGCCTCTTGGGCCTTCATTTTTTGCAGGGCTGAATCTTGGGACTTTTTCAAATTTACTTTTGGAGAGGGCTTGGCTTTGGGCTTTGGCTTCGCTGCAGGTTTGGGTTTTGTCTCGGTCTTTACCTTTGGAGGAGTCTCGGCTTTTGGAATCTCTTTTGGGGGAAGCACTTTCGGCTGAACCTTGTCGGGAAGTCCCACAATATCAACGCGCATGGCTCGACGGATCTGAATGGGTTCGGCTGGGAAAAATGACATTTTTAAAAACATAACGGCCAGAAGGCCGACGTGAATAGAAATTGAAATCGATATCGGGCGGGAAAGCGAATCTGTCATAATCCCATCTTCGGTAAAGTGATCAGACCAACCTGATAAATTCCAGCGGAGCGAACTTCTCCCATGGTTTGAGCGACCGTTCCATAGTCCACATTCTTATCCGCTTGAATATAGACCTGTTTGTTCTTTCGAGTTTCAAAAATCGCTTTCAACTTTTTTTGCACTTCCTTCAACGGGATTTTTGAATCTCCAAAAGAAATGCTTCGATCTTTATTGATGACGATGATAAATGGCTCATCTGTGGTGCTCACTCCGCTATTTGAAGTTTCGGGAAGTTCAACCTCAAGTCCTTGCTGCATCATGGGAGCAGTGATCATAAAAATAATCAGCAAAACCAACATCACATCCACAAGTGGAGTCACATTGATTTCACTAAGAACCGTTCGAGATTTGCGGTTTGAGCCAGCAGACATTCCCATGCTTAGCCCTCTCGAAAGAAATTGCGTTTAGCGACGTTTAAGAAATCCGCTCCGAAATTGTTGAGAGTCAATTCTTCTTTTTTCAATCGAGTCAAAAACATGTTGTAAGCGATGGTTGCCGGGATGGCCGCAAAAAGCCCCACTCCGGTTGCAATCAAGGCTTCGGAAATTCCAGGTGCAACCACGGCAAGGCTTGCAACTCCAGTGGCTCCAATTTTTTGAAAGGATCCCATGATTCCCCAAACGGTTCCGAACAAGCCGATAAAAGGTCCCACGCTTCCAACGGTTGCCAAAAAACTCAATCGGTGTTCCATTGCGCTGATTTCATTTTCGATGGACTTGTGAAGGGATCTTTCTAAGTTGTCGATTCCCGAAAGCATCGGTCGGGATGGAGCTTCTCCCGCTTTTGCATCTTTTCCGCTGTCGGCAATTTTCTTCAACTCAATGAATCCGGATTCAAACACGTGGGCCATCGGGCTTTCTTCGTGCTCGTCCAAACTTTCATAAGCATCTTCCAAGGCTTTTGCTTTCCAAAAATCATCTTCAAATTTGCTGTTTTCGTTTTCGATGATTTTAAAGAGCTTTCGTTTTTGAAAAATGATGGCCCAAGAAAAAATGGACATCAAAATCAAAATGAGGAGGGTCAGTTGAACAATAGGACTTGCAGAGGTGATGGCGTGCCATGCGCCAGTCTCAACAGCCACGTCGACGGATTGTTGTGCGTGTGCAATAGACATGTTTTTAAGACTAGATTCTTTTTCAAACAGGTGCAACCGGACTCGGTCTTCAGTCCTTCATAATAAGGACCCCTTTGTAAGGTGAAACCAGATTCTTTTTGGAACCGGATTCCATAATCAAAGTCTTATTTTTGTGATTGAGAAACTCCACCAAGCTGTTTGCATTGTTGAGTGCATCCTGCTCGCGGCGTCCTAATATATAGAAGTCTGCCCATAGGTCACTAAAGCCAACCAATCCTAAAGAGTGAAAGACCACGACCTTGGTCCATGACGTGCCATCTGCACCGAAAAACCATTGAGGACGTTCCTTACGAATGGTCCGAATGGGAATGCGACTGGGGCTGATGGCTGCAATTTTTTGCGACGTGGAAACTTCGGAAGTGGCTCGCAAAAAACTCTTTGCTTCTTCGTCTTGAGAAGCGTGGATATTAAAAATGTAAAAGTGATCCTGGTCTTTGGTCAGGTTTGTCAATACAGGCGCAAGATCTGGACCCTGTTGCCACTGTTGATAGAGTTTGGTGGAGCTTGAAAAATTGCAGAAGAAGATCCATTGATCTTTTTGCGGCTGAACATCGATAAACCAAACCGCATCTTTTGGAGAACTTTGAATTTGAGAGATCAAAGTATCCGACGAGTCGCAATTTTCAGGGCGACGAAGATCCCATGTTTTAAGCTGGGCCAAAGGATGGGTCCATGCGGGTGGGGCGGCCTGGTTTCCGCTCATCTCAACCACTTTCAGGCTGGCCCAGATCAGACCCAAAAAAGCCACCACTCCCAAACTCAGAAGCCCCAACTTAAATGCAGATTTCATAAAACTAACCCCATGAAATGATTGAATTATTTATAAACGCAGCGAAAAAAGAAAGTCAAAATACGTGAAGTTTTGACGTAATTGCAAATATCGTTTAGTTTTCAATTTCAAACAGGGGAGATTCTGGAATGAATCGGATGAATCGACAACTGGAATATGGCCTGATGGCTTTAAAAGTTTTGGCCAGTCAGCCCAAAGGGTACCGACTGTCTGCAAAAGAGCTTTGTGAAAAAACCGGCAGTCCTTTTGACCCAACAGCCCGGGTGCTTCAGGTTTTGAAGTCGAAGAGCATCATTCAAGGGGAGCAGGGCGTTCACGGTGGGTATGAACTTTTGCAAGATCTCTCAACGTTAAGCTTTTTGAATTTCTCAGAGGCTTTGCTTGGAAAAACGGCACTGACCAAATGCATTCATACCGAATCCGATTGCGAATTGAGTTCGAACTGCAACATTTTGTCGCCCATTCGAACTTTGAATTCAAAGGTCGAGGAGTTTTACGGATCTCTCACATTGGCGGAAATTTTATTTCCGGAAGTCGAGAAAAGCGCGCCATCCCACGAGGTCCACCATGCAACCCTTTGAAAAAGAATATAAACACGGATTTATCACAGATATTGATGCAGACAGTGCTCCTAAGGGACTGAATGAAGAAATCATTCATTTTATTTCAAAGAAAAAAGACGAGCCCGAGTGGCTTTTGGAATATCGCCTGCGGGCTTACAAGCATTGGCTCACCTTGGAAGAACCTTCCTGGGCCAATTTGGATTATCCAAAAATTGATTATCAGGCCATTTCTTACTACTCGGCTCCTAAATCGGTAAAAGAAAAGCCAAAGAGTTTGGATGAGTTGGATCCTGAACTTTTAAAAACTTTCGAGCGGCTTGGAATTCCTCTCCAAGAGCAAAAGCGCATTTCAGGTGTTGCGGTGGATGCGGTTTTTGACAGTGTGTCCTTGGGAACCACTCACAAGGAAACTTTGGAAAAGGTCGGAGTGATTTTTTGTTCCATATCCGAAGCGGTGAAAACCCATCCGGAGTTGGTGCGAAAATACTTAGGAACGGTGGTCCCTTTTACGGACAACTATTTTGCGGCATTGAATGCAGTCGTCTTTACCGATGGATCTTTTTGTTACATTCCGAAAGGGGTGCGTTGTCCTTTGGATTTGTCCACCTACTTTCGAATCAATGCCCAAGAGACGGGCCAGTTTGAAAGAACCCTTTTGGTTGCGGATGATGACAGCTTCGTGAACTACCTGGAAGGCTGTACGGCTCCACAACGGGATGAAAACCAATTGCATGCGGCCGTTGTAGAGTTGATTGCAATGGATCGTGCGGAGATCAATTATTCCACCGTTCAAAATTGGTACGCCGGGGATAAAAATGGAAAAGGTGGCATTTACAATTTTGTCACCAAAAGAGGAAAAGCCATCGGCGAAAGATCGCGAATCACTTGGACACAAGTGGAAGCGGGCTCTGCCATCACTTGGAAGTATCCCAGTTGCATTTTGCAAGGGGACAACTCTTCAGGCGCTTTTTATTCAGTGGCATTGACCCATGATAAAATGCAGGCGGACACCGGAACCAAAATGATTCACGTGGGGAAAAATACGAAAAGCACGATCATCTCAAAAGGAATTTCTACAGGTGAGTCGATCAACGCCTACCGAGGCCAAGTGCGAATGATGCCAAAGGCCGAAAACGCAAGAAATTACAGCCAATGTGATTCGATGCTGGTTGGTTCAAAGTGTTCAGCAAATACCTACCCCGTGATTGAAGTTCAAAATGATTCTTCAACGGTGGAGCATGAAGCATCCACTTCTCGAATCAGCGAGGAGCAACTCTTTTACCTTCGTTCCAGAGGGTTGGACCAAGAGGAAACCATTTCCATGTTGGTCAATGGATTTTGCAAAGAAGTGTTTAAGCAGCTGCCCTTGGAGTTTTCCGTAGAGGCAGTGAAATTGATTGAAATGAAACTTGAAAACAGTGTGGGTTAGTTGTGAGTACAATGTTAAAGATTGAAAATTTAAAAGCCAATGTCAGTGACAAAGAAGTTCTAAAAGGCATCGATTTAGAAATTCGACCGGGTGAAGTTCATGCCATTATGGGACCCAATGGATCGGGGAAAAGCTCTTTGTCAAAAATCTTAGCCGGACATCCAGGTTATGAAGTGACCGGTGGCGATGTGAAGTTTGATGTAAACTTCGAAATGAAAAGTATTTTAGAATGGGAACCGGAAGAACGTGCTCGCGAAGGAATCTTTTTAGCGTTCCAATATCCTATTGAGGTTCCCGGAGTTTCAAACATCACTTTTTTGAGATTGTCTTACAATGCCATCTGTCGCACTCAAGGCGTTCCTGAGATGGGCGAAGAGGAGTTTCGAAAATTTGTCAGTCAGAAGTCTGAAATTGTGAAATTCAATCCAGATTTTTTGGATCGTGCGGTGAACGAAGGATTTTCGGGCGGAGAAAAGAAGCGCAATGAGATTTTACAGATGGCCGTTTTGAATCCTCGGTTGTCGATCCTGGACGAAACCGATTCTGGTTTGGACATTGATTCTTTGAAGATTGTCGCGGAAGGCGTCAATAAACTTCGAAACAAATCAAACGCTGTTGTTCTGATCACTCACTATCAAAGACTGTTAGATTACATTGTGCCGGATTACGTCCATGTTTTGGCCGGCGGAAAGATTGTGAAGTCCGGGGACAAAGAGCTTGCGAAGAAGCTTGAAAAAGAAGGCTACGATTGGTTGATCAAATGAGTGAATTTTTAGAGCGCGCTCAAAAGTATCAAAAGGATTTTGCAGGACTTCCACCTGCGATTCATCCCCGTTGGAAGGGTTTTCCCGTTCATAAGTTGCAAAAGTTTTTGGACAAATTGACTTGGGGAGAGAGTTCTTCAGAAGAGAGTGTGAGCCGGGAACGGATTGGTTCTTTCAATGAACACGGATTTTCCATCGAGCTTTCCGGGAGCAAATGGTCCCTTGAGGGCAATCTTCCTGAGGGTCTTCAGTTTTCAGAATTCAAAAAACCCTCTGAGAAATTCTTAAAGCATTCGGAAGCCGACGGATTTAATGATTTGAGATCAAGCTTGTCGGATTCTGGAATCCAAATCGAGGTGGGCTCTCAGTATAAAAATCAGGAGCCTTTGGTTCTTACGGAAATTGGCGGAAAATCTGACCAATGGATCAGTCCTCTGCGAAAGATTCGAGTCAAAGAAGGGGCCACCTTAGAATTGGTTTTGGTCTTCCAAAATCTCGAAGGACTTTTGAGTCCATTGATTCAGATTGAATTGGAACCGGGGAGTCGGTTGGAAATGATCCAATGGGCTTCAGGCGCTTCAAAAGAATGCCTTTCTCGCATTGAAGTGCGCCAAGAGGCTTTCAGTCATTTTGAGTTTTCGGAGTTGGACCATGGAGTAGAGCGTGGGCGCAGTGAAGTTCATGTGGAGCTTGTCGGAAAAGAAGCTCAGTCCAAAGTCAGCGGAATTCATTTGCTCAGTGGTGAAGATCTTTTCGATTCGCGAGTACGTATGGTTCATGTTTCTCCGGAGACCTACAGTCACCAAAATTTTAAATGTGTGGCGGCAGGCAAGTCTCAAAGTCTCTTTGGTGGAGATATTATTATTGAGAAGGACGCTCAAAGAGTAAATTCCTCTCAAGTTCACAAAGCACTATTGATCTCGAAAACCGCAAAGGCCAACGCCTATCCGGAACTGGAGATTCATGCTGATGATGTTAAGGCGGCCCATGGATCCAGTACGGGGCAATTGGACCCCGAGCAGATTTTTTATCTCAAAAGCCGAGGACTTTCGCTGGGAGACGCCACTCACTTGCTGAGCGAAGCCTTTGTGAATGATGTGGTTTTGAAGATTTCTAGCGCAAAATTGCGCAGTGTTTTTCGATCTGTGTTGAAGGACGTATTGCCTGACTATGTGAAACAAATGGAGTCGAAATGGCGACAAAGCTAAACTCCACATCGCAAATTCAAAAACATTTTCCACAATATGGAAACGGATCTGTTTACTTGGACAGCGCTGCGACCACCTTAAAAGCGCAAAGTGTGATTGATCGAATGACCCATTGGATGACTTCGGAAGTTTCCAATGTCCATCGCGGGGGACATAAACTTGGAAATGCGGCCACCAATGTCTTTGAACAGGCGCGAGTGAAGGTGGCTGATTTTTTGGGCGCGAATTCTTCCAACGAAATCGTCTTTACTCGGGGAACCACCGAGTCTATCAACTTGCTTGCTTGTACTCTTTTTGAATCCGAGCGTTTGACTCCTGGAGATGAAATCATTCTGAGTCAGTTGGAACATCATTCGAACATTGTTCCTTGGCAGATTTGGGCGGAAAGGAAAGGACTTAAGGTTCATTTTATTCGCTTGAATAAGCAGGGAGAATTGGACTTTGAACATTTTGAATCTTTGATTCATTCACGTTCAAAAGTTTTATCGCTGACCCAACAGTCCAATGCATTGGGGGTTCAGGTTGATGTGCAAAAGTTTGTCCAGCTTGCGAAATCTAAAGGTTTATTAACGGTTGTGGATGGTGCACAGAGCGTGAGCTCCCACCCGGTGAATGTTCAAGAAATGGACTGTGATTTCTTTGTTTTTTCTGGCCATAAACTTTTTGGGCCGACCGGAATAGGTGTTTTGTATGGAAGGGAAGATCTGTTGAATGAACTGCCTCCTTATCAAGGTGGTGGCTCCATGATCGACCGTGTGAGTGAAGAGGGAGCTACGTTTTTAAAATCTCCTCAGCGTTTTGAAGCGGGTACTCCTGCCATTGCAGAAGCCATCTGCCTTGGAGAGGCCATAGATTTTGTCAACCAGTTGGACTGGGAATTTGTGGCTCAGCAGGATCACAGTTTGGTGAAGCGCGCTTCTGATGAAATTGAAGCTTTGGGTTTTAAGGTCTTTGCAAAAGATTTGGTTCGAAATCATGTGGTGAGTTTTGTTCATGACGGAGTTCACCCTTCGGATGTTGCCAGTTTGTTGTCGGAAATGGATGTGGCGGTTCGCTCAGGTCACCACTGCTGCCAGCCTTTGATGGCGGCATTAGGAGTGGGTGGAACTTTGCGGGCCTCTTTTTCTATTTACTCCGATGAAAATGATTTGGATCGATTGGTTGAAGCGCTTAAGAAAGCGAAGGGAATGTTGTTATGAATCCTCGTATCAATGCAGATGATCTTTTGGTTCGCATGCAGTACACGCCAAATCCTTTGGCGTTGAAGTTTGTGGCGAATCAACCCTTTAAAAACGAAGGGAAGGCCACGTTTTCTGTGGCGGAGGAGGCTGGTGAGTGGCCGATGCTCAGGGATCTATTTACCGTTTCTGGAATTAAGCAGATTCATGTTTTTCAAAACACGATCACCGTCACCCATGATGGAACACTCAGTGAAGATGAGCTTTGTGAAAATGTAACGGCCGTGATTCGAAGCCGTTATGAACTTCATGACCCCAATTTTGTGACAGAGGACGAGAAGGGGAATTCTTCAGGGGGACGTGTTCAGCGAGCGTCCCATGAAAATCCAGTCTTAGAGAAGATGGAAGAAATTTTGGACCGCACCATTCGCCCGGGTTTGCAGGCCGACGGTGGAGACATCGAGTTGGTGAAGTTGGAAAACGATGATTTGTATATCATGTATCAAGGTGCCTGTGGGGGTTGCCCCAGTGCGATGATGGGAACTTTGGATGCCATTCAGGGAATTCTCCGCCACGAGATGGAAAATCCCGAACTCTCTGTCATTCCCATTTAGAATTCCAGCACTTCCAAAAAAGAAAACTTATTAAGTCCTTCAAAGGTATGAGCCTTTATATACGAATTCCAAGGGTATTATCACAGGGTACGTTCAACCATGAACGCACAAGAATTTTCCCTCAAAGAAGCCAAATCCTGTTTTCTTGAGGTCTGCTTCTGTGCATGAATTCTCATTCCCCAAATCTATATTTTATAGAAAAGGACACACTCTTCCATGAGTTCGTCCACCTCTTCAGCAAATTTCTCAGGTTCTATTATCTCCTCTAGTAAACACGCCCATCCACGGCATTGTTCCTGTGCATAAGTTCTTCTTCCCAAATCTATATTTCATAGAACCGGACACACCTTTCCGTAAGTTCTTCCACCTCTTCAGCAAACTTTTCAGGTTCTATTATCTCCTCTAGTAAACACGCCCATCCATGGCATTGTTCCTGTGCATAAGTTCTTCTTCCCAAATCTATATTTCATAGAAGCGGACACACCCCTCCTTGGGTTCTTCCAGCATTTGCCTTTCAGGCAAAACGCATCCTGCTTGCTGGAGGTCCTTTTCTATAAAATATAGATTTGGGGAATAAGAACTTAGACACAGCAATATTAGCCTTTATGGCGGTTATGGGCAGCGCAGAGGACTTGAAGATTGCTTTTTCGCTGGTCGCCTCCGAGTCGAACTGGAAAAATGTGATCGATCTGTAGAAAGTGATCGGAATCGCATCCAGGGTGTTGGCATTTGTAGTCCGCAGACATTAACACATGATTTCGTAGGCGCTTGGGAATTTGTCTCGGATTTTTTGATCTTGATACTACAAACTCTTTGCTCTTATTGGACTCAGGCGCCTTTAATTGATCAATTCCGTAAGATCTGAGTTCTTTTTCAACCAAGTCCATCAATAAGCTTTCTAAATTGTGCTTGTGTGACTTCAGTGCCGTTAGCTTTTCTAATTTTTGATTTTGTTTATGGGACAGCTCAAGTCTCAAAAGAACCTTGTCGACATATTCTGTTTTTTTGATCTTTATGTGTGGTGTGGGTTCCAAAAACATGGCTTTCACTTCACGAGAAGATTTATTTTCCATGCTTTTTAATAATTTTCTTTTTTCTGCGACCGGCTTCTTTCGGATATGCTTAAAGGCGGTGGTGACCGCAGAGAGGGTCAGGCTTCCTTGATCAATTTTCTTTTTGATTTCAGGAACTTCTTTCACAAGACGGACGCAAGCCTGTCTTTGGTAAGCCGTGGCCTCAGAGTACCCGAGCCCTCGAACCAGATAATCGAAGAGAGAATTGTAGCCCATATCTAAATAGCCACGACGGTTTTCCATTTCTTGCAACTTGGTTAAGATTTCAGAAGTGATTCGCTTTTCCTGTTTACACAGCTCAAGAAGTTCACTGTGAATTGTCATAGGTCCTCTTTTCTTTGAAAGAAGATTACCATGGGTTTTTATTTTCAAATTTTAGCCTCTAGATTTATCCTGGAGAGAAGAATAATTTTTTGTCAGGTGGGTTCCCCCGAAGGAAAAAAGAAACGGTCACAAAAGTTCATGGGAGGTAAGGAAGTGGTTCTGTGAGTGATCTAAACATCCTGTATCACTTGAAAGAAAAGTGAAAAATTCCCGTCAAATATTATTTCAAAAAAAAGTAATCCTCGCCGCAACGTTTAGTAGACACCTGGAGACATTTGAATTCCGAAAATCTAATTGAGGGCGCTCCCTCTTATCGAACTTTTTTTCCAAGATCGAAATTCCATACTTCCAGACCCGTCCGTCCATGGACTCACAATCATTTTCCTTTCAGGAAAAACGCATCCAGCTTGATTGAGGTCTGTCCTTATGGATTTTCGATCTTGAGAAGAGACATGCACGAAACCTCTGTTCAAAAAAATTCTAGGCGCTTGGAAAAATAAAACTTTTGAAGTGTTGTTGGTTTCTCACGTTCAAAGATCACATTGAGCAAACCTCAAGAAAACAGCAAGTGATTTTTCTGAAAGAAAAATTCTTGTGAGCCCATGGAGGGGCGAGTGGATTCGCAAGAGTTCTAAAAACTGTTTTTAATGATGTCCGGTCTGACCCAGAGGATACCCTATTATATTGCGTGGGCGTTTTTTCTTCGCTGCAACGTTTAATAGACATTACGAAATGATGTATTAAGGACTGCAAATGTTAAAAGTTGATCATACTGCGTAGAGGCTCTTGTTTCCCAAATCCATATTTCATAGACAAGGACCTCCAGCAAGCGGGATGCGTTTTGCCTGAAAGGCAAATGCTGGAAGAACCCATGGATGAGTGTGTCCGGTGCTATGAAATATGGATTTGGGAAATAGGAACTTATACACAGGAACAGACCTCAAGAAAATAGGACGCGTTTTGCCCACGAAGTTTGTAACAATGATTTTCTAATTTCTTTTGAGAGCTCACCACCATCGAGTTTTTTCCAACGAAAACTTCCAAAGTTCAAAGAAATGGTAATTCCACAGTTTCAGTTCCTTTCATGAAGACCTCCCGCAAGCAGGATGCGTTTTGTTCACCAAGACTGTAAAAACGATTTTCTAATTTCTATTTAGAGTTCACCAGCATCGAGTTTTTTCCAACAAACACTTCCAAAGTTCAAAGAAAGGTAATTCCACAGTTTCAATTCCTTTCATGAAGACCTCCCGCAAGCGGGATGTGATTTTTCCACCAAGACTGTAACGATGATTTTCTAATTTCTATTGAGAGTTCACCAGCATCTATTTTTTTCAACGAACTCTTCCTAAGTTCAAAGATCTATGAAAACAGACCTCAAGAAAACAGGATGTGATTTTTCTGAAAGAAAAATTCTTGTGAGCCCATGGAAGGGCGTGTCTGTTTGAATAGATCTTTGAAGGTTGGAAGTGTTGGAGAAAAACTGGATCTCTAAAGAAACTAGAAAAAGATCTCGACCCAGGTGATCCCATCGCCGCCTGAATTGGGAGTGCCGGCCTTCCAGTTTTTCACATAATTGCTTCGAGACAAATAACTGCGAATGGCCTTCTTCAAAGTGTCGGTGCCATGGCCATGGATCACCTTCACACGATCCTCTTTGTTCAACACAGACTGATCCAAAAAAGCCTCAAGCCGTGACAAAGCATCCTCCGTGGACTTTCCACGCAAATCAATCTCGGCGTCTTTTTCCAAAAAGGTCGACGTGTCACTGCGGTGTTTTAACACTTCACGGGTGGGATTGTTGGCCTGATGGGGCGCCTTTAAACTTTCCCAATGCACCATCAACCGCATGGATTGAGAAAGAATGGGAACTTCACCTTTTGAGTTTGGTGCCCCCTGAACCACTCCATCCCGCCCAATGGTGGGAACAAACACACGAGTTCCTGGCGGATAGGCGCGACCGAAATCTTCTGGAGTGCGCACTTGATGGCCTTCCGACCGTGAAACCTTCGAAGCTTTGATGATTTCAGGAAGTTCCGATTTGACCTTTTCAAGCTCCTCGTGACGGCGAAACACATTGGCCACTTTCGATTGCTCGATGATTTCATCCACTCGCTTTTGTGCCTTCTTCAGAGAATGCTCTAAGCGCTCGGCCTTTTCTTTTTCGAACTTTTCCAGCATCGCATGATAGCGACTTTGATCCGCCTTGGCCTTTTTGACCTGATCTTTCAACTCGGTTTTGATGTGTTGAAGATCAGATTTCATCTTTTCGACCTCTTCAAGACCGGCATGATACTTTTTGGCATCCGGACTTAAAGCTTCCATGGCCAAATCCAAAACTTCGGAACGCACGCCAACCCGTTTTGCGGTTTGCAAAGCCAAAGACTTTCCTGGAATTCCCATCAAAAAGTGGAAGGTGGGTTTTCCCGCCTCATTGTCGTAGGCCAAACTGCCGTTGATCACTCCAGAATCTTCCTTCCATCCCACTTTCAAAGGACTCAAGTGAGAGGTGACCACTCCAAAAACATTTTGGTCCGAATACTTTTGCAAAAAGGCACGGGCCAATGCAGCTCCTTCTTCGGGGTCGGTGGAGCCACAAATTTCATCGATCAAAAGCAAGTTTTGATGGCCGGACAAATCTAAGGATTCGTTTAAAATTTTCAAATGAGCGGCAAAGGTGGACAAGTTTTCATCTACCGATTGGGAGTCCCCGACAGCCACTTGAATTTTTTTAAAAAACGGAATCTTTGACTGAGGTTCGGCACAAACAAAAAGCCCACAACGGGCCATTTGTGCCGCCAATCCCACCGATTTTAACAAGATGGTTTTTCCGCCCGCATTGGGACCGCTTAAAATCAAAATTCGCTTTTCCGGATTTAAGTGAACGGTATTTGAAATCACCTCCACATTGTTCAAAACCAAAATGGGGTGGCGAACCTCATGAAGCTCCAAATCTTCGGAAAACTCAATGGGATTGGCGGAAAGCTGAGCCGCCAATTGAGCCTTCGCCCAAATTTGATCGGACTCGAGCATCAATTCTTTAGAAGCGTTCATATCAGACAATTGGGTGCGCAAATAATCACTCAAATCACTTAAGAGTCTTTCGATTTCTGCTTCGATCTCCACTTCCACTTCGCGAAGGCGGTTGTTCATGGGGACAATTTCTTGAGGTTCCATAAAGACCGTTTGGCGACTATGGCTGGAAGCATGAATGATTCCTGAAAAATCATGTTGCTTGCCACTTTTTACCGGCAAAACCCAGCGGCCTTCGCGATTGGTCACATAGCGGTCTTGAAGGACGGGCTCCATTTCATGTTGGTGAACCAATCGGTCTAAGGTGTTTTGAACCTGTTTGACCAAATTCTTTTTCTCGGTGTGGAGCTTGTACAAAAGTTCACTGGCATCGGTGCGAATGGCACCATCCGAAGTCATAATCTGATCGATGGCAGAAAGAGGCTCCTCGGCCTCCATCAACTGTTGATTCAACTCCTGCATCCAATCGGACTCTTGCAGGGAAACAATTTCTTTTAAGGCCAAGCACTCAATCAGAAAGTGTCGGGTGTCTCGAAGTTCTGTGGTCTTTAAAACCGCTTCTTTCTCCAAGCGTGTGGCCCAGACAGAATACAAATCCAAAGACTCCATAAACGGGCGGCGTCCGGCGCGAAACACATTAAGAGCTTCAAAAGTTTTTTGATGAAGCTCTTTGATTTCATCCACGGAATTTAAGGGAGAAAGGGCTTTTAAAGAAGACCTTGAAAGTTCACAAGTTCCCAGCTGCGAGAGTCTTTCTTTGATCTCAATCCAATCTAATCCTGCGAGTCGGTTCTTCTTTTCCAGATCAGTGCCCATGCCCATAGAGCTACCAGAAGAATGGGAAATACCCAATACCCAAATCCAGAGAAAACAGTCAGCGGTGGGTTTTTCCGGTAGGGGACCGAGTAAACATGTTGCCATTCTTGATTCATGGGGGACTGGAGTTCCAATTGCCCCTTGGGAAGTTGAACGGTTGAAATGCCCGTGTTGGTGGAGCGAATCAGAGGAAGGCGAACTTCAATGGATCTGGCCAAGGTCATGGTCATGTGTTGATAGGGCTCCTGCCAAGTTCCAAACCAGGAGTCATTGGTCACATTGATTAAAATTTCAGCTCCTTTTTGAGCCAAGGATCGACTGAAGTTATCAAAGAGTCCTTCGTAGCAAATTTGCATTCCGGCTCGAACCTCTTTGACCTCTAAAACGGTAGGTCCATTGCCCCTTGCGAAGTCCGCCACCATGGGGAGCCAGGACTTAAGTTGGGGAAAGATGTGGGCTCCAGGGATAAACTCACCAAAAGCAAGCAAGTGAGTTTTGTGGTAGGGCAGTTGTTCGTAGCCATTTTTGGACAAAACAACGATGGAGTTGGTGATTTTGCCTTCAGGGTTTTTGCTGTAGGTGCCGGTGACTAACCAGGTAGGATCCTTTTCTTTTAAAAATCCGCGGACTTGGTTCCCATAAAAACCTTCTTGAAAAGTTTCTGGAGTGAGGAAGTCGGGAAAGGCTGTTTCCGGCCAAAGAATAAAATCCGGTTGTTCTTTGGAGGCTTCAAGGGACAGCCTAAAATAGCGGTCCAAGATCGACTGACGAAATCGAAAGCCTTTTTCGGCCATTTGCTTTTCAAGGTTTCCAATGTTGGCTTGAATGATGCCCACCGAAACTTGCTTTTCAGGATTCCATTGAGGTTTGTGAGCCCATCCCCAAAGATTTAAAACAGCAAAAGCCGCCAAAGAAATTCCAAGGCCGGTGTAGGCCTTCCAGTTGGAGTGGCGAACCAAGGTGTAGAGAAAAATCCCTTGAAAGATCCAAGTGAGAGAGCTCAAACCAAAAAATCCTATCAGATCCGCCAACTGATAGGCGGGGAAGCCTGCCCATAGCCAGGGATATCCCAAATGCCAATCGAAAATCATTGGGAACAGCCGCTCCAGTAAGGCCAAGCTGGTGATCAAACCTAAAACTCGAACCGCGGGATTTTTTGACTTTCCAAACAACAGAAACCAAATCCACCCAGCCAAAGGGATCTGCAAATTTGCGAAACTAAAAAAAGCCAATGCTCCAAGAAGCGCCAGTGACCAATGAAGATTGCCAAATTCCCGAATGGTGTAGAAGACCCAATTAAAACCAATGGCGGTGAATACAAATTGGCAAATCCATCCACTGATTAAAATTTTCTTTAAGGAATTTGTGCGCAACCAAAAAAACAAAAGTGGGATAAAACTAAAAAACATCGCCCAAGGGAGAAACGGAATATAGCTTGTACCCATCATGATTCCTGATATGATCGAGGAAGCATACAAGGATTTAGTATGCGATGGATCTGTCGATGAAAGTTTATGAAACATCGACACTGAGACTATCATGATCAAGGAGAGATGCCACGTGGAAGTCGATTTTCAGGATCGCGAACGTCTAGGGGAGAGCCAAACGGTTCATTGCCCCACATGCAATAAAAGTTATTTGATCTACCTTCAGGATCTTCATGACGAGTCCAACCGCTTTGTCTGCAAAGCCTGCACACAGGAGTTTTGGCTGCGTCGGTCCGACTTTCTAAGCACAGCCCTTGGGGAAATTCCGGCCAACACCTCGGATCAGTATTTGGGGAATTTGCCCAAAGAAAAGTGCCCCAAGTGTGGGGAGGGCGTGGATTCTTTGGACAAGGCCTGTGAGGCTTGTGGAGTGATCGGGACCAAGTATTTGGCTTTGAAAGAGCCCAGTCCCTATTTAAAGGTAAATCCTGAGCTTAAAAATCTTTGGCAACGGGTCTTAAACCACTTGGAAGATGATCAAATTCACAACGAGTTTATCTCTCAATGTTTAAAGGAAAAGCAGCTGCGCTATGCGGCCCAGCAGTACAAGCAATTGAAAGAGGCCATTGGACCCGACGAGCGAGTCATGGAAGCCATCGACAAGATTCAAAACTTGGCGGAGCTTTATATGACAGAGGGGCGCACGCAACCCGTGCGAAGAGCAACAGGTGCTAAGTCCTCCTCAACCAGTAGAATCTATCGGTCTTTTTTGCGATGGGAAGCGGGGCTTGTGGGAGCCGGTGCTCTGTGCATTGTTTCGGGGCTGGCATCTCCCATGGCCCGCAATCTGATTGGCTTGGGAGTGGTCTTTTTGGCCTTGCCCCTGTTGATCAATCTGTTTTTCCGCGAAAGAAATTAGTTTCTTTTGGCCACGTCACTAGTGTGAACAAGAGCTCGCAACTGCTTTCCGAAAGAGGAAATGGATGCGGGCTTTTTACCACCAATGTCTTGAGCCCCAATGGTGAAGCTTAAGTTTTGAGTGTTGTCCACTTTAGAGCCGGCCAAGTTCAAATCCATGTCTTGAAGAGCCAACGCCTTATAGGTGTTCAATCTTCTCATGTACATAGTCTTTCCGATCAAGTTGGTGTCGGTGTCTCCCGTTTGAGTCAAATACTTGATGATGCGATCCGCTTTTCGCATTTCGCTGTTGTTGGCCATAATCAAAGCGGCAACTCCAGAAACGAAAGCTGTCGCTTGAGAAGTTCCGGTCATCATTCCGTACTCCCCATTGGGAAGAGTGGAAAGGATGTTGTTTCCTGGGGCTGCGATGTGAACCGTTGAAACTCCCCAGTTGCTGGAAGGAAGAACTTCTCTTTCTTTATCAATGGCCGTTACAGAAACAATGTTCGAAAGACCATAATCCGCAGGATAGTACTTCTTCACATCCGAGTTGGAGCGCTCGTTTCCTGCAGCAGCAACCACAAGGATTCCTTTTTTCATGGCCATTTCAATGGCTTGTTTTTCTGCAGGTGAAGGAGAAAGTCCTCCTCCAGAGTAGTTGATGATGTGAGCGTTCATTTTTACAGCATACTCAATGGCTTTTACAGTGTTTGAAAGGTTGTCTGAACTTCGCGAAGAAGGATCGTAGTATTTCAAAATCATCAGGCTGACTTTCGGAGCCACTCCACTGATTCCAACGCCATTTCCACCCTCAGCACCGATGATTCCCGCAATGTGAGTTCCATGTCCGTGGGTGTCTTTCAAGTCGTTGGTGTTGTTGACAAAGTTCCATCCGTGAACGTCGTCCACGAATCCGTTGCCATCGTCATCAACTCCATTGGAAGCTTTGTCTTTTCCATTTTTATCCAGGCCGGTTTCTCCGGGGTTCACCCAAAGGTTGTTGGTCAAATCGGGATGGTTCACGTCCACGCCGGTATCAATTACGGCAACGCGAATGTCCTTTGAGCCCTTGGAAACGCGCCAAGCTTTTTGAGCATCGGTCATGTTCAAGCCCCAAGCTTGAGAAAGTGCAGGGTCTTTCAAGATGACTTCCAATTCTTTGTCCGAATTGGTTTTGCTCGGAACAGCTTTTCCCACTTTGGTCGATCGTGATTGGCTGGGGAAGTCGGTTTGGTGCATCTCTTGGGACACCCCATAAACTCCTCCAACAGCAAGTACAGATGCGGCGGCAAGTAGGCTTAAGTTCAATTTGTTCATCCTGATCCCTCCAAGGCTTCTTAAGGGATACTTAGAGCAAAACGGATGCCTAACTTAAGCTATTGAAATCACGTAAAAAATTCCAATTTGAGACGGAAAAAGTGTCTAAATTTTAGTGGGCTGTCGAGGAATCATTAGACGCCAGCAGGGTTTCGGGGAAAAGAGCCTCATCCTGAGAAGAAAGCAGGAGGTGGTAGAACGAGAAATTTCGAATGATCAAGCGCACATAGGCCTTGGTTTCTTCATAGGGAATTTCCTCGATAAACTCCGTGGGAATTGGCCGTGAGCGGTGTTCCTTCCAACCTCGAATGGCAGCGTCTGAGGCGTTGTAAGAGGCCACGGAAGAAATAAACTCCCCTTTGAATCGTTTGCGCTGTTGAGCAATCAAACGTGCTCCCAGCGGAATGTTGATTTTGGGATCAAAAAGATCCGTGTAATGCTTCACCGAAATTCCAATGTCTTTTCCAATTTGCCGCGCCACTTTTGGAAGAAGTTGCATCAGTCCAAAAGCATCGGCCGGAGAGCGCGCTTCTTCGTTGAAGGCCGACTCTTGGCGAATGATAGAGTAAATCAATTCGGGTTCGATGCCATTGGATTTGGCCGCCGCCTGAATTTCATTTTCATAAGGCGTTGGAAACAGCAGCTCTGGATGAATTTCAAGCAAGCGGTCGCGGGTTTCTGGGGACAGGTCATAAAGCTTTTGGAAAAGTCCCAAATACTCGCCGGCCTTTGCATAGCTTTGAAGAAGCACCAACCAAACCTCATCATCCTGGTCGGGTTGCTTTGCATAGGTTTCAGTCACTTCTGCCATGTAGTTCTTTAAACTTTCCTTTTCCTTCATTTGTGTCATCCAGTCCACCCAGTCTGGTTGGAAGACTTTGCGAAGCTTTCTGCGAAAGAAATAAGAATGAGAGTTTTGATTTTGCGGTTGAGGTTTTACAAGAGGCAAATTTAACTCTCTTCGTGCCAGCAGGCCGTAGTATCCCAAGGGGTCAATTTCGACCAGGCGTTCGAATTGCTTTTTCGCTGGATCTGCTTTCTCTAATTTTTGAAGGCTCACCGATTTCCAATAAAGTGCACGGGCCTTTGAAAACTCTTCAGCAGATTCGGACTCTTCAAACCAAGTCAAAACATCAATGGCCTCTTCGTAGTTCTTCGCCTTATAAAGATTCCAAGCCAAAAACCAACGGGCTTGTCCTTCCAGCTCCGAACTGTCCTGCACCTCTTTGATGGAAAGGCGCAGCCACTTTAAGGACTCGTCCAAATTCTTTTTTTCTTCTTCGATGCGACCTAAGAGCCAATAATGAGTGGCGTAGGAAAAGGATTTGGTTTTTTCTTTAATTCTGCGGTGAAGAATTTTTTCGGCCTCACTGCGTTTTCCAAGGGTCCAAAGAGCGCGGACCAAAGTGATTTCGTTGTTCTTTTTCTTTCGAACCAAAAGGTTCTTGAGCTTTCGAAATTTCTTCTTTGAAATTCGGCGGTCTAAAAACTTGTCGTAAAGTTTTAATTTTTTGATGTGCTCTTCTTTGTGGTGGAGGAGTTTCTCTATGCGGATCAACTCTTCAAAGGCGGCCATCTGTTGGTGCACACTGGACTTGTTGGAATTTAATACTTTCAAATTGATTTTTTGCGCTTCCGGAAACTCTCGAGCCTGGCGAAAATCCTTCGCCACCTTCAGACTGTCTTTAAGGTCGTAATTTTTTTGCAAGCGGGGGGCGAGCAGAAACAATCGGTCTTGAATTTTTTGAATCTCGTCTTTTTCAAATTTATTTTTTTGAGCCAAGTCTAAAGCCCGTTGAACCAGCTGAACTTTTTCCTCGCGGCGCAAATTGTACAGGGATTTTTCAAGCAGCAAGGGAACCAAAATTTTTGGATCTTTGTTTTTTTCAGCCAATTCCAATTGAACCTGAGTCCATTCCTCTTTCATCCAGGGTTCAGGTTCTTCCGTGAGGAGCAATTCGCCACAGTGTTTTGAACCTCGAAGGGCGGCAAAACTCCTGAGCTCAAAATCTTTTTGCAAAAGTTTTTTAAAGCCTTCGCAAGTTTCAGCACTGGGAGATTCTTGATTGAGTCTTCGGTACTCGCCAATCCACTCTTTGACCGAAGACGCACTTGTGGACGGTGAAAGTGTTTGGCACCCCAAAAAAAAGCTCAAAAATAAAAATGAAAAACCAAGGAGCCTACGCATAGGCTCCCATTGTAACCTTAGATTCTTGCAGATTCCAGTGCTCGAATGCGTTCTGCAAGTGGAGGGTGAGTGGCAAAGAGTGCCGCAAAAGATTTGGCTGGACGTCCGGAAATTTTTAAAGCGGCCAAGCTTTCATGGTCGCGGTCCACGTGTCCGTAAACAGAGCCCAATGCTTTTAAAGAGGCGAGCATTTTGTCTTTTCCAGCCAAACGAGCCCCGCCGGCATCTGCGCGGTACTCTCGAGCGCGGGAAAAGAAGTTCACCACAATAGATCCTAAAAGACTCAAGACAATTTGAAGGACAATGTACAGCCCAAATTGAACGGAAGGGCGTGCGCGTTCGTCCACATTGGAGCTTACGGCCACAGCAATCAGTCGGGCCACAATCAGGACCAAGGTGTTGATCACCCCTTGAATCAAAGTCATGGTGACCATGTCTCCGTTGGCAATATGAGCCACTTCGTGACCCAAAACACCTTCAACTTCATCCCGGTTCATGCGATCGAGCAAACCGGAACTTACAGCCACAAGGGATCGTGACTTCGTGGGTCCTGTCGCAAAGGCATTCACTTCGGGGCTTTGGTAAATTCCAACCTCTGGCATTTTGGGCAATTGGGCTTTTCGAGCCAATTCATGAACCAAAGTCAAAAGTTCTCTTTCTGCACCAGAAGCATTCTGAGGATCGATGACCTTTACACCCATCATGGTTTTGGCCATAATTCGGGAAAGCCCCAAAGAAATAAAAGCACCGCCCATGCCTAAGAAGGCATAAAAGGCGAAGATGGCCTGTTGGCCAGAAAGTTGAAGTCCTAAGGCATTCATCACCAAACTAAAGGTGATAGACACCGTAAGCAGGACAAGGATGTTGACGATAACGAACAGAAAAATTCTTTTGGCAATCGCCATGGTTTTAACCTCCAATAAAGCAGGGGTGTTAAGTGTTTTCAATTTTGGGTGCCCCAGGCATTCTGTCAAGGAAGATCGACATTAAATGTTTTTAATAAGCCCGTCTGAAAGGAATGAATTGGTATGAGTTTGCGCGGTTGGTTTTTAATCGGTTCGTTGGTTGCATTTATTTGGGCGGGGGCGGTTTCTTGGGTGCAGCCGGCCTACTTCACCGTGTTCTTTGTTTTGGTTCCACTTTTTGTTTTGGGCGTGGTGGACATGACTCAAAAAACCCATTCGGTTCGGCGCAACTTCCCGGTGATTGGAAATCTTCGCTACTTTTTCGAATTCATTCGACCGGAACTTCAGCAGTACTTTGTGGAATCTGATTTGGATGGTCGCCCCATTCCCAGAGAGCTTCGATCCCTGATTTATCAACGGGCCAAAGGGCAGGACGAGTCCGTTCCTTTTGGAACTCAAAAAGATGTTTACGCCGAATCCTATGATTGGGTGAACCATTCGGTGTTCACTTCGAAACTTCCTGAAGAGGAGTTGAGGTACTTGATCGGTGGAGACCAATGTAAAAACCCCTATTCCGCAAGCCGTTTGAACATTTCGGCCATGAGCTACGGATCTCTCAGTCCTAATGCCATCATGGCATTGAATAGGGGAGCACAAAAAGGGGGATTTTATCACAACACCGGAGAGGGGGGGATTTCTCCTTATCACCGACAGGGTGGAGATTTGGTGTGGCAAATTGGCACTGCCTATTTTGGCTGTCGCACTCTTGATGGGGAATTTGACAAAGAATTGTTTCGGAAAAAGTCTCAATTCCCAGAGATTAAAATGATTGAAATTAAGCTTTCCCAAGGTGCAAAGCCGGGGAAAGGCGGCCTGCTACCTGCCGCAAAAGTATCCGAGGAGGTTGCGGAAATTCGCAACGTCAGGCCTCATGAGACAATCATTTCTCCAGCTTCACACAGTGCCTTTGATTCTCCAGATGGATTGATTCATTTTGTTCAGCACTTGCGGGATTTGAGTGGCGGAAAGCCGGTGGGTTTTAAACTTTGCGTGGGCAAGCGGCCCGAATTTTTAGAAATTTGTCGAGCCATGATTCGAAATAATATTTACCCAGACTTTATCACCGTGGATGGCTCTGAAGGGGGAACCGGGGCTGCACCTTTGGAGTTTACCAATCACATTGGGACGCCCTTAAATGAAGGACTTCACTTTGTGGTAGAAACCTTGAGGGGCTTTAACATTCGGGATCGCATTCGAGTGATTGCCTCAGGCCGTGTGTTTGATGCCTTCCAACTTTTGACGAAGCTTGTGATCGGAGCAGACGGGGTAAACAGTGCCCGAGGAATGATGATGGCCTTGGGTTGCATTCAAGCGCTTCGCTGTCACACCAATCACTGCCCTGTGGGTGTGGCCACAACGGACAAACGTTTTTACAAAGGGCTTCACATTCCATCAAAAGCCGACCGTGTGGCCGGTTTCCATGAGCGCACCTTACATGCCTTAAAGGCCATCATTGAGGCCATGGGAGTGAAGAGCATTGCCAATCTTTCCAAAAGAAACTTCTATCGCAGAACGGATTCTGAAAACCAAGATACATTTGAACAGATTTTTCCCTCTGTAGAGGCGGGAATTCTTTTAAAGTCCGATGACAAACTCTCTCCGTACTGGAGAGAGTTCTTTTACGATGACGATTCTGCGGCTTCGGATTTTCCTGGGAGCGCATTGGTTTGAGTGCGGCCTTTCAGGCTTCGTTTTGAGGAAAGTTCACTTTGAGAGAAAAATTCAAAGTGAATTTTTCCTTTGTGAAGAGTGACCTTTACCAACCCTCCTTGAGTGAGCTTTCCGAAAAGAATTTCATCCACCATGGGCTTTTTCAAATGCTCGTCTACCAGGCGGGCAAAAGGCCGTGCTCCGTAGGCAGGATCGTAGCCTTGATCAAACAGCCAGTCGTAAACTTCGGGGTGAACTTCCATATGGATGTTTCGCTTTAAGAGCTGTGCTTCCAACTCCATGACAAACTTTTGCACCACACGAAGAAGCAAATCTTTTCCAAGGTTTTTGAATTTCACCACGGCATCCAAACGGTTCAAAAACTCCGGTTTGAAATTCTTTTTGATGGCATCCAAAGACAACTGAGACCCTGTGGTTTTGTTGATTCCTAGCCCACCTTTGCTGGCTTCAAAGGCGCCCGCATTGGAAGTCATAATTAAAATCACATTTCGAAAATCCACCAAACGTCCATTGGAGTCTGTCAGGCGACCGGCATCCATCACTTGCAAGAGCACGTTCATAATGTCCGGGTGAGCCTTTTCCACTTCATCCAAAAGCAGAACCGAATGGGGCTTTTTAAAAATTTCTTCTGTGAGTAAGCCCCCTTCTTCAAAACCAACGTATCCGGGAGGCGCCCCGACCAAACGAGCCACGGCATGTTTTTCCATGTACTCACTCATGTCGAAGCGAAGAAAGTGAATGTTCATGTAGTGCGCCAATTGCTTGGCCAATTCGGTTTTTCCCACACCGGTGGGACCGGCAAAAAGGAAATTCCCAATGGGCTTGTTTTCTCGTCCAAGACCACTTCGAGAGATTTTAATTGCGGCAACCACTTTTTCAACAGCATCGTCCTGTCCAAAAAGGACGGACTTGATATTTTTCTCCAAGTCTTTCAAAGACTGAGAGGCTGTTGCTGTGGAAGAGCCTTCTGAAACGGGAACCTGGGCCATATGTGAAACGGTTTGCTCCACATGCTCGGGAAGAACTTTTAGAACTTTCTCTGAATCCGCATCTTTGTGATAGGTGCGAAGCCGTGCCGCGGTTTCGTCGATCACATCAATGGCTTTGTCCGGAAAAAATCGATCCGCTAAATAACGGGCGGAAAGATCTACGGCACTTTGCAAGGCCTCGGAGGTGAATTCCACCTGATGGTGTTTTTCAAATCCTTTTTTGATGCCCTGAAGGATCTGTAAAGTTTCTTCTTGAGTGGGTTCGTTCACTTCCAATTTTTGGAACCTGCGAGCAAGGGCCCGGTCTTTTTCGAAGTGGGCTCTGTACTCTTTGAAAGTGGTGGAGCCCACGCATCTTAAAGTTCCATCCGCCAGAGCGGGCTTTAAAAGATTGGATGCGTCCATGGATCCGCCGGAAGTTCCACCGGCACCAACAAGGGTGTGGATCTCATCGATAAAAAGAATCACATTTTCTTTTTCTTTGATTTCATCCATGACTTTTTTGAGGCGCTCTTCAAAATCTCCGCGGTACTTGGTGCCGGCGAGCAATGCGCCCATGTCCAAAGAGTAGACCACTTTGTCCAAAAGAGATTTGGGAACCTCTTCGTCGACAATTTTCTGAGCAAGCCCCATGGCAAGAGCCGTCTTTCCCACCCCGGGCTCACCAATCAAAAGAGGATTGCTTTTTGTTTTGCGACTGAGAATTTGGCAGATTCTTTCAATGATGGCTTCGCGGCCAATCAAAGGGTCGTATTTTTCGGCCACCTTATTGAGGTTGGTGGCGTAAAGTCCTAGGGCTGATTTGTCTGGAGCTTCCTCTTCGGTTCCATTTTCTGAAAACTTTGTGGTTTCGGGAAGTCGTCCTTTGCCGTGGGAAACATATTCGATGATGTCAAACTGGGTGACGCCATTTTTCTCGAGGAAAAATTTGGCGTAACTCTCACTTTCGGCAAAAAAAGCAATGATCAGGTTGGAGCTTTGGACCACTCGCTTGCCCGCACTCTGAACTTGAATGGCCGCTCGTTGAAGCAAACGGTGAAAGGCCATGGTCAGCTCGGGTCTCCAGCTGGGATCTTCATCTAAAAAGTCTTGAGTGACTTTTGGGAAGTGTTCCTCCAAAAAGTCGGTGAGATCTTTTTCGAGTTGTTGAAGGTCAACGCCGCAGTTGGTGAGGATTTCTTGAGAGGAAGGATCCTTTTGAACCAGGCCCAGTAAGATGTGTTCCAGGCTGACATATTCGTGACGATTCTTCATCGCCTCTTCCACGGTTTCGGTTAGAATCCTTTCTAATCGAGGTTCAAGCATGTCAGCTCCCTTCGGTTTCGGTCTCTTTCTCCATTATACACTTCAGTGGGTGTTCGTTGCGTCTAGAAAATTCGTTCACAATAAAAACTTTGGTTTCAGCCACTTCGAAGGGGAAGACGCCAGCCACTCCTGCGCCTTTATTATGGACTTCCAGCATGATTTTCTCCGCTTCCACCTGAGATTTTGAAAAGAAACGTTTGAGAACGAGGACCACAAAGTCCATGGGCGTAAAGTCATCGTTCAAAAGAAGGACTTTATAGAGGGGAGGTCTTTTCGTTTTTGCTTTCGGCTTCACCAAAGTCGAGGTTTTCTCATCGGTCTCCATTGGGTCACTCCTGGACTTTCGTCTTTTTTTGAGATTTTTCTGAAATCATATTTCTTTTCTCCCCTCAATGAGAACCCCATGGGCTTGAAATGTAAAGTTGTGGCAAAATTTTCTTTCACGTCTTTCGGAACATGAGCTAACCTGTGAGAGAGTAAGTGGGTTTCATAGAGAGAGCCGTTCTTTGCAGGAATCTCTCTCAAGAGAATTTAACTCACGACAACAGTTTATCTCTTACTCAGATTAACGAGAAGGGTGTTTTGACAATGGATCTATTTAAAATTGATCAAGGAGCAGATAGAGTGGCAAGCATCAAAGCAAACGGAAAGAGCAATCAGAAGGGATTTTCATTGATTGAACTCATGGTTGTTGTAGGCATCATTGGAATTTTGGCGGCCATTGCAGTTCCTAACTTTCAGAAATTTCAGGCCAAATCCCGTCAGAGTGAGGCGAAGGCAAATTTGGGCGGACTGTATACGGCGCAGAAGGCCTTCTATGCTGAGTGGAATCGGTTTTTCACAGATTTTCGTCACATTGGATTTGCTCCGGAAGGTGTGCTGCGCTATCACGTCGGCTTTTCGGCCGCTGGAGGTGCGATTCCCGCAAACTCCGGCTACACGGGACCAAACTGTTTAAACCCAGCGGCGGCTTGTCCTGCTCAGATGTTCAATTCGGCCATTTATTGCCCCATTACAGCCGGTTTGGCTTCCACCTGTACGATTTCGCCCTTCGCAGTGGCATTGTCTGCGGGGACGGTTCCTGCAAATGGTCAGTCCTTTATTGCACAGGCTTCCGGAAACGTGGATGCGGATGCCACGGTTGATCGTTGGACCATTGACCAGGGAAAGAACCTGATCAACACCAGTCCGGACCTCGTGGATTGAGGGCAGTTCCTCAAAAGGTTTCATGAAGATCTTGAAAGTGGGGGCCTTTTGGTCCCTTTCTTTTTTTGTGTTTGCAGTTCTTGTGGGAGCCTCCCACGGATTGGCTTTCTTGCGTGAGAGGCAGATAGAGAGCCCTCACCCAGAGGCTTCACGGTTTTTTGCGCCTCCGAAAGGTCTCAAATATTTGACCTTTGGTTTTCAGGAAGTGGTGGCCGATGGTTTGTGGCTGCGTTTCATTCAGGATCTGGACCGTTGCCAAAACTTTCAACCCGTTGAAGATCCCAAGCAGTGTCACAAAGGTTGGGGCTACACGATGCTTTTGACCATTCATGAATTGGCGCCTAGATTTCGCATTCCCATGGCAGTGGGGCCCATGTCCTTGTCGGTTCTGCAAAATGACTATGAGGGGGCCGGCGAGCTGTTCGTGGTGGCGGCCAACTCCTTTCCGAACGATTGGCCCATTCTCTACCGGGCGGCCTATCATTTTTTGTATGAGGGGAAGGATCCCGCAAAGGCGGCTGAGTACCTGTCACAGGCATCAAAGGCGGGAGGCCCTTGGTGGTTGGAGTCCCTGGCCGCTCGCATGTACGAGAAAGACGGGCAGCTGGAGCTGGCTCTGAGGACACTCACCGAGTATCGCAAAGGCCTTGAAGATCCCGAATATGCTCAAAAAGTGGACGAGCGAATAAAATCATTGAAAGAGGCCCTCTCACCTTGACCGAAGCAGGGATCCGCCCATATTCAAGGGCATGCCACGTGATTACTATGAAGTCTTAGGGGTTGAGAAATCAGCCGACGCCACCACCATCAAAAAAGCCTATCGCAAATTGGCGCTGAAGTTCCATCCGGATCAAAATCCCGGGGATAAAGAGGCCGAAGAAAAATTTAAAGAGGCGGCCGAGGCCTACGAAATTTTGGGCAATGAAAGCAAAAGAGCCCAGTACGACCAGTATGGGCATGCAGCCTTTCGTGGCGGCATGGGCGGCGGCCCAGGAGCCGGCGGCTTCCACGACATCTCGGATATTTTTGAGCAGTTTGGGGACATTTTCGGAGACTTCTTCGGCGGCGGAGGGGCTGGCGGTGGTCGTGGGCGATCACGATCCACAGGGCCTCGGCGCGGTTCCGATTTGCGCTATGTTTTGCAAATCGATTTGGAAGATGTGGTGGAAGGGGCAAAAAAGCCGATTGAGTTTGAATGTGAAGACAATTGTGAAGTGTGCAATGGCTCCGGTGCAAAGGCCGGTACGGGTCGAAAAACCTGTGGCACTTGCGGCGGTCGTGGGCAAGTGGTTCGCCAGCAGGGCTTTTTCTCTATGGCCACTCCTTGTCCCACCTGTCATGGTGCCGGTGAGATCATCGAAGACCCTTGCGATGCCTGTCATGGGCAAGGGCGGGTTCAGAAAAAGCGCAAGCTATTGGTGAATGTTCCTGCTGGGGTGGACACGGGCACTCAACTTCGCCTTTCAGAAGAGGGCGAGGGTGGGTATCGCGGAGGGCCTCCCGGTGATCTTTTTGTGGAGATGCGGGTGAAGCCTCACCGCCAGTTCGAACGGAACGGAGACACTCTGTTCAGCCAAATCGAAGTGCCTTATTTGAAGGCAATTTTAGGTGGGCCCTTGGAAATCAAGACGATCCGTGGAAAAAAGCAGATCGAGATTCCTCCAGGCACTCAGCCCTACAATGAAATTCGCATCCCCAAAGAGGGGCTTCCCTCATTGAGAGGCACACGCATAGGAGATTTGATCTTGCGTGCAAAGGTGGTTTTTCCTAAAAAGCTCAAAAAAGAAGAGGAAAAGCTTTTGCGACAGATTGCCAAAAACAACGGAGAAGAGGTTTCAGAAGGAAAATCCGGCCTATTTGGCTTTTAAATCCCTTCTGGACCTTGACGAGAGCGCTTGGGTTCTCAAATTAGAAGAGTGTTTTGTATATAAATTTTTGATTTTGAAATTGTTATTGAAAGGGGCTGAATATGTCTAAAATAATTGGAATCGATTTAGGAACCACCAACTCTGTGGTTGCAGTGATGGAAGGTGGAGAGCCTAAAGTTCTTGTGAACGAAGAAGGGGCGCGAACCACTCCTTCGGTTGTCGCCTACAACAAAGACGGCGAAAAGTTGGTGGGCCAAGTGGCGAAACGCCAAGCGGTCACCAACCCAGAAAACACGATTTTTTCTGCAAAGCGATTCATCGGTCGTCGCTACGACGAAGTGAAAGATGAGTTGGAATACATTCCTTACAAAGTGGTTTCAAAAGGACCCAATGACTGTGCTTTTGAAGTTCGCGGAAAACAAATTTCTCCGGAAGAAATTTCAGCGGGAATTTTGGGAAAATTGAAAAAAGTGGCCGAAGATTATTTGGGCACCGAAGTCAAAGAAGCTGTGATCACAGTTCCAGCTTACTTTAACGATGCTCAACGCCAAGCCACTAAAGATGCCGGCAAAATTGCGGGCCTTGATGTGAAGCGAATCATCAACGAGCCCACGGCAGCGGCTTTGGCTTACGGCTTGGATAAGAAAACCGATCAGAAAATTGCCATCTACGATTTTGGTGGAGGAACGTTTGACATCTCCATTCTTGAAGTGGGTGACAATGTGGTCGAAGTGAAAGCCACCAATGGAGACACTCACTTGGGTGGTGACAACTTTGACTCTGCAATTTTGACTTGGATGATTGAAGAGTTCAAAAAAGACCAAGGCATTGATTTGAAGGGCGATAAAATGGCGCTTCAACGATTGAAAGAAGCTGCGGAAAAAGCAAAGATTGAATTGAGTTCTTCTCAAGAAACCGAAATCAATCTTCCCTTTATCACTGCGGATCAATCTGGTCCTAAACATTTG